>Ga0206107_1000007_pt1 | contig 346278 bp, 322 predicted proteins | sample 2B0metagenome_FD_148652 | JGI IMG/M metagenome (GOLD analysis project Ga0206107, IMG submission 148652) | Enriched microbial communities from leaf-cutter ant dump, University of Wisconsin, Madison, United States - 2B0 | ecosystem: Environmental > Terrestrial > Nest > Insects nest > Nest dump... | reverse complement strand
AGGTTCATTACATCAGCACCTGTAGCACCCTGTCCAAGAGAACGAGTGAATGTGAAAGCGCAAGAACCAGCACTAGTAGTAGTGCCATTTAACTGAGCTTGAAGCTTGTTTACTAGGGCTACTAGGTAGGGGAGGTGGAGCCTTGAAAAAGACTGAGGGTAGGGGACATCCCTACCAAAAACCCTAAAAGTCTTTTTCAAGGCTCCGGTTTTGGAAATATGTTAATGATATACTAAAACTAATATGACTGAAGATGAGTTGGTCACTAAAAAAGCATTTGATTTTATCAAATCACATAGACAGTTATTGTTTGATACTTTTTGTGCTGAATGTAAAAAAGTTAATAATCCCATCTCTGTTTTTATGGCTGGTTCCCCAGGCGCTGGAAAAACAGAAGTATCTATAGGTCTAATTGATGAATTTGACGATAGACCAGTCAGAATAGACGCGGATGAAATTAGGATGTTGTGTCCTAATTATAATGGAACTAATGCGCATCTATTTCAAAAAGCCGCATCCAAAGGTGTAGATTTATTGTATGACTTTACGCTTGCAAAAAAATATTAACTGCATTGTAGATGGTACTTTTGCTCATGAGAAAGCGATGCAAAATATTGAGAGATCTTTAAAAAGAGGTCGAAAAGTATACATCATGTTTGTTTATCAAGACCCTATAGAGTCATGGCTTTTCACCAAGGCAAGAGAGAGGAAAGAATCAAGAAGAATTATGCCAAGAGATTTTATTCATGGCTATTTTCACTCAAGAGATAATGTTTCTCGAGCTAAGAAAACATTTGGCAATAACATCACAGTTCATGTTCTTACTAAGAATGTAAAAACTAGCGAAGCTAGACTAGATACCAATGTAGATAGTTCATACATTGACAATTATTTAACTAAAATATATTCTGAAGATGAATTATTAGCTATTCTAGAAAATCTATAGAATATGATATCTAAAATCAGAAATTTTTTACGCATTGGGGCTGTTAAAACAAACAGTGATTTTTCTGATTTTTTTATCAATGCTTCTTCTAGGGAACAGAAAAAAGTACTAACTAAAGTTTTAAAGAAAGCCAACTTATCTCAACAGGAATTAATGAGAGAATACCAACAATCAGGTAATCTTTAAAAACGAAAGCCCGTCGCTAGACGGGCTTTCTCGGAACCACTAAAGGTGGTGAATATCGTCTATTAAGGGCATATTTTGTCAAATATATCCGCTTCCTTCTGATATTGAGCAGGATAGGGGATTGGTACATTTCCTGCATTGACAAAAGTGTCAAAATGGTGTATTATTAAAAGAGGGTAGACGCACATTGATAGGAGTCAAAAGTGTCCAACCATTTCTCTATTGGCAGATTTTTCCTCATGCTTCTCGCCAGCAGTCTGCTTTTCTATTTTATGGGGAAAGTGACGAGTGGTACGGAGATTGTCTACAATATCTTCGCATCGCCGACCACGTTTCTGGTGGTGCTGATGGGATCGGCCTGTATCAGTGTGCTGGTATATCTGGCGGTTTATGACGAACCGCCGTCCATACTGCACGTATTTTCGATCTTTCCTCCCATTTGCTTTAGCATGGGGTTGGGGTCGGTCTTTCCGCTATTTTTGACCATCGCCGTCGTGCTGGTCTATGCCCTCATTCTCGTCATCCTTTTGGTGTTGAGGGCTAGCCGAGTCAGGGAAGATGACGATCCTATCGAGCACTTATAGACTTTCGGGTTACTCACAGGCCGATGCTTTAGCATCGGCCTTTTCATTTTCTATTTTATTGAAAAAGTTGCCAAGGTAGTGTATTACAGAAGGTGGAAATAGCTTTCATACAGAGGTCAAAAAATGCGAGATCTTTTATCAATGCGTTTTCTAGTTAACTTTTTTTGGAGTAGTTTCTTGTTCTTTTGCTGTGGGCTAGTAGCTCGTGAGACTGAGCTAATTTATGGTGTGATGTTTGTCACTGATACCCAAATATTATTCATTATGGTTGTAGTGATTTCTGTTGCCATTAGCAGTTTGATGGCATTGGTAACCTATTCATTAACGGTCGCACCTAAGCTAATTTTAGTACTTCTTCCACAAACTTTTTTCATGATCGGTTTAGGCTCCGTATATCCGCTACTACTGACTGTATGTATTTGGTGGATATACGCTAGTTTTTTTTGCGCAGGGGTCTATCTTTTTATGAATGTATGGAAAAGTTAAGCCGTAGTCTGAAAATCTAATGATTTAAATAAAAGGCCGATGCTTTAGCATCGGCCTTTTCATTTTCTATTTCTTATGGTAAATTATTCCGCGACAGGTTCAAAGATAGTCGGTCTGATATCGAAAAGGATATCGGATAAAGAATCAATTGATTCGCCGGCCGAGGCCGTACTCCTCTTTATTACTTAGGATACGTGGTCGAGCCGTCTTATAAAACGGCCTGTCTAATACGTAAATTTCCAAATGGCAATTACAAAAGCAAAGAAGCAAGTGATTTTAGAAAAGCTAGAAGGAGTTAAGAATAACTCTGAATCTATCGTTTTCGTTTCTTTTCGTGGTGTGCCAGTAGCTGATACTACTGCTATGCGTGCTAGTTTGCGCGAGGCAGGAGTTAACTACTTTGTCGCCAAGAAGACTTTGATGAAAAGAGCTTTTGAAGGCGCTTTCGAGGGCGAAATGCCAGTACTCGAAGGTGAAATAGCTGTCGCTTACAGCGAAGATGCTATTGCTCCCGCTCAAAACATCAAGGCTTTTACTGAAAAGTATGGAGAAGGTTTAGCAATTGTTGGTGGTGTATTCCAAGGAGTATACAAGTCTCGTGAAGAGATGACTGAGATTGCTTCTATTCCTTCACTACAGGTATTGCGTGGTATGTTTGTAAACGTAATTAACAGTCCTATCCAAGGATTGGTAATTGGTTTGAACGCCATTGCTGAGAAGAAGGCTTAATATCACTATCATAATTAGGATATCCTAATGTCTGAAAGTTCTGTTTTAAAGAAAATTTTTAAATTAAATTAATATGTCAGAAGAAGTAAAGAATGAAACTGTAGCGGAGGAAACAACTGCTGCTCCAGTGGAGACTAAAGAAGAAGAGAAGGCTGAGGTTCCAGCTGAGTTCAAGGAGTTAGTAGAGAAGGTTGAGAAGATGAGCGTACTTGAGCTTCACTCATTGGTGAAGGTTCTTGAAAAGCACTTTGGTGTTTCTGCTCAGGCTGTAGCTGTAGCTGGTCCAGCTGCCGGCGCTGCTGCTGAAGAGAAAGATGATTTCACTCTTGAGCTTACCAATGCTGGTGCTCAGAAGATTGCTGTGATTAAGGCAGTTAAGGAAGCTCTAAACCTAGGTCTTAAGGAAGCTAAGGATCTAGTAGATGGTGCTCCTGCAGTAGTTAAGGAGAATATGAAGAAGGACGAAGCTGAAGCTCTTAAGGCTAAGCTAGAAGAAGCTGGAGCTACAATAACTCTTAAATAGTTTTAAGAGTTATTGAGCGACAGGGGCGGAGCGTTGTTAAAAGTACCTCTATAAGTACTTTTAACCGCGAGCCGGAGTCGCAAGTACTTAGTGCTCGCAGACAGCTTGGCTGTCGAGAACACTTAGTAACTTGTGACGGAGCAACTATAACTTTGAAATAAGTTTCAATTGCAATTCAGATTAAAAATAACCGCTTCGGCGGTTATTTTTATTAAGTAAGATAATCGGGGCGGAAGCTTCGCTTCCGCCCCGATTATCTTTTTGTGATATAATGCCAAATACGATGGCTACTGATTCGCTTTCTATTCTGTTTGGGAGTACCGCTAGAGTAAAACTACTACGATTCTTCCTGTTTAACCCATCAAAAGAATTCACCTTTGATGAGATTAGTAAAAGAGCTAAGCTAGTAAGGCGTACTGCTCGCACAGAGTTAAACTCACTCCTAAAAGCGGATATCATAAAAAGCAAACAGACTTACCAGACCGTTTCTGGTCATTTAAAGCGAGTGAGAGTACAAGCTTATGTCTTGAATAAAGAGTTTAGTGAACTCCAAGCATTGCAAACATTTTTGTTTGAAACCGCCCCTATCAATGGCAAAACTTTACTCAAGCATTTACGCAAAGCTGGTACTTTAGACTTTGTTTGTATTGCTGGTGTTTTCTTGCGTGAATTTGAGCAACGATTGGATGTGATGGTGGCGATGAAGTCGCTACCAGAAACTAAGATTGAAAATGCCATTCGCGCTCTTGAAGCTGAGCTAGGAGTCGAGATTAGATATGCCGCTTTCACTTCCGAAGAGCTACGTTATCGAGTGGGACTCTACGATAAACTTACGCGAGATTTGTTCGATTATCGACACCAAATCTTAGTCGATAAATTGGGTATCGAGGACGAAGTTAGATACCATAAATAGCCCAAAACCCCTCTCAGCCATAGAGGGGTTTTTGTTAGTAATTTGGAATGAGTTAGAAAAGTCCAAATATTCAGAGGTGACGCTTGACTTTATTTCTGAATAGTATAAGATATCGCTCATTATCTATGGTAATCCATTTAAAGAAATCGTAGCGGTAACAAGTCGTCTAGCGATTTGTGCCGCGCCAACGCGGTTTTTTTAAACTCAAGATTACTAAAGAGATAAGTTTCTTTGAAAACTACATATCTTTTAAACCAGCACTTAAAGTTGAGTGCTGGGGAAAGTCCTGCTGAATTCGACACTCAGCAGGCGCTCAGTCGTAGATTTTGCTTTTGCAGAATCTATGATTGAGGCAGGTAAGTCTGTCGGGATTAAGAAATCCGCAAGGAGGTCTTTTCGTCCCCGACAGACAAACACATAAGTGTGCGCAGGTATGCGCACACGACACTCAAAACGTACAGCGGTGTACAACATTCCTTGCAGGAATGTAAGGGTGTATGGTGAATGCCTTGGCTTTAGAGAGCGATGAAGGACGTGAAATGTCTGCGATATGCTTCGGGGAGGTGACACTTAACCTTCGATCCGGAGATTTCCGAATGGGGAAACCCAGCTGTCTTCGACAGTTACCCGTGTATGCGGGAGCACACCTAGGGAAGTGAAACATCTCAGTACCTAGAGGAAAAGAAAGCAATATATGGAACTTTCTTTCTGACCCACCATTGAGAGTCAGGAAGAAGGTTCTTGCGATTCCCTTAGTAGCGGCGAGCGAAACGGGAACAGCCCAAACCATTAGATAGTAATATTTAATGGGGTTGTAGGGCAAAGTCTGCATTTAGTTGCACAGAGTTACAAAATGTATATATAGAAGAACGAGTTGGGAAGCTCGACCCCAGTGGGTAATAGTCCCGTATTTGAAATGTATATATCTCTGTTGATTTTGTCCCTGAGTAGTCCGAGACATGAATAGCTTGGATGAATTTGCCGGCACTAACCGGTAAGGCTAAATATCTCTAAAGACCGATAGTGAACTAGTACCGTGAGGGAAAGGTGAAAAGAACCCCGGAGAGGGGAGTGAAATAGATCTGAAACCATACATCTACAAGGAGTCGGAGCCCTGCGGGGCGACGGCGTGCCTATTGAAGAATGAGCCGGCGAGTGTACCTTTGTCCCAGTCTAAGTGGTAATCCCATGTAGGCACAGTGAAAGCGAGCGTGAATAGCGCGAAATTAATGGGGCAGGGGTACGACCCGAAGCGGGAAGAGCTTGCCATGAGCAGGGTGAAGCGAGAGTAAAATCTCGTGGAGGCCCGAACCGGTTGGCCGTACAAAACCATCGGATGACTTGTGGTAAGGAGTGAAAAGCTAATCGATTTCCGTAATAGCTGGTTCTCTCCGAAACAGCTTTTGGGTTGGCGTCGCGTGTTCCCTACGGGGGTAGAGCACTGGAAAGAAAAGACAGGGAGAAATCTCGCTTTTCTTATCAAACTACGAATACCGTTAGGTCACAGCGCGGCAGTTAGACTATGGGGGAGAAGCTCCATTGGTCAAAAGGGGAACAGCCCAGATCGCCAGTTAAGGTCCCTAAATATATGCTCAGTGCAAAATGAGGAGGTGAGGATTCTCAAACAGCCAGGAGGTTGGCTTAGAAGCAGCCATCCTTTAAAGATAGCGTAACAGCTCACTGGTCGAGAGTCCTTGCGCCGAAAATGATCGGGGCTCAAGCATATTACCGAAACTGCGGATTTCATTTGTCTTCGGACAGATGGAGTGGTAGGAGAGCGTTCTGTTCTGCGATGAAGCCAAGGCGAGAGCCGCGGTGGAGCGTACAGAAGTGAGAATGCCGGCACAAGTAACCGCAAGACAGGTGAGAACCCTGTCCGCCGAAATACCGAGGTTTCCTTCGCGATGGTGATCAGCGAAGGGTTAGTCGGTCCTAAGCCGATCCCGAAAGGGGGAGGCGATGGATAGCAGGTTAATATTCCTGCACACCACTACGTTTCTATGGAGGGACGGAGTGTTGTACTTAGAGCATCTTATTGGATTGGTGCTGGAGCTATGAGCGTGTTGATTAGGCAAATCCGGTCAACAATAGCGCGAGTAGAGTCTGAATGTGCGGCCACGGCCAAGCAAATCTAAGGAGCACACTTCCAAGAAAAACTTCGTTTGGGTTAAACGTAGCGGTTCCGTACCGCAAACCGACACAGGTGGTAGGGTCGAGAAGACCAAGGCGAACGAGTGAGAGGTCCTTAAGGAACTCGGCAAAAAAGCGGCCGTAACTTCGGGATAAGGCCTGCCCAATACACCACTTTGTCCTCAACAACAAAGTGGAGAATAAAATGAGCGTAAAAATAGAAACTGATGAAGTCATTACGACAACAATTACCCCGTATGGAAATTACAACGGGCGAAACGTAAAATTATTTCATCGGGTCGAAATTATACGCGACACCAAAAAGCAAATTTTAACTATCAAGATTTACCAAGGTAGTTTAAATGGCACAGACGATGTTATAGAAAGAGTGATTCCGGTCATTTTTCCTCAAAAATAATGGTAAGTTCTTTGGTCTCAATCAATTATGGTTGAGGCTAGAGTGGTGTATTGGGCCGCAGCGAAAGATTTCCTGGCAACTGTTTAACAAAAACACAGCTCTCTGCGAAGACGTAAGTCCATGTATAGAGGGTGACGCCTGACCAATGCGGGAAGGTTAAGCACGGATGGTGATATGACTTCGGTTGTATTGCTGGGCTGTGTAAGCCCCCGTCAATGTCAGCGATAACTATAATCGTTCTAAGGTAGAGCGTGCTTCCACTGGAAGTTCGCTCTAGGACTAGAACGATTATAGGAGACTACCTAAAGTCTCCATTGTTAAACATCCGAGCCATAGTTACCTACTTTGCAGTAATGTAAAGCTAGTCCAAATGCAACCAATGAGAGACCAAATGTTGCACACCCCAACTGATTTTCAGAGGGTGAAGATAGAGTCCTATTGTGTACGTATCAGAAAGGCTGATACACAAAAGAAGGAATAATAGAGCGCAATTCCTTGTCGGGTAAGTTCCGACGTGCACGAATGGCGTAATGACTGGGAAACTGTCTCAAGGACCTGCTCGGTGAAAATACAATGGCTGTAAAGATGCAGCCTACCTGCAGTTAGACGAAAAGACCCCAGGAGCTTTACTGTAGCTTCTTATTGGGGCTGTTTGATTTATGCGTAGCATAGGTGGGAGACTTTGAAGTATTCCTTTAGGGGAATATGGAGTCGCCAGTGAAATACCACTCTTAAATTGGGCAGTTTCTAACCCGACGTGACAAACACGTCAGGGACAGTGAGTGGCAGGCAGTTTTAGTGGGGCGCTACCCTCCCAAAATGTAACGGAGGGGTCTCAAGGTCAACTAGGCGCGAATGGAAACCGTGCCGGTAGTGCAATGGCATAAGTTGGCTTGACTGCAAGGCGTAGATGCCAAGCAGACACGAAAGTGGAGCATAGTGAACCGATGGTACGCTTTAGACGCGGCCGGAGATTACCCGATAAAAGTTACCCTGGGGATAACAGGCTAGTCGTGCCCAAGCGTCCATAGCGACGGCACGGTTCGGCACCTCGATGTCGGCTCAACTTATCCTGGGGCTGGAGCAGGTCCCAAGGGTTTGGCTGTTCGCCAATTAAAAAGTTACGCGAGCTGGGTTTAGACCGTTCAGATTCTGAGAATCGGAGTTTGGACAGTCTAAATCCCTTCGAAGGGAATGTTATAAATTTTTTCGTTATCAAACGATATACCAACAAATATCACGGCGGTCGTACATAGGAATATGTACGAACAATCTGACTGATATCGGTAAAACCCGACCACGAAAGTGAGGGTAATACCGAGGGAAGTGAACTTTATTATGAAGTACACACCCGTAGAGACTGAATGTCAGATACCGAGAACCGGTAAAGCTACAGTCCGTTCCTCCGAGTAATCGGAGCAAACTTGAAGCGTGAGACAGGTTGGTCTCCTATCTACTGCAGGCGTCGAAACTTGAAGAGAGTTGTCCCTAGTACGAGAGGACCGGGATGAACTGACCTCTGGTCTGTCGGCTGTCACGCCAGTGGCACTGCCGAGTAGCTATGTTGGGAATGGATAACCGCTGAAAGCATCTAAGCGGGAAGCCAACTCTGAGATTATGTTTCATTAAGTCCCCTGAGAGATGATCAGGTTGATAGGCTTTAGGTGTAAGCACAGTGATGTGTTGAGCCGTGAAGTACTAATAGGACGTATTTCCTGCAGGGAATGTTGTACGTGGCTGGACGATTTTGAGTAATGTGTCTGTAAAAGATATGTATATTTAGTATGAAATATACTAAATAAAATAATTAGATATTCTGAAACGGTTCTTTAGAAACCGTCAATTATAGATATTTGCTAATAGACAAAAGTCGTAGTAAATATCTAACAGTTGTGGGGGGAGTAGCTCAGTTGGGAGAGCGCTGGCTCAAGAGTCTTCTCTGCCTTTGATATGAAGGCATGGGGATTGCTTGCGACAACGAGTTAGTAGTCACAAATCAGTAGGTTGTGGCGAATGCTCACAGGGTCACTGGTTCAAATCCAGTCTCCTTCCACTCTATTTTGGTTAACGGGGTGTAGCTCAGTTGCGGTAGAGCACTGTGTTCGGTACACGGGGGTCATCAGTTCGAATCTGATCACTCCGACCAAACTTCTAGATCTTTTCTTAGGAGAAATAGCTCAGATGTGTCTGAAGGTTTTAGTTCCTGTGTCAGTCAGTGATGCGGCGAAACAGGTACCAGACTGTTCAACAACAGACACCAAGGTAGAGCGTCGGGCAGTCATCCCGAAGGTTGCAGGTTCGAATCCTGTCTTTCTCCGCCATTCTATTTAGAATGGCATCGTTTCAGAATATCTAATTATTTATTAAATATTTTATGTTGGTGCTTTAGCGGAGGGGGTACACCCGTTCTCATTCCGAACACGGCAGTTAAGCTCTCCATCGCCGATGGTACTCCTTAATTGGGGCAGAGTAGGTAGGCGCCAACATAAAGTATTTAATACAAAAGCCCCGCGACCATAGGTCGCGGGGCTTTTTAAACCCCTAAATTAATCTTGACAGTGAGTATATTATAGTATATAATAGATAGAGAATAGTGAATTGCGTAGTACATTGCGCGGCATAATCCGTCCGACATTAGCAGCCGATGGCGCTTGTTGGAGCCATTTATAGCAGTTAGGCTCATAACCTCACTATAGGTGTCGTGGATCTGTGCGGACGCGCGGGCAAGCAGGTAGGGTTTTTTGGTGTCTACCACACCACAATCTTTATCTTCAAGCTGGATTCAGAGGTCACGCTACGCGGTGGTAGGCCAAGAGGGGGTTTTATCTTGGGAGGGATAAACCCCCTCTGGTCTCCATCATACTTTTAACACAGTTTTACGACTGTGTTTTTATTTACCTAAAAATCGCATGTTACAATTATGCGCATGAGGGATACTGAGCCATGGGCCATGTCTAGAAGACTACAATACTTTGCAGGCTTTTTAGTTTTATTTTTAATCATATCTGTGTGGTTATACATGGCGTATTTCTATAAAGCACCGACATGTTTTGATAACCGTAAGAACGGTGATGAAAGTGGCGTTGATTGTGGAGGTGCTTGTGTACGGATTTGTAGCTTTGCCGTCAATGAACCAGTAGTTAAATGGTCACGATCATTTAAGGTAGTGAATGGACTATATAACGCTGTAGCTTACGTCGAAAACCCTAATCGTGAGGCAGCGTCAGCGGTGGTAAATTACACCTTCACTCTTTATGATGAAGCTGGTTTGATTACCGCTCGTCGAGGAACAACAATTTTACCTCCAGATGGCTTGTATCCAATTTTTGAAGGTCGCATAGAAACTGGTAGGCGAGTACCGACGCGGACTTTTGTGGAGATTGACCCCATTGAGGTTTGGCAACCAGCTAATATCGGCCGTGAACAATTTTCGGTTTTGTCACGTGACTTAGAGAACTCTGACAGTTCACCGCGATTAACTGCTTTGGTAAGAAATAACGGTTTAGAGGAAGTAAAAGAAGTAGAATTGGTGGCGACCATTTTCGATGTTCGCGGTACTGCCTTAGCTTCGTCTAGAACTTTCGTTGATAATTTTTCCGCCAGAAGTGATAAGCAAGTATCTTTTACTTGGCCAGAACCAATTGCGACTACCATGCGTTCGTGTGAGATCCCTACTGATGTCTTGTTAGCTATTGATGTGTCGGGCAGTATGAATGATGATCAGGTTGATCCGCCACAGCCATTAACTGCTGTTAAAGAAGCGGCTGCGAGTTTCGTCTCCAGACTAGGAGAGAAGGATCAGGTAGGTGTGGCTACTTTCGCTACTGAGGCTAATTTGATATCACCTTTATCTAATAATTTGGGTGCAGTCGCTAGTGTAGTGGCTGGTATTGGCATTGATGCGGTCGAAGAAACTGGTTACACCAATACTGGTTTAGGTTTAAAGGTGGCCGGTGAAGGTCTGCTATCGGAAAATCATAATACTGATGCTCGCAAGGTTTTGATATTACTTACCGATGGTCTGGCGACCGCTCCGGGTACTCAAGAAGAATCTGATGCCTTTGCCTTAGAGATGGACAAGTGGGTGAAAGATAATAATATAGAAATCTATAGTATTGGTTTGGGTGAAAAAGTTAATATGGATTTTGTGACTTCTTTGGCTACCAACCCTGACTATAGTTATCAAGCACTAAATGCTAGTGATATTGATAAAATCTACAAAACTATTACTTCATCTTTGTGCGAGGAGGGAGCAGCGGTGATAGATATTGTGCCAAAATCGGCTACTGGTTTTGTACCGTTACGTTAGTTTATGTCATTTTTAAGGAATATTTTGGCTAGTTTCGATCCCTGGCTATTTGGGGCGGCTTTGTCGTTGTCCTTATTAGGTTTGGCTACAATGTACACCTTTTATGGTGATAACAGCTATTTTGATAGACAGATTATCTGGATTTTGGGTGGGTTTATTATTTTAGCGTTAGCCCTAATACCGGATTACCGCTTTTTAAGATATGGACATACCACCTTTTTAATCTATATAGCGACGGTAGCTTTATTGATACTGATTTTATTTGTCGGTGAAGTAACTTTGGGTGCTAAAAGTCGTTTCGATTTTGGTTTCTTTTCTTTTCAACCTGCTGAATTTGCCAAGCTGGTTTTAATTGCGGTACTCGCTAAGTATTTCTCGAAACGGCATGAAATGATTGGGGATTTTAAGCATATTATTATCTCTGGTTTATATACCTTCGTAATCTTTGCTTTAATATTTGTTCAGCCAGACTTTGGTAGTGCATTGATTATTTTCTCTATCTGGTTTGGAATGGTGTTAATTGCTGGTATTAGGTGGCGTCATCTAGCAGTTGTATTTGGGGTTGGTATACTAGCTTTTGTTTTAATGTGGAATTTTTTGTTGGTGGATTACCAAAAAGATCGTATTCATACTTTCATTGATCCTTTAGCTGACATTCAAGGTGCTGGCTATAACGTCTATCAATCAATAATTGCCGTTGGTAGTGGTCAGTTGTGGGGTAAGGGTGTTGGTTATGGTACTCAATCAAAACTAGAGTTTTTACCGGAATATCAGACAGACTTCGTGTTCGCTGCTTACGCTGAGGAATGGGGATTGATAGGTGTATCAGTGGTATTTATACTTTTTGGAGTAGTAATTTGGCGGTTATTATTAATCGCATTAAATGGGGCTAGTAATTTTGAAAAATTATTTACGGTTGGCGTCATGATTTTTATTGTGGCCCACTTCACGATTCATGTTGGTATGAATATTGGCATGATGCCGGTAACCGGTATTACCATTCCTTTTATGAGTTATGGTGGTACGCACATATTGGTGGAATATTTGGCTCTGGGGATTGTGATGGCTATGAGTCGGTATGCAACTTCTCGGTATCAGACGGATGATATTATTTTGAGCTAAATTATTTGGTTCTATAAATCGCCAGAGTCTGATGCAAGGTTTTGGTAAAGCTAAAATCCTTGGCTCTGTCCTTAGCCTTGTCGGCTAGCCGATGACTTAAGTTGGTGTCATTCAATAATTGCAAAATGCTAGTGACTAGTTCTGTTTGCTGATTATCGGGGATTAACAGCCCGTTTTGCTGATTGGTAATCATCTCTTTAATACCACCAACATTGGTAGCAATGATTGGCAATCCAGCCATTAAGGTTTCAATGATGACATAAGGCATTGCTTCAGAATGTGAGGCTAAAATAAAAATGTCAGCTACTTTTAGATATTGAGCAGCTTCTGGTATTGACCCTAACAAAAAGACGTTTTCAGTCAGGTGATTGTCAGTGATTAGTTGTTGTAGTTCAGTTTCAGCTTGACCAGCGCCAATAATAAGATGTCGATGATTGGGTTTAGTTTTTATCACTTCACTTTGGGCTTTGATTACCAAATCATGACGTTTAATTGGATGAAGTTCCGCAATCGTTAGCGACCAAGTGTCGTTTAGGTAAGAGGTTAGCTCTTTGTGAGTATTGGCCAAATAAGTCCTCGCTGTCATTTTGTCTTGAAAGTTGATAGGTTGGCGACCGTTATAAATCACTGTTATTTTTCTGGCTATCAAAGGCCAGTTAAGTTGTTGCTTAACTTCATAGGCAACGGCGATAGTTTGGTCTGCTAGTAGGACTGTGAGGTAGTGTAAAGTTTTAAAGATAAATCTTTGCCAAGCCGGCCTGTCCTCATTGAAAGCCCAGCCATGGGCCGTGAAGATGATTTTTGGTACTAAACAAATCCGGCCGGCAATAGCGCCGATAAGACCAGCTTTAGAGCTATTGATGTGAATAATGTCAGGTTTTTCTTCTCTAATAATTTTGATAACTTCGAAGATGGTTTTGATTTCCTTACTTACAGAAATATCTCTAGTAAGTGATGGTAGGGTAATTGTTTTAACGCCAGCCAGTTTTAAGTTATTAATCAATTCTCCTTCTCCGCCACTAGCAACAGCGACCTCAAAATCATCTGTGGGCAAGTTAGTAGCCAAATCGTAGACGTATCTTTGAGCGCCTCCCCAATTACTTTTAGTAATCAAAAATAATATTTTTCTTTTTGACTTTTCCATTACGAATTTCTATATTTAGCGTATTATAAAACAAATATGGGAGAACGGACACGCGAGCTTATTGTCTTGATTTTGGGAGATTTTGTTTGTTTCTCTTTGGCTCTTTGGTTTACTTTGTTAGTTCGCTATGTAGAACTACCGTCGCTCGAACGGTTTTATATTCATGTTGAACCTTTTGTAATCCTGTCATCGTTATGGGTGATTACTTTTTATATCGCGGGCTTATATGACAAGCATACTAATTTTTTAAAAAGGCGATTGCTCTCTCGGATTGTAACCACTCAGGTTATTAATATTGTATTGGCCGCATTACTCTTCTTTATTATTCCGTTTGGTATTGCTCCGAAAACCAATCTGGTCATCTATTTATTTATCTCCATTAGTTTAATTACGGTTTGGCGTATTTATGTATTTGACTGGTTATCACCGAAGGTCAAGAAAAATGCTTTACTACTAGCCTCAGGCGAGGAAGCTCACAACTTAGTCGATGAAATCAATCATAATTCTCGTTATAGCTACCAATTTGTTAAAGTATTTGATAATGAGCTTTTGCAATCAGCGAGTAATTTTGATGACCGATTACTTAAAATTATCGCTAATGACCAGATTGAATTAGTAGTAGTTAATTCTAGAGAACCAGCCTCAGAAGCTTGGTTGCCTTTCATTTTTAATTTGTCATTTCTGCAGTCAAAGTTTGTATTAATAGATTTTCACAAACTTTATGAAGATACCTTCGATAAGGTGGCTATGTCAGCCCTGCATTATGATTGGTTTATTTCTTATGTCTCCCAAACTAACAATCTTATTTACGATGCAGTCAAAAGGTTAATTGATGTGGTAGGGGCGGTAGTTTTGTTGGTGCCTTCGATATTGTTGTATCCATTTATTATGTTGGCAATCAAAATCCAAGATGGTGGACCACTTTTTTATCGTACGGAAAGAGTTGGTCAGTTTAGTAAGCCGATAAATATTATTAAGTTTCGTACCATGACAGGACAGGATATTGGTGAATCGGCCTTAAGTAGTAATCTACAGATTACTAAAGTGGGTAAGTTTTTACGTAAAACTCGCTTAGATGAATTACCACAGCTATGGAATATCTTGCGTGGTGATTTGTCTTTTATTGGTCCGCGACCAGAGATGCCAGCCTTAGCCTCAGCGTATGCGACCGCGATACCTTATTATCATCTACGTCATTATATTAAACCGGGCTTATCTGGTTGGGCACAAATTAATCATCTCGATGCTCCTAGACAGGGAGTGGATATCCCGCGGACAATAGAGAAACTGTCTTATGATTTGCATTATCTCCGCCGCCGTTCAATTTTTTTGGATATCGAAATTATGTTAAAGACTATCAGGATTATTGTCATGCGTAGTGGTACTTAACGGCTCTAAAAAACGTGATAGGATACTGACATGATTGTAGATGGTAGAGCTATAGCGACAGCTGTATTTAATCGGTTGCAGGCTGATATTGCTAATTTAAGTCGGAATCCAAGACTGACAGTTTTTACTTGTGCTCCTAATAAAGCCACACAAAAATACTTATCGCTAAAGAAGCGTAAAGCTAATGATTTAGGAATTGTGATGGAGGTAGTTGAATTTCCGGCTACCGTTTCTACAGGTGATGTGATTGAAAGGATTAAGAGTTATACAAATGATACCGACGGGATAGTAGTACAGCTACCTTTTCCGTCTCATATTAATAGGGAGGAGTTATTAGCTAATTTACCTGCTTCCCTCGATATCGATAAATTAAACTATGATGGCAGTGACGACACCATCTTGCCACCAGTAGTAGGTGCAATTGCCGAAATCTCACACACGTATCAAGTAGAGTGGGCTAATAAAAATGTAGTGGTAATTGGTAAGGGGCTTTTGGTAGGCAAGCCAGCTTGCTTGTGGGCCAAAAATCAAGGGGCCAAAGTAGTGGTGATTGAAAAAAATACAGAAGACGCTGACCAATTGATTAAATCCGCCGATATCATTATTTCTGGTGCCGGAGTTGCTGGCTTGATTACGCCCGAGAAAATTACTGAAGGAGTGGTGATTTTTGATGCTGGCACCAGCGAAGATGGTGGGGAGCTAAAAGGAGATGCTGATCCAGATTGTGCTCTCAAAGCATCTTTATTTACGCCCGTTCCTGGCGGTATTGGCCCTATTACAATTGCTATGTTATTGAGTAATTTGGTGAAATCCTCAAAGTAAAATTGATTTTTGCCATAAATGGCAGTATAGTTTTTCCTGATATGAAAATGAGTATGGGACAAAACGGAAGTAGTAAAGTTATTAGAATATTTTATGCGTTAGTGGCGTTGGCTTTAGCAGCTGGTGTCGCTTTTTTTGTTTACAGTAATGTGGTTAATCCAGCATCTAAATTTCCATTTAGATTTGGATTAGATCTAGCTGGCGGTAGTCAGTTGGTGTATGTTGCCGATGTTGATGGCGTGCAAGAATCTGATATTCCACAATTGATGGATGTGTTACGACAAGTAATCGAGCGTCGTATCAATGTCCTTGGAGTGTCAGAGCCAGTAGTACAGGTAGAAAGTAGTAGTGTGGTAGCTGGTCCGGTGGAGCAGAGATTGATTATTGAGTTACCAGGGGTGACTGATATTGATGAAGCGATCAAATCTATCGGTCAAACTCCATTACTAGAGTTTAAACTAGTAAATGACGTTGCCCTTACTAGTGCCTCTTCTACTGATGAGGCTGACAAACCAGCACCTTATATCGAAACTGGTTTGACTGGTCGTTATCTAGAAAGAGCGGAATTAGTTTTCGGACAAGGACAGGGAGGTTTGTCTAACCAACCTATAGTAAGTCTTAAGTTTACGGACGAGGGAGCCACTTTGTTCGAACAGATTACTCGTGAAAATACCGGTAAGCTATTGGCCATTTTCCTTGATGGGGAAGTCATTAGCTCACCGCAAATTAATGAGCCAATCGCTGGTGGTCAAGCAGTAATTCAGGGTAATTTTACCGCTGTAGAAGCACGTGATTTAGTACAAAACCTCAACTTTGGTGCTTTGCCAGTACCTATTCATCTTGATAGTACTAACTTAATTGGTTCATCTTTGGGTGATCAGGCTTTGAATGCTGGTGTTTATGCTGGCTTGGTAGGCTTTATGATTTTGTCGATCTTTATGATCCTCTGGTACCGTCTTCCGGGTTTGGTGGCGGTAGTGGCCTTGGTTATTTATGCCATCTTGATGTTGGCACTGTTCCAGTTTATTCCAGTGGTATTAACCGCTGCTGGTATTGCGGGATTTATCCTCTCTATCGGTATGGCCGTGGATGCCAACATCTTGATTGCTGAACGTATTAAAGAAGAAATTAGAGCTGGTAAGAATTCTGAAGATGCTGTCCGCGAAGGTTTTGCTCGTGCTTGGCTAGCGATTCGTGACGCCAACATTACCAGTATTATTGCAGCTTTGATTCTATTCTGGTTTGGTACTTCGTTAATTAAAGGCTTCGCCTTAGTATTTGGTATTGGTATCTTTGTTTCGATGTTGTCAGCCATTACTATTTCTCGTACCTTGTTGCTAGCGGTATTGTTAGATACTAGTAAGCCAGTAGGCCGATTCCTTATGAGTTCAGGTTTTGTAAAATAATATGGAGAATTTTAAACGCTATCAAAATTATTTTTTGGTTATTCCAATCGTGTTATCGATTGCTTCAATTGTGGCTTTAGCTGTTTGGGGATTGAAACCTGGTATTGATATCTCTGGTGGTTCATTATTGCGAGTTGATTATGATGCTACTCGTCCTGAATTAAATGAGATTCAGACCAGTCTTAATAATCTCTCTTTAGGAGAAGTGCGGGTACAACCAGCGGGAGACAATGGCTATATCTTGAGACAAAAGGTTTTGACTCAGGAAGAGAAAGATAGCGTGAGTGAAACTTTGGCTAGTTATGGTGAATACACTGAAACTCAATACAGCTCTGTTGGTCCATCTATTGGTTCTGAGTTAGTAAAGAAAGCTTGGTGGGCAGTGGGATTGGTGATTTTATCAATGATGATTTATATCGCTTTTGCTTTTAGGCATGCTTCTAAGCCAGTGGCATCATGGAAATATGGATTGGTATCAATCATCACTTTAGTAAACGATGTCTTATTACCAATTGGTTTATTCGCTTATCTTGGTTTCTCACGCGGAGCGGAAGTTGGTACCTTGTTTATTGTTGCTCTACTCACAGTACTAGGAGTTTCGGTTAATGGTTCGATTGTGATCTTTGATCGTATTCGTGAGAATCTAAAATTAAATGAAGATCATCATCAGCACGAAGATTATGCCGACGTGGTATGGAGAAGTGTGGCGCAGACTTTTGGGCGAACTATTAACACTTCTATGACCTTGTTGATTATGTTGGTGGCCTTGGTTATTTTAGGTCCCGAATCAACTCGTGACTTTGCTCTGACTTTGACTGTAGGTATGGTAGTAGGTACTTATTCTTCTATCTTCCTCGCGTCACCATTACTAGTTTTGATTGAAAGAACTCAGAAAACTAAGTCAAATAAAAAATAGTCATGATTATTGGGATTACTGGTACTTTAGGAGCAGGCAAGGGAACCGTCGTAAAGTATTTGGTTGACCAAAAAAACTTCACTCACATATCCGCTAGATCTTTTTTCCAAGAGTTAATGGAAAAAGAGGGTATACCGATTGATCGAGACAATATGACTGTTTTTGCCAATCAGTTACGCTCATCACATGGCCCTGATTATGTCTTTAATCAGTTATTTAAAAAGGCCGAAGCTGTCGATGGTAATGTCATTATCGAGTCATTGCGAACAATTGCCGAAGCGGAATCTTTAAAGAGCTATCCCAATTCTTATCTATTGGCGGTAGATGCTGATCAGAAGTTACGTTATGATCGGATTCATGGTAGGGGTAGTGTACTTGATCATGTATCTTACGATAAGTTCGCTGCACAAGAAGAAAAAGAGATGCATGGTACCGAACCATACCAGCAAAATATTACTGCGGTGATGAAATTGGCTGATGTCACAATTTACAACGACCATAACCCAGCAGATTTATTTAAGGAGGTAGAGAAGTTTTTGGGTACGGTAAGTAACTAATAAAACAAAACCGGCGCTTTGAGCGCCGGTTTTGTTTTATTAGTTATGTATTTTGGTGCCAATGAAGGTTTGTCCATCTAAATAATTTTGTAGTTCATCTAACTTTGAACCATTAATACAAGCAACTTCTATATTTAATTTCTCAGCTTCGTGGGCGGCTATTGGATCAAAAGGGGAGGACAGCCCGGGGTCCCATTCCGCTGGAATGAGTTTTCTAAAATCCGCCCAAGAAATATCCTTAATAATTTCTGCCGTCTGGTCAGTTCTCGGGTCGGCCGTATAAACATAATCAATGTTAGATAGGTTTATAACTTTCTTTGCAGCTAATCTTTCGGCAATTTGCACGGCACGTAAGTCTGTCGAGCAACCGGGGCGGTAGCCGGCCGACACCACTACTGGCACGTCTGTAGGCACATCCAATATCTCATCAGGGTTGCTAATCATTACTGGGTGAGCGACATCTTTAAGTATGGTTCTGATTAAATGCCCGTTTAATCTGGTTGCGTGTATGCCTAGCCAATCCAAATCATTTTTATCTAAAGTATGAACTCGATCGGCAGCCTCTTGGTATCGGCGAGCAGTTTTGCCACCGCCGGCAATAATAATAAAACGGCGATTGTCTTGGACAATCGCATCATTTATAAATCTTCTAAAATTAACTAAAAAATCAGTATCAATTTGATCGGGTACTATTAGAGACCCTCCAACTGATATTACTACTGGTTCTTTTTTCTCTAAACTCATAACGTTATTCTACCGTATTTTCTCTGATTATATTTTAAATTACAAGATATATATAAGTCGCAATATCTAATATTTAATCTGAAACAATTTCTCGAACGTAATACTTTTTGTATTGACATAAATTTGAATCTGTGTACTATTGTGACACTGCAATTGAATGCAGGGTAACTAAACAGAGAGGTTCTTTCAAATGAAGCGCATTCTCAATATCCTTGCCTTCCTGGCGGCTTCAGCGACGGCCATTTTTATGGCATTGCCGGCTCAGGCGGGAAACTACTCCGATAGCCAGCAGACCGGTTCCTGCAATCTCATCAGCGTCGTCCAACATGACGACTCCTGGTCGAAGATCGTGCAGAACAACCTGGGCGACTGTTCGACCGGAAATGCCTTCTACGGCAGTCTGAACGGCAAGCAGATCTTTCAAGTGACCTACCAGAACGGTCGGAACAATGGTGTTTCCGTCACCCAGGAGGAAGGTCGAAAGATGCTCAGTCTCAGCATACAGGACGGCACCAACAATGCGAGGAGTTCCAGGCAAAACGGGCAGAGACTGATCAATGTCGGCGTCCAAAACGGCACCGGCAACTACTCTGAGCAGACTCAGTCTGGTCGGGATTCCATCAATGTCGGCGTCCAAAACGGCGACAAAAACGACATCCGTTCCTATCAGACCGGCGAGCACGACCTGATTCTGGTCTTCCAGGAAGTTTCGGACAATTTCTCGGGCATCCAGCAGTTGGGTAACCACGATGTCGTTATCAACAGTCAGACTGGTCAAGGGAATCGTATCGAGACCAACCAGACTCATGACGGCCAGGTGTCTCTGGTCGTCCAGGATGGTAGTGGCAATCGGACGTATGTAACCCAGGACTAACTCGTGCATCGACATACTTATGACCCGACGCTAAAGATGGCGTCGGGTTTCTCTAAAAGCAGAAAGGTGAAATTCATGAAGAAATTCGTATCTGTCGTCGTCGGGCTGGTCCTGGGGGTTGTGGCCTCTTTAGTCAGCTTGACTCCAGCCGTCGCCTCACCGGGCCGGCAGGTAGTCTACGTTTCTGAATGCGTTATCAACTTCAATGAAAGTGTCTACTGGCGCGGCAAGACCACTGATCTCTGGCGACAAGTAATTGCGCTCCATGATATATTGCCGCCTAAGTGTTGGCGAGATGATCGTTGTAATTTCGCCAATATTGATAACTTTTATTGGGTTCGTATGATTAGCCGGCGGTTTGTGTCTGTGACTGATGTTCCTGACGAACTGATGAATTACTTTCGTCACTGCCAGATCAATGTCAATCCAGTAATATCGGTGGTTGATACTGGTTCTGCTTCTGGTTCCGGCAATATGTGCGCCGATATAGGTAACCTGTTGTCTGCAACTTTGAGCGGAAACGGTAACTCGGTGACGGTCGGCCAAAGTGGTTGTAATGTTGCTTTTATTACGGTAAATGGTCAGAATATTGTAGTGGTCCTGCGTCAGGATGGGAAAAACTATGCCAACATCAAACTGGAAGGGGATAATATTAATGTCTACCTCCAGCAAAGTGGTTCTCATTCCTACGAAGGCACTTTCTATAGCAACGAAAATAAAAACATCGTTCAAAACTAATCAGTATAGCTGATTATAACTAAGCTCGGCTTCCAGCCGAGCTTTTATTTTAAGTATTCTGGGTCTAAATTTAAGAATATCTATAATATTCTAGTAGATTGTCAATAATCAATAATTAAATGTAATATTTTCCAACTGTGGAAAAATTCATGGTATTAAATGTTGCACAAGAGCAGGGTTTACCAAATAATCTTTATATATAAGGCGATAATGGCTGGGGTCTGTGCGATGGCTCTGGCGGCCACCTTTGGTGGTAATTAGTTGTCTATTTATGATCTTGACAATAGGTAGCAATAGAGAGTTTTTTATCAAGACCATCAATAAATAAGGCAAAAGTATCTAGCCGGCAAACCCAAAAAGGGAATGCCGGCTTTTTTCGTAATCAAATATTAGACAAAACCGCTTGCAATTTTTGGCTCTATCTGTATAATAGCGCTCACTTGTACGGGTATGTAGATATGTTCAAGCAACTACAACCAGTCCCGTTCAAAGCTGTTTGAAAATTGAATATTCAGAACCTTGTTGAAGTAGCATCGTAATTTATTTTACGGTTTCAATAAGGTTCACAGTACGCATCATCTAACATCTAATTTTACTTTCAGTAGAGTTAGATGCTAGATAACAAAATCCAATGTGGCAACCACCACATTGGTACAGCAAGTCCAATATCTATTGTCTAGATATTGGCAGAGACAAAAGGGGATTTGTATTTTCTTTTGTCTCATCCTTTTAGGTGGATTAACTGAAGCGCTAAGCAAAGTACAAGCGCAGAGTAGGTTAATCCCAGGTAAGGTCATTACTTTGTAATGATTCAAAACCTGTCTTTAATTAGAGTTTGATCCTAGCTCAGGATGAATGCTGGCGGCGTGGATGAGGCATGCAAGTCGAATGGGTTCAGACCCATGGCAGACGAGGTAGGAACACGTAGGTACGTACCCCAAAGTCAGGGATAATCCGGCGAAAGTCGGGATAATACTTGATGGTCCCGTAAGGGTAAAGATTTATCGCTTTGGGAACGGCCTGCGTTCTATCAGCTTGTTGGTAAGGTAACGGCTTACCAAGGCTACGACGGATAGGGGAGGTGAGAGCCTGACCCCCACCGAGGGCACTGCGACACGGGCCCTACTCCTACGGGAGGCTGCAGTCGAGAATCTTCCGCAATGGGCGAAAGCCTGACGGAGCGACGCCGCGTGGTTGATGAAGTCCTTCGGGACGTAAAAACCTTTTATGAGGGAGGAAGTTTATTGACGTTACCTCATGAATAAGGGGCTCCCAACTCTGTGCCAGCAGGAGCGGTAATACAGAGGCCCCAAGCATTATCCGGAATTACTGGGCGTAAAGGGTGCGTAGGCGGCTATATTAGTCGGGTGTTAAATCCTGGGGCTCAACCTCAGAATCGCATTCGAAACGGTATGGCTAGGAGAAGTGAGAGGTGTGCGGAACTCAAGGTGTAGGGGTGAAATCCGTTGATATCTTGGGGAACACCAAATGCGAAGGCAGCACACTGGCACTCTCTCGACGCTGAGGCACGAAAGCGTGGGTAGCGAATGGGATTAGATACCCCAGTAGTCCACGCCCTAAACGCTGTCAACTGGCTTTTTCGAGTATCGACCCTCGGAGAGGCGAAGCTAACGCGTTAAGTTGACCGCCTGGGTAGTACGACCGCAAGGTTAAAACTCAAAGGAATAGACGGGGACCCGCACAAGCGGTGGAGCGCGAGGCTTAATTCGTCGCTAAGCGAAAAACCTTACCGAGGCTAGAAATCCAGCTGCACGCTCTGGGAAACCAGAGAAGCTTTCGAAGGTGCTGGACAGGTGATGCATGGCTGTCGTCAGTTCGTGGCTTGAGCTGTTCCCTTAAGTGGGGAAACGAACGCAACCCTCGTTGCCTGTTATACGTGTCAGGCGAGACTGCTCCCTCACGGGAGAGGAAGGTGAGGATGACGCCAAGTCAGCATGTCCCTTGATGCCTCGGGCTGCACTCACGCTACAATGGTACGCACAACGGGACGCAATACCGCAAGGTGGAGCAAATCCTTATAAATCGTGCCTCAGTTCGGATTGAGGGCTGCAACTCGCCCTCATGAAGTCGGAATCGCTAGTAATCGCGGATCAGCACGCCGCGGTGAATACGTTCTCGGGTCTTGTACTCACCGCCCGTCAACTCAGGGGAGTCGGGAGTGCCCGAAATACCACCTTGCGTGGTCTTACGGTAAGCTCGATAACAAGGAGTAAGTCGTAACAAGGCACGGCTAGCGGAAGCTGGTCGTGGATTAATTCCAATTGGACACGTCGTTCGTCTTGGTAACAAGATGTTTCTAAACGGCTAATTGGGTCGATATTGTGTATCTCGATCGAGTACACAAGGGTATATGATACTAATGCCATAAATTGTATTTATACACTGAGGAAAGACTCAGATAACTAAAGGATGAGACAAAAGAGATCGCAAATTTTCATACATATAAAAACAGCCAGAATATTAATTCTGGCTGTTTTTATATTTAGATAATCTATTGGCAATCAAGTGAGTAAGGGTGAGTGTAGCAATAATCCGACTGTCGTTGGTTTTCTTGATAGAAGGGATTACCTTGCATATAGTCTGGGACAACGTAGCGGTCATTATTAAAGCCTAAACCTGATACTAAGAGGTTTACTATCCCCCAGATACTTACCAGTAAAACAAAGGCTCCAATTCCGTACATCGCCAATTTTCTCGCATTTTCTTGAGCATCAGCATTGGCTCCTAATATCAAATAGCGAAAAGCATTGAATATAAAAAAGAGCAGGGCGAGACCAAAGAGGAAAGGTATTAAAATATTATTGATAAAAAGCGTTATTGCGATAATGAAATCTTGCAGACTTTCCATATGCGACTATTGTATCATTTTCTCGTCAAGTTAGGTTTTATAGCTAGAGTGACTTATACTTACAAGAGTAGTTCAATAACAGTAACCTACTTTTGATTATTATTTAATATTTTAGTTATGAAAAATTTAGTAACAATTATTTTAGCCTTAGTGGCTGTGGGAATATTGGTGGCTGCCTATTTCTTCTTTTTTGATAAACCAGTGACTAATCAAATTTCTGGTGATGAAGTAGTTTTCACTGATCCGGCCTCTGATGCATCAGTATCGGTTTCATTCGATCAAGAAAACAATAAAGCCTTTCTTACTGGCTTAGGATATCAAGGCCTGCCTCTTGAGTCCGCTATTTCTGCTTCTGGCGCGAGATACGTTAATGACGACGAGAACGTAGAAGTATGGAATCGTGGTAATGATGTAACTATCTCTAAAGATGGCGATGAGATTTTTGTTGGCAATATCGGTGGTCAGTCTGATGCTGATAAATTGGACGGTACTTGGAATTGGCAAGCTACTACTATTGATGACCAAGTAATAGAGCCGGCCACTGCTGATAAATTTACTATTACTTTCAATGAAGCTGACGGTAAGGTAAATGGCACTACCGATTGTAATGGTTTCTTTGGTCCTTATACTGTCGATGGCAACGCTCTAACTTTTGGTCCTCTAGGTGCTACTTTGATGTACTGTGAAGGTTCACAAGAAAATGAGTTTACTTCTGCTTTGTCTCAGACTAAGAGTTTCTTCTTTGCTGGTTCAGGCGCTCTAGTATTAGAGTTGGAAGAGGGAGGCACTATGCTATTTGGAAGATAGACTAATGCAAATCGTTTGCATTAACAAATAATAAAGACCTGCCTTACGGCAGGTCTTTATTATTTGTTCACTCTGTGCGCGCTCTAGGATTCGAACCTAGGACCTTTCGAGTATCAGTCGAATGCTCTAGCCAACTGAGCTAAGCGCGCAGGTGACCACTATACTAGCAAACTAGATGCATTTATTCAATTGTCTCTGAATTCATGTATCATGGTTGTATGCAACCGTTAGCCGCTAAGATTAGACCGAGAAATCTCGAAGAATTTATCGGGCAACAACATTTGGTTGGTGTCGGTAAACCGATTAGGGAAGCGATTGAGAAAAAACATCTGTTCTCGTTTATTTTGTGGGGACCTCCTGGAGTTGGTAAAACCACTTTGGCACGGATTTACGCTAATGCATTAGATGCAGAAATGTTTGAACTGTCAGCGGTATCAGCGGGTAAAGAGGACGTCCGTAAAATTATTCAGACACCTAGTCTCCGACCAAAGGTTTTGTTTTTAGATGAAATCCATCGTTTTAATAAAGCCCAACAAGATTTTTTATTGCCTTATGTAGAAGCAGGTACCTTAACTTTGATTGGGGCAACTACCGAAAATCCTAGCTTTGAAGTTATCTCAGCGTTGTTATCTCGGACTCGTGTATTTGTCCTACAAGAATTGAATGAGCAAGACATGATGCAAATAATCAATCGCACCAAACTCAAGGTGCCGAAAACTGCCAAGGAGTGGTTGATCCGAATGGCTAATGGTGACGCGCGTTCATTACTAACTTTGCTCGACCAAACCGCAGCTTTACATGACAAGATTACGGTCGAGACGCTAGAAAATACCTTACAAAGTACGCACTTGCGTTACGATAAAAAAGGTGAAGAACACTACAATACTATCTCAGCTTTTATTAAAAGTATGCGGGCTTCTAATGCTGATGGAGCCATGTATTACTTAGCGAGAATGATAGCCGCGGGTGAAGATCCTCGATTTATTGCTAGGCGAATGGTTATCTTTGCTTCAGAAGATGTGGGTTTAGCTCAGCCAACCGCCTTGGTGGTGGCCAACGAAGTTTTTCGAGCTTGTGAAGTAATTGGTTATCCTGAATGTGCTATTAATTTAGCACACGGAGTAGCTTATTTGGCACAGGCCAAGAAAGATAGGCGAGCGTATGACGCTCTCAGATTAGCACAAGCGGATGTCGAAAAATATGGCAATTTACCAATTCCGACACATTTGCGAAATGCCCCGACTAAACTAATGAAAGATTTAGGTTATGGAGAGGGTCAAAAATGGGAAGCTGGATTTACGCACGAAAAGGGTTATTTACCCGAAAAGATTAAGAAAAAGCGTTACCTGAAGTAACATAGCAGTTATGCTATATCCATTGGCGTTTTCAGCTATGACAGTGTATGCTATTAGCTATGGATTTTGCTTCTTATTTTAAGGGTAAAAAAATAACCGTTATGGGTTTAGGCTTACTTGGTCGCGGAGTCGGAGACGCTACCTTTTTGGCTGAGTGTGGGGCCGATCTTATTGTGACAGATTTAAAATCAGCTGAGCAATTAAAAGATTCACTAGCTAAGTTAGAAAAGTTTTCTAATATTAAGTTTACTTTGGGCGAACACAAGGAAGCTGACTTTGAGGGTCGAGATATGATTTTGGTGTCAGCGGGTGTACCGCTAGATTCTGTGTATTTGGACAAGGCGCGCGCCGAAGGCGCGCGCCTTGTCCAAAGCGCTGCTTTGTTTGCGGAGTTATCCAAAGTGCCAATGATTGGTATTACTGGCACCCGTGGTAAATCTACTACGACCGCTATGATTGCTCATATTATTGAGACTGTTACAGGCGAGACGGTTATTAAAGGCGGAAATATTCGCGGGGTGTCTAATCTCCAATTATTGAAAGAGGTGGGGGAGGATTCTTTGGCGGTATTTGAGTTGGATAGTTGGCAACTTCAAGGTTTTGGTTGGGCCGGTATTTCACCGCAGATAGCGGTTTTTACTAGCTTTATGGATGACCACCTAAACTACTATAAAGGGGATGTAGATGCCTATTTTGCTGACAAAGCTAATATTTTTGTAAACCAAGAAGATAGCGATGTTTTTATTACTACGCCAACAGTTTTTGAAAAGGCTAAAACTTTTGCCGATGGTAAACATATTTCCTTAGGGCAAGAAGTGGTGTTGGTAGATAGTTCGGTTATTCCTGAAGACACTCACCTAGCCATGCCTGGAGAACATAATCGCTTAAACGCTGCTTTAGCTACTGCCACTTGTCGAGCTCTGGGTTTGTCAGATGAAGAAATTTTTGAAGCCTTAGCTAGTTTTGCGGGCGTAGAAGGTCGATTGCAATTACTCGGAGCTACCGCCAACGGTGCGCGTATTTATAACGATAATAATGCTACTACTCCGCAGGCCACCATTGCGGGCTTACAAGCCTTGGGTAAATCTGAATCAAAGAATATTATTTTAATTGCAGGTGGTGCTGATAAGGATATTGATGTGGCACCTTTGGCTTATGAGATAAATAAATACTGTAAAAATGTTTTCTTGATACCTGGTTCTGGTACTGATCGTTTACTTCCTCTTTTACACAATGGTGACACCAGTGTTTCAGTTTTTGCGGGTCTAGCCGAAGTAGTGGCAGAGGCAGTAAAAGTGGCAGGAGCAGAAGATATTATATTATTCTCACCAGCCTTTGCTTCTTTTGGTTTATTTATAAATGAATACGACCGCAACGACCAGTTTGTAACCTTAGTTAAAGATTTAGAAGAAAAAATATGATAGGTATATTTGATTCTGGTTCTGGTGGTCTAACAGTTTTGTCGGCTTTAAAAAAACGGATGCCCATGGCTGACGTGTTGTATTTTGGTGATATAAAAAATGCACCCTATGGTACTAAATCTGAAACTGAGTTATTGACCCTCACCAATAACGCTATCGCTTTATTAAAATCCAAAGGTGCCACTAAAATTATTAGTGCTTGTAATAGTGTATCTGCTTCTGTGGCGGTATCTTTGGAACAAACTGGACTGGTATTGAATCAAGATATTGTGGAGATGGTTGGTCCGACTGTCAATCATTTTAAAGACAGTAATTTGCGTATTGGTCTTTGTGCTACCGAAGCTACTATTAAGTCGCAGATTTACCAAAATGGTTTTGCCATGATAGGTAAAGAAATTACTAGTTTTGCAATTTCTGATTTAGCCGGTGCGATTGAGTTTGGAGAGTCGGCTGACAAATTAGAAGCTATTATAAGAGACGCGATCACACCACATCTAGGTAATTTTGATGTTTTGATTTTAGCCTGTACTCATTTCCCGTTAGTGTTAGATATTTTTAAAAAGATTTTGCCAGATAAAATCGAATTATTTGATCCAGCGACGGCAGTGGCGACGAAAGCGGTTGAATTATTTGCCGACGAACAAACTGGCAGTGGGGCAGTGAACTTTTTGATAAGTCAGGATTCCAGTTATTTCCGAGAGCGAGTTAATACTTTATTTTCTGGTAGTGATTATTCAGTACAGGTGAGTATTTAATATAAATATGGCAAAGATTGATATAAATAATATAAAGAAAATCCATTTCATTGGTGTTGGTGGTATTGGGATGTCAGGTTTGGCTCGTCTCTTTTTGCATGAAGGTAAGATAGTCAGCGGTAGTGATCGAGCATCTTCCGAAATTACTGACGCATTACGTCATGAAGGAGTAGAGTTTTTTGCGACGCAATCAGCAGATAATATTGCCCCCGATATTGATTTGGTGGTTTATACCGAAGCGATGCCGAAAGATCATCCAGAAATGGTGGCGGCTCGAGCATTGGGCGTGCCGATGATAAATTATTTTGAAGGTTTGGGTTTGGTAGCTAATCAATATTATCTGATTGCTGTCTCAGGCACTCATGGTAAGACCACCACAACTGCTATGCTGATTGATATTCTGGAAGATGCCGGTTTAGATCCGACTGCTATTGTAGGATCGTTGCGTAGTAAAACTAATAGCAATTTTCGCGCTGGTAAGAGTAAGTATTTTATTGTGGAGGCTTGTGAGTACTGTCGAGACTTTTTGTACTTGGAGCCAGATATATTGGTTATTACTAACATTGAAGCTGAACATTTGGATTACTACAAAGATTTGGATGATGTCCAGTCAGCCTTTAAAGAGTTGGCTCTAAAAGTGCCAACGGACGGGATGATAATTGCTGATACTGCTAACAGAACCGTATCGCCAGTCTTGCAGGATTTAAAGTGTCAGGTAGTAGATTATCGGGAGTATTTGGATATCAATTTACCTATGAAAATCCCAGGGCTCCATAATCGGATGAATGCGGCGGCGGCTGTCGCCGCCGCCGCCCAGCTCGGTATTTCCGCTAGTACTTACCAAACTTCTTTATCAGAGTTTGCGGGTACTTGGCGACGATTTGAATATAAAGGAGAGATAAATGGTGCGCCCTTGTATTACGATTATGCGCACCATCCTACTGAAATTAGCGCTACCATCGCTGGCACTCGTGAATTGTATCCGGATAAACGTCTAGTAGTCGTGTTTCAGCCACATTTACGCTCGCGTACGGCTGAACTGTTTGATGATTTTGTCATCGCTCTTGCTAAAGCAGATGTGCCAGTAATTACCGAGATATACGATGCGAGAAATACAGGTAAGGATGAGATGACAGCCGAAACCTTAGTAGCTGATTTACAGCAAGCTAATTCTGAGGCCATTTACCTTAATTCTTTTTCCGATATCGCTGATTGGGTACATGAAAATATTAAGTCCACTGACGTGTTGGTAGTGATGGGGGCGGGAGATATTGTGAAGGCGGTGGAGGTTTGACAAAACGTATTTTAATTGTAATCTACCACTAGAAAATAGTATTGGAGGAGCAGAATTATCATGCCTGATGTGGTAGCCGAACGATTGGCAAGTCTGGATTTTATACATTGTCTCTATCAGGGTAAAAGTCATGACCGTCGAGATGAAGAAAGACTCATTGGTCTAGTTAATATTTGGTGCGATGACACCTTCACGGCCGTGATTAATGGTCCTAAAGGGCCGATGGCTGTGATAGGGTTTCACCTTTCTCAAGAAGGGTTTTATGTGTCTCAAATGCAGGGTATCAGAGGGGTAAACACCCGAGGTGTCGACATTGGACTTTTCTTGATTGCCAAGGCCGAGATAATGGCCCGCGCTTTGGATAAATCGGTGGTTTATATTGCCAGTGCTTACAGTAACCTCTATTGGGATTTGGATGAGGAGCATCGTCTTTACCCACAATTGTACGCCCATCGGGATCGCTTGCGGAAGATTTACGACGCTTCGGCAGCCAAGATGGGTTATACGGCGGGGCCTTTTCCTAGCAGTTCGTGGCGCAAAGTCATTCGTAAAAAAATCACTTTCAGACGTTGGTGGCGGTTACAGTTGGTGCTGTATAATCGCGAGTGTCTGAAAAGATACAATTATGTGGATGATTTTGCAGATACTAATGCACCTTAATTATTGCGCTGAGGCGAAGCCTCAGCGCATTTTTTATCTCTTTCTTTTTATGGTTGGCAATGTTACTTTGTCATCATGGATAAACAAGGATTGTTGAGTGTAGTAGCGACTCCGATTGGAAATCTGGAAGATATCACACTACGAGCATTACGAACTCTAAAGGAGGTCGATTATATTTTGTGTGAAGACACACGGGTGACTGGCAAACTCCTGAAGCATTATGAGATTGCTACACCAGTAAAAAGATATGACGCGCACACCTCAGACAATATGCATGAAAAAATCTTGGCAGACCTACAGTCTGGCAAGCATCTCGCCTTGGTAAGTGATGCGGGTACTCCTGGGGTCAGCGATCCGGGAGTAATGTTGGTTAATTATGCTCGCCAAGCGGAGATAAAGATTGAAGCCATTCCGGGGCCATCAGCGGTGACGGCGAGTTTTTCTATTTCTGGCATTATGGGCAATCAGTTTATATTTTTGGGATTTGTACCGCAAAAGAAGGGGAGGGCCACCTTTTTTGACTCGTTATCATCTTATAAAGTGCCAGTAATCTTTTTTGAGTCTACTCATCGGATTATGAAAACCTTGCACGCCTTAGTAACTACCCATCCTGACAAGCAGGTGTTGGTAGCTCGAGAATTGACCAAACTTCATGAAGAAGTGGTGTCAGGAACTCCTTTAGAGGTTTGGCAGTATTTTACGGACAACGAAGTTCATCAAAAAGGTGAATTTGTCGTCATGGTACACTAGTATCATTATGCAAGAAAAAAATACTTTTACTGGCGGTTGTCATTGCGGGGTAGTACGATTTCAAGTGAGTGGTCTAGATTTAGAGCATACTGTAACTTGTAATTGTTCTCGCTGTTCGAAGTTGGGCAGTATCTTATCATTTGTGCCAGCAGAATCTTTTAACTTGATATCAGGAGAAGATCATTTAACTGATTATTAGTTCAACAAAAAGGTGATCCATCATATGTTTTGTAATATCTGTGGTATTCAGTCATTCTCTCGTAGCAATAACCAAGATGGTGTACCAATGGTAGCTGTTAATGTTAGATGTTTAGACGATATTGATACTGACTTATTGTCTTCCCAAAAATTTGACGGTAAAAACTACTAATCCAGCCTTAGGGTTTCATCTCTAAACTCTGATGTTATAATTCCTAGAGTTATATTATTCAGTAAGCCCAACCTATCATGTCTCGAGAAACCTCAATTTTTTTACTTGGACTTATAATTATATTTTTACCTATTATTGGTATTCCGCCGACTTGGAAAAATTATTCTTTGTTAGCTATTGGCTTATTGGTAACTATCATTGGGCTATCTTTACGTCGCAGCGCGTATATTAGGCGTATTAGAGAAGCGGGTGGGGAATGGCGAACTGATTCTTTTGTAGAAAGTCAGCCGTCTTTGTTGGACACTAACTTTGAATCACCTGATTCAGCTAAAGAATTATGATGAGAATCAGCGTCATTGGAGTGAGTCTGTTGGCGATTGTTGCTGGTGTGACTCTGGCGTTGGCTCCGGGGTGGCGATCGGTTTCGTATGAGAGTTCCGCCTATAGTTCACAATCAAGCAAGGATATTACTAGTGTCGAAAAAGTTAGTGAAGTTGATGACCATCGTCCGGTAGTGAAGCATGTGCCATTACCAGTACCGATGGAGGCAGTCTATATGACTTCTTGTGTGGCCGGTACTCCTAATTTTCGTCAACAGCTAGTTGAGCTAGTCGATAATACTGAGATTAATTCCTTGGTGATAGATATCAAGGATTATTCTGGTACGATTTCTTTTGCCCCCACAGACGAGAAGCTTCAAGGGGCTTGGAACGCGGCGAAATGTGGTGCGCGGGATATGAAAGATTTTATTTCTCTACTACATGAGAAGGGGATCTTTGTTATCGGTCGTATTACTGTTTTTCAAGATCCTTATTATGCAGAAATCCATCCTGAGCTGGCGGTAAAGAAAGCTGACGGCGTGACAGTGTGGCGTGACTTTAAAGGCCTAGCCTTTATCGATGTTGGTGCTCGTGAATATTGGGATTATGTGGTGTCCTTAAGTCGTGACGCTTATAATATTGGTTTTGATGAGTTGAACTTCGACTATGTGCGATATCCTTCTGATGGTCCAATGACTGATATTGCTTTTACACATTCTAAAAGTTATCCCAACGATAATACTAAACAGGCCAACCTAGAGGAATTTTTTAAGTACTTAAATAGTAAGTTGGACGATGAGAGTTTGTTTGCCGATTTCAAACATGAAAATACCGGACGAGCTTCTTCAACCCCGTGGACTTCGGTTGATCTCTTTGGTATGACTACTACCAATTACGATGATTTATCGATTGGTCAAGTGCAGGATCGAGCAGCTCCTTATTTTGATTTTATTGCACCGATGGTGTACCCATCACACTATCCTAAAAATGCTTTTGGTTATGCCAATCCTAATGATCATCCATATGAAATGGTTTATCACGCTATGAGTGTGGGAGTGTCACGTATGGAAGCATCTACTACTCCGATGAATGGTTTTTTGCATGAACCAATTATGACCACCAATGCTAGTGGTACCTCACAATTCTCTGGCACTTATAGCAAGCCAACATACACGGCTGATAAGTTCCGTACTTGGATACAAGACTTTGACTATGGTGGTACTTACGATGTACCGGAAGTGAGGGCGGAGATAAAGGCTAGTCGGGATGCGGGTGTTAAATCATTTATGATTTGGGCGCCTTCCAATATTTATACTCGAGGCGCTTTAGATACCGAAGTACCAGCTAGTTAATGCAAATGATTTGCATTAAGGAATTACCTAAACTCTTGATTATGAAAGATAATCAGGAGTTTATTTAATTACTTTAATTTTAGTTCTGCTAATTCCATGAGGGTGATATAATTTAGCAAATGTCATACGATCCAGAGAGAATTACTTTTTTCGCTAAGACCGATGCTCGCGGAAAGAACGTACCTTTTGGTATTAAAGCTAAAGACCGTACCCGTCACGTTTACGTGGTAGGTAAAACTGGTATGGGTAAATCTACCTTACTAGAAAATATGGCTGTACAAGATATTAGAAACGGTGAAGGTTTTGCTTTTATTGATCCTCATGGTCAAACAGCCGAGACTTTACTGGAGTATATTCCCGAAGAACGCATGAAAGATGTTTTGTACTTTGCGCCACATGATATGGATTATCCTATCTCTTTTAATGTGATGGAGGATGTGGGAGCTGATAAGCGACACTTGGTAGTATCAGGTTTGATGAGTGTGTTCGAAAAGATTTGGGTAGACGCATGGAGTGCTCGTATGGCCTATATCCTTCAAAATACGCTCATGGCTTTGCTCGAATATCCAGATGCGACATTGCTCGGAGTAAACCGTATGTTGTCTGATAAAGTTTATCGCAAAAAGGTGGTCGATAATATTACCGACCCTTCAGTTAAATCTTTTTGGGTAGATGAGTTTGCGAAGTATAACGAACGTTATATGCAGGAAGCCGGCGACGCAATTAAAAACAAGATTGGTCAGTTTACCTCTAATCCTCTGATTAGAAATATTATCGGCCAACCTCGATCCTCTTTTGATATTCGCCAAATAATGGACGAAAAGAAGATTATTATTATGAATCTGTCTAAAGGTTTGATTGGTGAAACTAATGCCAATTTGTTGGGATCAATGTTGACTACACGTATTTACTTGGCAGCTATGAGTCGGGCAGATTTGTCACCAGAACAAATGAAAGCGATGCCTAACTTCTACTTTTACGTGGATGAGTTTCAGTCTTTTGCGAATGCGACTTTTGCCAACATTCTATCTGAGGCGCGTAAGTATAAATTAAATCTCACTATCGCTCACCAGTATATTGAACAAATGGAGGAGGATGTCCGCAATGCCGTATTTGGTAACGTTGGTACCACTATCGCTTTTCGAGTTGGTCCGTTTGACGCGGAAGTATTGGAGACTGTGTTTGCTCCTAAGTTTATGGCTGTGGACTTGGTAAATCTAGGTTTTGCTCAAGTTTATCTTACCTTAATGATAGACGGTATCGGATCTACGCCATTTTCAGCTACCACTTTGCAACCTCTAGCTCATCCTGAACAATCTATCCGCGATGCCATTATTGATGCTAGTCGTCGACAGTTTGCTCATCCTCGAGCGGGAGTGGAGACTATGATTAACGCTTGGCACCTACCGTTTCCAGAAGAAGTGCCTGAGCGAAAAGAAAAAACTAGTAAGAATAATACCGATAACAATTTTAGCGATCGCAAGCCGAAGCGACCAAATGACCGACCAGTTGAGGGCAAACGAGAGTTTAATAATAAAAGGCCAGCCGATAATAACGGGTCTGAGTCTGAGTCAACGCGGTCAGCTCCTAATCCAACAAAGAGTAGGGAAGAGTTGCGAGCAATCTTAAAACAGTTAGCTAATCAAGACGAACCAGAGAATGAGGTAGAAGCCGGTCGGGATTTGAAATCTACTTTAGCCGCGGTATTAGGCGAAAATGCTAAACCAGCAGTAGAGGTACCCCGTGTCGATAATTTACCAGCTACCGAAAAAGATGATTTGGATCCTAAAAAACTAGAGCGAATGATGCGAGTGAAGACTGATGATAAAACTCCATTAAAATAATCTATGTGGCGGTGGCTATTAGTTTCAATTTTGATGTTAATAGCTCCCAAATTCGCTTTAGCATTGGTAAATATTAATACCGCTTCGGTAGAGGAGTTAGATACTATTCCGGGTGTTGGCACCTCTACCGCTCAAAAAATTATTGAGGCTAGACCTTTTGCTACTACTGAAGATATTATGAGGGTAAGTGGAATTGGTCCGGCTACTTATGAAAAATTGAAGGATTATATTACCGTCTCTGGACAGACTGATGTAGTTTTGCCGGATGAGAATTCTGAATCGATAGTGACACCAACTGCCCGAACATCGTTACCGGCTGTTAGTGAAGTTAAGAAAGTAATTGAACCTAAAGTTACTGGTTTTACTATTTCTGCTCCCGCGTATGCGTATGTAAATCAGAAAGTGGAATTTGATGCCGTGCCGTCTGTTGCTAGTAATGTGCATTTTACCCATACATGGAACTTTGGCGATGGTACTTCTGAGCGACTAGGCAAACCAGTGCATGTTTATAATCATCCGGGGGTATATGTGGTAGTAGTGGAAAGTCTTAATAATAAAGACACTTTTGTATCTCGGACACAGATTGAAATCTTACCTATCAATATATCTATTACTGATTTTGGTGACAAAGTCACGATAACTAATAACAGTGATAAAGAAGTGGATTTATCAGGTATGAAATTATTGCGTATTGGTGGTGAATTTATTTTTCCCAGTTATAGTCTGCTTTTACCTAAAACCTCCATTACTATTTCATTGTTTGGTAATGGTGAAGTGAGTTTGTTTGATCAATCTGGTCGGCTGGTAGCCTTTTCACGGATTAGGGATTATCCCGAAACTCCGGTGGTAACCAGTCGCGTGGCTACTTCGAAGGTTAAAGTGGTATCGGCCAGTCAGGTGGAGATGGTGGTGGAGGAAGAGGAGGAGGGGGAGAAGGGCGCGAGCGAAGCTCGCGCCCTTACCGTACCTGCCACCAGCTCGCCCGATCAAAATAAGAATTATCCATATTTAGCTTTGATTGGTGTAGTTTTTCTTGCCCTAATCATTGTTTATGGTACGGTGAAAAAGTAACGTATCCTTTTTAATAAATCATTAGTTATAGGTAGTCAATGAAAGCAAAGAAATCAGTGGTGGTTATTGGTGGTGGTACCGGTACTCATACTATCCTTAAAGGATTAAAGAAGTTTAGTGAGCAGATTGATATTACGGCGATTGTAACTATGGCTGATTCAGGTGGTTCTACTGGTCGCCTACGCGACGAGTTTGGTATGTTACCTGTGGGTGATGCTCGGATGGCGATGGTGGCGTTAGCGGATGATTTTGGCGAACATGAACTACTAATGCGTGAGCTTTTTTTGTATCGGTTTGAAAATGGTAATGGATTAAAGGGGCATAATCTCGGTAATATATTATTGACGGCCTTGTCTGATATTTTGGGGGGAGAGGCGGCAGCGATAGCTGCCGCCTCTCGAATCCTCCGTCTCTCTGGTACGGTGCTACCAGTTACTACTGATAATGTGCATTTAGTGGCAGTCTATGATGATGGTTTACGAATTGAAGGCGAGCATCATATTGATGAACCTAAAGAAGATCGGAGGCATCATCATATTTCTGAACTAAGCTTGCATCCTAAAGCCAGTTTAAACCCCGAAGTGGCCGAGGTCATTTCTAAAGCTGATCTCATTATTATCGGTCCTGGTGATTTGTATTCCAGTCTCTTGGCTAATTGTGTGGTTGATGGCATGAAGGAAGCTATCCAAGCTACTAAAGCCACCTTGGTGTATGTCGCCAATTTGATGGAACGTTGGGGTCAGACTGAAGGGATGTCAGTAAGTGACTGTGTACTTGAGATAAAAAAATATTTGGCCCGCCAGCCTGATATTACTTTAGTTAATAATGCTCCGTTACCACCTTCGACAGTGGCTAGATATCTAGCTGAAGAAAATATAAAACCCGTAGTTGATGATACTGATACTGAGTTGAATATTAAGACTGTCAAAGCTGACCTCATTTCTCATGAAGAAATTATTCAAACTAAATCAGATACAGTGAAGCGGTCACTTATTCGTCATGACCCTGATAAATTAGCTGAAGCGGTGATGGATTTATTAAGTACTAGCACCAATCAAACAGATTTGTCTGAGGTATAATGGCGTCATGCCAGAAGAAGATGAAATTACTTCCTTAGACCAGTCAAAACGGGCTGAAGCCATTCTCCAACATATTATCCAAACTGATTTACCAGCCATTAACGCTGATGGTGAAATCGTTCCTGAGAAGCGAGTGACAGTAAATGAAGCGATGGTGTCTCGGCCAGTCTTAGACCAAGAAACTGGTCGAAATCGTGCGCGAGTTTTGTTTGTAACTACCGACCAAAATGTTTTTTTAGCTGATAGTTCTATTCGTCGGTACTATACTGAGTTAGCTAATCAATTCGACGAGCTACATGTCTTTTGTTTAGTACCTTTAAGTGGTGAGGAAATTCTCGATAGAGCAAGCAACAATCTTTGGTTTTACCAGATTCGGTCCAACAACTGGTGGCAGTTACCGTGGGAGGCGGTGGATGCCGCTAAGGATACTATGACGTGGAATAATATTATTCGACCCGACATTGTTATTGGGGTTGATCCTTTTGAAGCTGGTTTAGCCGCTTATTTGATTGCTAAAAAGTTCCGTCGCCCACTGCAACTGCATTTATATACCAATCCATTTAAAGACGATTTTGCTAAACAACAAGTTGATAATAATTGGCGCTTAATGATGGCTAAGTTTGTTTTAAAGAGAGTTCGAAGTGTCCGCACCAGCACTTCTATCTTGCAAGCATTCATTGCCAAGAAGTATAGAAAGATTAAAGATTTAGCAACCTTACCACGCTTCTACAACTTCACTGGTCTTATGACTACTGCGCCAGTACTTGATTTGCATCAGATTTATCCTAGTTATACTTTTATTATTTTAGCTATGGGGCCGCTATCAGCTGATAGTCCGTTGCACGATTTATTTACAGCAAACCATAATTTGTTTAAGAATCCTAATATTGGTTTGGTAGTTATTGGTGATGGTCCGGCCAAGGGTTTGTTTGAAGAGAAAGTAAAATTATTAGGTATTGAAAAAAGTGTTGTCTTTAAAAAGACCGCAGAAGATTTAAATTCCTATCTGAAAACCGCCGATTTGTTTGTTGAAATGGGTACTGATGAAGATAGCGAGATTAGAGTGCTTCAAGCCTCTGCCGCTGGCTTATCTTTAGTAGCTATTACTACCGACTTACGAGCCGATTTGTTTAAAGATGGTGAGTCAGCCTTATTGTGTCCAGCTAATGACTTGAATTGTATTAATCAGAAAACTTCTAAGTTTATTAATAACATTGGTATTCGAAAACAGATTGCACTCAATGCTCAAGATATCGCCCGCGAGCGACTCCATGAAGACCCTTTGACCTACTATCAAGCCACCGCTATTTCTATTGAATCTATCTTATCTGCTAAGTAGCAATTCAAAGTGGTATAATCTTGATATGCTAAATATAGAACAATTAGCTCCCGCTTTTTCATTGCCCGATCAAGACGGGATGATGCACAATTTATCTGATTATCATGGTCAGATGGTTTTAGTTTATTTCTATCCCAAAGATGATACTCCAGGTTGTACCAAAGAGGCTTGTGCTATTGCCGATATGTATAATGACTTTGAAAGACAAGGAGTGAAAGTTTTTGGTATTAGTGCTGACAGTGTAGAGTCACACAAAAAGTTTGCTGAGAAATATAATTTGCCGTTTAGTTTGTTGGCTGATACTAATTACGAAACGATTAAAGCTTACGAAGCTTTTGATGGTGATGGTGATTCTGAGCATAACGTAAAAATAAAACGAGTTTCGTATCTAATTGATGGGGAAGGGAAGATTATAAAAATCTATCCTAAGGTAGACCCAGCTAGCCACGCTGTGGAAATATTAAAAGATATATCAGGAGCTACAGAAGGGTAGGTGTATTATGAATTTGATTTTATGCACCAATTAACATATGGTGCATAGTACCCTCGCATTATGACGAAAAAGGCCCGAACGGTCATCTGCCTAAAAACCTACTTTCTAATGTAAGTAGCTATTTTGTATTATGTCAACTTTGGACAAATATCAGTATTTAAACCCCATGTATAATGGATGTGCTATCCTGTGTAACAATAATATAAAATAAATTTAGTAAACGAAATGAAAAAAAATCTAACTCCATCAATTAGTGATTTCGAAAAAGTACATAAACTGTCTTCCTATTATGAGGACATTTCTGGTCCTGGGTTAGTATTAAAAATTAAAAGATTTCTTCTTTTAAAATTTAAATATATTCAATATATCTTAGCCAGAAAAAATATTTTTTCTGGTAGAAATTTAAAGACCAATTTATTTTTTGGTAAGTCCTATACCTTACCTGCAAAAGATATAGATGCTTATGCTACTTACTTTTTTGGTGCACTCTGGATAGCAGAGGCACCTTTAACAAAGTTTTTTATAAAGAATATAAACGAGGATACTGTCTTTTATGATATAGGTGCCAATTATGGTTTTTACTCTTGCCTGGCTTCAGAATTTATTAAAACTGGACAAGTCCATTCTTTTGAGCCAAATCCAGAAGTATTTGTATTTTTAGAAAAAAATACAAAGGATTATTCAAATTTATTTTTGAATAAAAAAGCACTAGGATCAACTGCTGGTGATGTGTCGCTGTTTAGTGCTACTGCAGCTGGCGGTTATAGAAGTGGCCCTAGTTCAATTATTGAATCTGTGACATTACATGATGCTCATAGCGGATTATATACGTCATCAATGGTAGTCCCAATGACTACTTTAGACAATTATGTAAGTAAAAATAAAAAGCCTACAATATTAAAAATTGATGTAGAGGGAGCTGAATTACAAGTTATAGAGGGAGGTACAAATTTTTTTAAATCCAATTCTCCTTTATTAGTCATGGAAGTATGGGGAGGTGATAGGGGTGACATTTTCTCTCTTAAGGCAATTAAAAAAATAATTGAACTTGGGTATATAAATATTTTCAGAATAGATAGTGATGGAAATATGGAGATAATTAATGATCCAATAAATTCTTTGCCAATATCTGATTATGAAAATTGGATATTTAAAAAATAATTTATGAAGGTCTGTTTTTTAGTTGGAGAAATATTCGAGTGGGGTAAATATGGTGGCTTCGGTTTCCTTACTAGGAAAATAGGTAGTGAACTGGCTTTGCGTGGAATTGAGGTTTCCATAATTGTACCGTTGGGTGTTGGTCAAAATAGAATAGAGAATTTAGATGGAATGACGGTCTTTGGTTATGAAGGGGGTGAATGGGGTCAACTTAAGGAAATCTTAAAAAATATTGATGTAGACGTATTTCATTCTCAGGAGCCAAATTTGGCAACATACATAGCAAAAAAAATACGTCCAGAAAAAAAACATGTAACCACTTTTCAAGATCCTAGGGGTTTATGGGATTGGTGGAATGAATTTCAATATAGCAATTTGTCTAAGAAGAGAGCTTTTCCTGGAATGATTAGGTTTGAGTTCGCCTATAATCCTTGTATTAGGTTAGGAGTTCTTATGCAGGACGGTCTTTTTTGTCAGGCTAAATATATTCGTGAAGTATCGCAAAGAATATATGGATTAAATAAAAAACCACTTTTTTTGCCAAATCCTATAGATGTTCCAGACCTAATTATAGAAAAAGCTGATAGGCCTACTGTTTGCTTTTTAGCTAGGTGGGATAGAAGGAAAAGGCCTTGGATTTTCATAGAACTTGCAAGAAAATTCCCAGAGATTGATTTTTTAATGGGAGGAAGACCTGATGAAAATATTCTTAAAAAGCATCCTATACCAAAAAATTTAAAGTTATTAGGACTTATCCAAGGTAAGGAAAAAGAATTTATTTTATCTAGAAGCTGGGCTATGATAAATACATCTACAAGAGAGTGTTTACCAGTTTCCTTTTTGGAGGCATCGGCATATAAATGTGCAATTATAAGCTCTGTTGACCCTGATAAATTTGCTACAGATTTTGGTTTTCTCGTAGAAAATGATGATTACGACAGTGCCCTTAAAAAAATGATTGAAGGTGATTGGAAAATAAAAGGAGAGGCGGGTCATTCCTATGTAAAAAAAATACATGAAACAAAAAAAGTCATTGACCAGCATTTGGATGTTTATAAGGGATTACTTGTATGAGTAAAAAATTAAAAATTGTTTACTTAATAACAGGTTTAGATGTGGGGGGGGCAGAAATGCTTTTATGGCAATTTCTTCGCAATCTCGATAAGAAAGAATTTGACCTAGTTGTGTTATCCTTTATTCCTACTGGGAATATTGGTAGTTTGATAGAGAAAGAGGGTATTAGGGTTGAGAGTTTAGGTATAGAAAAATATTTAAATGAAAAAAATGGAAAAAATATTTTTTCTATTTTTTTGCGTGTATTATACGTTTTTTTTGTTGAAACTCCCCGTTTATATTTTTTTATTAAAACTGAGAAACCAGACATTCTACATTCACACCTTTTTCATGCAAATCTACTGGGTAGACTGGTTGGGCATTTGGCAGGAGTTCCAGTAGTAGTATCTACAATACATAATGTAGATTTTGGTGGTAGATTAAGGGAATTGGCTCTGTCTTATACAAATTTTTTGTCTGATGCAACTATAGCTATTTCAAAAAATGTTAGTAATAAAATGATTGAGAAAAAAGTTGTCCCTAAAGATAATTTGTTTGTCATACAAAATGGTATAGATACAGATTTATCAAATATTGAATACCATAAAACGAGGATTAAGATAAGAGAAGAATTAAATATTAATAATAAGAAGAAGGTACTAATTTCAGTTGGTAGACTTGTAAAGCAAAAGGGCTATCCTATTTTAATAGACGCTTTGAAAAAACTCTCTCTTGAGAGAGATGATTTTGTCTCTATTATTTTAGGAGGCGGTGAAGACAGAGAATCTCTTGAAAAAATGGTTATAGAGGTAGGATTAGAAAAAAAAGTTTTATTTTTAGGAAATAAGCAAAATGTAAGAGAATATCTTGTTGCGTCTGATATTTTTGTGATGCCTTCTTTGTTTGAGGGGTTACCGTTATCTTTGCTAGAAGCTATGTCCTGCGGATTGCCTGTGGTTGCCACATCTGTGGGAGGTGTACCTGAAGTAATCACTGATTCTTCCTTAGGTTTATTAGTGGAGGAAAATAATCCTGAAGATTTATTAGGTAAGATTAAATATTTACTTTCATTACCAAAAGAAGACTTGGAGGAAATGGGTATTGTGGGAAGAAAAAGGATTCAAGAAAACTTTTCTATTAACCACATGGTCAGTCAATACTTATCTTTATATAGGAGATTAATTAACTAGCCTTGTTAAAAAAATATATTAAGCATATTATTTTTACTATTCCTTCTATTAATATTGCGTATACTGCGCCCCATAAACCAAAAAATAGTATTAAAATTATCGTAGATAAAATACGCACTGTAGGAATAATTATTGAGGTAATATATAGAATACGAGTCATTTTATTAACAATAAAATAAGTTAATATTGGAGATAGTGATGTACTTAATGTTCCAAGTGCCAATATTTGTGAATACTTAATGGCTTCTATGTATGTGGGGAATAGAAATTTAAATATATATGGTGCAGCCATAATATAAATCACTACTAAAAATAACGTAAGGATAAAATATTTTATTAATTTTGGTGGTAAAGTTTTTTTCAAAATAGAAATATCTTTTTTAGCAAATTTTGGAAAGGCAAGTGTTTGTATTATTTCAAAGAAGCGATTCATTTCCTGAGGTATTGCGTAAGCTATATAAAAAATAGCAAGTGACTCAGGTCCCAAATTATTCCATATAAAAATTTTATCAAACTGACTTGATAACATTGTCAAAAAAGCTATTGCCGTTATGTGTTTTGAGTAATTTATTAGATTTGGGTCAGTCCTTCCTGTTTCAGATGTGTATTTTTTCAACACCCTTTTATGAAAAAAAAGATTTGGCAGAATGTTACCTAACAGGAATATTGTAAATATAATCCAGCTAAATTGTGGAAAAATTAATGACACTGCAATTACTGATGGTAGTAGTAACCCTTTGGTGATTAGGTTATAAATTGCGACAGACTTAAATTGTTTTAGTGACTTAAGGTAGTCTATATAGAGTGTGCTAGTTTCAAAGAGTGGTAATAATATAGCAATGATCGCAAAACTTATTGCTAGTGAGTTATCTCCTACAAGATAATAATATATCGATATTATTATACTCACAAAAGAACCAAGTATTGACCACTTTACGGCTTCTTTAAAAGCAATTCTAAGATTATTCACAAAACCTTTAGGTGTTGATTCGAGGAGTGCTATTTTAATTCCAGGTAGAGAAAAAATAGAGAGTATTAATATTCCAGACATTAAAAATCGATACTCACCAAATACTTCGGGAGAGAGTAAGTTTGCGAGTATTATGGTTAGGGAAAAAGCTATAACAGATGATGCTATTTGAGATATTCCAAGCCACCAGGTTCCGGTCGTGAGATAAACCATATCGGTTTTGGTGTATTTTTCACTCCAGCGGAGAAAGGAGATGAAGTTGTCTTTAATGGCATCCATAATTTTGTCTTGGTAAGTATAACTAAAATATTGGGATTTTGGTTGTGGGGGGAGGCGGAGGCGAAGCCTCCGCCTCCTTTAATCTCCCTCAGCCTCCCAAACTCGTATTTTGTTATCTATGTCATTTTAGCTTAAAATAATGGAGATTTACTTTATTCGTCTAAATTCAAAGGCATGAAAGATTTTTTGAAATGGGTAGCTTATGGAGCGGTATTTGTGGTCCCATTTGTTTTACTCATCGTTAGTAGCTCAATGTTTTTTCCGTTTATTACTGGAAAGAATTTTGCCTTTAGAATCGTGGTGGAGGTAGGTGTGGCCGCGTGGTTGCTGTTAGCACTTTATGATAAAACCTATCGCCCGAAACTATCATATATTTTGTATGCCATTTTAGGTTTATTGGGTGTGATGTTTATTGCCAATATGTTTGGCGAGTATGCACCAAAGAGTTTCTGGAGTAACTATGAACGGATGGAAGGTTGGGTTACTTTAGTTCATTTCTTTTTCTATTTCTTGATGGTAGGCAGTCTGATAAATACAGCGAAGCTTTGGCGGTATTTCCTTAATGTCACTTTAGTAGCTGGCTATATTATGACTTTCTATGCGCTTGGCCAAGTACTCGGTTGGGTGAGTATTTCCCAAGGTGGGGAAGGAGCGTGGCGAGTAGATGGTAGGTTGGGCAACTCCAGTTACTTAGGGGTTTATATGTTGTTCCATATCTTTATTGCTGGTTGGCTTTACTTAGACACCAAGAGGCGAAATCTAAAAATCTTTTATGTATTATCGGCCTTATTGTTTGCCTATATTTTGACTCAAACAGGCACAAGAGGCACTTTATATGGCTTGATTGGGGGTAGTATCCTCGCTTTCTTGTATCTTGCGATTATGGCCAAAAAGGGAGCTTTAATCAAAAAAATAGCTCTAGGTGGTTTAGTAGCGGTGGTGTTGGTAGTCTTGGGTATGTGGTCGCTTAGACATACAGAGTTTGTCCAAAATAACCCGATGTTAAATCGGTTTGCGGGTGTGAGCCTAGCGGAAGGTAATATTCGTTTTATGGTATGGGGGATGGCCTTGGAAGGAGTGAAAGAACATCCAATTTTAGGTTGGGGTCAAGAAAACTTTAATTACGTGTTTAGTAAATACTATGATCCGGGTATGTATGGTGCTGAACCATGGTACGACCGTACACACAACATTTTCTTGGACTGGTTGATTGCTGGTGGCGCGCTAGGTTTATTAGCTTACCTGTCAGTGTTGTCCACTGCTTTGTGGTATGCAGTGATTAAGCCGGTTTATCAAAATATAACTAAGAAGGTGGCAGATGAGACATTTACTGTTTATGAGCAGGCTTTGATATTGGGTACTTTGGCCGCCTATATGTTCCATAACCTATTCGTGTTTGATAGTTTGGCGAGTTGGATATTTTATGCCGTACTTCTAGCTTTGATACATAGTCGAGTATCCCGACCTTGGTCTCGGGTTGAGCAGTTAAATGTTGATATTGATATCATAGATCGTATTGCGGTGCCGGTGGTTTTGGTTGTAGCTGGTGTAGCGGTTTATTACGTGAACGTACCATCAATGTTGGCAGCTCAAGATATTATAGAAGCGTACAAGGCCAGTTCTGCTGATGCTCGATTAGCTAAGTTTGAACAAGCTCTAGCCAGAGGTGGTTTTGCTGAACAAGAAATCTTTGAACATTTATCGCAAGCAGGGGTGCAGGTGCTTGGTAGTACTGAAGTTACTACTGAGCAAAAGACGGCTTACTATGCCAAGTTTATTGAAGAATCAGACAGAATAAACCAAGAAAAGCCAGGTGATGCTCGCTTACATATTATTAGTGGCGGTGTTTATCGTAGTGTGGGCGATTTAGATAAGGCCTTAAATGAATTTAAAATTGCTGAAGCCTTATCTCCCACTAAGCAAGCTATCTTGGAAGATGAAGGTCTAACTTATTTATTGGCCAATAAGAAAGATGAAGCGATAGAGAGATATACCAAGTCTTATGAATTGGATACTGCAAACTTATCAGCTAGAGTGCGGTTGGCTATGGTCGCTATGTATTTTGATGACACTGAGATGTATCAAAAACTTTTGCCCACAGAAGAGTTGGCTCAAAAAGGTGATTTGTGGCACAAACTTATTGAAGATCAGCAGAGTCTCCAATTGGCATATCGAAAGCAAAATTTAGATTTAATGAAAATCATTTTTGAGGGACGTTTAGAGTTGGATCCGTCTGATCGTGATTCTTGGATAAATCTGGCCTCTGTCTATGCGGAAAAGGGTGATTATTCCAAGGCTAGGGAGGTATTAAATAAAGCTATTGAGGTAGTACCAGCGTTGAAAACTGATGCCCAAAATTTATTGGATAGAATTGATGAATTAGATAATCATGCCGGAGATTAAAGAGCAGATATCTTTAGCTGCATATACCACTATGAAAACTGGTGGTGTGGCTGATTATTGGGCGGTGGCTCACTCTCGGGAGGAGTTGGTCGCGCTTTTTAGCGAAGCTAAAAAGCGCGACTGGCCTGTAACTGTTATTGGTGGCGGTTCTAATATGTTGGTGAGCGATGATGGGGTGAGAGGTTTGGTTATAAAAAATGAGATTAAAGGGATCGAGGTAGTTGAGACTGATACTCATATCAGAGTATCGGCCGGAGCGGGGGAAGTATGGGATGATTTTGTCGACTATGCTGTTTCTCATGGTTGGTGGGGTATTGAGAATCTGTCTGCGATTCCGGGGACAGTGGGTGCTACACCAATTCAAAACGTTGGTGCTTACGGTGTGGAAGTGAAAGAAGTAATTGCTGAAGTAGAAGTCTATTCACCAGTAGAAAATAAATTCATCACTATGAATAATGATGAATGTTTATTTTCTTATCGACATTCAATTTTTAAAAATGAATCACATAAAAATTTTGTGATTGTTAATGTTACTTTTGTTTTAAATAAAATTGCTAATCCGATTCTTCATTACAAAGATTTGCATGACAGGTTTAGTAATACAGAACAATCACACGTTCCGTCACTAACTGACATAAGAAAAGCGGTTACAGAAATTCGAGCGCAAAAATTTCCCGACTGGCATCAGCTAGGTACGGCTGGGTCTTTCTTTAAGAATCCTATTATTACTAAGACTGCTTTTAGGGAGCTACAACAAAAATATCCAGATATACCTGGATATCTAGAGGATTATGATCATATGAAAGTATCACTTGCTTGGATACTCGACAAAGTTTGTAATTTAAAAGGAGAACGTGATGGTGCTGTAGGGGCATTTAATAACCAACCTTTGGTGTTAGTAAATTATGGTGGTGCTACCACAAACGATGTAAAAAATTTTGCACACAAAATTGCAAACGAAGTTTTTCAAAAAACAAAAATTGAAATTGAGATTGAACCAGTGTTGTTGTAAAAATATTTTTTAGAAAAAATATTTTTAGTTTATCCACACAAAAAAAATTTTTTCACTGTAAAAAATTTTATTGTGCGTGATAATTAGTGTTAAGAAGATTTTTTCTTTTTAATTTTTTTAAAAAGTTTTTAAGAAAAAATCTCGGTCGAATTTTTAATAAAAACAAATCTCTAAATAAGAGACATGGCAACAACAAAAAAAGCTAAAAAGACTGCAAAGAAGACCGTCAAGAAAGCTGCTAAGAAAGTAGTTAAGAAGACAGTAAAGAAGGCAGCTAAGAAGACCGCCAAGAAAGCTACCAAGAAGACTGCAAAAAAGGCAGCTAAAAAAACTGCAAAGAAGTCTACCAAAAAGGCAGCTAAGAAGACCCCTCGTCGTCGATAATCTCGACCTAAGAAAACACCGCACTTTAAGTGCGGTGTTTTCTTTAGTATGGTATGGTGGTATGCTTGCTTTTACGTTAATTTAATCACTTTTTATGTCATTTTTAGACCGTTTTTTTGGGCCGACTTACGCCAAAGAGCTAAAGGCCATCAAGCCAATTGTGGCTAAAACTAATGCTTTAGAGGCTGAATATCAAGAAAAGACTGATGAACAGTTACGCGAAATGGTGGTGGAGCTGAAATCTCGTATTGCGTCAGGAGCTACAACTGACTCGGTAGCAGCTGAAGCTTTTGCTTTAGTAAGAGAAGCTGCTAAACGGACTCTTAACTTACGTCATTATGATGTTCAACTTATTGGTGGTGCGTTGCTAAATGCTGGACGGATTACCGAGATGCGTACTGGTGAAGGTAAAACTTTAGTAGGAACCCTACCGTCATTTTTGAATGCTTTAACTGGTAAGGGTGTGCATGTGGTAACTGTAAATGATTACCTAGCTCGTCGTGACGCTGTCTGGATGGGCCAAATACATTCTTTCTTAGGTTTAACTGTTGGTGTCATTAATCATGATAGTTCATATCTATATGACCCCACTCACACTGAAGATGATGCTGCTCGCGACTTAGAGGGTGCATTTAAAGTGCATTATGAATTTTTGCGACCATGTACTCGCAAAGAAGCTTACGATGCTGATATTACTTACGGTACTAACAGCGAGTTTGGTTTTGATTATTTGCGTGACAACATTGAGTTTGATCCTAATAATCTACGACAGCGAGGGCATGCCTATGCCATTGTCGACGAAATCGACTCTATCTTAATCGACGAAGCTCGTACTCCTTTGATTATTTCCGCTCCCGCAGCTGCTGGTGAAGACCTCTATATTACCTTTGCCCAAATCGCCGCTAGACTGCGACCAGAAATACATTACATTGTAGATGAAAAGCATCGTAGTGCCGATTTGACTGATGCTGGTATTGAGGAGGCTGAAAAGATGTTGGGTATTGATAATATCTATACCGATAAGGGTATTAAATATGTGCATCATCTAGAGACTGCTGTCAAAGCTAAAGGCCTATATACTAGAGATAAAGAATATGTAGTGCGAGATGGTGAAGTCGTCATAGTCGATGAATTTACTGGCCGTATGCAACCGGGCAGACGCTGGTCAGATGGACTTCATCAAGCTATTGAGGCTAAGGAAGGAGTAGAGATTCAGAAAGAATCTAAGACTTACGCGTCTATCACTTACCAGAACTACTTCCGTATGTATAAAAAGTTATCAGGTATGACTGGTACTGCTCTTACTTCTGCAGAGGAGTTTTATACTGTTTATGGTTTAGATGTAGTACCGGTTCCTACTAACAAACCTGTCATTCGTATTGATCGCAACGACTTAATTTTCCAGACTGAAAAAGGTAAATGGCAGGCGGTAGTACGAAAGATTAAAGAGGTTAATAGTACTGGACAGCCGATACTGGTTGGTTCAGCCTCTATCGAAAAAAATGAACTATTATCTATTGAATTAACGGCGGCTGGTGTAAATCATCAGGTACTAAATGCTAAAAACCATGAACGTGAAGGAGAAATAATTGCTGATGCTGGTCGCAAAGGAGCGGTCACCTTAGCTACCAATATGGCAGGTCGTGGTGTTGATATCAAGTTGGGTGGTGCAACAGCTTCTGGTAAAGATGCTGAAGAAATTCGTAGTCTTGGTGGTTTATTTGTTTTAGGTACTGAAAGGCATGAAGCTCGAAGAATTGATAATCAGCTTCGTGGCCGTTCTGGCCGTCAGGGTGACCCCGGAGAAACTCAATTCTTTGTATCCATGGAGGACACTCTAATGCGTGTTTTTGGTGGTGATCGCATTAAGAGTTTAATGGGCACTTTTGGCATTCCCGAGGATGAACCAATCGAAAACTCTATGCTTACTAAGCAATTAGAGGGTGCCCAAACTCGTATTGAAGGTTTTCATTTCGATGCTCGTAAGCAAGTATTAGCTTATGATGATGTGTTAAATAAGCAGAGACAGTCTGTTTATGATCGTCGTCAAAAATTATTGACTGGCTCAGATGAAGAAGTAAATGAGATTTTGTCTGAGATTACGGAGAAAATCCCTGGCACAGCTGAAACTATTGAACAAAAGAAGAAGGAATTTGGTGAAGCCGAATGGTCTGAAATCATTAGAAAACTCTGTCTACAGGTCACAGACATTATCTGGGTAGAACACTTGGAGGTAATGAACTATACTCGTTCTAGCGTGAGTTTAAGAGCTTACGGACAACGTGATCCTTTGATTGAGTACCGCAAGGAAGGTGCAAGATTATATAGTGAAATGCAGACTAGTATCTTGTATCGTATTGCGGAGCTATTGCCTAATTTGAAGCCTGAGGCGGTAATTAAAGAAGAGCAACAATTAAAGAAGCAGTCTGAATTGGCCCAAGCTTTTGGTGGTGATGATTCTAGTGATAAAAAAGCTACCATCAGAGTTAGTGAAAAAGTTTTTGGCAGAAATGAGATCGTGACCATTACTAACGGCACGGAGACAATGGAAGTAAAGTACAAAAAAGCCGAACCAATGATTGCTGGTGGCGACTGGAAGATTGTTAAATAATCTACCTACAATAAAAACAAAACCCGAGAAGTTTATCTTCTCGGGTTTTATTGTAAGCGATTAGTTAGCACCTAAGTGTGAGTTTTGGTTAAGCCTAATTACTGGTCGTTAATTATTATTTTGTTTACTAGCAAAATTGTCGAATCGATCATAACTATTTCATACAGTTAGGTATCTATAACTTTAGTCAACACTTGATAATCAAGATTTATTTAGATTGTTGTTGAGTGATATGTGGCTATCAATTACACGTGACAAAAAGCAAAATTTGTGGTATTAATTGCTAACTATGTTTGTAGACGAAATGCGCATAAAGGCCAAAGCTGGCAATGGTGGTGATGGTGTAGTTAGATGGCTAAGAGAAAAGTTTAAGCCTATGAGTGGTCCAGCTGGTGGTAATGGCGGTAACGGTGGCGACGTATATGTACGAGCTGTCCGTGATTTATCATTGCTCAGTAAATACACTGGTTCTAAAGTCTTCAAAGCACAAAACGGAGAACATGGCCGGTCATTAAGTCAGCATGGCAAAGGTTCCGCTGACTTATATATTGATGTGCCGGTTGGCTCTCGAGTCACAGATATTGATCGAAACCGTGTAGTTGAGTTGGTATCTGAAGGTCAGGTAGAGAAAATCCTCAAAGGCGGTCGTGGTGGTCTAGGAAATGAGCATTTTAAGTCCTCGGTTAACCGCTCTCCAGAACAATCAACTAAAGGCAAAGCTGGTGAAGAAGGTGAATTTCTTATCGAGTTATCTTTAGTGGTAGATGTAGGGCTAATCGGTATGCCAAACGCTGGTAAATCTACCCTGATAAATACCCTAACCAATGCCAGATCTAGAATCGGTGCTTATCCGTTTACAACTGTTGAGCCACATCTAGGTGATTTTTACGGATATGTCTTAGCGGATATCCCTGGCTTAATAGAGGGCGCTTCTGAAGGTAAAGGTTTGGGTCATAAGTTTTTAAAACACGTTACTAGAACCAAAATGTTACTTCATTTGGTATCTTTGGAGGAAAAAGACCCTGTAAATACGTATTACACAATTTCTAAAGAGCTAGCTAACTATCAAAAATCTTTAGCTGAAAAGGAAGAGTGGATTATTTTAACTAAAAAAGACCTTATTTCTAGCTCTAAATTGGACGAAGTAATTAGAGATATTGACAAAGCTGGAAAGCGTGTGTTTGTTATATCAAATAATACCGGCGAAGGGGTGAAAGAACTACAGGATTCACTTATTGCTCACTTAAGACAGGGCAAATAAGTCACTGTCTGGACTCTACTTTTTTAGTAAATAAATATTTTTACTTGTATTACCTGGAAGACAAGGGTAGTATAAATGCCAATATGAGTACTTATAAACCAACTATCGGCATCGAAGTTCACGCCGAATTATCAACTTTTAGTAAAATGTTTTGTGGTTGTAAAAATGATCCGCATGCTAGTGAACCCAACACTAATATATGTCCAGTATGTTTAGCACATCCGGGGACTTTACCAACAGTAAATAAAGAAGCAGTCAAAAAAGTACTATTAGTAGGTAGAGCTATAAATGGTGAATTAGCTGATTACAGTGAGTTTGATCGTAAACAATATTTTTATCCCGATATTCCGAAGGCTTACCAGTTGAGTCAGTACGCTTATCCTTTTGTAAAAGGTGGGGAACTGGCTGGGGTCCAAATTACTCGAGTGCATTTAGAAGAAGATACTGCTAGAAGCCAGCACGATCATGGCGATAGTTTGGTTGACTTCAATCGAGCCGGCGTGCCTTTGATGGAATTAGTGACTGAACCAGTTATTCATAGTGCCGAAGAGGCAACTCTTTTTGCAAAAGAGTTGCAATTGTTATTGCGAACCATTGGCGTTTCTGAAGCCAATATGGAGAAGGGGGAGATGAGAGTCGAGGCTAATATATCAGTTAGTAAGGACGATACTTTGGGTACTAAAGTGGAAGTAAAGAACTTAAACTCTTTTAAGGTGGTAGAACAATCTATTAAGTATGAAGTTAAACGTCAGATTGAATTATTAGAGAAAGGTGAGTCAGTTAAGCAAGAAACTAGAGGTTGGGACGAAGCAAAACAGAAGACTTTTTCACAGAGGTCAAAGGAGACTGCCCAAGATTATCGATATTTTCCTGATCCTGACATTACTAAATATAAACTCTCAAAAATTGACGAGTTTAATATATCTCGACTAGACGAGATTATACCCGAGATACCTAGTAAAATAAGGCTTATTTTTTCCAATCTCGGGTTAACGAGTGATCAAACTGAAATATTGCTAGCAAACTCTGCACTGATGAATTTTTTCAAAGAATTAATATCAGTATATGAGTCTGGTAGCCATAAAGAGGGATTGCTCAAGACTGCTGCCAATTACCTAACTTCTGATGTTGTTGGTTTGATGAGTGTTAATCCTAATCTGTTATTACATAGCGAATACGCTATAAACTTTTTAAAGTTGGTAACTATGGTGACTGAGGATAAGATTACCTCTAGAGCCGCTAAAGATTTACTAACTGAGGTAGTTTTTGAGGGTAGTGATCCTGAAAAACTAGCTAATGATAGGGGTATTTTGCAAGAAAACTCATTAGATGGTCTGTTACCAATAGTTCAACAAGTTATTACTGAAAACCCTGTAGTAGTAGCTGATTATAAAGGTGGAAAGGAAACCGCTATTCAATTTTTGGTAGGACAGGGTATGAAGTTAAGTCGAGGTGCTGCGAACCCTGGAGTACTTTTAGAGCTTATTAAGAAGGAATTGTCTTAGGCTATCTTTTATAGTTATACACACCTGCCAATATTTCACTATTGGCGGGTGTTTTTATTGAGAGTATACTAAACCTAGTTATGGAAGAAATCTCGGTTAAAGGAGAAAAATACATAAAAGCTACTATATTAGCTGATAAGTTTGGCTATACTTCTGACTACGTAGGACAGCTTTGTCGTTCAAACCAGATAAAAGCTACATTGGTTGGTAGGAGTTGGTATGTCAACGAACAGTCTCTAAATGAACATAAGCGTAAGCGATATCGCAGTAATGTAGTCAAAAGTTTAAAATCAGTACAAGAACTATCTCAAAATACTGATCTAACTCCAAAATCAAGATTCAATCGTCGGTTAGCCAGCTACTCTTCTGAAGAAACTGATCTTTTACCATCGCTAAAAAAGAAGGAGCTTGATACAGAAAAGTTTTTAGCAAATGAGGTAGCTATAGAAAATGCTGAAAAAAAAGCCTTAAATAACGCATTATCTCGCTCAGAAGAGAAAGAAACTCCAGTTACAGAAAATGATAATAGTAATTATTCTCGACCAAATATTCGGATAATTTCAACTGGAAAAGCTTTGCAGTCCAGAGTAAAGTCCGATACTGGAGTTGAGTTAACTAAAACCGCAATTAAGCTAGAAAAACATCATTCTCGCAAATATGAATCAGTTGATGACTATAAGCGTAAAATTTCAGCTAAAAGAGGCACGGTAGTAGTTGAAAAACCAAAATCAAGCATCATGTCTTGGGTAGTTGGTATTTTTATTATTAGTCCTATTTTGTTAGTTGGTTGCTTTGCTTTAGTTGCTGGCTTAGAAAAGAGAATTGTCGTACTAGATAATGGGCAGAATCTTGTTTTATATAATTTTAATAATCAATCAGTTTTAAATTGTGCACTAAAAATTAAAGAAAATATTTTGAATTAGCTGTCCACAGTTATAAATATTTTTTTCTCCTATTACCTATATAATTATAGGGATGTCAGTTGAGCGAAGCTCGTATAAACAGCTTGATAATAAAGCAAAAAAAACAGATTCTTTCTTAACTATTAAGGAAGCTTCTTTTGTATCAGCTTACTCTGTGGCTTATATAACTAGGCTCGCTCAACAAGGTAAAATCTCCGCTAAAAAAATCGATAACCAATGGTTTGTTGATAAAGATTCTTTGAATAAATTCGTTGCTGAAACTCTAGAGCAGAAAGAGATGTTAAAAGATCGTCTTCGATTAGAAAGACTTAGTAATATTAAAAATACTGAAAAAAAGCAGCCAATAAAATCAGCCGAGGTTTACCGATTTAACGTGGATGAACCAGTTTTAAAGACTTCTACTTTAATTCAGTCTTTAGTTTTTGTTTTGATTTTTGGTCTATGTTTTGGCTTTGGCAGTATTTATTCTGGTGCTGTAAATAATGGTATCTCGGCAAATGAGGCATTGGCTGGTTCATATAATGCAGTCCAGTCTAATTCCCGTAATTTCTTTTGTACTCTAACTCCTGAGGTTATACGAAAAGCTTTAGATATATGTGGTGATGGTGTGGTGAGAAAATATGCGATTTTACCAATCGAGTCAGCAATTGACGTATCATATTTAACTCATGGTCATGAATCTGATTCTTCCGTAATCGTTACTCATAATTATTATCCTGTCAGAGAAGTAGTTAGAGAGACAATCATTAATAATGACTCAGCTTCCGTTGATTCATCAAATTTTATTACTCGCTCTGAATATAATAATCAAGTCGACGCCCTCCTCACCTCCATCGAAAATAATAGTGGCACCACCGTCATCAACAACGGTGGTGGCAACACCGGCGCCACCAACCTCGAAGACTTAACCGACGTCGCTACCATGACTAAGTCAGCTGGCGATCTCTTTACTTGGAATGGTACCAGTTGGACTAACATCGCCACCTCCTCACTCGGTATTGTTGGTAGTGGAGCAGTAGACTCAGTCAATGGTCAAACTGGCGCAGTAGTCTTAACCACCTCAAACCTCTCTGAAGGCTCTAACCTCTACTTCACCAACGGTAGAGCTATTACTGCTTTAACTGGTCAAAATATTTCTCTATTTAATAACGATGCTGGCTACCTAACCTCAATCCCATCAACCTACCTCCAATCAGGAGACAATATCAGTGAACTAACCAATGACGCTGGTTACCTCACTTCATTCACCGAACTAGATCCTATCTTCTCATCCTCAGTTGCTTCTAGTATCGACAACATCGATATCTCCAACTGGAACACTGCCTACTCTTGGGGCAACCATGCTGACGCTGGGTATTTAACCTCTATTTCTACCTCCACCATTAGAGGGATGTTTAGTGCCACTTCACCAATACAATACAATCCCACCACTGGTGAATTCACCTTCACTGGTACTGGCGGTGGAGTATCAGCTTGGGGAGACCTCACTGGTAACTTGTCCGATCAGACTGATCTACAAACTGCTCTTAACGCTAAATACGACGCTTCTAACCCTAACGGATACACCAACAACACTGGTACTGTCACATCTGTAGCTATGTCAGTACCAACTGGCTTTACTATTACTAACTCACCAATCACTACTAACGGTACTTTAGCCCTTGGCCTTGCCACCGGCTACACCATTCCACTCTCAGCTAGCACTACCGAGTGGACTAACGCCTATATTGCTACCCAATCCCTTAACTCTTCCTCTACCGTCTGGGATTCAATTGCTAACTTAGTTAATACCAACTACTCCAACTGGAACACTGCTTATTCTTGGGGAGATCATAGTACGGCTGGCTATCTCACATCTATCCCATCAACCTACCTCCAATCAGGCGACAATGTTAGTGAGTTAGCTAACGACGCCGGCTACTTAACTACTATATCTACATCGACTGTTAGAGGAATGTTTGCTAGCGGTACTGGCTTAGCCTACGACTCTATTACCGGCACCTACACCAACACCGGTGTGACATCTATTGGTGGTTTAACTGGAGATATATCTACTTCGTCGTTAGGCTTACCAACTTTTGCCGACTTAACTGATTTTGTCACTGAAACTTCTACTTCCTCTAATCTCTGGAACTCTATTGCTGGTATTGTCAATTCTAATTATGCTAACTGGAACGAATCTTATGGTTGGGGCAACCACGCCACCGAGGGTTATCTCAAAAACAACGACAATGCTACCTTTAATAGTTTAACTATCAATTCATTAAATGATGGTTGTGTGGAGGTGTCTGATGGCCTATTAACTTCTACAGGAGTAAATTGTGGTACTGGTAGTGGTGGCTTAGTAAACTTAAATGGTCTCACTAGTACCTCTCAATCATTTGCAACTACTTCTAATAATGGATTAACTTTAAGTGTTGTCTCTAGTGGCAGTGTCCATACTTTTAGTCCTAATGTTGCTACCGGCTACACCATTCCACTCTCAGCTAGCACTACCGAGTGGACTAACGCCTATATTGCTACCCAATCCCTTAACTCTTCCTCCACCGTCTGGGATTCAATTGCTAACTTAGTTAATACCAACTACTCCAACTGGAACATTGCTTATTCTTGGGGCAACCATGCTACCGCCGGCTATCTCACATCTATCCCATCAACCTACCTCCAATCAGGAGATAATATTAGTGAACTCACCAATGACGCCGGCTACCTCACTTCATTCACCGAACTAGATCCTATCTTCTCATCATCAGTTGCTTCTAGTATCGACAACACTGATATCTCCAACTGGAACACTGCCTACTCTTGGGGCAACCACGCTGACGCTGGCTATTTAACCTCCGTTCCATCTTCATACTTGCAGTCAGGCGACAACGTGAGTGAACTCACCAACGACGCCGGCTATCTCACATCTATCCCATCAACCTACCTCCAATCAGGCGACAATGTTAGTGAGTTAGCTAACGACGCCGGCTACTTAACTACTATATCTACATCGACTGTTAGAGGAATGTTTGCTAGCGGTACTGGCTTAGCCTACGACTCTATTACCGGCACCTACACCAACACCGGTGTGACATCTATTGGTGGTTTAACTGGAGATATCTCTACTTCGTCGTTGGGTATTATTTCTACTGAATCTGATCCGATATTCTCTGCCTCTACAGCTTATGGAATCAACAATACTGATTTAGCTCATTGGAACGCCGCCTATGCTTGGGGGGATCATAGTACAGCTGGCTATCTAGTAGCTAGCAATAATCTATCCGACCTCACAGACACTGCCGATGCTCGTACTAATCTTGGTCTAGGTTCTCTAGCGACTCTAAATGATTTATCAACCTTTACCACCTCAAACCTCTCTGAAGGCTCTAACCTCTACTTCACCAATGGTAGAGCCATTACTGCTTTAACTGGTCAAAATATTTCTCTATTTAATAACGACGCCGGCTACTTAACTACTATATCTACATCGACTGTTAGAGGAATGTTTGCTAGCGGTACTGGCTTAGCCTATGACTCTGTTACCGGCACCTACACCAACACCGGTGTGACATCTATTGGTGGTTTAACTGGAGATATATCTACTTCGTCGTTGGGTATTAAAGAAGGTCTTTGGTCAGCTAATGGCAATGTCGCTTACTACAACAATGGCAACGTCGGCATTGGTACCGACAGTCCCTCAGCGCGCTTAACCATCGCTGACTCTGCTACTTTCGGCCCTGAACTAATTACCAATGGTTCATTTGATGATGATGCTGATGGTTGGGAATTAGAGAGTGGTTGTGCCTTTTGGAATGATGGAATGATTGATGTCCTTCTTGATGACAATTGTGAAAATGATTCTGATTGGCCAGCAGTACATACTGATGTTGATTTGGTATCAGGTACCAAATACATGCTTACTTTTGATATGGTACCAAACGGTGATGAACCGTATGTCTACTTTGACGAATTAACTTTGAATACTGTACCAGTATCTGATACCTTGATTTTTACTTCCGATTATACAGGTACTGACACTCTAACCCTTGAGTCTAATAGGTTGTCTAAGAAACCTTCTGGTTGGTCTATTGATAATGTCTCACTTCGAGAAATAACCTACGATGAACAACCCCTGTTTGCTCTCAAGGATCTAACTGGTGCCACCACCACCTTGCTTGGTCTACTTAACAACAACGTTGCTATTGGCAAGGGCGCCTTAGAAGGTGTGACTGCCTCACATGTTATTGGTATAGGCGTTAATGCTGGCTCTGGCGCTACTGGTGCCAGTAACTCTAACTTTATAGGATATTATGCTGGTCAAGGTGCTAACAATGTTTCAGATTCTAACTTCTTTGGAACCTCTGCCGGTTCTGGTGCTACTAATGCCGCTGATTCCAACTTCTTGGGATATAATGCTGGCTCTGGTGCTACTAGTGCCAATTATTCTAACTTCTTTGGATACCTTGCTGGTCGTAATGCCGCCCACTCTTACTCAGCCAACTTCTTGGGATATAATGCTGGTCAAAATGCTACCAATGCCAATAATTCCAACTTCTTGGGATATAATGCCGGCTTTGATGGCATCAACGCTAACTACTCCAACTTCTTGGGAAGTTCTGCCGGTTCTGGCGCTTCCGAAGCCCACTTCTCCAATTTCTTTGGAACTGAGGCTGGTCGTGATGCCACCAACGCGAACTACTCCAATTTCTTTGGAACCTCTGCCGGTCGGAATGCTACAAACGCTAACTACTCCAACTTCTTTGGTCAACAGGCTGGCTATGGTGCTACCAATGCCGCCAACTCCATATTTATTGGTAACTTCTCAGGTAGTGGTGATACGGTAAATAACACCATAAATGATGGCACCTCTATCGCTATTGGTAATTATTCCGGTACTGGTGGCTTTAGCAACTCTATCGCTCTAGGCCGTGGTGTCATCAACTCTGCTACTCGTCAGCTTAATATCGGCAACGTGCTATACGCTACTGGTATCTATGCTTCCAATACTCGATCGTCTACTCCAACCAACGGTATGTTTGGTATTGGCACCTCTACTCCAAGCAGTCGTTTAACTGTCGCCGGAGATGCCTATATCACTGGTGCTTTCCGTGACTCTACTAACTCTGCTGGCACTTCCGGACAAGTACTTTCATCTACTGGCTCTGGTACTACTTGGATTACTCCAAATTATCTAACTGAAATCTCTACCTCCACCATTCTCGGAATGTTATCAGCTGGTACTGGCCTCTCATATACTAGTGGTCAATTCTCACTCAACGCTTCTTTGAATGATCTAAACGATGTTGATGCCACCACCACTCCAGCCATTGGTGATCTACTATCTTGGAATGGTACCTCTTGGGTAAATATTGCTACTTCATCATTAGGTATCAGTTCCTCACTTTGGAATCAAAATGGTAACGATATCAGCTACACTGCCGGCAACGTCGGTATTGGTACTGACAGTCCATCGGCTCGCTTAACTATTGCTGACTCTGCTACTTTTGGCCCTGAACTAATCACCAACGGTTCGTTTGATGATGACGCTGATGGTTGGGTACTCCCAAGTGGCTGTGCCACTTGGGACGATGGTGCTGTCACTGTGCTTTACGATGAAACTTGTTCCAATGATACTAATGATGCCAATATTACTACCGATGTGGAATTGGTATCAGGTACCAAGTATCTCCTCACTTTTGATATGGTGTCTAACGGTGACCGGCCATATGTTTACTCTGATAATGCGGGGGTTTATTTTGAATATGGAAATGTGCTGATTTTCACTTCCAACTATACCGGCACCGATACTATTACTTTTGAATCATGGAATCACGATAGTGATACCGGCTGGACCATTGACGATGTCTCACTTAGAGAGATAACCTACGATGAACAACCGTTGTTTGCTCTCAAGGATCTAACTGGTGCCACCACCACTTTGATTGGCCTACTTAACAACAACGTCGCTATCGGCAGGAGTGCTTTGGAGGGGGTGACTGCCTCCAATGTCACTGGTATTGGTGTGAATGCTGGCTCTGGTGCTACCAATGCCTATTACTCCAACTTCTTAGGATTTGATACCGGCTCTGGTGCTATCAATGCCTACGACTCTAACTTCTTAGGAAGCTCTGCTGGCTATGGTGCTACCGGTGCTCATGGCTCTAACTTCTTCGGTCCGTCTGCTGGCTATGGTGCTACCGGTGCTGACAACTCCAACTTCTTTGGTTTGTCAGCAGGTCAAAATGCTACCAATGCCCCTTATTCTAACTTCTTTGGTTTGTCAGCAGGTCAAAATGCTACCAATGCCAGCAACTCCAATTTTTTGGGCTATTATGCTGGTACTAATGCTGTTGATGCGTATTACTCCAACTTCTTTGGACCGGAATCTGGTTACAACGCCTACAACGCCAATAACTCAAACTTCTTGGGAGTATATGCGGGTAACGTTGCTGCAAATGCTTACCGTTCCAACTTCTTTGGATCTCATGCTGGTGATAGTGCCACTGACGCCCGTGACTCCAACTTCTTCGGATCTTATGCTGGCTCTGGCGCTACCAGTGCCAACAACTCCAACTTCTTTGGATTTGGTGCTGGTGATGGTGCCACTGACGCCCATGACTCCAACTTCTTTGGAAATGGTGCTGGCGATAGTGCTACTGACGCCCGTGACTCCAACTTCTTGGGACGAGATGCTGGCTCTGGCGCCTTCAATGCTATCCAGTCCAACTTCTTTGGGTCCAGTGCTGGTAATGGTGCCACCTACGCCAACGACTCCAACTTTTTTGGTGTCAGTACTGGTCAAAACGCTACCAATGCCTATAGTTCCAACTTCTTTGGATATCAATCTGGTTACGGAGCTGTTAATGCGTTTGAGTCCAACTTCTTTGGTGTTGAAGCTGGGAAAAATGCTGTAGAGGCAGATGAGTCCAACTTCTTGGGATCTGAGGCTGGCTCTAGTGCTACCAACGCCTCTTACTCCAACTTCTTGGGATCTGAGGCTGGATATCAAGCCACCAACGCCTCTTACGCCAACTTCTTGGGGAGCTATGCTGGATATCAAGCTACCAACGCCGTCAACTCCATATTTATCGGTTCTAATGCAGGTTCTAATGATACAGTAAACAACACCACAAATGGTGGTACCTCTATCGCTATTGGTCAATATTCAGGCACTGGTGGATTTAGTGATTCTATCGCCCTAGGCCACGGTGTTATCAACTCTGCTACTCGTCAGCTTAATATCGGCAATGTACTTTATGCTACTGGTATCTATGCCTCCAATACTCAATCAGCATCACCAACCAACGGTATGTTTGGTATTGGTACCTCTACTCCAAGCAGTCGTCTAACTGTCGCCGGAGATGCCTACATCACTGGTGCTTTCCGTGACTCGCTAAACAACGCTGGTACCGCTGGTCAACTACTTTCATCTACCGCCACTGGTACTGCTTGGATTACTCCAACTTATCTAACTGAAGTATCAACTTCTACTATTAGAGGTATGTTTAGTGCGACTTCACCTTTAAGTTATAATTCTGCTACTGGTGATTTCTCTCTAGGCACCATTGATATCTCTTCTAGTACTAATTTGGCCGTATCAGCCACTGGACTAGCATTAACTGGTGACACTATCACATTAGCTTCAGGATATTCAATTCCAACTACTACTAATGTATCTAACTGGAATACTGCTTACTCTTGGGGTAATCACGCAGCGGCTGGTTATCTAACTAGCGTCACTGGTGAGTCTTTCTATGATTTATCTGATACTCCAACAGCCGGAGCTACCCGCAATAATCGTATCTTGTATCAGTCTGGTAGCAGTGTTATTGATTCGGCCGATTTAACTTTCAACGGCACTACTTTAAGTGCAGCCAATATCCAAACCCCTGGCAAGCTAAGTATTGGTACTAGTACGGCTACTTCATTAATAAATATGGCTAGTACTTTCTCTACTCCTACGGCGCAATTAATTGCCGGTATTGATCAAAGGTACAATTTCACTATGTCTGGTGGAGGTAATCAGTTTGGTAACTACTTAGGGGTAGTTAATGCTCCTACTGGCACCACCTCTAATACCATGTTGGCCTCACTTATTAGTGTGACCGACAACACTACTCTAGGTAATATCGTACGAGGTTTAGAAGTCCAAACTGCTAACGGCACTAATACTGCCGGTGAAAATACCGCTATTTCCGCTTTTGCTCGCACTTTCGGTCTTAAGGCTATCACTGAGGGTGATGCGGGTGGGCTATTCGAACCAGCCGCAGTCTTTGCTCAGACTCGAGGCACCACTCAGGGTAATGCTATTAGAGCGTACTCAGAGAATATTACTTCAGGCACTTTAGTCTCGTTGTTACAAAGAACCTCTAACTTTAGTGGTACTGGTCTGGCAATGGATTTCTCAACTTCCACTTCAGGCTTTACTGGTAACTTCATTAAATTAACCTCTGGTGGTACTGACAGATTTGTGATTACAGCTAACGGTAGTGTGGGTATTGGTACCACTACTCCAAGTGCTCAACTTACTACTACTGGTACTGTTAGATTTGCTAACTTCGGTGCTGGTACTTTGCAAACTGACGCCAATGGCAATCTACTTATTTCTTCTGATATGAACTTGAAGGATAAGGTGGGTGACTTCAATCGTGGGCTAGAAGATATCTTAAAGATTGAGCCAATCCTCTATCAGTGGAAGGTCTCTACAGGCTTTGATACTGAAACTACCTACGCTGGTTTCTCTGCCCAAAATATCCAAGACGCTATTACTGAGGCGGTAGGATACAACGCCGATGGTACTTTGACATTGACTGACCGACCAATCTTGGCAGCCTCTATCAATGCCATTAAGGAGTTAAACTTGAAGCTCGAGGACTTAGCCACTACTACCGACTGGGCTCACTTAGACGAAGATTCATTTACCAATAAATTCTTCCATAATCTAATTAGCTGGTTTGCGGATAAAGCTAATGGTATCGGAGACTTCTTCGCTGGCCGAATCATCACCAATGAAATCTGTATTGGCGATGAAAGCAATAGAACATGTTTGGATAAGAGTCAACTCGATGAACTTTTGCAAGAAAAATCACACTCCGATAACCATGAAAGTTTTACACAGGGTGGTCAAAATAATGTTGAAAATACTGGTAATATTACAGATGCTAATGAAGACAATAGCAATTTAGAAGATAACGACGATCATAATAATGATGTAGAAAATATTAATGGTGGGGAAGAGAGTGATGAAGGTCAAAGTGTTCCAGTTGAAAACGATGATGCTAAAACTGAGCCAGACAACTCACCAGCAGTAGATTCTAACAATCAAAATGGTCAATCAGACACCAACAACCATGCATCACAAAACTCAGACAGTCAAAATAATAACAATTCCAACAGTTCTGGGGAAACTGGTAGCCAACCTACATCTAGCGAAAACAGCAATAATGAAGGTGGGGGAGTAGGAGACTGAGATTAGCAACAAGTAATTATATGTACAAAAATATAGATATAATGAGCAAAATACGAGTAAGTATCAGCAAAAATACACTGATATTTCCAGTACTAACGCTCATTTTCTTCTTTATATTTTCTCCGCACGTTGCTAATGCGGCTATTTCTTACGTGGGAGGTGCTACTATCGGTACTTCTGGTGTTTCTACAGTAAACTTAAGTTTAACTGCTCTGACTGGTGGCTCAGGGTCGGTTCCTCAGCCAGGTGATGTGGTTTTTATATTAAATACTATTGGTGGTACCACCGATTTAAATCTCGGTGTTACTGCTCCGACAGGTTATACAGAGTTGTTCGATTTGTATGGTAACGATACCTATGATGTTAACTTTTCCTTAAGCTATAAGGTTATGGGTAGCACTCCAGACACATCTGTTACTTGTACAGGTACTACGGGCGCTACTGCCGTCACTTGTCTAGCGTACGTGTGGCGAGGGGTAGATACATCGACTCCCTTAGATGTGACTTCAACCAGCGCTACTGGTATTGATTTGGCTATTCCAGATGCACCGGCAATTACGCCGGTCACTCAGGGTGCGATGGTATTAGCCTTTGGTGGCAGTAGTGGTTATGACACCGCTGTGACTGTACCTACAGGTTATAGTAATGGTGTTCATATTGCAGGTACTGATACTACCAACGACGCCGTATCGACAGCAGCAGCTAAACTCTGGTCTGGATCTGGAGCTGAAAACCCTGCAGTGTGGGGGGGGTGGACCACCTCTACAAATAATACTTGGATAGCTGCTACAGTGGCTTTAAGACCAGATCGGAAACCTGTTGTCAATACCAATGAGGCTACTAGTGTAACTTATTTCTCAGCCACTTTTAATGGTGAGGCGACAGTTCTTGAAAATGATATGAGTACAGAGTTGGGTCGTTGGACTACTCGTATGGCTGCTAATAATTATAGTTGGTGGTCCGTCACCTACGGTAATGGTATGTTTGTGGCAGTAGCTAGCGATGGTAGCATCAACCGCGTCATGACCTCCTCTGACGGTGTCACTTGGACCGTCCAGTCCGCCGCGGAAGCCAATCAATGGGCCTCCGTCACCTACGGCAATGGTATGTTTGTAGCGGTGGCAAATACTGGCACCAACCGCGTCATGACCTCCTCTGACGGTGTCACTTGGACCGCCCGCACTGCACCTTCAGGTAATTGGTTCTCCGTCACCTACGGCAATGGTATGTTTGTAGCGGTGGCTTACGGTGGCACCAACCGCGTCATGACCTCCTCTGACGGTGTCACTTGGACCGCCCGCACTGCACCTTCAGGTAGTTGGTACTCCGTCACCTACGGCAATGGTATGTTCGTAGCGGTGGCTTACGGTGGCACCAACCGCGTGATGACCTCACCAGACGGCATCACTTGGACTGCCCGGACAGCCGCGGAAGCCAATGAATGGAACTCCGTCACCTACGGCAATGGTATGTTCGTAGCGGTGGCAAATACTGGCACCAACCGCGTCATGACCTCCTCTGACGGTGTCACTTGGACCGCCCGCACTGCACCTTCAGGTAGTTGGTACTCCGTCACCTACGGCAATGGTATGTTCGTAGCGGTGGCAGATACCGGTACCAACCGCGTGATGGTTTCCACTAATGGTATTGCTTGGGTCACCCAAGCTGTTGACGAAGTTAGTGATTGGATATCCGTCACCTACGGCAATGGTATGTTCGTAGCTGTCGCACAGAGTGGGGTCAACCTCGTGATGACTGCTTCATTTAATCTTCCAACTGATCATGGCTTTTTATGGGGAACAGAACCAGACCTTATGGGTGGCGATACGGCCACTTCTTCTTTGGGTGAGATTTACAATATTAAAAAATTTAGCTTCAATGCAAATGATTTGGATTATGGTACAACTTATTACTATCAATCTTATGTCACTACTGTCTATGGTGCTGCTTATGGTGAGATAAAATCATTTACTACAGAATCGGCTCCGACAGTAGGTACGATAAACGCTACTGATATAGATTTTAAGTCAGCAACTTTGACGGGAAATGTGTTGACTTTTGCAACCACTCCCAGTGATTGGATTGTTGATTATATCGACATCAAAGTAAATGCCTGGTGGTACTCCGTCACCTACGGCAATGGTATGTTTGTAGCGGTGGCAAATACTGGCACCAACCGCGTCATGACCTCCTCTGACGGTGTCACTTGGACCGCCCGCACTGCACCTTCAGGTAGTTGGTTCTCCGTCACCTATGGTAATGGTAAATTTGTGGCGGTGGCAAACAGTGGCACCAACCGCGTCATGACCTCCTCTGACGGTGTCACTTGGACCGCCCGGACAGCCGCGGAAGCTAATGCTTGGCAGTCTGTCACTTATGGTAATGGTATGTTTGTAGCGGTGGCAAACAGTGGCACCAACCGCGTTATGACCTCACCAGACGGCATCACCTGGACTGCACAAACTGCCGCAGAAGCTAATAGTTGGTGGTCTGTCACCTACGGCAATGGCATGTTCGTGGCTGTGGCATATACTGGCACCAACCGCGTCATGACTTCACCAGACGGCATCACTTGGACTGCCCGGACCGCCGTCGCGGAAGCCAATGAATGGAACTCTGTCACCTACGGCAATGGCATGTTCGTGGCTGTGGCATATACTGGCACCAACCGCGTCATGACCTCCTCTGACGGTGTCACTTGGACCGCCCGCACTGCACCTTTAGATAGGTGGTACTCCGTCACCTACGGCAATGGTATGTTCGTGGCGGTAGCTGGAGATGATGATGGTGGAGTTATGACTTCTTCCGATGGTATAAATTGGACATACTATAATACTCCTATTACAGATGAATGGTGGCAATCAGTCACCTACGGCAACGGTATTTTTGTTGTGGTGGGTGAGAGTGATACTTTTAGTGCCATGTTGGTATCCTTGGTATCATCTACTTCTGACCACGGATTTATATTCGGAACTGAATCAGATTTAATAGGTGGTGACACCGCTACCACTTCACTGGGAAGTTTTAATGAAGCAGGGGAGTTTAGTTTTAATGCAAATGATTTGCAACTAGGAACAACTTACTACTACCGTGCCTATGCTAACACTATATATGGTATTGGCTACGGAGACATCAAATCATTTACTACCGAAATACCACCACCACCAGAGGTGAATACTAATGACGTGACTGACATCACTGGCTCTTCTGCGACTTTAAATGGTGAAGTGGTGAGTTTTGATAACGAGATAGGTACTGATTTGGGACAGTGGACTGCCAGCACAGTGCCAGAAGGTAACTCTTGGGCATCCGTCACCTACGGCAACGGTATGTTTGTAGTGGTATGTGTGTTTGATAGTAGCTTTAATGCATGTAATAAAATAATGACCTCCACTGATGGCATTACCTGGACCGCCCGCACAGCACCAGAAGCTAATGAATGGAACTCCGTTACCTACGGTAATGGTATGTTCGTGGCGGTGGCCGGTAGTGGTACGAATAGAGTGATGACCTCCACTGACGGCATTACCTGGACTGCCCGCACAGCCGCGGAAGCTAATGAATGGATCTCCGTTACCTACGGCAATGGTATGTTTGTGGCGGTGGCATCTAGTGGCACCAACCGCGTGATGACCTCCTCTGACGGCATTACCTGGACTGCCCGCACTGCCGCCGAAGCTAACTGGTGGACCTCCGTCACCTACGGCAATGGCATGTTTGTGGCGGTATGTCGGTTTGATGGTAGCTTTAGCCCATGTAGTAAAGTTATGACCTCTCCAGACGGCATTACCTGGACTGCCCGCACTGCCGCCGAAGCTAGTTGGTGGATCTCCGTCACCTACGGTAACGGTATGTTTGTGGCGGTGGCACTTGATGGCACCAACCGCGTCATGACCGCTTCCTTTGAAATGGCCCCAACCGACCACGGATTTATATTCGGAACTGAATCAGATTTAATAGGTGGTGACACCGCTACCACTTCACTTGGAAGTTTTGATGAGGTTGGGGAGTTTAGTGTTAATGCAAATGATTTGCAACTAGGAACAACTTACTACTACCGAGCCTATGCCACTACCGCCTACGGTACTGGGTATGGAGACATCAAATCATTTACTACTAAAGGCTCAGCAATCGTTACTACTAATGACGCTACTGATATCACGGAAAACTCCGCCACTTTAAATGGAGAGGTGGTGAGTTTTGATAATGAATTAGGTACTGAATTGGGAGAGTGGACCGCTCAAACCGCCCCAACTAGCGCTTGGTACTCCGTCACCTACGGTAACGGTATGTTTGTGGCGGTGGCTTGCGGGGTAGCGGCGACAGCTTGTAATACCACTGCTGGGGGTAGTCGGATTATGACATCATCAGACGGCATCACCTGGACTGCCCACACAGCACCAGAAGCAAACTATTGGCGTTCTATTACCTACGGTAACGGTATGTTTGTGGCGGTGGCATCTAGTGGCACCAACCGCGTGATGACCTCCACTGACGGCATTACCTGGACTGCCCGCACTGCCGCCGAAGCTAGTAGCTGGTGGTCTGTCACTTATGGCAATGGTATGTTCGTGGCGGTGGCGTCTAACGGCACCAATCGCGTGATGACCTCACCTGACGGTATCACTTGGACCGCTCAGACCGCCCCAGTTGGATATTGGTACTCCGTCACCTACGGCAATGGCATGTTTGTGGCGGTATGTCGGTTTGATGGTAGCTTTAGCCCATGTAGTAAAGTTATGACCTCTCCAGACGGCATTACCTGGACTGCCCGCACTGCCGCCGAAGCTAACTGGTGGTCCTCCGTCACCTACGGTAACGGTATGTTTGTGGCAGTAGCTAGCGATGGTAGCATCAACCGCGTCATGACCTCACCAGACGGCATTACCTGGACTGTCCACACCGCTCCAGAAGCTAATGCTTGGCAGTCCGTCACCTACGGTAACGGTATGTTTGTGGCAGTAGCTAGCGATGGTAGCATCAACCGCGTCATGACCGCTTCCTTTGAAATGACTCCAACCGACCACGGATTTATATTCGGAACTGAATCAGATTTAATAGGTGGTGACACCGCTACCACATCACTCGGAAGATTTGCAGAAACTGGAGAATTTAACACCTTTGTAGATTCTCTAAATTCAGATACCACCTACTACTACCGTGCCTATGCCACTACCGCCTACGGTACTGGATACGGAGACATAAAATCATTTACTACCAAAGGCCCAGCAATTGTGACTACCAATGACGTGACTGATGTTACTGACTCTTCTGCGACGTTGAATGGAGAGGTGGTGAGTTTTGAACTAGGTGACGCAACAGAGCTAGGAGAGTGGACCGCCCGCACCTCCGCTCTGAATAATGGTTGGTACTCCGTCACCTACGGTAACGGTATGTTTGTTGCGGTGGGAGCAAGTAGTGTCGTCATGACCTCACCAGATGGCATTACCTGGACAGCTCAAACTGCTCCAGAAGCTAACATTTGGTACTCCGTCACCTACGGTAACGGTATGTTTGTGGCGGTGTCTTGGAATGGCACCAACCGTGTGATGACCTCACCAGACGGCATTACCTGGACTGCCCGCACCGCTCCAGAAGCTAACTCTTGGTACTCCGTCACCTACGGCAACGGTATGTTTGTGGCGGTGGCATCTAGTGGCACCAACCGCGTGATGACCTCACCTGACGGCATCATCTGGACCGCCCACACTGCCGCCGAAGCTAGTAGCTGGTGGTCTGTCACTTATGGCAATGGTATGTTTGTGGTGGTGGCTTACAGTGGCACCAACCGCGTGATGACCTCACCTGACGGCATCATCTGGACCGCCCACACTGCCGCCGAAAATAATGGTTGGCGCTCCGTCACCTACGGTAACGGTATGTTTGTGGCGGTGTCTTATGATGGTGCCAACCAAGTAATGACCTCACCTGACGGCATTACCTGGACTGCCCGCACAGTACCGGAAGCAAATCATTGGAACTCCGTCACCTACGCCAACGGTATGTTTGTGGCAGTAGCAAATACTGGAACCAACCGCGTTATGACCTCACCAGACGGCATTACCTGGACAGCTCAAACTGCTCCAGAAGCTAATCAATGGCAGTCCGTCACCTACGCCAACGGTATGTTTGTGGCGGTAGCAAACAGTGGCACCAACCGCGTCATGGCCGCTTCCTTTGAAGCTCTAACCGACCACGGATTTATTTTTGGTACCGAATCAGATTTAATAGGTGGTGACACCGCTACCACTTCACTGGGAAGATTTGATGAAACCGGAGAATTTAGTACTAATGCAAACGAGTTGCATTACGACACTACTTACTACTACCGTGCCTATGCCACTACCGCCTACGGTACTGGGTATGGAGACACCAAATCATTTACTACGACATTTCCAGTACCAGAAGTAGTAACTAATGATGCTAGTGATATTACTTATCAGTCGGCGACCTTGAGTGGAGAAGTAGTGAGTTTTGAGAATGAGCTAGGGACTGAATTGGGAGACTGGATCGCCCGCACAGTGCCAGAAGCTAATGCTTGGCAGTCAGTCACTTATGGCAATGGCATGTTTGTGGCGGTGGCAGTTGATGGCACCAACCGCGTGATGACCTCACCAGACGGCATCACTTGGACCGCTCGCACCGCTCCAGAAGCTAACTGGTGGTCCTCCGTCACCTACGGTAACGGTATGTTTGTTGCGGTATGTTTTTTTAATAATAGCATTAGTCCATGTAGTAAAGTTATGACCTCTCCTGACGGCATCACTTGGACTGTCCAAACCGCCGCAGAAGCTAATTACTGGTCCTCCATCACTTACGGTAATAGTATATTTGTAGCGGTAGGTTCTGGTGTCACTGGTGTTATGACCTCTTCTGACGGTATCACTTGGACCTCTCAAACCTCCGCAGAAGCTAATCAATGGCGCTTTGTCTCCTACGGCAACGGTATGTTTGTAGCGGTGACAGATAGTGGCACCAACCAAGTCATGACATCTCCTGACGGTATCACTTGGACCGCTCGCACCGCTCCAGAAGCTAACTGGTGGACCTCCGTCACCTACGGCAACGGTATGTTTGTGGCGGTGTGTCATTCTGATGTTAATTATGAACCATGTGATAAGGTCATGACCTCTCCTGACGGTATCACTTGGACCGCGCAAACCGCTGCGGAAGCTAACGACTGGCGCTCTGTCTCCTACGGCAACGGTATGTTCGTGGCGGTAGGTTATAGTGGTGCAGTAATGACCTCTCCTGACGGTATCACTTGGACCGCGCAAACCGCCGCGGAATCTAACTATTGGTGGTCCGTCACCTACGGCAACGGTATGTTCGTGGCAGTATGTGATTCTGATATTAATTATGAACCATGTAGTAAAGTCATGACCGTTTCCTTTGAAGCAGCTCCAACTGATCACGGCTTTATTTATGGTACTGAGGAAGATTTAGATGGTGGGGATATAGCGACTATTTCCCTCGGAGATTTCAATAGTACAGGAGAATTTAGTACCAGTACTATAGGCTTAGCACCAGATACCACTTATTATTATCGCGCTTATGCGACTACCTCATACGGTACTGGCTACGGCGACATTAAGTCATTTAAGACAGAGGAAGGTTTGGGAGTACAGACTTTAGGAGCGGTAGAGGTATCAACTAACAGTGCTAAATTACAAGGAGAGGTTTATGCAACGGCTCCAGAACAATTAGGAGAGTGGACCGCACAAACTGCTGCCGAAGCTAATTTTTGGCAATCCGTCACCTACGGCAACGGTATGTTCGTAGCGGTGGCAAACTCTGGTACTCACCGAGTGATGACCTCACTTGATGGTATAACTTGGACTGTTCAAACAGCGGCTGAAGATAATCCGTGGCACTCCGTCACCTACGGCAATGGTATGTTTGTAGCGGTGGCAAATAGTGGCACCTATAAAGTGATGACCTCTGAAGATGGTGTTACTTGGGTTGGACATGTTGTTTCTAATTCCTTATGGAATAGTGTCACCTACGGTAACGGTCTGTTTGTGGCGGTAGGATATAATGCAGTGATGACCTCTCCCGACGGCATCATCTGGACCGCTCAAACAGCCGCGGAAGCTAATAGCTGGTGGTCTGTCACCTACGGTAACGGTATGTTTGTGGCTGTGTCTTACGATGGTACCCATCGTGTGATGACCTCTCCCGACGGCATCATCTGGACCGCTCAAACAGCCGCGGAAGCTAATAGCTGGTGGTCTGTAACCTACGGTAACGACAAATTTGTAGCGGTTGCTTGTGGAGTTGCAGTTTCTGGCACATGCAATACTACTGCTGGAGGAAATCGCGTCATGATTTCGTCTGACGGTATTACTTGGACTGGTCACGTAACTCCGGAGAGTAATGGCTGGAACTCCGTCACCTACGGTAATGGCATGTTTGTGGCGGTGGCGAACTCTGGTACTCACCGAGTGATGACATCACCTGACGGTATCACCTGGACCGCTCAAACTGCTGCCCAATCTAATTCTTGGACCTCGGTAACTTATGGCAATGACGAATTCGTGGCTGTAAGTGTTACAGGTACCCGTCAAGTCATGGTCTCTTTATTCGAAGCTAAACCACTTGTTGAACACGGATTTATCTGGGGAACTAATCCAAATCTGGTAGGTGGCGATACAGCCACTACCACTTTGGGGACTTTCTCAGGACTCGGAATTTTCGATCAGAGAATAACAGGCTTAAATAGTGACACGACTTATTATTACCGCGCTTATGGATTTGATGGGGAGATGTGGTCTTATGGTCGCATTATATCCTTCAAAGCTGAACTCTTCCGCGGAGGTGGCGGCTTCCAGATTGGGCCACCACCACCTAAGGGGGACGGCGATCTTGGTGGGGGAGGAGGAGACGGCGGAGGGCCGATTACTCCACCAGATGACAATCAAGGACCAGGAACTGGTTCTAATCCACCAAACGGCGAAGGTAACACAGGTGGAGGAGGCGGAGGTGGAGGGCCGATTATAATCTGGTTCTAGCACTAACAAAAAACATCCCTTACGGGATGTTTTTTGTTAGTGCTTAATTGAGAAAACGATGAAAGATAGTCTGTTATACTTACAGGCATGCAGATTGATAAGGCGATAGAAGCCATCTTATTTTACCGTGCTGAACCAGTAGAAATTGGCTGGTTGGCGGAATTATTACAAAAGACCAACGAAGAGGTGGAGGTAGGGTTGGCGACTTTGTCTCAGCGATTGTTAGAGAGCGGTGTAACCTTGGTGAAAAATGATAATCAGGTAGAATTGGCGGTAGCGAGTGAGTGGTCAAGCTTGATAGAACAATTGCGGAAAGATGAGATGAAACGAGATATTGGTAAGGCGGGTGCAGAAACCTTGGCTATTATTATGTATCGCGGACCAATTACTAGAGCAGAGGTAGATAGAATTAGGGGAGTTAATTCTTCATATATATTAAGAATGTTGGAGACTCGTGGTTTAATAGAGAGATCTAATAGAGGGCAGAGAGGGGAGTTTAAAACTACGGTTGCCTTGTTTAGATATCTCGGTATTGAAGAAAAAACCCAAATGCCAGAATATGCCAAAGTAATGGACGCTTTAGATAATTTTGAAAATCAACAAGACGAAAATGAGTAATTTAGATTTAGATACAGAAGTGAATATGAGGGAAGAGGAGAGTGATATGTTAGCTCCCGTAGTAAATAAAATGCCAGTGATTAGGCAATTGGTGTTGGTGTGCCTGATTTTAGCGGGAGCTTTTGCAGTAGGCGCCGTGCCTTTTTGGTTTAACAAAGATGTAAAGACTGATAATTACGTGGATAATCAATCTGATATTCCGGTGGTCGATATTGATAAGGATGAGGAAATTAATTTTGCTAATGTCACTGTGGGAGCGCAATCCGCTTTGGTATTTGATGTGAGGAATAATAAAATCTTGTACGAAAAAAACGCTGATAAGGTTTTACCATTAGCTAGTATTACGAAACTAATGACGGCTTTGGTAGCTAAGGAGATAATTGATGATAACTCGCGAGTTACAATTGGCGAGGAAGCGATTGATCAATCTGGTGATGGCGGTGTGTCACTGGGTGAAAAGTTTTCTTACCAAAACTTGTCTAACTTAACTCTCGTCTCTTCTTCTAATGACGGAGCATATGCTTTGGCCGCCGCAGCGGGCTTGGCTTTAAGTCAGTCTGATCCCGCTGCGGCGTTTGTGAAAGCGATGAATGTCAGGGCCGAGGAGTTGGGGCTTAACTCTATGTCTTTCCGTAATCCTACCGGACTGGATATTACCGAAACAGAATCAGGCGCGTATGGTAACGCCAAAGATGTATCAAAATTGATGTCATATATAGTAGAGAATTATCCGGAGGTATTGGAAGAAACTTCTAAGTCTAGCGATGTAGTTTATAACGAAGCGGGACAAAGACATCAAGTAGAAAACACTAACGAAGTCGCCGATATGATTGTGAATCTTTTGGCTTCTAAGACCGGTTATACTACTTTAGCTGGCGGGAACTTGGTGGTGGAATTCGATGCGGCTTTGGACAGACCAGTAATTGTGGTGGTGCTAGGTTCTACCTACCAAGGACGTTTTTCTGATGTATTACGGTTGGTAGAAGCTACTCGTAACCAATTAAAAACTGAAGAATGATTTATATATGGAATTAACTCTGATTAAAGTTTTCTTACCAACCGCCTTAGCCTTTTTTATAGGTATTATTATTACTCCGATAGTGAATCATTATTTGTATAAATATCAGGCGTGGAAAAAAGTATCGGGTAAAGGGAATGGTTATGGCGGGGGAGGAACCCCGATATTTGATCGGCTCCATAAAGAAAGGGATACTAATACACCGAGACTTGGGGGTATTATTATTTGGGGGAGTGTGTTGCTGACGGTGGCGTTACTATTTTTATTGCAGTGGCTATTGCCTGAAACGGTGTTTGGTAAATTAAATTTCTTGTCTCGATCGCAAACTTGGTTGCCACTTTTGGCCATGATGGTGGGGGCGGCAGTAGGTTTGGTGGATGATATTCTCACTATCAGGGGTAATGGTAAACACTTTGCCGGAGGATTGCCACTTTCGCAACGATTGGCGGTAGTGATAGGGACTGCTTTATTTGCTGCTTGGTGGTTTTATGCTCGTCTAGGAGTAGTGAGTGTGTCGCTTCTAGGATTTGGACAATTATATTTGGGCATCTGGTTTATACCTTTCTTTGTGTTCGTAGCGGTATGTATTTATATGTCTAGCGTTATTGATGGTATTGATGGGTTGGCAGGAGGAGTGTTTATGTTTATTTTTACCGCTTACACTGGCATCGCGTTGTGGCAACAGCAGTTTGATATTGCAGCTTTATCGGCCACAATTGTGGGCGGGATTTTAGCTTTCTTATGGTTTAACATTCCACCAGCTAGATTTTATATGACGGAAACAGGGGTGATGGCTTTGACTATGGTGCTGACTTTTATTGCTTTTATGACTGACACTTTAGGCGACGGTGAAGGAGTGTCGTTGTTGCCAATAGTCGGTTTTTTGCTGGTAGTAACTGTAGTTGCAAATACAGCTCAGATTTTATCAAAGAAGTTTTTAGGCAAAAAGATTTTACTAGTCGCACCAATTCATCATCACTTTGAAGCTTTGGGTTGGCCGGCTTATAAGGTGGTTATGAGGTATTGGGTGCTAGGGTTTGTCTTTGCTATTATTGGATTATTGCTCGCGATTGCGATTTAGTAATTTATTTATTGTATGTCACCAGCCACTCCCAAATCAGTAGATCGGATATTGTTGTCGATTGTGTTGTCTTTGGTAGGAGTAGGCTTTTTTATTTTCTCCTCAGCGTCTTTGGGACTGTTGGCGCGTGGAAATGTGAGTTTTTCGTCGGTGGCTTTTACGCAAATTATTTTGGGTATTGGCGGTGGTCTAGTGGCAATGTTTATTGTGAGCCGGATTCATTATCGTAATTGGCGGCGGTTTGCTTTTTATATTTTTTTGTTTGGAGTCATCGTGTCTTTGCTGGTGTTTGTACCAGGGATTGGTTGGGAGCATGGTGGTGCACGTAGATGGATTGAGATTGGTGGTTTTTCTTTTCAGCCGGCTGAAATATTAAAAATCGCGTTTGTGATTTATGTGGCTACTTGGTTTTCTCGTTATCGGGGGAAAGTGACTGATTTTTGGCAGAATATTGCACCGTTTTTAGTTAGTGTTGGAGTGGTAGGTATAATTATGTTGCTCCAAAAAGATACGGACACTTTTTTGATTATGGTAGCGGCGGGGGCCACGATGTATTTTGTACAAACTGGGAGGTGGAAAGATTTGTTGGTTTTAGGGATAGCAGCAGTGTTGTTGGTGGCGAGCTTGGCGTTGGTGCATGACTATATTCGGATGAGAATTATGTCATTTATTAATCCAAGCCTAGATCCGCAAGGAATTAGCTATCAGGTTAATCAGTCTTTAATTGCAGTTGGAAGTGGGGGAATAACTGGCAGAGGTTTTGGTCAAAGTATTCAAAAGTTTGAATACTTGCCGGAGCCGATTGGGGATTCAATTTTTGCGGTTTACTCTGAGGAGTTTGGTTTTATTGGCGCATGTGTACTTATATTATTATTTTCTGGTTTTGCTTTTCGGTGTTACAAACTGGCAGCTAAAGCCCCGGATGATTTTGGAATGTTGGTAGTTGTAGGGCTAGTGACGATGCTGATTTTACAAACCTTTTTACACGTGGCGGCCATGGTGCAGTTGGCACCGATGTTGGGCTTGCCATTGCCTTTTATTAGTCATGGTGGAACAGCGATGCTGGTGACATTGGCGTCGGTGGGTATTATTCTCAACGTGTCGAAATATCAGAAAAATAGGGTAACTTAGAGTATAATTATTATATGAGAATCGTTTTTGTTGGTAGTGGTACAGGCGGACATTTTTATCCTTTGATTGCGATTGCTGAAGCTGTGAGAGCTAAGGACCAGGCTCAAGGTGATAGTAGTGATTTATACTTTCTGGGACCCGATCCTTATAATCAATCAGCTCTTGATAACTTAGGGATGAAATTTGTATCGGTACCAGCTGGTAAAAGTCGGGTTGGTTATGGAGCGATTTTAAATTTCTTTGATTATTTTAAAACATCGTGGGGAACAATAGTAGCTTTTTTTAAGCTCTTGTTTATCTATCCCGATGTGATTATGAGCAAAGGTGGATATACTTCGGTGCCGGTAGTTGTGGCAGGGTGGTTGCTTCGAATACCTATCATGATTCACGAATCAGATGCGGTGCCTGGCAGGGCTAATTTGTTGGCAGCTAAATTAGCTACCTATATTGGTGTGGCTCATGAAGAGGCGGCTAAGTATTTTGATGCTAGCAAAGTAGCTGTAGTTGGTATGCCGATTAGAAGTTCTTTCTTTAAGACGTTTAGTGATTCATATAATTATTTAGGTATTCCTAAGGATCGTCCAGTGATTTTGGTGACTGGAGGTTCATCAGGAGCGGAAAGGTTAAACAATTTTATTTTGGCATCACTACCAAGATTGGTTAATCAATTTACTATCATTCATCAGGTAGGTGATAAACATGTCGATAAAGTTAGTGCTACGGCTTCGTCATTGTTTGAGGACAAAAATACTTTGAATCATTACTTTGTCTTTGGTCATCTAGAGCAGGATGCTTTCTCGGCTGCTTTGCAGTCAGCCAATTTGGTTATTTCTAGAGCTGGCTCTACGACTCTCTTTGAAATTGCTAATGTTGGTAAGCCAGCGATTGTAGTGCCAATCCCTGAAGATGTCAGCCGTGATCAACGTAGTAATGCTTATGCTTATGCTCGAGAAACTGGCGCGGTAGTATTGGAAGAGCACAACCTGAGTGACGATATTTTGGTAGCGGAAATTAGTCGTATTTTAGGTAGCGAGGAAGTGCAGACTACTATGAGACAGGGAGCTTTATCTTTGACAATCAAAAACGCAGCTAATACACTAGCCGATGCTTTACATAATATAGGTAGAAAACATGAATAATAATGACAAAACGGTAGTAACTAGATTTGCTCCTTCTCCCACTGGCTTTATGCATATTGGGGGTGTGCGGACAGCCATCTTTTCTTTTTTGTACGCTCGTAAAATGGGCGGTAAATTTATTTTGCGGATTGAGGATACTGATAAGGTAAGGGAAGTGGAAGGGTCTATCGAACATATTAAAAATTCTTTGCAATGGTTGGGTATTGATTGGGATTATGGTCCTGATAAGGCTGGGCCTTTTGGTTCTTGTATTCAGTCGGAGAGATTAGAGATTTATAAAAAATACGCCCTTAAACTAATCGAGAAAGGTTTAGCTTATCCTGACCCTTATAGTAGGGAAGTGGTGGATGGTTTTCGTAAGGAAGCTGAAGATAATAAAAAGCCGTTTTTGTATCGTGATTATCGGCCAGAAACTTTTGAGACTTGGGATGGTACCAAGCCGTTACGTTTAAAAGTGCCAGAAATAAAAAGATATAAATGGCAAGATGCCGTGAGAGGGGAGTTAGAAGCCGGTGAAGAAATGCTTGATGATATAGTGTTAATTAAAGCTGATGGTTATCCAACTTATAACTTCGCCCATATTGTGGATGACTTCGAAATGGGGGTGACTCATATTATGCGAGCCGATGAATTTATTGCTAGTCAGCCAAAATTTTTAGCTATTTATGATGCACTAGAAATACCTTATCCAGTGTTTGTATCGCTACCGCCGATTTTGCGCGATGATCGAACCAAGAAGCTAGGGAAGCGTGATGGGGCTAAAGATATTCTGGAATATAAAAGCGAGGGCTTTTTGCCGGAAGCGATGTTTAATTTTCTAACCTTGATTGGCTGGAACCCTGGCACTGAACAGGAAATTTTTTCTAAAGATGAGTTAGTTGCTAGTTTTGATATCTCTCGGATTCAAAAATCTGGTGGGGCATTTAATGAAGAAAAATTACGATGGATGAATAAACAGTATTTAGAAAAACTCACCACAGAAGAATACCTAAATCAGATATTAGACTTTGTACCAGAAAAATTGCAGACGGCACCTTTGTGGTCTATGGAGCGATTTAGACGCCTCTTGCCAGTAATTAGGGAAAGAATTGAAGTATTTCAAGATTTTGTGACCACTACTGCGGAAGGTGAATATGATTTTGCTTTTAGTCAGCCGGTATTTAATATCGAGCTACTACGATGGAAGAACGATGACTCTATACAGGCGGTCAAACCCCGTTTAGAAAAATTGGTGCAACTATTAACGTCAGCGGATTTTTCTTCTGTTGATGAAATTAAAAACGCGATCTGGGACTATGCGGAGAAAATTGGTAAAGGAGAGGTGTTGTGGCCGATGAGAGTGGCCTTAACTGGTAAGGAGAAATCACCAGATCCTTTTACAGTGGCTTATATACTAGGTACTGAGGATACTATTAGTAGACTTAAAGATGCTTGTGATAAAATAAGTTAGTGCATTACGTAAAAACTTTTTTTTCAGCAAAAATTTTAGCTTTTATTTTAGGGGTAGCGATTTTACCAACTTTTTTTTGGGCTACCAACATTGCAGATGCTCAGTCGGTGGAGTCATTGAGATCAGAACAAGATAAATTAAATAGCCAATTAGACCAAATAAATAAAGAAATTGCGGCGGCGGAGGCAGATTTACAGAAGGTGGGAGCGGAAAAGAGTTCGTTACAGCAAGCGATTAACCAGCTAGAGGCGGAAAGAAATAAGGTCTTAGCTGATGTTAGGTATACCGAGAATAAAATCGCTACCACTGACTTACAGATTAGTGAATTGTCTACTGAGATTGGTAGTACTAGTCAAAATATCGTAAAAAACCAAGCGGCTATCGCAGAAATCTTGAGAGTAGTTGATCAAAATGACTCTGAGTCTTTGATAGAGCTTATTTTGCGTTACAACAATCTGTCTGACTTTTGGTACGAAATAGAATCATTGGAGACAGTGAGACAAGGTATGAGTGAAAAAGTGAAAGATTTATTATCTTTACGTAATGTTTTGAAAGAAAAAGTTGGTGAAGAAACTGATAAAAAAGAAGATTTGTTGTCACTAAAAGAACAATATAGTGGTCAGCAATATGTGCTCGATAGTAATAAGAAAGAAAAAGACCAACTTTTAACGGCGACGAAAAATGAAGAAGCTGAGTACCAAAAAATGTTGAATGAAAGAAAAGAGGCGCGTGATAAGTTGACCAAGGATGTGCAGGATATTGAATCTAAAATCCAATTTATATTGGATCCTAATTCCATTCCAACTAAAGGTTCAGCGGTATTCCAGTGGCCACTACAAAATATTATTATTACTCAGTACTTTGGTTACACCAAATTTGCTTTGGAAAATGCCGGTGTCTATAAGAATGATATGCATAACGGTGTCGACTTAGGTGCTCCAACTGGCACCAAGATTTACGCTCCGCTAACTGGTACTGTACGAGCTGTTGGTAATACTGATTTAGTGCCTGGCTGTTATTCTTGGGGTAATTGGGCTTTGATTGATCATCCTAATGGTCTGTCTACCTTATATGCGCACATGAGCTGGAACGGTGTGACAGCCGGTCAAAAATTAAATACTGGTGATTTGATTGGTTATGTGGGATCGACTGGCTATGCTACTGGTCCGCACTTACACTTTACTGTGTATGCGAGCCAAGCAGTGCAAGTGAAGCAGTTTAGTGAATTTAAAGCGGTTACTGGTTGTGGAGCGGCTTTGTCACCATTTGCGGCGGTAGAAGGTTACTTGAATCCATTAGATTACTTACTACCACCAGTCTAGTAAAAACTTATATTAATTAAAAAACGCCAACTTAGATAAGTTGGCGTTTTGAGTTTTAAAGGAAATAAGAAATGATTTTGATGGCGGGTTCATACAGAACCACGACCACGGCCGAGAGTGTAAAAACGACCGCAATCAACTTAGCGGTGGCCTCTTTGACCCTGGAGTTCTCCAAGACTTCTTCTTCTCGCATTATTCTATGCCCTCTGTTTGTGCTTAGTCTATTGTTTATTATAGCATACTTTTTCATAAAAATCCAGTATTTGCAAGGATAAAAAGTGGGGAAGAGTAGACCCTAATATTTAATGTCTAAAATAATCTACAACTCCCCTATCCAAAAGTGGGGGAGAGGTACCCTGCTCAACTTAAGTACTAATTTGAATTGGCTGATAATGTAGATGTAAATCGCGCGTAAAAAATTCTGTCAGAATTTTTTACGCGCGATTTTTAACAGGGAAATTGAAATAATCAAAATTATGCTAAAAATCAGACTGTGGATAACTTTATTCGTCAAAGCCCTTTTATAGTATACTTACTGAGTATTAGAGATATTATACTCAGTTAATCATATAGAGAAATAGCCCTATTTCCTCTCATATATAATGTAGTAAGTATAAATATTAATTATGTCTGACAATAAAAAGAATCATAAAACTACCACCATTGAAACGTTTAAGACGGCTACTTTTACTGTCCTTCCCCATGTCTCTCACTTCCTAACTTCTATCTTGGCTAATAATTATTCTCGTAAAACTCATGATGCTTATAAACGCGATCTTTTGACCTTTGATAAGTTTATGACTACTGAGATGCCTCATTTATCGTTTAGTGAGATTGATAAGCACACAATTGAGTTGTTTAAGGCACATTTAAATTCTGATGAACGCTTAACTGCTTTGAGTAAAAAAATGGCCAAACGTGATGGTGTTTTAGGTAGTGGTTCGATTAATCGCACCTTATCATCATTACGTCGTTATTTCACTTATTTAGTTGATATGGACCTAGAGGCACCGATTGCTCCAACGGCTATAAAATTAGTCCGCATGGAGAAAAAACATGGCCAAGTAGCTGAATTAGGTGAATTAATTAGCCTGATTGAATCTCCGACTAAGTTTGAAAAAGATAAATTTGTGGCTTTGCGCAACCGAGCGATGCTCGAAACCTTGTTTGCTAGTGGTATGCGTATTTCTGAGCTCTTAAGTCTAAAATTGAGCCAATTAGACCATTCTGGACGGATTTTTATCCAAGGTAAGGGTCGTAAACAACGCTTTATCTATTTGACTGATCGAGCCAAGACTCATATCGATGCTTATTTAAAATTACGTGTCGATGACTTCCCTTACTTATTTATTCCTAAAAGAGGTACCAATGCCACTGATAAAAATAAAAGTATCAAACCCAATTATTTACAAATGAAAATTAAGCGTTACCGCGAATTGCTTGGTATTAACGTACCAACTTCAGCCCACTCATTACGTCATGGCTTTGCCACATATTTGGCTGAACAAGGCGCCAATCCCGCCGCTATTCAAATACTTCTTGGCCACGAATCACTTGATACCACCACTCGCTATGTACATGCGTCTGATAAATATGCTGAGGACACTCATCGTAAATTCCATCCCCTAGCAAAATAATTCTCTAAAATAAAACTCCTCGATTCATCGAGGAGTTTTATTTTATACCGATTATTTTACTGACAACTATTCTGTGCCGGAAGTGATGGTGAAATGAATATCACACGGGCATTCTACGGGAGCATTTTCATTTTTGATTTTGAAGTCTGATTGGAAAGCCAATATGATAAAGCGGTTGTCTTTAGTGTAATAAGAAACATTAGATCCCGGTCCACTAGCTTCACGCATCATATCGTGAGACCAGTCTAAGCCTGTTAGTTTGGCTTCGTAGTAGTCAGTAAAAGGCTGAGTGACTGCATAGATATTAGTTTGATCTGGGATAATATCTGAAGTCACTTGCCACTCATTGGAAGTTTCAGAATGTTGTAATAGTGTTGGTTGGGACCAATTTACCCCACTATAAAGAGGAAATAAATCCTCTTCAAGACCAGAAGTAGACTGTTGAGAGGCATCTTCATTTGTATTGATTGGCGGTTGATTCTTAGGTGACAAACATACAATAGCGACCACGATAGCGGTTGCTACTAATGCGGAGATAATAATATAAATAAAAAATATTTTTTTCATAATGAATAACTATTCTAGTCTCTTTATAGAACAAAAGCGAGTCAATAGACTCGCTTTTGTTAAAGAAATTTTTAATTTACCCCTCGCAACTAACACATACCGACTCGCCTGCAAAATGAATACGAGGCTTAGCAGCTGGTGCGTCTTCTACGGCTGGTAAATCAAAATCAAACTCAGTGTTATTGTTTATTTCTTTTTCCATCCGCTTATTATACCAAGTACTTAACTACCTAGGTGTGTATAAGTCGCTAAAAGCTAGAAAAATCATTAAGTACATCTATAAATATTTATAATTAGCCCTTAGGTATCTATAATAATACTTGATATAGCTGTAATTAATCTCATTCCCTACTATTTCAAATTGACAAAAATCAAAATCATGTGATTAAGAGGAAACTAAAAAGCGGGGCGGCCCAAAGGGCCGCCCCGCTTTTTATGTAGCTAGCCATTATAGGCTAGAGTCTTGTTCCAACATCCTGAAGATGAATTCCATGGTTTTGTACCTTCTTGCTTATGTAGATAAGCGGCGTACTCCATATTTCCTTCTACTGTCAGAATGTCATACCCAAGTCGCATGGCCGGTTCTTTGTGAATGGATTCCATAATTTGGAATACACCCTTAGCAGAACTGGTTGGATTCTTGAGTACCTGTCCATCAGTATTAAATTGATTAAACTGGGATTCACAGCGAGCAATTTCAATCATAATCGGATCATCTTTGAAACGATCTTTGACTAATTGTTCGACGGGACTTTTAGAAAGGGCTACTTTCTCCACTTCAGCCGAGTCAGTAGAAATCTGTCCATAAGCAATCGGGGTGGTACTAATCGGAGTAGTACTTATCGTTGCGGTAGCAGATACTGTAATTACGGCAGTCAGTAAACCGGATAAAATAAGCCGTTGGTCTTATTTGTTAAACACTCAAATGAGTGTGGCTCCAAGAGCTTTAGAAGGCTCTCTACCAAAAAAGCAGCTACTGCTGCTTACTTGTTAATAATAGCACAAAATGACCCTAAAATCAAATTAAACAATAATATTATAATTATGTAAAGGATAATAAAGCCTTATTTTAAGCCATTTAATAAAAAATAAGGTGTGTGCAATTTAGGCACACACCCCACGTTTTTTACTTACCAAGACTCTTACTGAAAGCCTTTACTGCTTTGGCATCGAATTCATGGAAAGATTTGCTAATTCCAGTCGATACCAAGAAACAGTCGCAATCGTCGAGGTAGTTCCTCACATTTTCGGGGGTCATACCACTGGCAATTGCTAGTGGATGGTTTCCAATTGCCTGCCTCATGGTATGAATCTTGGAAGCCGATGGCGGTTCACCGGTTTTATCGCCACTGGTGGTAACAACATCCACATAAGGTACTGCCATTTTGGCGACATTAAAGATGTCTATGACTGGCGTTTGGTATTTAAACGCTACCCCACCGAAATAAAGGCCCCGATTGGTGTACCAACCTCGTTTTTGTCGTTCTTGGTAGAACTTTTCTCCCAGATTACTGATACCGCGATCAGTAATCTGGGCATTGTCAGACCAGAGCGCGTTAACATCGTCAGGTACAAAATCTAGAGCGTACAAATCTCTATCAAGGTAGTTAATCCCAATCCAGAGTTTACCGAAATGCTCTCGGATCAGGTGATAGATGTCATTTAAGGAATTGTAAATCAGTCCATGGCCGATCAGGAAAATCCCGTCAGCTCCGTTATCAAATGCAATGTGAGCATTTCGCATAGTCTGCTCTACTGTTTTGACGTGTATGACTGGTAAAAACACATGCTCTTCGTCACCGAAAACCTGAGCCAATTTTGACATAGCCGTGACCCCTTCTGTCTGGATGGTATGGAACTATCCAATGAGTAATATGAGGCCAATAATAATTAAAGTCAATCGAGGTCGGCCAGCAAAGCCATGGCTCCATAAAGCCCTGAGTCATCTTTAAGCTCGGCTTTAATAATATTAGGTAGTGGTACACTGTCCCCCATCAATTCAGCTGTGTATTGAGCCACTTTTTCAATAGGAATAACCGGATTACCAGTCATCATTGAGCCACCTAATACTATGGTGTCGGGTGACCAATATAAAATAGTATTTCGTAATCCATGAGCCAAGTAATTAGCTAACTGGTCCCAGACCGCATCTTCTTGGGGGATGTCATAAGGCTTTTGTCCGGTCCGTTCTTCTAAAGCAGTACCAGAGACAAGGTTTTCTAAGGTGGGTAAAATATCATCTCCTAAAATTGTGCGATCGATATCTAGTACCTGTTTGCCCGGTTCAAATCCTAAGTGATAGTCATCGATTTTACCGTTTTCAATCTTCACCCCACCCACTCCTGTAGAAATAGTGTGGTAAACCATGATGTTACTACCTTTGCCGGCACCAAATACCGCTTCCCCTAAACCAGCTAGTGCGGCATCGTTTTCTAGGGTAACTTTGGTGTTTAATTCGGTAGCTAGTGTATCTGCTAAAGGTTTTTCTACCCATTTAGCAAGGACGTCATCATTGATGAGAAAAGTCCGGTCCTCCCCTAGCATACCTCTGACTGCCCCAGCTGCCCCTCTGATGTTTTTACCATCAGTTAACTCTTTAGCAGCTGCCACGATTTTTTCTATCCCCTCTTTAAAATTGATTGGGGTAGTAAATTTAATAGGTTTGGAAAAAGTTTTTAAATCTTCAGAGACTGCGACTCTGGTTTTAGTACCTCCAATATCAAATAGTATATAACTCATATTAATCTACAATGGGTTTAATATCTTGATCAAATACCTGACTGGCAGTCTGGCAATACTGGATAATATTATCTTTAAAATATGGCGGAAAACTTTTTTGGATTAGTCCTACCAAATAATAAGTGGCCGCTAAGGCGGTCGCATAATTGCTGTCGGCCGGCAAAGACAAATGCAGTTGATTCAGATTTTCTTCTCTCATACGAGTGTCTGTGCCTACGGTAATAAATAATTCACTTTGATTATGAATCACGGTTTTGGCGTGCTTAATTTCTTCAGTGGTGAAAAACCGACCGTGAAGCATGGGACCAAATAGTTCATCAAACTTAGTTTGCAACATCAATCCCAATTCTGCGAGATGACTAGGTAACACAAAAGTAAAGGTCCGAAAATCATTAAAATTAAAACTCGCTAACCTGGTTAAATCATTATCAATTATTAGACTAATCTCCCGAGGATTTTCTTTGGTGTCCGCCAAAATCATACTGAGGTAAGTAGAGGTGTTATAGGTATATGGCTCACGATTTTTAGGGAAAACTCTAATCTCTGCCTCGGGCAATAAATCCGCCGCTAAGCTAGTGGGATTGTTGGTGAATAATACTACCGGCAACTTGCGGGCGTTTAGATCTTTGGCAATGGTGACAGCATGTTTACCACCTGAAGCAGATATTAAAACTACGCCATCAATGTCTTTATGAATGGATAGTGTGGTGAGGTAGTCAGATTCGGTAGCGAATACGGCTTCAGTTTTATTAAAAATAATCCGACCAGTAATGGCAGCATTGCCGCTCCCGATAACTAGTGGTTTATGGAAAGGCACGGTCGTGTCTGGTAGGTGTGGGTTATTAGTGAAACTCTCTAAGGCGGCTAATACTACCGTATCAAGATCGGGTAGATTATTTAAATCAAAGGTATTTATCTGTTCAAGGGCTGTCATTTTTTAGTTTTGTTAGTTAAGCGGTTACTTTTGCGTGGTTTCAGACTACAGGTGGATGATAATCTTTTAACGATATAATCCTCAGCTTCGTCTACTGAATCAGCGACAATAAAAATATCCAAATCTTCGGGATTGACGGTGTGGTAATTGGCAATTAGTTCTTCCTTTATCCACTTTACTAATGGCGACCAAAACTTTTTGCCATAGAGTACTACTGGAATAGCGGTGATTTTTTTAGTTTGAATCAAGGTGATGATTTCAAATAACTCATCTAAGGTGCCGTAACCACCAGGAAAGTAAATATAAACTTCTGAAGCATAGGCCAACATAACTTTGCGAGCAAAGAAGTGATCAAATGGCATTGCTTCAGTGGTATAGGGATTAAGTTGTTGTTCTTCTGGTAGACGAATATTTAGTCCAACTGAAGTACCACCAACCTTAAAAGCTCCGACATTCCCTGCTTCCATAATACCGTGACCACCACCAGTCACAATTGCTAGGCCTCTCTCGGCTAGACGAGCCGCTAACTCTTCAGCCTCTTTATAATATTTATCAGTAGGTTTAAGTCTGGCACTGCCCCAAAAAGTAGCGGCGGGACCTAGACGTTTCAGAAGGTTAAATCCGTTAACAAACTCTGACATGATGCCAAAAACTCGCCAGCTTTGATCAGCGGGTCTTAGTAATTCAGTAGTCAAACGACAAGTGATATTAGTATCGCCCGAGTCGCTTAGTGGTTGTTCGCTAGGTAAAGGTTTTGAGAAAAAGTCGCGGATCATTATTGAGTTATTCTAGCACGGTAAGTGGCGGCTAGTTTTGTTGCCGGCATGTGGGTGTTAATTACTCTGCCAAGGGATTTGGTAAGTGTTAAATTCTGGTAATAACTTCTGATTGTATAGCAAACGAGCTATCACTTCCGCGTGGGACAAGGCTCCAGTCAAAGCATTGTGGGGCATAGGTTCGTCTGGAATACCGCAATAATTTAAAATAGTATCTAAATTGAGAGCACTGCGTCTTCTTTGTGGATCGATAGGTGGTTGGTTACCAGATTTTACAATATGCATATAACATAAAGTATGTGTATCAATGGTACGATGAGCGAAGTCCCAAGCTAGCTTTTCCCGCAAAGCCGCGGCCTGTAAAAAATCTCTATCAAAAGAAGGATTTTGACCAGCCAAGGTACGTTCATCTAAATGTTGACTCCATTCCATAAATTCTCTTACTAACTCCCCTTCTCTTTTCTTATGAGGGTCATTGATTTCGGCAGTAGTAAAACCGTTTACTTTCATAGAATCGGTTGAGACATGGGCGTGATCCCAAATACGACACTCGCCATAGAAGCGACGTTCGGGGTTGGCTAAGTCTAAAGCGCCGATGGAAAGAATTGAACAAGTTTCAGGATTTACTCCGGTAGTTTCTATGTCGATTACAAGCATAAGATTAATAATTTTAATTTATAAGTTCGTAGCGTAGTATGCCTCCCCTATCTAAGTAAGTTAACTCTAGTTCGTTTGAATCTAATTTTATGATTTTAAAAGTCAGTACTAATTCAGGAGTGATATCGTCAGTTAAGAGCAGATAGACAGCGTTAGCTTCTGGTTGGAAGTTGATATGATCTGGGGCATTATCTTTAGTAAATACTCGCCATATTCCTCGTGAATCACCGGTACCTTCGTAGCTATCAATAAAACTGCCGTCACTTCTGAATTCACGGAAGGATCGGTTGTCATCTAAACTGTGCCATAAGCCTTCTAGGTTATTACTGGTTATGGATATTAAAGCTGCGGAGTCGTCTGCAAATTCGTTGTCACCAAAGTTAAAAGGAGTGTTGTTGGGATCGAAAGGTTGGTTACATAAATAGCTATCGTGTGACTGGAGGTTGGAAACTCTCACTTGTTCACCCGAGAATTCATAACGCATTTCTTGGTCAGCAAAATTCATGATATTAGTCTCTATATCATTTATTTTTAGTGATCTAGTGATGGTGCCATTTTCAATGATATCTAGTGAATTCATGTCAGCTGTAAATGATGCAATAAAGCTGGGACCGCCCTCGCAGATAAAAGACACTTCGGTTTTTATTGGTAAGGTGTTTTGGTTGCCTTGGTTGGTAAAGTTAGTGTAGATGACATAGCCACAAGTAATAACTACTATAGCCAAGACTGTGGTCAGTAAGAATTTATTTTGCATAATAGTGGTGATATTTATTCCCTCCCGTTTGGTTGTGAGTGTATTCTAAGTACGGTTTGGGGACTGGTAAAAATCTCTATGTTAATTATAACATCAGATACCTTTACAGTTTCCAGCTGGTTTATAGCCAGCCGCTTCGGCTTCTGCCTTAGTTTGAAAATATATTTTATTTTTCTCACTAATAGTTTTAGCACCAGAACAAGTGAGTAAATGATAGGCCTTGCCATTCTTAGAGGCTACATACATGGGTTCATTGTTGGTCGCGGTTTTGGTGGGTGTCTCTACGGTATTAGTAGGTGCTTCCTTAGATATATTGGGTAGAGCGGCAGTTTGTACCGGTAGTTGCTTAGCCACATTAACTGATTGCCGACCTAATCCGAATGAGGAAATAGCCACCAATAAAACAATTATGGCAGTGTAATTAGCTTGGTTTTCCAAAAAAGCCTTAATTTTGCTGATTAAGGGGATATTTTTAAGTTGGTCAATCAAACTGATTGCCTCTGACTCGGGGTTGATTTTTTCTGGCATTTCTTGTAGTATATCGCGCATTCAGGCAATTATTATAACTCGTTATGGCAACTAAAAAATCAGGAGGTACCGCGAAAAATTTACGTGATTCGCAACCAAAATATCTAGGTGTAAAGAAAGCCGATGGCTCTAAAGTAGCTATTGGTCAGGTGATTGTGCGTCAACGCGGCACTAAAATTGAACCAGGAAAAAATGTAAAAGCTGGTAAAGATCATACTCTCTTTGCAATGGTTTCCGGTAAAGTTTCTTTCCGTAATGCACGCAAGGTTAGATTTGATGGTACTAATGTCACCAAGAAAATGGTTGATGTTATCTAAACATCAATAAATAAAAAAGCGGGACTTGTGTCCCGCTTTTTTATTTACACCCCTACCAATTTTCAATACCAATGGTACGCACAATTATAGGGTCAACTGGAATGTCTCGGTCTTTTGTTTCTGTACTAGCGATTTCATCTACTACGTCCATTCCGCTAATAACTTTACCAAATACTGGATGTTTACTGGTAAACGGTGGTTTATCAAAGTCTAGATAGCTATTATCGCCTAAGTTGATGAAAAATTGGCTACCACCAGAATTTGGTTGTCCAGTATTGGCCATAGCAATCGTGCCTCGAGTGTTGGTTAGTACTTCATCCTTTACGAACTCGTCTTGAACGTTTTCAGCTGGACCACCGGTGCCGTAAAGAGATTCATCATTACCTTTAGTATTTGGATCACCGCCTTGAATCATAAAGCCTTCGATGACGCGATGGAACTTGGTGTTGTCGTAAAAACCAGACTCTGCTAATGACATAAAGTTATTAGCAGTAATCGGCATTTTGTCTGCAAATATTTCTAATTCAATGTCACCTTTATTGGTATAAATAATGGCAGTTGGATTTATATTACCGTTATTCTTATTAAGTTCTTCGTTGGGATTCATATTATTTGTTTTTTTATTAAGCTCTTGTTCTTCACCTACTAATGGACCTCTAATCTCTTTGTTGGTGTCCGATAAAAGTTCTGGTGTGCGGGTGCGATTTTGGAAATAAACGAGAGTAGTAAGCAGTACGACTGATAAAATAATGGCGGTGCCGATTAAGTACAGGTTCTCTATCTTCATAACTATAATTTTAAATTACTCCACGTTAATTACAAACTCTGCATTATAAGGTCCGTGACTAAGAGTCACATGGTGTTGACCAGTAGTTTTAAGGGGTTCTTTTAACTTTAAGAAGCTAGGTTCAATATCAATACTTAGCTCCTTGGCGGCAGCGACGATTTGTTCGGGCTTGATAGCGGCAAATAAATGGCCGTTGTCACTTTTTAAACCTTTGATAGTGACAATCTGATTCTGTAAACTATTTTTTAGATTAAAGAAGTTCTCTTCTTGGGCTTTTTCTTTATCTTGTTGTTGATGATGTAAATGACTAATCGCTTTTAGATTTTCAGGCGTAGCCGGATTAGCTAATTTTTTAGGGATTAATTGGTTGCGGGCGTATCCGTCTGGGACTTCTACAATGGCATTTTTTCTACCAATCTTGGCAACATCTTTCAGTAATATAACCTTCATAGTAAAGCTAATATAACATAAAGCTCGGTTAGTCGCATTGGTAGACTATTCCGAGCTTTATCACTGCTATTTAGAACTGGAAACTGACTTTTTCGCCTAGATTTTTCTGTCCGGCTAGCCATTTTAAGGCGGCTTCTTTTTGTTCATCAATCCCCTTTTCTAGCATGGCTGGATCACGAGGAACTTTGATATTAGGTTCCAATCCTCCGTTGGAGAATGATACTCCTTCTGGAGTTAACCATCTCGCAATTGTTACTTTCAAAGCGGCTGAATCTGGTAGATTTACTAGTTCTTGTACGGAACCTTTACCAAAGGTGGTTTCGCCGATAGTGGTAGCGGCTCCGTGTTCAGATAAGGCGCCAGCTAGAATTTCAGAGGCAGAAGCGGAACCGCCATCGATTAATATTACAAAGTTCTCAGGGTCAATATTTACCATTTGGCTACCAGAGGTGCGGTAAACATCTTCAGCTTTAGTGTCGCCAAAATTCTCTCTGACCACTACCTTTCCGGCCGGTAGGAAGTAGCTAGCAATATTTACTGCACTATCTAGATAACCACCGGGATTGCCTCTTAAATCAAGAATGAATTTTTTATAGTTACCATCTTTGAACTGCTGGACCGCTTCGTGCATTTTTGTTTCTGATAAGGCGTTGAAGCTAAATAAGCTTACAATAAACACATCACCTTTGGTCTCAATCTCTATGGTTGGGATTTTAATATTTTCTCGAACCATAGAAACGTCTTTAAATTCGTTGGTAGATTTTCGGTAAAGTGTAAGATGTACTTCTGATCCTTTTTCACCCCTAATCAGACGCACTGCTTCATCCACTGTCATTTTTTCTGTAGTCTCATCACCGATTTTGGTAATGATGTCACCAGATTCAATACCAGCTTTTTCTGCTGGTGTGTCTGGTAATGGGCTAATGACTGTAATTAATTTGTCTCGCAGTCCTACTTCCATGCCTACCCCACCGAAATTACCGGAGATGTCTTCTGAAAAGTAGGTAGCATCAGCCGGGGGCATATAAACGGTATATGGGTCGCCATAGCTATCAACTAGTCCGGCAATGGCACCACGGATTTTTTCAGTGGTGTCGGGGGTGCCAGAAGCGGTCACAAACTTATCGTCTAGCAAGTTCCATACTCGCCAAAATTCCTTTAAATCAGCAGAATCATCAGGTCCGATAGTGGTAGGAGAAAATAAACTAAACAGACTTGCCTGTAGCGGTAAGTCATTATTGGTGTTTTTGCCAATCTCTAAACCAGAAAAAAATGAGGTAACGATCAATAAAATTGCTAAGAATGCACCTAGTAATTTGTTATTTTTTCGTGGTTTTGTGTCTAATTCGTTTTTCATAAAATTATTATCGCACATGATGATTAAAGTCGAAACAGGACAAAATTTGGTATACTAGGAAAACCTATGATCAAGCTATTTAAGTCCGGTTTTCCACAGAGACCAGTTATGTTGTATAACACAGCTACTAACCAAAAAGAAGAATTTAGTCCGTTAAAAAAGGGTCAGGTCACTATGTATAGTTGTGGCCCTACAGTATATGATCATATTCATATAGGCAATCTACGATCTTATTTGTTGCCTGATTTACTAAAACGTCTTTTTATCTTTAATGGCTATAAGGTTAAATCTGTAATTAATTTTACTGATTTTGGACATTTGTCAGATGATGGTGATGATGGTGAAGATAAAATGATGCGGGGAATGAAGCGTGATGGCTATGCGATTACGCTGGAAAATATGCGTAAGTTTTCGGAGCCGTATATCGAGTCTTTCAAGGCTGATAATCTAGCTTTTGGCAATTTACCACCGACTGAATATACCAGAGCCAGTGATTATGTGAGAGAACAAATTGCTTTAATTAGAACCTTGGAAGAGAAAGGTTACGCTTATCGTATTAGCGATGGCCTTTATTTTGATGTCTCCAAGTTCCCTGCTTATGGGCAGTTGGGGCATGTCGATATTAGTAAATTAAAAGCTGGCGCCCGCGTAGAGGTGAACGAAGAAAAACATCATCCGGCCGATTTTGCTTTGTGGAAGTTTGGTGATTTAGGTTGGGAGAGCCGTTGGGGTAAGGGCTTTCCTGGTTGGCATATTGAGTGTACTGCTATGGTATTTGCCGCTTTAGGAAAACAGATTGATATTCATACTGGTGGTGAAGATTTGAAATACACTCATCATAATGGTGAAATTGCTCAAGCCGAATCAGCGACAGGAAAAAAATATGTGCAATATTGGTTACATAATGCTCATATTACGATTGATAAAATGAAGATTGCCAAATCAGCGGGTAACGGCATTCGACTCCGACAGCTAGCGGATAGAGGTTACTCCCCTGCTGACTATCGTTATTGGCTTTTACAAAGCCACTATCGTACGACAGCTAATTTTTCTTGGGAAGCGATTGAGGCGGCTAAGCAAGGCTTGTTGCGTTTACGGCGATTAGTTTACGGCGATTTAGGCGGGGCTACTTTAGGTGACGTGGATGAAGAGTATATGGATAGTTTTATCGCGGCTTTATCTGACGATTTGGATACCCCTAAAGCCTTAGCGATTTTAGCGGACTTAACTAAGGATAATCAACTGTCCCCTGCCGATAAATTGGCGACCATTAGAGCTTTTGATTCATTGTTATCGATTGGACTATCTAAGCCTATGTCTGAGGGTCAACAGGAGTTGGGCTTAGTGGTTAGTCAAGACTTACCTGCAGATATTAAGATGCTATTGGAATCGCGGCAACAAGCTCGACAATCTAAGGATTTTGCCTTAGCTGATAAACTCCGCGATAAATTGAAACAATCGGGTTATGAGGTTACTGATACGGCTGATGGTCAAAAACTATCTCGATTACCTTAATATTTTTTAATTTTCCACATCCTATACACTTTTTTCTGGTTTTGACGTAGGTATCGGTAAATAGCTCTGAGTGATAAAATGGTAGACATATGATAAATACTGATCGTCGCCTACGTGTACCACCTAATAATGTGGATGCTGAGAAAGCTTTGCTCGGTGCCATTATTTTAAAGCCAGAAATGATGCACGACGTGTCGGTAGATATTCGGCCAGAAAGTTTTTATGCCGATAAGCACAGAGAAATTTATCGGGCTATTTTTGAAATATTCACCAAAGGTGACCCGATTGATTTACTGTCGGTGTCTACTAAGTTAAAAAGTGCTAATCAACTAGACCGCATTGGTGGAGCAGCGTATTTAGCAGAGTTAATCGAAACAGTGCCAGCTGCTGGTAATGCTTTGTATTATTCTAATGAAGTACATAACAAATCCATGTTGCGAGGGCTTATCCATGCAGCTGATGATATTGCGGAATTAGCTTACGCTGATCCTGAAAATATTGATGCTACTCTGGATCAGGCAGAAAAGAAGGTCTATGAAGTAACCAACCAGACCAGTGCGCAGAAGTTTGTGACTATTAGCTCGGCTTTAACTGAAGCGTGGGATCGCTTTGAACATCTAAGCGCTAATCAGGAAGACATTCGTGGAGTACCGACTGGTTTTACGGCTTTGGATAGTCTGTTAGCTGGCTTACAGAAATCTGACTTGATTATATTGGCGGCCCGCCCATCAATGGGTAAGACCACTTTTGCTCTCGATTTAGCTAGAAACGCTGCCGTGCAGTATAAAAAATCTGTAGGGATTTTCTCTTTAGAAATGAGTTCTCAACAGCTAGTTGACCGTATGTTGGCCTCCGAAGCGGGTGTGGATTCTTGGAAACTTCGTACTGGTAGATTGAAAACTGATCAAGAATTTGAGGCAGTACAAGCAGCGATGGCGCGTTTGTCAGAAGCGTCTATTCATATTGATGATCAGCCTGGTACTAATATTTTAAAAATGAGATCATCGGCTAGGCGACTACATAATGAACATGGTCTGGATTTGCTTATCGTGGATTATCTACAGCTGATGTCCCCTACCTCTACCAAAGCCAGTGATTCGATGGTGCAACAAGTAACAGAAATTTCTCGCTCTTTAAAGATTTTAGCGCGTGAATTAAACGTACCAGTATTGGCTCTATCTCAGCTTTCTCGAGCAGTGGAGCAACGTGGCGGACGACCACGTTTGTCAGACCTACGTGACTCTGGCTCTATTGAACAAGATGCGGACGTGGTGATGTTTATCCATCGTGAGGACAAAATTAATAAAGAATCTGATCGACCAAATATAGCTGAAATATTAGTGGAAAAACACCGTAATGGTCCAGTGGGTGCCGCTGAATTGTACTTCGATGGTAAGCATGTACGATTCCTAAATCTTGATAACCAACATTCTTCAGCCAATGCTGCTTTTGCTGCTAGCAATGATGATTTTTAAGCTGGTTGATTTATGAATTCTCTAGATAAATTAGTTGAATATTTTGAAAAATTCCCCGGTATCGGTGCCCGTCAAGCTCGGCGATTTGCTTTTCATATTTTAACGATGCCTCCTGAGGACACTGCTGACTTAGCTAGTCTGATTACTAACCTACAGGCCAATGTAACGGAGTGTGGTTATTGTCGTCGGTTCTTTTCTAAGAATGGTGGCAATACTGACTTGTGTGATATTTGTCGGGATGGTTCTCGTGATAGTACTAAGTTATTGGTGGTAGAACGTGATTCCGATATCCGTTCAATTGAGCGGTCTGGCGTTTATGATGGATTGTATTTCGTCCTAGGTGGTACAGTGCCATTATTGGAGTCCCGAGGTAATAATAAATTGCGTGGCGGGAGTTTAAAACGGTTAGTTGAAAGTCGTCTGTCTGAAGGTTTGGCCGAAGTTATTTTAGGTTTTTCTATCAATCCTGATGGCGAAAATACTAGTCGGTTTGTGGAGTCAATTATCAAAGGTATTTCCGGAGCGGATAAAATTAAAATTTCTCATCTTGGTCGCGGATTATCTACTGGTAGCGAACTTGAGTATGCGGACCCCGATACTCTAAAAAATGCCTTGCAAAATAGGTATTAATGTGCTATAATTAAAAGAGAAGGGTACAATATTATGTCTAATGCTAGCTAGATGAAGGAGTTGCTAGATGGACCGTAAAAAAATCGAAAAAACTACCAGACTTCCTGTGGAAGTCATTCCTCTCATTATCGTCCATTGGTGGGCTCGGTACTACTACGGTAGTCATGAGGATGTCTTAGAATTACGTAAATTCTTGGAGCCCAAACTGCGTGACCGTCTCCATAGTCAGGATGCGGTGAGAGCTTGGATCAAAAACGCCGAAGGGTGGAAAATTATCACTGATCATTTTCAGCCCGGATATGTAGATGGTTTGCTTGAGGAGTATCATGCTATCCATCTGGTGTGTTGAATCGAATAAATAAGGCCTGAGTAACTGCTTACTCAGGCCTTTGTTAGTTATTATTATTTAATGGAGGTGATTTCTACGCGAGTGTATTTCTGTCGGTGTCCAAGCTTACGGTCGCGGTTACTCTTAGCTTTATAGCGAACGATAGTAATCTTAGGTCCTTTCTTTAAACCAAGAGAAGTAGCGGTAACCTTAGCACCAGCGATGTAAGGGGTACCGATAGTAGCAGCCTTACCATCGTCTGAAAGTAGTACCTTATCAAAAGTAATACTATCTCCTTCCTGATGTTCGTCTAAAAGTTCCACATCAATAATATCACCCACTGATACAGTGTATTGTTTTCCGCCTGTCTCGATGACAGCAAAATCAGTATGTAGCTCTTTGTTAGCCATAATGTCGGCAATACTACCTGAAATCTTAATATTTTGCAATAGTTAAGTTAGCCTTTAGGTATTGGTTGGCTTTTCCTTAAAATATGTTATTTTTGGCTGGTTCCTTGTAGATTTAGGAGGATAACTTGCGAACGAAAAAGCAAAAACGACGGCAAAGTCTGCGTCGGGCTGGAGTGCCGGTGGTGGCGGCTCACGTACAACGTGGTCGCAAATTTCAGGAGCGACAATCCAAAAAATAAATCTAGTCTAAAGGCATCTTCGGATGCCTTTTTTAGTCTTCTATTCTGGTTGGTTTATCAATTGCCAACGCTTCAACCCCGATAGTTTCACCAGTAATCTTGGTGACATCTTTATCCATTTTCGCTAACTCTTTATAGCCAGCGTTATAGTGATTGACAGTGGTTTCTAGGGTCTTACCCAGTTTGCTGTAATAGTCCTCGTATTTTGCTACATGCTGTCCCAGCTTCTCGACGTTTTTGATAATATCCTTGGCCTTTTCTTCAATCTCTAGGGCCTTTAAGCCCTGTAATACGGTTTGTAGGTAAGCGAGGAAAGAAGTTGGTGAGACAATGATGACTTTATATTTACCAGCTGACCTTTGGATAAGGTTCTCTTCCCCGCCCCCGACTTTGTTTGATAATAAATCGTAATAAACTCCTTCAGACGGAATAAACATAAAAGCAAAATCGGTCGTACCTTCTGTCGGTCTAATATATTTGGAGGTTTCGGTAATACGTAATTTTAAATCATTAACAAACGCTTTTTCTAACGACGCTTTTTCATTAGCGTCACTCGCTTCAATTAAACGGTTGTAATTTTCTAGAGAAAACTTTGAGTCAATCGGTACGATTTTGTCTTTAACAAAAACAGCAGCATCAACGATTTCGCCATTAGCAAAACCGTATTGCATTTGGAAACTGCCGGGTGGTAAAACATTTTGTAGAACCGTTTCTAGATAGTATTCCCCGAGTATGCCTCGTTGTTTAGGATTTTTAAGTACGTCTTGCAATTGCTTCAATTGCTCTGCAAAGCCCACTACTTGTCGGTTGGTTTCTCCAAGTTTAGTTAGGCCTTCGGTTACTTCCCGCACAATTTTGGTAGATTCACTTAATTGCGTTTTTACTGTTTCTCTGATGTCGCGGTTATTTTCTCCTAATCTCTTATCCATGGTATCGCGTAAACGTTCCATCTGTTGTTGTAAAAATAACAAACCTTCCGTATCTGGTTTTGAGGTTTCTTTTTTACGGAAAAAAGTTGCGTAAATTTGAATAATTAAGATCACGGCCAAAATGGCAAAAACAATCATTTCTATAGACTCCATAGCCCCTATTTTATCATGATGTTGGTAGTGGTATACTGGCTTTATATGTCACTACATAAAGATATTAAAGAGTCCCTTAAGGACGCTATGAAAGCTAAGGATGAGGTGAAGTTACGTACTGTACGTAGCATGCTGACAGCTTTTACTAATGAGTTGGTAGCTACTGGTAAAACTCCCCAAGATGAATTGGATGATGCTGGTGTATTAACAGTTATTAAACGTTTGGCTAAACAAAGGAAAGAGTCTATTGTGCAATTTGAAGCGGCCGGCAGAAATGATTTGTCAGATCCCGAAAAGGCAGAGTTGGTGGTCTTAGAAAGTTATTTACCGCAGATGATGAGTCGAGAAGAGATTCTACCAATTGCTGTAGCTAAGCAAACTGAGTTAGGTGTTACTGATAAAAGTAAGATTGGTATCTTGATTGGGGCAGTAATGAAGGAAGCTGCTGGTAAAGCTGATGGTGGCGATGTGAAGGCGGTGGTAGAAGAATTATTGCAAAAATAATTTTTTATTGTATAAAATAGGCAGATATTTGTACCAAGGAGGGTGACATGAGTTTGCTTTCTCCGACGACCAAGGAATTAGCCGATAGTGCGATTAAGAAACTGGCTAGCGGTCAGTCAACTTTTATAGCTGATGCCATTAGAAAGTCAGTTTTAGGTTGTGGTATTACCAACCAAGCTGATGTAAAGCGTCGGACTCGTGAAGTGGCCAAAGAGCTACAGAGACGGTCGGTCAATGCTAAAGTGGCTAAGAAAAATCTGATGCAGGCCAATCTGAAGATGGCGAGTCGTTATAATGACTGATTCGTGGGCTGGTATTGGTGTGGCTTTAGAATTAGCTAATCGTGAGTGGGATGTGAGTTTGATGCCACTTATGATTGCCGATATGCGTGATGTAATCGCGAGTCGGTATGCTGAAAATCCGGCGCAGTCATTTAGAGCCTTAATGGAATCTGTGATAGAAAATCAATTTGGGTTCGATAGAGGTTCAGATGAATGGCGAGCAGCTAAACAAGTTTTGGGAACATTATTTAATGCCCGAAAACAACAACGACATAAGTACAACTTTACTAAGTGAAGATTTAAACAGGAAGCTTTTGCTTCCTGTTTTCTTTTAGTCATTGATAGTGATAGCGTCTTCAATTTTGAAGTCACCTATCACAGTACGACGTAAGCTTTTTAAGGTGGCTGGGTATCCTAATCTTTTACCTAATTCTTCACCTAGAGAGCGAATATAAGTACCACTACCAACCTTGAATCTTGCCTTAATAATTGTTTGGTTGTTTTCCTGAGTTACATCCAAAAGTTCAGCTTCGTAGACTTTCATATCTCGAATAGGTAAATCAGTATCGGCAATTGTTTGACCGAGTAATTTGGCTTGCCGAGCTTTTTTATATAGAGGTACACCATCTTTTTTGATGGCTGAAAAAGCTGATACTGGTAAGGTGAGAGTGCCGATCATGGAGTTGAGGGTAGCGGAAATTTTTTTCTTCGAAAAAATTTCCGCCACCACTTTCTCTGCCACCACTCTCCCATCAAGATCACCGCTTTCAGTTCTTATACCTAGTAGAATTTCTGCCACGTATTCTTTATCTAACTTCAGATAGTCAGTGAGTTTTTTGGTGCCGTGTTCGACACCAATAATCATTAGTCCAGAAGCTAAAGGATCAAGGGTTCCGGCATGACCCATCTTAATTTTTCCTAAAGTTTTTCGTAATCTACGAATAACATCAAAGGAGCTAATTCCGACAGGTTTATCAACTAATATAATCTCTTTCATATTTTAGATTTTTAATGGCTAGATGTTCATGAGCTTTAAGGGCAGATATTTTTTCTTGATAATCAGGTATGGTTTTGGCTACTAAAGCCCAAAAATTGGCCGAATGGTTTAATTCGGCTAGGTGACATAATTCATGGACTATCACGTAGTCACATAACTCGGGCGGTAAAAATAAGAGTCGATAACTAAAGTTTAAATTTTTTAAGGAGGTACAACTGCCCCAACAACGTTTTTGATTTCTAATGGCTACGCGATTATAAGTAAAATTATAATATTGATTAAAATATTCTAGTCGCGACATTACTAATTTTCTAGTCAATTCTTTATGGTTTAGATAATGTTTGGTAACTGAACTTTGTCGTTTAGAGCGACGGCGAATTCGATACCAAGTCATGATTCCATTTGCAACAGTCGCCAGTAAATTCGTCCTAATCTAATAAGATCATAATCATATTTCTCATCTAAGAATTCAAAAATTGGCTTGAGTTTTTCATCGCCAACATTGGCAATTGCATTTTCAATATCACGCCAATTACTAGACCAGTCAACCGGCAACAATCTCTCCACCTCTTTAATAGTAATTGATTTGTCTTCAGTTAATTTTTCTATATGACTCCAAATAGTTGATTCAGCCATTTTTCTTTCTTTGGCAATCTTCTTGATAGAATTTCCTTCACTTACTAGTTGTTTAGTAATTTCGTGAGTGCTTTCTTTTTTTATTCTGTCTGATGGTTTAGTAATTTTTATATCGTCCGCAGTGGGCATTTTACCTCCTGAAGCAGTGACAAAATTATGGTGCATCTTCACAATTTCCTCCTCGTCCATATTTAGAAAAGCATCCTCAGCGAGTTGGCTCTCGGTCCTAAATGATTCATCTTGTTTAGCGACTCTCGGGTCCACCATCAGTGCATTAGGGTTCATACCTGTAAGCTTTAAACCTTGTAGTGATCGTACACGTGATAAAGCCACGTAACCTTGCCCGTAAGCAAAGGCACGAGATAGATCTATTTCAGCGGCATCTAAAGACATTCCCTGACTTTTGTGAATCGTAATCGCCCACGCTAGTCTAAGTGGCACTTGTTCAATGGCGGCCTTTACCTTGCCATCTTCGACAACTTCCCACGAAACTCTTTCGACTTTAATATTTTTGCCGTCAGCCAACTTGATGATCGGTAGCCCGTCATTAGGGTCAAAATCTACTACTCGACCAAGTGTGCCGTTTACATAACCTTTTTCAAAATTATTTTTAGTACACATCACCATTGCTTCTGGTTTGAGGGCGAGATTTTCTGGCGATAAACAAGTCCTGACTAAGCCTTCTACTAGAGCTTTACTACCCAAGGAGGTCATCTGGTATTTGTGTACTGAGCCCTTCAGGGCGTTTAGTTTTTGGAGATTAAAATTATCAACATCTGCATTGTGGGTATGTAGTTTGGTTGGTTCGATATCTTCGTAACCAATACTAGTTTGTTCTTTTAGTAAATTATAGTGGTCCTCCTCAACGGTCAGTTTTCTAATTGATTGTAGTAAACCTAAAAACAATTCGTCTTCTTGACGGTGTTGTTCGGTTAGATAACAAATGAGTGGTTTTGCTTCCTTCCAAGCTTGTGAATCAAAAGCGTAATTCACTACCTCTCCCGAGCGAGTTATCGGTGGTAACTGAAAAAAGTCTCCCACAAAGACTAACTGCAACCCACCAAACGGCTGAGCAGTTTGTCTAACTGTCGTAGTAATCTTGTTAACCATATTTAGTAGTTCCCCACTAAGCATAGAAATCTCATCTATGATTAATACTTTAGCCTTTTTTATGCGTCGAACAATTTTCTCGTTACTAGCAATCTTATCTAAATCATAAGGAGTTAAGATATCTCTTACCCCTACCCCACTCCATGAATGGATGGTCATACCACCAATATGCGTGGCAGCGATACCAGTGGAAGCGGTGACAGCTACTCCCAAACCAGCAGCTTCCAGCCAAGCAATATATTGGTTGATGACATAGGTTTTACCAGCTCCTGGTTCACCAGTTAAAAAAACGTTACCACCGGTTTTGAGAATATCGAGCGCTTGGTTTTGTGTCATGACTCTAATTTTATCACAGCTCTCGCCACTTGATTTATTTAAAAAATATGTCCTGATTGATTTCGATGTTTTTTACTATGTAGATAAGTCAACATAGTTTTGAAAGTGATGAGCTATAATCAGAGAGTAATAAGTTCTATGGAACATTCTAAGACAGATAAAACAAGTAAGAAGCCAAGTCGCCAGCCACTTGGTCACTTGGTATTAGAAAAATCACTTAGAGCCGATGGTTTCCGAGGTGATATATCAGTGTCGGCAGATTTGCTAGATAAATATGCCACCGATGAAAGTATTTTTTCTATTAGACCTCAAGTGGTTATCCAGCCAAAAGATACCGACGATGTCGCTATTGCCGTCAAAATAGTGAATCAAGAAGTAGCTAAGTTCCCTTCACTATCTTTGACTCCTAGAGCAGCTGGTACTGGTCTTGGAGGTGGTTCGTTAACTGATTCTGTTGTTATTGATGTTAATAAATATTTAAATCGTATCTTGCGAGTTGGACGTACTAATGACCAAGTAACATTTACAGCCGAATCAGGCGCTTGGTGGCGTGATGTAGAAGCAGAATTAAAAAAATATGACAGTTACTTACCTCCTTATCCGGCCTCAAAACAGATTTGTACTATTGGCGGAGCGGTAGCTAATAATGCAGCCGGTCCTGACTCCTTGCGCTATGGGCATGTGGCTAATTGGATTGAATCTTTAGAGGTAGTGTTACATGATGGCAATATTTACAACATTAAACCCCTTACCTATTCTGAGTTTCAAAAATTAATTAAAGAAAAAAGTGAGCTAGCTAAAATTGCTAAAAAAGTTTTTAACCTCATTGAGAAAAATGAATCTTTAATTAACAAATCCGAGCCCAAAGAAGCTAAAAATAATGCGGGCTATTTATTATGGGATGTACTTGATACAACAGTGGCTGAGTTTAAAGCTGGTTCCGGCTCTTTTGATTTAACTCGTCTATTAGCGGGTAGCCAAGGCACTATCGGAATTATTACTAAAGTAACTATGCGGACCGCGCCTATTTCTCATGATATTGAACTAATAGTATTGCCGGTATTTAATCTTGCTTCTGCTGGTAAGGTGGTATTAGAGGCTAATAAATATCAACCAATTAACGTTGAGGTATTTGACGCTTTTACCTACCAAGCAGCCCTCAGTAATCCTGATTTTTTCCATAACCGCATTAAGAGTAAATATCTTTTCCAGAGAGTTATCTGGGCAATGAACTATAACTACAAAGTCAGATGGAAAGGAGTGTTACCTGAGTTTGTGATGTTAGTTACTCTCGATCGATCTGATATCCGAGATTCTCACAATAACATTAATGATATTGTCACTAAACTAAAAAAGATTGGTGGTGACCAAGTACGATTAGTTAAAGGTAAATATGATCGAGAGATGTTTTGGCAGATAAGAGATGCTAGCTATTTGCTTTCAAAACTACTTGATCCGAACAAACGTCCAGCTGCCTTTTTGGAAGATATGGCGGTGCCACCTGAGTATATTTCTAAATTCTTTAATGACATCAAGCATTTATTAAAAAAATATAAGGTCCAAGCGGCGGTTCATGGTCATGGTGGCAATGCTCATTTTCATTTCTATCCCCTATTAGATTTTACCCAGCCAGAAACTAGAGATACGGTAATGAAAATGGCTGATGATTTTTTTGCAGCAGCAGTGAAATATGGTGGTAGTATTTGTGGTGAACACAACGATGGTATTATCCGTACCCCTTACTTGGATTTAATGTATTCTAAAAAAACTTTAGAATTGTTTAAAGAAATTGAACATATTTTTGACCCTCATGATATTTTCAATCCTGGCAAAAAAGTAAACCCTCGGTTCGATGTCCGTGATTCAATCAGAAGCACTAACTAAAGCTCTCTTTACTTCCTCAAAATTAAAACCACCCTAAAGAGTGGTTTTAATTTTATCTAACTGTGACCCTACGGGAAGTCGAATCCCGATTTCTGCCGTGAGAGGGCAGCGTCCTAACCATTAGACGATAGGGCCATTTAAACCACAAGACCATTTCGTCGTGAGGGGGATGGAAAGTCTGGGAGACTGTCCATCCGACACCATTAGACGATAGGGCCATTTAAACCACAAGACCATTTCGTCGTGAGGGGGATGGAAAGTCTGGGAGACTGTCCATCCGACACGACTAGGCTATGGTTGTGCGGCTATTTATAACAAATATTTTCCCTTTCGGGAAGTGAGTTCTTCAGCCGTAGATAACAAAAGAGTCAGGATTATATCCTGACTCTTTTTTATATAAATCAATATTGATTAACGGTCGGTAGTGAAATCCTCAACATCACCACAAGTTAAGGTGTCGTGTCCTCGATCATCTTCGTAACCAACACAGATACGGAAGAAATAATCTTCATTTCTATCTAGACCACTAATATCTAGCTGGAATGATCTGGAACCATTTAGACGACTATTAACCCGCACTTTTTCTAATCTGTCAGACTTAGTACGAATATCCGAGTAGCTATCATAATCGCGATCTACATCTTCAATTAAATCTTCATCAGTACCGAAAACGAAGAATACTTCCCCGTCCTCATAGTCATTCATATCTACTTCACCACGAAGTTCGGCTTCGTAGCGGTCGATATTTCTAGCACTTAGGGTATCAGCTTCTGGTTCATCATCGTAACGGCTATTATTTCGGTCGTTATAACTTCTTGGGCTACCTACTACGTAGTTTCCAATGTTGCCATTGGTATTTCCGTAATAGTAATTATTATTAGCTAGCTGAGATTGAAGTTGGATAATTAATTGAATTAAATAATTGCGTAATTCTACTTCAGACAAAGTGCTGTTCTGATAATAAAGATTATTCGGATAAACAATATTAGGCTGGTAATACGTGGTGGTTGGTAAATAGTAGTAGTTTGGTGTGGCTGCAGATGCGGTATCTGCAGAAAAGCCCATAACTGCTACAAAGACTGCTACAAAAACAGTAAAAATACTCTTTTTCATATACTCACACCTTACTAATGATTTTAATTTTGTCAACCCTTGGGGTTTTTAAATTAACCTTTAGCTAGCCATTTTTTACTTTGTCTTACGACTAACTGATCCGCTTGTTCTGGCTCCTCCATAATGTCAGTAACGATTCTCTCCATTCTCATGCCTTGTGAGCCTTTAATAAGGATAACGTCGTTCTCTTGAATTAGATTTTGTAGCTCCCTACCAGCACTAACTGAGTCGTCGTATTGTAAAATATTAGCTTCATCCATACCTGCATCCAAAGCCCCTTCAGCGACTTTGCGAGCTCGAACACCAACGGTGACTAACTTGTCACAACATTCATAAGCTTGTACCCCAGCGGAAATATGTGCTTCGCTAGAGAATCTACCAAGTTCCAACATATCACCAATTACTGCGTATCTGTGGCCTGTGGTTTTGATTTCTTTTAAGGTTGATAAAGCTCGATCGAGAGCCGTGGGTGAAGAGTTATAGGTGTCATCAATGATGGTGGTATTTTTTACACCAGGAATTATATGCATTCTACCTATAGGTGCCTCAAAGTCGCGGAGCTTGTCAGCGGCTTTAGGTAAATCAATATCAAATAATTTAGCGACTGCTACTGCCGCCGTGATGGCGTAAATATGAGCGGTTCCTACCACATTTTGTAAAGAGAAACTCGCTTCATGATCAACATTTTTGATATCGAATTCGATACCTACAGGTTTAGCATCTTTGTAGATAATTTTGTCTTCATTGGCATAAAAATCTGACAGTGAGTAGCGACTATAGGAAAAAGATTTTTGTCTGATACTGGTGGCTGCCTGTCTTACCTGCTCGTCATCATTATTGAATATTAAAATACCGTTATCTTTTAAAGCTTCTACCAAGACTAATTTTTCTTTTACTACTTCTTCTGGTGAAGAAAAATATTCGACATGCACGGGCACTTCTGGTAAACGCGTAAGTACTACGATGTCAGGCTTAATCCAAGAAGTAAGCTTTTTCATATCTCCCGGTCGGTCCACACCCATTTCTAAAATTAGGATTTTAGGATAATTATATGGAAATATTATTTGTAATAAACCATTAAAAATGTTTCGGAACCAAAGTATAGGATTACTCCAAGCGTTATGAAGACCTAAAACAGATAATGGTACTCCAATTTCTGAATTGTAACTTTTCTCGCTTTTCCGCGCTTGGAAGCTATCTTTTAGTACGTGGTAAATAGCGTCTTTAGTAGAAGTTTTACCTACATTACCAGTGACAGCTACAATAGTTGGTTTGGTGCGCTTTAATAATATTTTAGCTTCAAGAGTAAGGATAATGACCACTGCAGATTTAAGAAGGTGTTTCATAACATAAAGTAAATTATCTATCCGGAGGGATACTGTAGTAGTTTATCAAGAATTTAGCGATATCCATAAAAGATTCCGTCAGAGTTTCTGAGGCGTATGTGACCCCTTGTGGATCTTCGGTGTATAACAAAACTAAGAATTTTGGATCATAAGCCGGGAAATAGCCAAAGAAAGAGTGAAGATATCGGTCTTCGTAATAGCCACCAGTAGGTTTGATTAGCTGAGCAGTACCAGTTTTGGCAGCGATTGAGTGATCAGGTAATTTGACCGTACCATTCTTTAAGGCTTGGTCTACTACTATCACTAGCATGCGGGTAATTTCTTCACTAGTAGCTTCACTCCAGACTCGTTCGGTCGCAGGTAGTTCAATATTTTTCACTTCCCCATCTTCGTATTCAATTCTTTTTACTAAGTGTGGATTAATTAATTTACCACCATTACCTAATGCCGATAGTGCACGAGCAGCTTCTACCGGAGTCATAGCAATACCTTGTCCGTATGAGGCAGTAGCATATTCGATATCACGAGGTGAGTTTAGGTTGTTAACGTTACCTTGGATTTCACCTGGTAAATCGACGTCCGTTTTTTTACCCAGTCCTAATTTTAGGAAATAGTCTCTAAATCTTTCCTTACCCATAGTTCTAACCACAAAGGCTACTCCCGTGTTTAGTGAGTTGTTTAGTACTACCTGCATATTAACGACGCCACGACCAATCTTGTCGTAGTTACTAATGGTCCAAGTGTCGAGCTTAATGGAACCAGTGTCGTTGTAGGTGGTGCTAGGAGATACAGCTTTACTATCCAAGCCAGAAGCCATAGTTAAGGCTTTGATAATACTTCCCAATTCGTAACGCTCCTCTACTAGCGGATTAGTAAATAAGTCAATTGTACTGTCGCTCCGATCATTTGGGTTAAAGGTTGGTACCGCATCCATAGCGTAAATTTCACCAGTTTGGGGATTGATAATTATGCCCCCAGTTAATTTGCTGTGCCAAGTATCTTGGATCTTAATTAATTCGTTTTGTAATAATCGTGAGACGGTTGGTTCTAAAGTAGTGATAATATCTCCTTGCTTATCTTCATCTTGATTATTGGTAATAGTGTTACCAAGGTTGGTGAATAATTCTGCAAAGAAGTTTACAGACAATCGTTCATTATTACGCTTTAAAATGTTCTCGTAATATCTCTCCAAGCCATAGATACCCACCGATTGATTGACTCCGGCGTTATCGCTATAGCCCACAAAACCAATAGTTCTAGACGCGATAGATTCAGCTGGATAGTATCGCCATTGTTGGCGATATAGTTGTACTCCTTTAAGTTCTAAAGCGCGCACTTGTTCTGCTTCCGCTTCTGGTAATTCAGTTCTAATTTCTACGTAGATTCTGTTTGGTAAAGTAGCTCGATAAATAAAGGTTTCCTTATCAATAGTTAGAAACGGTGCTAATTGTTTGTAAATTTCTTCTGGATTTTCGATTCTGGTTGGGTCAATAGCGACCACATAACCACTTTGAATAGTAGCAGCACTCACTTTCTCGCCATCTCTGGTAGAAAAATAGATACTTCCTCGGTCATATAAATCACTCACGGTGTGTATGTATTGACTCTCACCTTTTGCGCGATAGTAGTCAGACTTGATTACTTGCAGATAATAAAGTCGGCCAATCAATATTAAACCAATCACCATAATAAAAATGATGATCACGCGAATTCTTCCGATAGCTTCTTTTCTGGCACTCATGAGGCACTACAAATTTGGTAATTACTAGCTTTATCTTTGGGTAACTAAATTAGGATTGGTTCTATCTATAAAAATTTTCTTATTGGTAGCAATATAGCCACTTTGTTCAACAATTTCTTGCGAAAGTGAGTTTTGAATTCTCATATACTCAGCTTCGAGAGCGGCAATTTCGGAGTTAGCTTTGTATATGTTGGCCTCTGATTCTTTACTAATTACTACATGCACAACGCTATTTGATAGAAAATAAACGTATAAGATACACAAACCAGAAAATAGAACGATGCTAAACAATAAGAGTAATTGTTCAACTTGATACTTTATTTCATTGATTTGTGTTATGGCGTTCATAATTTTTCTATCACTCTTAATTTCGCGCTTCGTGAACGAGGGTTATCTTTCCTTTCGATATCACTAGCGATGATTGGTTTTTTAATAAGTTTGAGGGCGGTTTGATCTTTGATCTTTTGATTGAAGAATTGCTTGATGATTCTATCTTCAAGACTATGAAAGGAGATAATCGCTAATCGACCATGTGGCTCTAATAAATCAAACCCATCATTGAGTAAGGTTTTAAGTACACCTAGCTCATCATTGACGGTGATGCGTAAAGCTTGGAAGGTTTTGGTAGCGGGGTGAATTTTTAATTTACGGTAAAAATTCGGTACGGCTTGGTAGATGATGTCAGCTAATTGCTTGGAACTTAATATCGGGTTGGTTTTTCGACTTTCCACTATGGCTTTAGCAATTCGGCGAGAGAATTGCTCCTCTCCGTATCCATAAATAATGTCAGCAATAGAAGTCTCTTCCCAATCATTCAATATTTCGTAAGCAGTAAAGACGTGATTCTTTGGATCTCCGAAAGTCATAACTAATGGTTCGTCTTTAGAAAAAGAAAAACCTTTACCGCTATTCTCAAATTGATCACTTCGCCAACCTAAGTCAGCCAAAATTGCATTAGGTTTAATGTGTAAATTTTCCGCTATCGTTCTTAGATTGGAAAAATTATCATTAACCAAATTTACTTTGGCAGTAGTGACTGATATTAAGTCGCTGGTCATATCTATGGCTTTAGGGTCAGCATCAATTCCAATGTAATGCCCATGGTCGCTTAAGTGTTTTAATATTTCTCGAGCATGTCCTCCCCCACCCAAAGTACAATCGATTACCGTACTGTCGGGGCTTAAGCCCAAAACAGAAACTGCTTCTTCGAGTAGTACTGGTATGTGTGAAGTGTTCATAATTTAAAGTACACCAATGGCGCCAAGCTTTTCGGCTAAATCATCTGCCTGTTCTTCAATCTTTAGTTTGTAGTCGTTCCACTTGGTTTCGTCCCAAATTTCTATGCGGTCATGGATACCGGCTAAGACCACTTTGCTCTGGAGTTTGGCGAAGTCTTTAAGAAAGTCTGGAACTAGAATACGTCCATTTTTGTCTACCTCCACTTCCACTGCTCCAGACAAGAAGAAGCGATTAAAACTTCTGGTGTCAGCTGCTCCTAATGGTAATGAAGCGATTTTAGCTGTAATGACTTGCCAAGCAGATAGAGGGTAAACAAAAAGACAGTTATCTAGACCTCGAGTCACTACTAATTTTTTACCAAGCTTAGCTCGCCACTTTGAAGGAAGTGACAGACGCTTTTTTGGATCTAACGTATGTGTGTATTCACCGATTAACATACAAGTATAAATAAGCCATGACTCTAATTAATTAGAATCATAACCCACAATTTCCCACCTTGCTAATAATATACACCACTTTGTCCCACAATGAGGTATTAATAGCTGTGGACAAGTCTTAAATAGGTAAAATAAACTAGTTTTGCTGTCGAAGACAGGCATTTCTTAATTTAATAACAGTGGTTAGAAATAGGATTTTCTTTATTGACAAATATATTAAAATATGATATTATGGATAGAGAGTAAGACATTTCTTTGCTAACAAACACGAGGTCTGAAAATGAATAAGTTCTTCCTCATTGCTGTGGCGATGATGGCGGTGATCGGTTTCACTTCGACAGCTTCGGCTGATGGTTTCCGGTTTGGTTTTACTACCAACAATGGACAGTCCATCTATTTTTCCATCAATGGTGATAGTGCTAATTATCACCAAGTACAGCCGAGGGCACAGCATAGTGGCTATTACAGCCACTATGCACCCACCAACAATCGTCCCAATGTCACCAAGCGTCTGCGTGGTGACGGTGAACCGATTAGTGCTGGCCAGTATTGCCCCTATCGGATGGAATACTATAGCGGTCGCTACTATTGCGTTCGTTAAAAAAAGAGGCGGAAGAGCGTAGCTCTTCCGCCTCCTCTAAACACTATCTTTTGATAGTGTTTTATTTTTCTTTAGGTCGCATTAGTGGGAATATCTGCACCTCTCTTAGTGGTTTATCGATGAGAAAAGCAAACAGTCTTTCGCCAAAACCAAAACCACATGTTGGTGGAATACCGTACTCCAGCATCTCTACGAACTCATAATCTGGCATCATAGCTTCATCATCTCCAGCTTCAATCATCTTTTGCTGTTCAGCAAAACGATTAGCTTGATCTTCTGGATCGTTTAATTCACTGTAACCGTTGCCGATTTCACTACCGGCGAGGATTGGTTGAAATCTTTCCACTACTTCCCTATCGTTATGTTTTTTAGCCAATGGTGCTACCAGTAATGGATGATTGATCAAAAAAGCTGGTCCACTAATTTTCTTACGACAGTATTTCCATAAAGTGTCTGTCAATCTTTCTTTATTGTCACCTTCGTATTTTACGCCGAGTTCTTGTAGTTTGGCTTCCATTTCAGACTTTGAAGCTCTAATCACATCAATACCAGTTTGTTTTTTAATTTCTTCTACATAATCTATTTCTACCCAGTCATCAGCTAGATCAAAAGTATGTCCTCTCGTAGTAAATTTGGTGGTACCAAAAACTTTTTGAGCAATTTCTCTATACAACTCTTTAACCAACTCCATACCGTCTCGATAGTCGGCATATGCCCAATAAAATTCGAGATTAGTGAATTCCTGCAAGTGTTCAGGGCTGGTGCCCTCGTTGCGCCAAACTCTGCCAATTTCAAATGTCTTAGGATAGCCAGCTGCCATTAGTCTTTTCTGCCATAATTCGCCGACCGATATTCTGAGAAATACTTCAATATCAAAATCATTGTGATGAGTTTTAAATGGTCTAGCCTCCGCTCCACCGGTAGTGACTTCGATAGTCGGAGTTTCTACTTCAGTAAAACCATGAGCTTTCATAAACTCTCTGGTAGTCTGCCAAAATTTATTTTTTTTGATAAAGACTTCCTTCAACTCAGGATTAGTTAATAAATCCAAATATCGTTTTCGATATCTTTCGTCTTCATCCTTAATGCCAAAATGTTCGCTAGGGATAGTTAATAGAGCCTTGGTTAAGACTTTCCAATCATTTACTTCCAGAGCTTGAGTGCCACGTTTAGTATAGAAAAGTTTTCCGGTAGCTTCGATAAAATCACCTGGATCGATGGTGTCGTTTAGTAAATCAAATAGCAACTTGCCAATTCGGTCTCGGGAGAAAAATAATTGAATACGGTTACTGCCATCATCGATGTCAGCAAAGGCAGAACCACCGTGTCTTCTAATAGAAAAAACTCTACCTGCTAATGTAACCTCTGTCTCTTCATCTGATAAAGAATCAAATTTACTTAAAGCGGTATCGATATCGTGTGTACGATGAGAAGAAGCTGCATACGGATCCATTCCGGCTGCTCGTAGCAACTCTCTTTTTTTAATTCGATCTTGTCTTATTTCCTCCAAAGTGGACATAACAGTAATGTAAAACTTATTAATGAAAAAGTAAATCCAAAGCTTATGACAATCAGGGCGCAGGCTTTGCCTGCGCCCTGATTTTATTATTGAACTTTCACAACTTTGTAAGTCTGTTTACCGGCTGGTGTTTCGAAACTAAAACTGTCTCCCTTCCCTTTTCCCATCAATGCTTCACCTAATGGTGATAAGTAGGATAGTTTATGTTCGTGAATGTTAGCTTCTTCGGTACCAACAATGGTGTAAGCTCTTTCTTCTTTGCTACCATCTTTTTGGATAGTAACCAAGCTGCCTAATCCCACAATGTCTCCCTTTTTATCGTGGGCCACGATCTTGGCTTCTTTAATGACTTGCTCCAAGTGGTTGATTCTTTCTTCAATTGTAGCCTGCATATCGCGGGCTTCTTGGTATTCAGCATTTTCTGATAAATCGCCCAAACTTCTAGCGTATTCTAGAGCTTCAGCAACTTCTCTACGACGGACTGTTTTTAAATGTTCTAACTCTTTTTTTAGTTCTTCAAATTTCTCAGGTGTAAGGTAAGCTTGGGTATCATTCATAGGTACAAAATAATTTCTGCCATTATACGTTTATTCATAATAAAGTCAAAGATAAAAATAACTCATTATTACTATTTATTACTAGCTATCAAGGAGTGGTTGCTAATATTTTTTATTCATTATTCTCGGTAGTGATATTTAAATATTCTGGTCGGTTATCTCTCATCCAATCAAATACATTTCTAATCACCCAGCTAGCTCCAAGTGAGTTATCTCGCGGAGCTCTCTCCATCAGTAATATAAAAGCATATTTAGGTTCTTGGTATGGCCAAAAGCCTGCTACCCAAGAGTTTACATGAGCATTATCAGAGCCTAATTCGGCAGTACCGGATTTACCAGCAATTTCCACATAGTTTACGTCTAATCCCCTAGCAGTGCCGCCGTCGATATTAACTGCCATTCTCATACCTTCAGTGACGATATCTAAATATGATTTGTTTAGCTGCAAATCTGTATATTTAGGTTTATCTCCATAAATTAAAGTAGGAGTTAAAAGTTTTCCACCATTAGCTAAGGCTGCATAAGCTCGTAACATTTGCAGAGGTGTAGTCAAGAAGCCAAATTGTCCAATGGATGTGTGGTAGGTATTTCCTAATAACCAGTCTTCGTCAAAGGTGGCTTTTTTCCATTCTGGTGTTGGGATCAGTCCGGCTTGTTCTCCAGGGAAATTAACTCCTGTTTTTTGGCCTAGGCCAAAAAATTTCATGTATTTATCTATTCTTTCAATTCCTAAGCCAGGCATTTCATTTATTCCAGCTTGCGGGGCTGCGATGGCCGGTAATCCGCCACCGATAATATAAAAGTAGACGTCAGATGAATATGCAATAGCGGTTTTCATATCAATAGCACCTTGCGCCCGCCAGTCACGGAACCTTGTTGGTTGGCTGGGGTTGTAGGGATTTGGGATTACCAGTTCACCATTGGATACAATTTTCATGTAAGCTGGGATTACGTTTTCAGCTAAGGCTGCGTAGGCTAAAAAAGGTTTAACAATTGATCCAGGAGTATATACACCATTAATGACTTTATTTAAAAATGGAAAACGCTCATCGTTGTTGTATGATTCAATTAATTCTAGGTCACTACCATTAGCCATGACTTCTGGGTCGTAGGAAGGAAAACTAGTTAAAGCAATTATTTCTCCGGTATTAACATCCATAATTGCACCGGCACCACTTCTAAATCCTGCCTCGTCAACGGCTTTATTAATTTCCTTATACATCACTTCAGACAATTCTGCGTCCACTGAAGTTTTTAAGGACTCTCCAGGATTGCTTTGCTGGAAAGTCACAGACGATATGATGTTACCCTCAGCATTTTCTTCGACAATTTGTCGACCATTGGTACCATGTAGTATGTCTTCGTAGGCACTTTCCAAACCTGTGCGTCCAATATAGTCAGTACGGTAATAAAACCCGTTTTTATCCTTCTGAGGGTAGCTAATATAACCAAGTAATTGACCCAGGCCTTCTCTATCTATATAAGCTCTTAATGCGAATCCTTTTTCATCACTATAATCAGTACTATTCCAGGCCAATAATTCTCCTCGGCGGTCATATATCACGCCTCTTTCAGCAATGATTAAACCTTGGTCGATGCGGTTATTGTCACCTCTCTCTCGATAGTCAGCACCGTGTACAATTTGTAAATCAATTAATTTTCCGAAGAAAATAACCGCTACTAACAAAAAACATACACCAATCATGTAGATACTTTTGATTGGTATTGGTAATTCCAAACGCCCTTCCAAACGTCCTTTGTTGAAAGCTGGGAGATTTGATGAATCCATAAAAATTTCATCAAATTCCACAATCTTCTTGGTTTTTTTCGAAAAATTAAAAATCACTTAGCTTATTTTAACATCAAATATCTTTTTGAGATTTCGGCTAAAATTATCAATATTAAGGCCATGATTGTGTAATAAGGCCAATGGGCAGTACCGAAATATATGTCTATGAGAATAGCTCCTAAAATAAGTTCAGGCGCATACCAATGTAGGGTATACCAAATAGCCAATGGAATAGTTAATAACGGGGTAATAAAGATACTAATAATAAATAGTAAGAGAAATGTTAGGATGCGTATAATCATATGTTATTCCGCTATATTTTCTGTTGCATTGGCAGCTTCGGTGGCTTCGGTAGTGCTGCTGTTATCTAAAATTTCTTCAGTACTGCTACTGTTATCTTCGTTGTCGATATCTACTAACACTCCTTCGGGTACGGGTACCTGCAAAAAGTTAATTTTTGTTTCTTCGACGACTTGGCGAGCTTCTTCAAAGCTAATCTCTGTCAAAGGAATGGTACCTACTGATATTTGTCGTAATGAGTTAATTGGTATTTGACTAGTTACATAGCCATACTGTTCTGGCTCAGAAGGAATGGAATCTATGACACTAATAGTGCCAAAAATCCCAGAAGAAAGTGACGGTACAATTACTACATTGCCGACATCAATATTGATACCTTGTGGTACGTGTATACGGATAACTCCTCCACCCATACCTTGTCCAGTAGTGTATATATTTGGTCCGTAAACATAGACAGTAGAAGTGAATCCTGGAGTAGTAATAAGATTAACGATGGCACTGTTTTTATAAACTTTAGCTACGAAACCGATTACGTGTTTATTGTCAGCGTAGACAGGTGTGTTTTCGGTTATGCCATCACTTTCCCCTTTGTCTATAACTAATACATCGTATGGTAAAGCTGTTGGTCGGCCAATAACCCCCGCACTAATTAGGGTTTCAGCCGTATTATTTAGTTGGTTTTTGAGGTCCTCGTTTTCAATCTTTAAGTATTCTAATTCTTCTTTTTCACTAGGACTGGTGTCGGATAAGTTGTTGGTTGTTTGGTAAATAAATGCCTCTGATTTTATTAAAGGTTTGAATATATGTTCTCCTAAAATAGAAATTGGAGTAGGAAAAAATCTCCAGAATAAAATTGCTACTATAAAAATGGCAACTAGAAATATGAATTGGTTTCTAGTGTTTGAGGTTTGGCGTGATTTCATCACTTTGATCAATTAATAGGCTCTCGTAATATGGTAGATTTTCAAGGGTAGTTCCTATACCCCTAATGACGGCTCTAAGTGGATCGGCCACCACTATTACCGGTACTCTAATGATAGATTCTAGGAGTTCAGCAAAACCAGGAATCAAAGCCCCACCGCCTGATAAATATATGCCCTTCTGCATAATATCTGACAATACTTCAGGTGGGGTTTTTTCTAGTACAGACTTTACTGCTTCTACTACGGTATCAACTGAGGGATTGATGGCTTCACGAATATCGGCATCAGTAATCACTACTTCTTTAGGTAGACCTGTTACTACATCTCTGCCTCTAACAATTAGTTCTTTTTCTTCACTATGGCTTTCCACTGCTGCTAATTTCATTTTGGCTTCCTCAGCAGTTTTTTCTCCGACGATTACTTTAAATTGATCTTTGATGTAAGAAATGATGGCATTATTTAGATGATCTCCAGCCACTCTTAAATTACGTGATGTCACCATACCACCATAAGAGATTACAGCGATATTAGCTGTGCCTCCGCCAATATCGATAATCATACTACCGACTGACTTTACTATCGGTAACTTAGCACCAATTGCCGCCGCCATTGGCTCTTCAATCAATAGGACTTCTCGAGCACCAGCATTTTTAGCTGCATCACGTGCAGCTCTCATCTCAACATTAGTGATCCCACAAGGTACTCCGATTAATACTCGAGGGGCAAATAAAGGTTTGGAAGTTTCTTTTACTTTACCTATCAAATAATTCAGCATCTCCTCCGTGACCTCGAAGTCTGATATTACCCCCTCTACTAGTGGTCTAATTACTTCAATGTGTATCGGGGTGCGTCCATGCATGGCTTTGGCTGCCTCACCAATAGCCACTAATTGACCAGTTTTTTTGTTAATAGCTACGATGGTTGGTTCGTTAATTACTACTCCCTTACCTTTTAAATAAACTAAGGTACTAGCAGTACCTAAATCAATACCGATATCAGTAGAAAAGCTAGAAAAAATCTTATCCAGAAAACGAGGCGTAGACATAACGCTTCCAATAATACTATGTTAAATCCTCAATGCAAAATAAGGCCAGTTATTCCAGAGTTGGATGTAGTTAGTCTTTACTTGTATACACAAAACAGCCTCATACTAAAAGAGACTGTTTTTGACTATGTATTAGGGTTGTTGTCAAAGTCATTATATAGTTCTTCTTCTGAGAGCATCCTGATTTCGCCAGTTTTTCTGGTTACTACTTCGAATCTACCTTCATCTTTAGTTTTTCTACTAACTACTACTCTATAAGGCATACCCAATAAATCACTGTCGGCAAATTTTTCTCCCGCTCTGGTATCGCGGTCATCATATAGTACTTCTACTCCCTTTTCTTTTAATGATAGATAAAGGCCGTCGGCGTAGTCTCTCACTTCTTCATCGTCTATATTTAAAGCCACTAAGTGAACTAAAAATGGTGCGATACTAGTAGGCCAGACAATACCCTTTTCATCGGCAAATTTTTCTACCACTACTCCCATGAGTCTAGTGACACCAATACCATAAGATCCCATCCATACTGGTATGCTTTCGCCAGCATTATTTTTAACCATTAATTTTAGATCCTCAGCTTTTTGTTGTCCGAAGTTAAAGATATTCCCTACTTCTGCTGTTTTATACTCGGTGAGGTCCTCTTTTTTAATTCCAAGGCTTGTTAATGTTTCTTCGTTTAATACTTCTTCATTTATCGCAATACCTTTTTCTTTGTTTATGTAAGTAATGTCTTCACCAGCTTCACAGATAGTTTGAAACTCATGGCTAAATTTTGTAAAAGCTCCACCAGCAGCAAAAGTTATATAGGTATCGTCTCCGATGCCGATACGATCAAAGACACGCAAATAGACTGGCTTAATTGATTCATAGTAGGCTAAGTGACTTTCTTCATCGGCAAAAAAAGAATACATATCCTTCATCACGAACTCTCTTCCACGCATAATCCCACTTTTAGCTCGAAGTTCATTTCTTAATTTAGTTTGGAATTGGTAGACAGAAATTGGCAAGTCTTTGTAACTAGAAATATAGCTTTTCATCATTTCCCCAATTGGTTCTTCATGGCTCCAGCCAAAACCAACTTCTCCACCCGCTTTTAACTCTGATTTAAACCAAATATCTACAATCTCGTCGTCCCATCTTCCGGTACTTTCCCACAACTCCTTTTTTTGCAGGGAGGTCATGATGATTTCTTGACTATCGGCATTATTCATCTCTTCACGCACAATATTTTTTATTTTTTCTATTACTCGAAGGCCTAGTGGTAGATAAGAATAAACACCGGCCATTTCTTTGGCAATATAGCCAGCTCTAATTAATAACTGAGCGTTTTTAGCGGTTTCATCGCTAGGTATTTCTTTGCGGGTCTTAGTGAAAAGTTTGGTTTGTCTCATAGTTTTATTTTACGGTAGAATTTACTAACTAATATTACCTATAAACCGATAAAAATAAAGACCTTCTAATCGTTTAATTAAAAGGTCTTTAGCGTCTGTGTCAGAGTTGAGTCAGAAGTATCAGACTCAAGGTAGCACCTGTGGTTAAAATGAGGGAGAACCCCCACACCCACTTTGTAGGAATTTTTGGTACTAAGAACGGGCTGACGAGTGCCAAGAGTACACTCACTATGATAACGGACATACTGACGACTTTTGGTACGACAGTGTATATTTCCATTCCTTGCCCCTAAAGAACGCTATTAGCGTCTAAAGTCTATACCTATTAATAGCTTTTGCAATAGCGGTCGTTACTAAAATAATTTAACAATATCGCCATAAGTAACTGCGATCATTAAAGAAATTAATAATATAAAACCAGCTAAATTAATGATATTTGTCCATTTAGGATCAAGCGGTCTCCTGATAATTGCTTCAATTAATACAAATACCAAACGTCCTCCATCAAGTGCGGGTATTGGTAGCAGGTTAATAACTGCTAGGTTAAGTGAAATAAAGGCTGTAAATGTTAGCAGTGATACCAAACCAAGTTGTGCCGCTTCACCTACCATACCAGCAATACCGATTGGTCCTGCTACTTGAGTTAAGTCAGCTGATAAAGTGAAGGCTGAAGCAAAAAAAGTTATTAGTCCAGTCGTAATAGCATAAATAGCATCTATGGTCCTATAGGTTGCTGTACCGATAGCAGTAATAGGATTTTCTTTTATTACTTCCACTAATGCTGTCGATAAACCAATAGCTGCTTGTTCAGGATTTTCTTCTATCACACCAGTTTTAGGTGAGACAGCAATAGTGTGAAATTGGGAATTTAATGTATAGGAAAGCTCAAATTCACTATCAGGATTAGTAGTAATAATTTCACTTAAACTCGCTGGTGTTAGAGGGGCAATTTCGTCGGTGTTTACACCTGTTGTGTTAATCGGTGTAATGCTAGTAATTATGGCTCCTAAAGGAATATCAACTTCACTGGCTGGTGAGTCAGGTAAAATTGATACAACAGTAAGGTGAGAATTAGTGGTTGGATGGCTAACAAAGGTAGGGGTGCCAATCATCGCTACTGCAAAAAATATTAACCAAGCCACTAGTATGTTCATGGTGACACCAGCGATGAGTACCACTGCTTGTTGCCAATAAGGTCTGGCACCAAATGATTTAGTTCTGTCAGTTTCAGTGATTTCATCTATACCATTTTCACCCAATATTTTTACGTAGCCACCGATAGGTAAAAGGTTGATAGAATACTCAGTCTCCCCTTTTTTAAAGGATAGTAATCTTGGAGGAAAACCAATTGCAAACTCATCTACACGCATCTTGGACCACTTAGCGGTTAGAAAATGACCTAGTTCGTGGACTAAAACTAGGAAAAATAATACAGCGATAAATAAAACTATGGTCATAGTTTTATTTCATTTTCTTTTTGTGAATAAAGATTTTCCAGCTTTTTATTTATGTCATCAATTTTTTTCTGGGCCGTCTCTCTTTCTCGATGAGCTTCGTCGTCACCAATTTCTTTAACTTTATTACGGTTATCGATATTTTTCATCATATCGTCACGTACAGATCGAACTCGTACTCGGGCTTCTTCTAGTCTTTGCTTAGATAATTTTAGAAGTTGATCACGTCTTTCGCTAGTCAATTCGGGAAAAGTGACGCGTAATCCTTGAGAATCTACTACGACACCAACCCCTAAGTCTGCGTCTATTAAAGCTTTTTCGATTGTATGGATAGAACCAGTATCCCAAGGAGAAATGCGTAAAGTACGAGCGTCTTCAATCCCAACTGAGCCTACTTGATTGATAGGCATAATAGCGCCGTAACTCTCAATTTTTATACCGTCTAATAATCCAGGATTAGCTTGTCCTGTACGGATTGTAACGTATTCGCCACGTAGCCAATCGATGGCTGTATCTAATTTCTTTTGAAAATCATCCATATTATATTTGATAATATCACAAAAATGATTATAAAAATATTCTAATCTTTCAAGGATAGGGCTATTTCTTCAGCTAGCATTTTTCTGGAAGCTCCACGGGTATTTAAATATCGGTTGAGTAAAGCTAGAGACTGCTTGAAATCAGGATCCTTTAAATCAGTGGTGGTTAGTTTGGCTAAAAAATTTTTTAGCACGCTACTATCTGCTTTAGCTAATTTGGCAATAGTCTCTAAGCGATCAGCTTTAGATGATTTAATAAAACTGTTTATCGTTTCGTCTATGGGGTTGGTATTTGTGTGGGGTGTTTGCTTAATTAATCTGGATAGCAATGTTGGGATTAAAATTGATTGATTAGGAATGATTAAATAAAAAGTGACACCTTGTGGCGGTTCTTCAAATAATTTTAATAGAGCGTTCTGAGCCTCGATAGTTATGTTGCTAGTCTGAATCACAAATATTCTTTGACCGGCAAAGCCTTTACTAAAACTTTGATTAGTTAAATTACGAGCGTCGTCAATAGTAAAATTATCAGTCACCACATGACTGATATCGGAACTTACTCTCTGTAGATTTGTTGGTAAGTCAGATTCTGTAATGGATGTAGCTAATAATAAATTGGCGTGGGAAAATGTCATCCGCTTATTTTATCATTATTTTATTGACGCTGGCATCAACCTTTGTCGAGTAATTATTTGTTTGATTACTCGACGTAAATAATGTTCAAATGTCTCCCCCATTTCATGTACCATACCCTGTTCGTATCGCCAACCATTCATGTAGTCTCTCAAGGCCTGTTTGATATCATTGTTGGCACCTTCAAAACGCCCAGAAACTACTGCGGCCATTGGTAATTTGGACAACTCTTTATACAAAGGATGATTAATACCTGTCGGTCCCATTCCTAAAAAACCACTAGATTTAAATAATGACCACTCTGATAGTAATTTTTCGAGACCTTGTTGTATTTCCGGAGCATTCAAGTCAGTTATTGGTTTTTTAGCTTCCTCTGCTCTTTGATTGGCGGCTAACTTTATTTCCTCAATTTTTTCAGGCAAAGTGGTACTGTCCGTTAAGGGTTTCAGTTTTTCTTCTTTAGGTAATTCATTAGTATGTGCCGACCCGCCCAAGTGCTTAATTATTGGTCCATTATGACTATTTGATAATGGACTCACTTTTATGTCTTCATTATTAGTATTGTTTAAGGATACTGAATCACTTAAGTCTTCTTTAGGTGTTGCAAGTGAGCTGTCTGTCTCGTCTATTGGTTGATGAAATAATCCTTTAGAAACTCTAAATTTAGACTCAGCAACAGGTGCTGGTTCAACCACTGCTTCTGTCGATTGAGATACTGCTTGTGTCTCAGGTACGGCTACAGGGGCTGGAGTCTCAATCTGGATTTCTGGTGCAGGAGCTGGGGTACTTTCAATTTTTTCTGGTGCAGGAGCAGTTATAGGGGCTGGTGACGAAGTTGTGTTGGTAATTGGTAATATTGCTAGAGCAGCTTGATAGGCTTTTTCTAATTGCTCTGAAGCTTGTAGCTCATTCCCTCCACCACTAACACTTTTCATGGCATTGAGTAAGGCAGTCATGTACTCCTTACCTATCCTTTCGTCAGTATTAATTAAATTAACAGGGTTTCCTACTCGGTTATTTATATCGCGTTTAATTTCATCAATACGACTCTTTAAATCAGCACCTACCAATATCTGGGTTGCTGTCGCAGTGGAAGTATCTACCGGATTTGTTGGCTGTGTAATCACATCTTCTACGACGGTTGCTTTAGTATCTGTGGTTGGTACTATCGGTGATGGCGTCACCAGTTCAGGTTCGGTAGCAGGCTTTGATATGGTTTCTACTGGTTGAGCTTCTGCTTGTGTCTCAGGTATGGCTACAGGGGCTGGAGTCTCAATCTGGATTTCTGGTGCAGGAGCTGGGGTAGGTATTGTTTTGTTAGATTTATTAGTGAAAGTAAAGGATGGTGACGGCCTCGAGAAGCCAATTTTACTTATATGAGGATTAACGAGAACGGGTTCGGTTGTATTGGTAGTTGTAGGGGCTGATTTTATGGTTAGTGTTGGTAATAACTCAGTATTGCTGGCTATTAGGTTTAAGATCTCAGCTTTTATGTTTTCAGCTTTGGTTGTATCGGTTTCTCCTGAAAAGTCTAAAAATAAGTCTCTCAAAGATGACTTATCTTCCGCTGACAATGGCGAATTTCTAATTGTTACTAATGCTTGTAGTACACTTTTTTCGTCTGCAAAAATATCATTATCTACAGAGGTAGATATTGATTGGTTATTTAAATCAATATGAGTAGGTTCCATACTCATAGCATTCTAACATTCAACGAGTGTTTGTTAGGTGATGCAGTGTGAATTATTATCTTTTTGTGATAACTGCTTTCTTGTATGTGTCTAAATGCTCTAACGCAATACCAGTACCTTTGGCAACACAAAACAGAGCTTGATCGGCTAGCTTGGCACTGACTCCAGTGCGGCGTCTGATCAATTCTGGGAAGTTGCGTAACTGCGATGTGCCACCTGTCATGATTATTCCGCTGTCCATAATGTCGGCTGCTAATTCTGGTGGTGTGTTTTGAAAGACATCTTTAATAGCCTTAATCATTTCTCTTAGTTCCTTGCTGATGGCTTGAACTATTTCATTGGTACTAATTTCAGCGACTCGAGGTAAGCCAGTCATTAAATCTATACCCTTAACTTCCATAGTCAATTCTTCTTGTAGTGGTAAAGCAGAACCAATTTGAATTTTAACTTCTTCGGCAGTTTTTTCACCAATAGATAAGTTTCGAGATTTTTTTATATGGTCAATGATAGCTTCGTCAATTCTATTGCCAGCACATTTTACTGAGTTAGAAGCAACAATACCACCTAAAGAAATAACGGCTACGTCTATCGTCCCTCCACCGCAGTCAACAATCATATGACCTTGTGGTTCATGAATTGGAATACCAGCACCAATGGCAGATAAAATTGGTTCTTTTACCACGTAAGCATTTTTGGCGCCGGCTTTAATAGCAGCTTCTACTACTGCGCGCCTTTCAGTAGAAGTAACTCCGGCTGGTACTGATACGAGTACTTCTGGTCGAAAAAAATTCCATTTCCCTAAAGCTTGTCTAATAAAGTGTCCCAACATTATTTCGGTAACTCGATAGTCAGCTATGACGCCATCTCTCATAGGCCGGTAAGCTCTAATTGAATCTGGGGTGCGACCAATCATGCGTTTGGCTTCTGATCCGACAGCTAATACTTGGTTTTCATCTGAAACTGCTACTACTGAGGGTTCATTCAGCACAATTCCCTGTCCAGGAATGAACACTAATATACTGGTTGTGCCTAAGTCGATACCGATTTTGGGTGTGAAGCGGTCAAACATACGTAATAGATAGAGAATAGCATAACAAATTTATTCATCTTAATCGACATAGCATATATGCTATACTTATCTGAATGAAAAATAATATTGGTAAAAGGATATCTGATTTACGAGAATCTGCCGGTTTGACACAATCGGATTTGGCTAAGAAACTAAAAACTACTCAGAGTGCTGTTGCTAGAATTGAGTCTGGTAGCCAAAATCTTAGTGCTGATACGATTAAGAAGATTTCTCAAGCTCTTGGTAGGAGTGTATTGACTGGCGGTTTGAATGTAGAAATTGTTGGTAATCAAAAACTTTCAGGAACTATTGTAACTAATACGTCCAAGAATGGTGCTGTTGGACTATTGTGTGCTTCTTTGTTGAATAAAGGTAAAACGACACTGCGACACATGCCGAGAATTGAAGAAGTTCATCGTATTATCGAAGTCTTGGAATCTATTGGAGTAAATGTGACCTGGAATGGTAGTGATGTCACCATTATTCCTCCTAAAAATTTTGCTCTCGATAAGATTGACAGAGTAGCGGCTGAAAAAACTCGTAGTATCATCATGTTTATTGGCCCTCTCATTCATCGTTTTAATCAGTTTGCTTTACCTCAATCTGGTGGTTGTAAGCTAGGTAGCCGGACCGTCCGTCCTCATTTTTTTGCTTTAGAAAAATTCGGGGTGGCTATTGAAACTACAGAAACTGATTTTGAAGTTAAGGTATCTGATGTTAAACCGACTGACCGTGAAATTATTTTGTATGAATCTGGTGATACAGTAACTGAAAATGCCTTAATGGCAGCTTCCTTAATTTCTGCTGAAACTACTATTAAGTACGCGACCTCTAACTATATGGTTCAGGAGTTATGTGCTTTTTTGGAATTATGTGGAGTGCAGATAGAAGGTATAGGTAGTACGACTCTAAAAGTTACAGGTATCGATGACATAAATATTGATATTGAATATACTTTGTCTGAAGATCCGACTGATTCGATGTTTTTCTTGTCTGCAGCCATTGTGACTAATTCTGAAATCGAAATCACTCGTTGTCCGATTGAGTTCTTAGAATTGGAGCTATTAGTATTAGAGAAGATGGGATTTAAATACACAAAAAGTAAACCATACTTATCTCATAACGGTAAAACTAAATTAGTAGATATCAAGACTAAGCACTCAAAGTTAGTTGCTCCTCCAGAAAAAGTACACTCTCGACCATATCCTGGGCTTAATGCTGATAATCTACCTTTCTTTGCGGTGATTGCTACTCAAGCAGAGGGGCAAACTTTAATTCATGATTGGATGTATGAAAAACGCGCCCTGTATTTTACTGAGTTAGATAAATTAGGAGCCGATACAGTTTTGGCTGATCCTCATCGTATTTATATTACTGGTAAAACCAGTCTGCGAGCAGCTGAGTTGGTTTGTCCTCCTGCCCTGCGACCAGCTACTATTCTACTTATTGCAATGTTGGGAGCTTCCGGCCGCTCAGTCTTACGTAATATTTATTCTATCAATCGTGGATATGAAAAATTAGTTGAGCGACTAAATTCTATTGGTGCCAAAGTTGATTACTTGGAAGAGTTCTAATTTTACTGCCTTTTTTCGGTTATTTAGCTGTTATTGGAGGCATTTGTTAAACTATTGAAATGCATGTTATTGAAGTAGCACCTTTAATTAAAGGAGTTGGTGTTAATAGTTTGTCATATTATAGTGCTGCTGATTATCCAATTGGTGCCCTTTTAACTATTCCTGTTCGAAATAAAGAAATTAGAGGGGTGGTTTTGAAGTGTACCGAGTTATCGGTGGCAAAAACTGCTATTAGAGCGGCTACTTTTTCTTTACGAAAACTACCACCACAGCCACAGATTGTGCGAGTATCTGAGTCTTTGTTGGCCACCGCTAAAGAGTTAAGTAAAACCACTCCGGCGACTTTTGGTTCTATTTTACTATCATTACTCCCTGCTGAAATTAGAACTGGTGATATACCTGTAACTACTTACGATGACCCTATAACGTCGCAGGAATTCTCGGTATCAGTTTTGACAGCAGTAAGAGAAGACCGCTGGATGACATATAAACGTAGGATTCGTGAATCTTTTGCACAGAAAGGATCCGTTGTATTTGTGGTCCCTACTTTTGAGGCAGTATCCCAAGTTTATACTGAGTTAACTACCGGTATCGAAGACCGAACTATTGTCCTTGGACCTATTCCTAAAAAAGCTTTACAAAATGCTTATAAGCAGTTAAGTGATATATCAGAAACTAAATTAATCATCACTACTGCTTCACGTTCCTTAATTGATCGCCCTGATATCACTGATGTAATTATAGATGATAGTAGTAGTCGTTATTTTAAAGCTAGAACGAGACCGTATTTGGATTTTAAGGAAGCGAATTTGATTTTGGCTAAATTAACCAATCGTCGAGTACTTTTAGGTGATGTGGTGACTAGATCTGAAGATGAATATTTAAGACGTATTGATGTTTATCAAACCGAGGGAGAAGAAACTCACAGGTTGAATATTGAAAGCCAGTTGCGAGTAATAGAACAAAAAGACAAACCCACCACCGAGGAGCCGTTTGAGTTGATAAACAAACAGGTTTTATCGGCTATGAAGATGGCAATCAAAAACAATAAGAGAGTTTTTGTTTATGCTGCCCGTCGCGGTTTGTCACCTGTTGTAGCTTGTGGTGATTGCGGCTATATTTTTAGATGTCCTGACTCTGGTACTCCCTACTCTTTGTTGCGAACAGTAACAAACGCTGAGGAAAAAAGATGGTTTATGTCTTCTACTTCAGGTAGACGGGTGAGAGCGGCAGATACTTGCCCAGATTGTGGTTCTTGGCGGTTACGGGAGAGAGGTATTGGTATTCAATATATTTACGATGAATTAAAAAAACATTTTCCAGAAGAACAGCTATTTATGGTGGATAGTATTTCTACACCAACAGTAAATCGAGTTAGAAAAACTGTTACGGCTTTTTATGAAGCTAAAGGTTCTATTTTGTTAGGTACTTCTATGGTTTTGCATTACCTTGATAGCCCAATTTCAATGTCAGTCATACCTTCTTATGACGCTGTCCGTTCGGTACCGACTTGGCGAGTTGATGAAGTAACTTTTTCTTTACTATTAAAATTACGTGAAATTACTACCGATAAATTATTTGTACAAACTAGGTCTACATCGGATGAATTGCTAAATCTGGCTGCTAATGGTGCTGTGGAAAAATTTTATGATAGTGAAATCTTATTAAGAGAGTCGTTGAAATATCCTCCATTTAGTTTTATGGTCCATTTAACTATGTCTGGGCGGATAGACGAAGTTAAACAGATTGAAGCTCTTATTCGTCCAGAGTTAGAGATTCTAGGTTTTGGTTTTTATAGTTCTCCAGATTCAGTACCTGGTAAGACTACTAGATATGGTTTATGCCGTGTTCCAGCCAGTAAATGGCCTAATAAGGTTTTGATGGAGGTCTTAACCGCTTTACCACCGGCAGTTAAAATTGAGATAAATCCTGATAGAATAGTTTGAAAAAATCACTTAATAATTATAGAGTTCTAAACATCATGGCAAAATTAGTCGCTGAAAACCATCTGTCTCTTCATTCTATTGCAGAAGAAGTTACTAATGAAGAATTTACAGATGGGACAGTAAATAAATTAATTAAACATATGAAACAGGCTCTTCGGGAATATAATGCCGAGGGATATATTGGTTTAGCTATAGCGGCTCCCCAAATTGGTGTTTCTAAAAGGGTATTTTTAATTGAAGATCAGAGCAATGATCGTGATAATAAATTACCAGACTTAGTGGCTATTAATCCTAGAATAGTTAAATTTTCTAGGAAAAAAGAAGTATCAGGCGAAGGGTGTTTGTCTGTACCTGAGAGGTATGGGGCGGTTAAAAGGCACAAAAATGTCACTCTAGAAGCTTTAGATGAAACTGGAAAAAAATATACATGGGGTGCTGGCGGTTTATTGGCTCAGATTTTTCAACATGAATGTGACCATTTGGATGGTATTTTATTTGTTGATCGGGCTGAAAAGATTTGGCATAAAGACGAAATGGGTGATGTGGATGTTAGTGAAGCTGAATAAATCATGAAATTTGTTTTCTTTGGGACACCTTATGTAGCTCGTGATACTTTACAGTTTTTACTGGATAATGATTACTGCCCTGAATTAGTTGTTAGTAATCCTGATGCTCCTCGTGGACGTGGCCAGGTATTGACACCGAGTGAGACTAAAGTCTTAGCTATGAATCATAATTTGCCTGTATATACACCAGATAAATTAGATGAAAATGCTATCGATGAGATTAAGAAATATAATTGTGATTACGCTATCGTGGTTGCTTATGGCAAAATCTTACCCCAGAAACTTTTAGATATATTTCCTAAGGGGATTTTTAATATTCATTATTCCCTGCTGCCAAAATATCGTGGGGCGGCTCCGGTGGAGACTGCATTATTAAATAATGACACCAAGACAGGTGTCACTATCCAAAAAATGGTTTATCAAATGGATGCTGGTGATATTGTGGCCCAAACCGAAGAAATAATTAAGCCTGACGATACAACTATCACCCTAAAACCACGACTGATTTCTTTAGGTAACAAATTATTGTTAGAACAATTATCTAATATCGAGTCTGGACATATTTCTTTGAGACCTCAATCTGAAGCCGACGTTACCTTTGCTCCGAAATTAAATAAGGAAGATAGTTTACTGGATTTAACCGCTGATGATAGCCAGAACTGGTCAAAATATCGGGCATTTATAGAGTGGTCCGGAACTTATTTTTTTGAAGATGGAAAAAGGATGAAAATAAAAAAAGCTAAGTACGAAAATGACCGGTTTATTATTGAAAGAGTAATTCCTGAAGGTGGCAAAGAGAGAGATTATCTATAGATAACACAAAAAAGCGCGCTCTATTAGCGCGCTTTTTTGTTTTATCTACTTATTCCAGATCATCATTTCTTTTATCTTCCGAGCTCCTTTTTTTAGTAAAGTATCTTTTTTCCCTTTAATACTTTGTAATTTATTCCAAAGATCCTCTTTTACCTCGTCTAATGATTTTTCAAATGATTCGGCAGTTGATTCTGCACGAAATAGTTTGCCATCAATTTGAAGATTAACCTCTACCCTGTGTATATCACCTTGTTGATGATGATTAGTGATCTTCTCAAATTCAACTTCGCATATTGATGAGTGGTTACCAATAAATTTATCGAGTACTGATAGTTTATTTTCAGCAATATCTTTAAGAGTGTCATCAATTTCTGTATTAGTTATTTTGAAATTTATACTTGGGAATGACATATATTTATTTGTTTATTTTTAATTAACCAGTCGATACAGAAAATGTTTTATGAGAAGATTGATGTCCGCTTATCAATTTAATCTCCCCTTTACTTAAACCAAGCTTAGCCATTAAAAGTTCTCTTACTCTTTTATTTGCTTGATTTCTTTCGGCCGGTTCCTTTACGCAAATAGTAAATGTACTGTCAGATGATTGGACGACTGTTTCTTTTTTAGCATTAGGAGTTACTTTGACTCTGATGTACATAGTTTTCATCTAAATATTTAACTATATCGTCTGACTCATACATCTGAATCTGTCTATCTTGGTCTACTAGAAAAGGTACCTGTCTTTTGCCTCCTAGTTCCATTAATTCATCAAGGTTCTGATGATCGGCATAGATATCTTTCAAATCTAAAGAAATATTTTCTGCTTCAGCAAAATTTATAACTTTATGGCAATAAGGGCAGCTGGTTTTGTAATAAAGTATAAGCATATTTAATTATCTAAGTTGGCTGGTAAATTTTCTGGTAACTCTTGTGGTGCTTGTGCTTTTTCAAACAAAATATAAGCAGCCAAAAAGACAATCAAGAAAGTAAGTCCGAGTAATGCATAAGCACTTCTCATAATGTTTTAATTATACTACTTCTGGCAGTTTGGGCAAAAATGAGTACCTCGGCCAGCAACTCGAGTTTTTTGAATGATATCCTTACATTTTAAACAAGGTTTACCTTGCCGACCAAAAACCCTTAATTTTTGAGTGTAGTTGCCTTTAGCGCCGTTAGAATCCTTAAAAGTCTGGAAAGTAGTACCACCATCAGCAATAGCTTCTTCTAATACCTTTTTGGCTTCGGACAAAATTTTCTTTACTTCCCCTTTATTTAGGGTGTTGGCTGGTCTGGTAGGTAGGATTTTGGCTCTAAATAAGGTTTCGTCTACATAAATATTTCCTAAACCAGCCAGAAAGGTTTGGTCTAAGAGACGGGCTTTGATATTTTGTTGGCTACGCATCAAGCGACCAAAAAATGTTTCAAAATCTAATTTATCTGATAGCGGTTCTGGTCCAAATTTTTTCTTAGCATTATCTTTTCCAGATTTATCAGTTAGTAATAAGTAGCCAAAAATTCTCTGATCATTAAAGTATAGAACTGTATCGTCGTTAAACGTAATAATCACTCTGGTATGCCTATTTGGCAATGTATGGTCATGAGGAGTTCCGTGACCTCCTTGTACTACTATATTTTTATTATTGACTACAAAAAATTGCCCTGTCATTTTTAAATGACCTAACATAAATAAATCAGGTTGGTCGACAAAAGAAAAGATTAATAATTTACCTATCCTATCAATATTTTTAATAGTTAGACCAGTGATTTTCTCAGAAAAATGTTGATCATTATTGACCGATTTAGGATTTAGGATCTCGACCTTTTTAATAGTCTTACCTTTCAATTTTTTCCATAATTGCACACGGACAGTTTCTACTTCAGGTAATTCTGGCATATGTCACAGTCTTAACACTTATTTTTCAGTATAGCAAAAATAAGTGTTAACATATATAAAAACCTATGGAGGAAGAAAATAAAGAATCGGTAAATATAGAAGAAATCGCCAGAAGCCTCACTTATCGCTCTGACGATAGAATGGTTGCTTTTAGAGACCTATCGTTACCTATTCGTAGTGCAGTTTTTAATATTTTGTCTCCAAATTTGAGACAAGAAATATTGTCAGCCTTATCTTTTAACGAATCTGTTGAATTATTAGATCACCTTGATTTACGACGTGTTCATCACATCTTGGCCAAGATGAAGGATAAGAAACGCCGAGAGAAATTAGTTGGTCGTATAAAGAGCGAACGTTTTGAAAAAATTGAATATTTTTTACAGTTTCATCCACAGGCTGATATTTCTCTGCTACATCTCAATTATGTCATTCTGACAGAAGAAAATTCGGTCAAAGAAACGTCAGATGTCATCGAAGATTACATTCATAATACTGGTAAAATGCCAGTAGTATTAGTGTCTAAAGACGGTCAATTAATTGGTGAAGTACCTTTTACCGAATTAGTGAAAGGTAGATCAAATACTAAATTACGTAATTATGTCGTACCAATTAAGACATCGGTCTACAATGCAAAAAAAGAAGATATTATGTCTTTGTTTGTGGTTTGTTGTCATGAGAAAGTAGTGGTGACTGATACTGATGGCAGTGTAATGGGTTTTATTTACGTTGATGATGTAGTCGATTTATTTGATGAACAACCAGCTAGCTCTCTTTATACATTTGCCAACGTTGAGTCTAGCGAAAGACCTTTTGATGGTGTTTGGGATAAGGTTATGGGACGATATCGATGGTTGATAATTAATTTACTCACTTGTTTTTTAGCTGCGGGGGTAGTCTCTTTTTTCCAAGGTGCCATTGATAAGTTAGTAGTACTAGCCGTCTTGATGCCAATCGTTGGCGGTATGGGTGGGAATGCTTCCACTCAGACTTTGGCTGTCACAGTGCGAGGTATAGCTATTGGTGAGATAAATTTAAAAAATTGTCGCCCAGCTATTGTTAATGAGGTTTTGGCAGGTTTAATCAATGGTTTAATAACAGGAATTTTACTTATACCAATTTCTTTGATGTTAGGCGTAGGATTTTCGGTAGCTATTTTAGGTACTATTACTGTCATTATGGGTCTGATGTTGGCTGGTTTTGTTGGTACTCTGACACCGTTAATATTGAAGCATCTAGGAAAGGACCCAGCTACTTCAGCCGGTATTTTGATATCCACTTTTAATGATGTTACTGTTTATTTCTTGCTTTTAGGTTTAGCAACTTTGTTCTTGTTATAAAAAACGACCATTTATGGTCGTTTTTTATAAACTTATTCGGTAGTTTGTCCGTCAAAGTGGTCAGTCTCTTCGCCAGCCTCAGCATCTTCTTTAGTAGCATGGATAGTTTTATCCTTATGTTCTGGAGGGGTATAGACCGTATACAATTTCATCGATGTATCACCTCGATTAATTATATTGTGTTTAGCACCGGCTGGGACCAGTATGGCACTACCGTCTCCAATACTATGAGAAATATCATTTAAGATCGCTTCACCACTACCACTTTCGATTCTTAAAAATTGATCAACATTATGTACTTCTTCACCAATTTCCTCTCCTGGTTTGAGTGACATTAATACTAATTGAGAGTTTTTGTTTGTGTACAAAACTTCACGAAAATTATCATTTTCTAGTGAAAGTTTTTCAATATTTGTTATATAACCATTCATATTAAGTATTATAGCATTCTGGTTGCAATATCGTATAAAAGGTTTATAGTCGATTATATGAATAAATTAGGTAAAAATGTATTAAATGTATTATTTTTTATCGTATTAATATTAATTTCTCTTGGTGCGTATTTCTATTACGTAAAAAATAATCATGAGGTAGTTAGTTCGATTCCAGAGCTAGAAGAAGTTGTGTCTGACGTTGCCCCTAATGGTTGGGTAGAAGAAAAAGGTGATGGTTATAAATTTTATTATCCCGCATCTCTTTCTCTAGATTTTATTAATTTAGTCGATTGGCCACCGGCCGTACAATTATTGACTGATAAATTTAGTTGTACTGAAGCCGGTGATGAAATTGCTGTAGCAGGAAAAACTACTTTAATAGAAATGGATGGAGTAAAGTATTGTCGTACACAAGAAAGTGAAGGTGCAGCAGGTAGTATTTATAATCAATATGCGTATGCGTTTGATTTTGAAGATAAGACTATGGTTATGACTTTCACTACCAGACAACCGCAATGTTTAAATTATGATTCACCTCAAAGTGAGTCGTGCATGCAGGAAGAAAATCAATTTAATCCTGATCAATTGATAGATAGTATCGTAAAGACAGTTAAGCCTAACTAACATAAAAGCCGTAAGATTCCTCTTACGGCTTTTATAGTGTTTTATTCTGGTACTACCCTGAATGTCTTTTTGTTTAATACTGTTGGTGTGGCTGCCATCGGCTCATCACTTTTTCTGTCTAGATACTCAATTTCAAAAGTACCAGTGTTGTCTATGATGGTAGTACTTTTAGGTGAGATTCTATCGCCTACAAACAAAGCATCGGTCAGAGAATAAGTGTTGTTTGAGCTTAGGGCTGCTACGGTGTAATAGAACGTGCCACTGCCCCCTGGGTTGTAATTGATCCAAAATACGTAATCGTCAATGCCATCAGCATTCAAATCACCCTGACCATCGAGTCCGATATATTTAACTTGATCTGTTTCACCGTCAACTAATTTTACCGGTTCTCCTTCTAGACTAAATTCAGCATTGCGCGGGTCAAAAGTATTGGTGTGGGTATTTTTATTTATAAAGATATATATACCTATTAACACTATTACTGTAATTACGGCTAATATTAAAGGGGTTAAAAATTTATTTTTCATATATTTATGACTAACATTAAACGGGTAAAAGTTTACTGCGTATTCTTAATCTTTTATTGCTTTACAGCTGTGATTGATAATGATATTCCTACCATATCATCGATTAAGTTATCACCCAGATTCTGAAAGAAACTGCCAGAGCCAAAGGTTAGTCCCCATTTTGTTCTATCAATCTCAAATCGTGCTTGAGTATGTAGTAATCCGTCGTCTGTCTGGTAAATATAAGCTGGGAAAGTAATTTCATTAGTCTGTCCTTTTAGAGTTAAGTCTCCGGTAATAAGATATTGAAAATCATTAACTTTTTCAGGAGTTTCTTCAATTTTAGTAATTACAAATTGAGCTGTAGGATAATTGGTAACGTCAAACCAATTACCACCTTTAAGATGTTGCTCCAATAGATTTTCTTGCCCGGGTTTCTTAGCTGTTAAACCAACAGTTAGGGTATTCATGTCCATACTAAAACTTCCTTTAGCAGTTGTGTTAGTGACATCAATTTCTCCGTGTGATAAATCAATAGTGCCACTGTTTACATAACCGTCAATTAAAGGTTTTTTACCAGACCAATTAAAAGTACTTTTGTTTGTATCGACTACGTAATGACCAGGTGTGACTGTGGTGGCTGAGTCGTCAATATATACTGTGTCACTAGTAGAATTGCTATTACTGTCATCACCTAATTTGGCAGAATTTTGAATAAAAAAGTACGTCACTGCCCCAATAATTAGTAAGGCAATAACCAATAAAGTAATATTTCTCATAGTTTAAGTATTATAGCAAGATATTTGTGCGTATTTCATAGTCATAACTAGGAATGACGCTATTGCACTTTATCTGGATATGTAGTTATCTATATTTAATTAATAATAAACTATTTTGAATTATGAATCTGATAGACATTTTGCTGTACATTTTTTCTTGGAGATTAATTATTGTCTTAATATTGTTATGGGTAATCATAACCTCTATATTTATTGTTAGAGGAAAGACTGCAGCTATTTTGGAAACATTAGGTAAACCTCAAAGTCGAGCTCGTTTATCTGGTTTACAATTTAAATTGCCTTGGCCGTTTACCATTGTCCGTGCACGAGTAAATTTACAATTGCAGGAGATTCGTGCCGATGTGTCTATTAAGACTAAAGATAACGCGTTTATGGTGTTACCGGTTAAAGCTCAGTATCGTGCCAGTGATGAGCCTGAAGGTGCGGTAAAGGCTCACTATGAGCTGGAGGATCCGGAGACTCAGATTACCTCCTACGTGCTCAATAACGTACGTCAGACAGCGTCAGGGATGGATATGGTGGATTTGTATGCCAACCGTGATTCTATGGAACAGGAAGTACAAAACTCTTTAAGTGAAAGATTTGCGAGATATGGTTATGTGATTGAAAACGTATTGGTGGACGAACCACAACCAAGTACCGAAGTTCGCGATGCTTTCAATCGAGTGATTGCGTCTCAAAGATTAAAAGAAGCAGCCGAAAACGAAGCGGCGGCTGAAAGAATTAAACTAGTTGGTATTGCACAAGCAGAAGCTGAAAGTAAAAGACTGCAAGGTGAAGGTATGGCGCAGATGCGCGAAGCAGTTGCTAAGGGGTTGGAGCAAGCTATGGCGACCATGATTAAATCTGGATTGAGTCCTGAACAGGCTATTGATTTTCTGAATGAGACTAATCGCTTAGACACTATCACCAACGCTGCCACTAATGGCAATATGATTTTGGTAGATAGTAGTAATAATAAAAATTTATTAAATACCATTGCAGCCGTTAAATCCGTTAAATAAGATTAATTACATTAAAACCCATCAGTTTATAAACTGATGGGTTTTAATTTTTAAGAGTCAAAACAATAACAATGCTCCGCGGGCAGGATTCGAACCTGCGACCAATCGGTTAACAGCCGACTGCTCTACCGCTGAGCTACCGCGGAGCGTTGGTATCGTTTAGATGAACTATCCTGAATTAACAGGTATGTCATATTGTACAAAAAATCGGTAGATTTTCAACTATTACCATTGTCCTCAATTTTTAGGATAATTACAGGTGGACCCACGGAGAATCGAACTCCGACCTCTTCCATGCCATGGAAGCGTTCTACCACTATACTATGGGCCCAAGAACGGTGAGTTAAAATATATCAGAAAAGTGGATTTTAGAGAAGAAAAACGCCCGACAGCTTCGCTGTCGGGCGGATTATATCATTCGCACTCTAGAATGAGTGGTTTATGATCTGAGACCTCAAATTCAGTTGGGGCCAGAAAAGAAGTTACCTTGACGTTTGGTGACGCCAATACAAAGTCTGCTTCTCTAACTCCTTTTGAGTAGTGGCTGGTACGGGTATCGGTAATGCCAAACTCATGATTAAGAATTCGGCCTTCCCCATCAAAAGCATTACCGGTTTGCAAGAATTTTAATGACGTACTTTTGGAAGTTAAGTTTAGATCACCTCCTAGAATCATCTTCGGTTTAGTACAAAATACGCTTCTGGCTTTCAGTATCATCTCGGTCATAAAAACGTCGGCATTAATAGATTGTCGCTGTCTTTCAATGGTGTCGTCTTTGTGTCCATTAATCCAAATTCCATGGAAATGAGATACGACGTACACCGCGTTACCTTTTTTAAACGTAATACCTTGGATAGCTCGTCCAGCTGGTGACCCTTCATTGGTTTTATTATATTGCCCAAACACCATGCCAGAATTAAAGAAAGTAGGAATATCTTTTGAAACAAACATGGCAATACCGTAACGAACTGGTAACTTATGACGCTCTAGATCGTGTAGTAAATATTCACCATGGGCTGTGTAATAACCAGTATGTTTTGGCAGCAGCTTACATAAGGCATACCATTGACTAGCAAAAATATCCTTTTTACGACTACCCGACAAAGTAGGTGTAATGTACTTACCTTTGATGTGGGGAATGTCGTGGACCTCGGAAAAACATAAAACGTCAAATTCAGAACGAACTGCTCGGATATATGCTTGCAAATCTTCCCATAGCTCGCCACCCCAAGTGTTAAGGAACATAACTCTCAACATCGTCTTTCTCCTTGTCGAATTCCGAGCCAACTATACGAGTTTTTGTGTATAGTGTAAAGAACTAATCTATATAGTTGTTTGTGATAAAATCCCTAACATGAATGTGACCATTGATAGTAGCTGGAAACAGGTAATGGCTCCTGAGTTTGAGAAAGAATATTTTGAAAAACTAACCAATAGGATTAGAGAGGCCTATGTATCACACAAGGTCTTCCCTCCGCCCAAATTATTATTCAATGCTTTCAATCTCTGTCCGTTTGATCAGGTTAAGGTCGTAATTATTGGACAGGATCCTTATCATGGACTAGGACAAGCACATGGTTTGTCATTCTCGGTTCCAGATGGTGTCCAAATTCCGCCATCTTTAAAAAATATTTATAAGGAAATCCACTCTGATTTAGGTAAAGAGATTCCTACTTCTGGCAATCTGGAACGCTGGGCAAAACAAGGGGTTTTACTCCTAAATGCCACTTTGACAGTTTATGAGTCTCAAGCTGGTTCACATCAAGGCTGGGGTTGGGAGGAATTTACTGACGCTGTGATTAAAAGCATCTCTGATAAAAAGACTGATGTAGTATTTATGTTGTGGGGCCGGTACGCGCAAAATAAAGAAAGTTATATCGATGGTAATAAACATTTGATTTTGAAATCCCCTCACCCGTCACCTTTATCGGCACATAATGGTTGGTTTGGTTCTAAACATTTTAGTAAAGCTAATGAATATTTAAAAAGTATTGGCCAGACTGAGATTGATTGGTAACACATAAAAACCGAGCCTGTACAGCTCGGTTTTATTGTCATTTAGTTTCTAAAATAAGTCCCAAATGTCTTGATCTTCTTCGCCATCAATTTTAAATATAGCAATTCCTTTTAGTTTGTATTTCTCGGCTAAATCAATTTTGTCTTCAATGGCTTTAGCATCTGAGAACCAAACAATATTTACCTCTGTTGGTATTTTGGCTAAATTGGCAAACAACAAAGCTTTAGCGGCCGCTTCAAATCCAGTCTTGGTGCCATCGGGTGTTGGTAGTGAATCTAAAATACTGAATACTGAATCTTTAGGGAAGAAAGTGTAACTTGCTTCGCCAGCACTATTGCGACCAATATCTACATGATAGTCGTCAGCTAACTCTATAGCGTCAGGTAGGTTTATAGCTCCGACACCTTTGTATTCTTTGTACCAGTCTGGCTCCACGGATATGGTCCATTGACGACCATAAGTAGGAACGCCGAGCATGATTTTATTGGCCGGAATTTCTTTGATAGCTAATTGAATTACTTTTTCTACCCAATCTTTATCAGCTACCGGAATATAAGGCTCTCCCTTTTTGGCGTCATTTAATAGTAAGTCAGCTCTCTGCTGATCATAAGTCATTAGTTCTACTGCGTCACAATATTGACCGATGGCCTTGTAGTCATTGGCATACTCAATGACTGAAGGTACTTCTCGCCAACGGCTTTCTGGTGGAGTTCGTGATTCGACTGTACAAGTAAGTGTTTTATTACCTAATCTGGCTTTTAGTTCTTTTAGAAACAGTGAGAAATTATCCTTAGTCTCGGCCAATTTTGATTCATAATCAATATTAATTCCGTCAAAATCACCAGCTTCAACAGTTCTAGCGATTAATTCTATATGTAAAGCTCTCCAAGTAGGGTTACTTAATACTTGTTGAATTTCAGCGCCATTATTCCATAAAATAGATGGTATGACAGGTATGTCCTTTTTATGTGCTTCTTTAATAAGATCCTGCCATTTATCTTCTGATAAATCAGCTTTATCTATAGGAATACCACCGGCAGTCATTTCAAAGGCAAACGGATAGATGACATCTAATTTATTAATATGCTCAGAGGCACTCTCAGTACCCATAGTGTCTTGCCACCACGGGATCCAGCCACCTATCTCTAGTTCTTTTGCTTGTATGAAGCTAGTTGGTAAAAATAACCCCGCCATTAACAAAATGGTTAAATATCTATTCATATATTACGCAGACGAGTCGGGAATAAGATTCTTTCACTGTCTTTGAAAGAAAACGTAATGTTGTTCGTCTAAAAGACTGGAATGGTCCATTAAACGGAGCTAAATACCAGGAGGGCCTGGTATCTAATCTATCCAAGGAGTGAGTTCTTTGTTCAAAAAAATCAAATGCGTTCTGTTGGGGATGACTATAATTATGGGCTTCGCCACCACAACACATGCAGCCACAGTCGAAAAAGAGGTACGTCAGTACTTCCGCAATGATCCAGTTTTGGTTGCTATCGCCGGCTGTGAGTCGGAGTTTCGTCAGTATGATTCTGACGGCAATGTGTTAAAAAATCCAAATTCAAGTGCTACTGGCGTGATGCAGATCATTTCCTCTATTCATAGGAGGGAGGCTTTGAATCTGGGTTACGATATTTATACCACCCAAGGAAATTTAGGCTACGCTGCCTATCTCTATCATAGAGAAGGTACTAGGCCATGGAAGGCCTCTAAAGCTTGTTGGGGCTAACGACAGAACGTTATGATACCAAGGCGGGATATCTTCGATATCCCGCTTTTTATTTTTTCAGGTATAATGCCGACAATATAACAGCTTTTAATATTACAGTTATTTACTTCTATAAACGTATTTGTAGTAGGAAGAGAAATTATGAAACAGCCAAAATATGTAGTATTGGAAAAACAAGTTGGCGAAACCCCTCTGCAGGTGATTTTACGTTTTAAATCTAAAAACCCTGAACTAGAAAATATCCCTATGGCATATGCTGGGCGCTTAGACCCCATGGCTAGTGGTAAATTGATTATTTTAATTGGCGAGGAGTGTAAAAAGCAGACAGAGTATCACGCTTTCGATAAGGGTTATCAATTTGAAATTTTATTGAATACCAGCTCTGACACGGGAGATATTTTAGGTTTAGTGGATTGGCAAACTAATAAAATTGTTGACACTGACAAATTGATTAAGTTGAGTCACGATTTGGTTGGTCGCTTATCTCTCCCCTACCCTAATTTTTCATCGAAAACAGTTAAGGGTAAGCCATTGCATGTTTGGACTTTAGAAAATAAATTAAATGAAATTGAGATTCCGGTTGCTCATACAAATATATATAAACTTGAGTTAGTGGATGTGCGATTAGAAAAAGCTGAGGATGTTTATAAAAATGTGGTAAAGAAGATCACTTCTTTACCAACTGTTACTGATGAGAGTAAGAAACTAGGACGTGATTTTAGACGCAAAGATGTACTAATGTCGTGGCAGATTTGGTTAGAGAATCATAAGGGTAAAAATGTACAAATTGCCACTTTTAATTGCGTAGCTTCCAGTGGGACCTATATGCGTTCTTTGGCTGAAGAACTCAGTCGTCGGCTAGGGACTGTTGGATTGGCTTATTCAATTCATCGGTTTATGATTGGGAAATACCTAGTTTTGCCATGGAAAAGAGGCTTTTGGTGGCGAAGGATAAGTTGACTTTTAGATGTTTTTTTGGTATCTTTCTAGCCACATATGTCACAGGATAGACTAATTAAACTGGTTTCCAAAGGAGACGAAAATGGTGTTGGTAAAGGCCATGTTTACTACACTACTTTTAATAATAAGAATAAGAAGGATCCTAGCAAGAAACACTCTGAGCGAAAGTTCAATCCAGTTGCTAAGAAGCACACAGAATACGTTCAGAAGAAATAAGGTTTCGTAAAATGATTTAAAATGGCGCCATTTTGGCGCCCTTTTAAATTTCTGATTACAGACTACCTTGATCTGCTTGGCAATTTCTTTCCAGCACTTGAATAAGGATTTGTTGAGCAGCTGCTACATTAGCACTTTGACCTTTCCATGTCTCTTGTACAGGTTGTTCGATACCCCTAGAAAACGAAAAGGCTAATTGCCATGGTAAGCCACCTTTATTTTTCTCACCTTTGGCTATGGCGTTAAAATTGGCCGTCACCTGCTCGGGTGTTTGACCGCCAGATAGAAAAACTACTCCTGGCACTTCGCTTGGTACACTCGCTTCTAGGGTTCTGATAGTGGCTTCGGCAACTTCATTGGTATTGCTTTGAGTTTGGTACTTATTCCCTGCTAGCACCATGCTAGTTTTTAGGATCAAACCTTTTAAATCCACTCGGTATTGTACTAAGACGCTAAATAATGTCCGAAGTGTCAGGGTGGTAATTTCTTCAGCCTTTGCCAAATCGTGACTGCCTTCATATAGGACCTCAGGCTCAACAATAGGTACAAGTCCTGCTTCTTGGCATAAACGTGCATATCTTGCCAGTAATAAACAGTTGAATTTTATACTGTCGTGTGTCGGAGTCGATTCGCTTATTTGAATCACTGCTCTCCATTTGGCAGCTCGTGCACCCATTTTATAGTATTCGTCCAATCTTTCTTTTAGACCGTCTAAGCCCTCAGTAATTACTTCTCCTGGAAAACCGTCTAAATCTACAGTGCCTTTATCTACCTTAATAATAGGAATGATACCTTTTGCAATTAAGTAATCCACAAAAGCTGTACCGTCGTCAGTGTGATTTCTAATTGTTGAATCGTAAAGAATTATACCGGTTATGTATTTTTCGATATTTGGTGCTGTAAATAGTAATTGTCTATACAGGCGTCGTGTCTCAGCTTCGGCGGCGGCACCTACGGCTAGTAATTGTTTATCGATAGTTTTGCTACTTTGATCGGCAGCTAATATGCCTTTGCCTGGGGACATTAATAATGCAGCCGTTTTGTAGAGAGTTTCATTTTCCATTTATTTATTATATCAACACAGGGCACGTCTGCGACGCGCCCTGTGTTGATTGGTGACTTAGCTTCTAATTTTCCATCCAACTTTAAATAAATGTGTCACTAATATTCCTAGAAATATAACCAGGCCAAATATGACAATGAGACCGATTGTAGAATTAGCTTCACTGTAGCCAATCATGCTACTTCTAATACCATCGGCAAAATAAAAGAAAGGGTTTATTTTGGTAATAGATTGTGCGAGCGGAGGTAAGAATGTCACTGAATAGAAGATACCTCCCAAGTAAGTTAAGGGAGTAATGATAAAGGTGTTTAGTACTTGCAACTGCTCAAAACTTTCTGCCCACAAGGCTATGATGATACCTAACATGGCAAAAATAGCAGATATAGCAGATACGTACACTAAAAAGTAAATAGGATGCACTAAATTCACGGCTCCAAATAATACTCCGACTAGTAGAATCAGCAGGGATACCATAATAGATCTGGCGACAGCACTACCAACTAAACCAATGAGCATTTCTAAATAAGAAAATGGCGCAATTAGAATCTCCTCAATACTTTTCGAGAAACGCATAAAATATAAATTGCTAGATGCAGAAGCGAATGATGCATTTATAATAGAAAGCATCAAAATACCTGGGAATACAAAAGATATGTAGGGTACTCCTGAAAAATCATCTATCCTAGTGCCAATTACTGTTCCAAAAATAAAAATATATAAGGCAGCAGAAATTGTCGGGGCTAAAAGTGTTTGAGTAACCACTCTAAAAGTACGAATAATTTCGCGTTGCATCATCGTCTGTAAGCCAATCCAATTCATAGTTAGTTTGTTTCATTTTTAATTACTTCTAGATATGTATCCTCGACCGATTTACCTCCTTTGGTAAATTCTTCTTTAGTACCTTGAGCTACTATTTGACCGTGATTAATAATGGCAATTTCATTACATAAATATTGGATTTCCTCTAAGTAATGTGAGGTTAGGATAATAGTTTTACCAGCAGTATTCATTTCTTTTAAATATTGCCATAAATCATGACGTTGCTCGACGTCGACACCAGCAGTTGGTTCGTCCAAGATTAACAAATCAGGTGTATGAATTAAGGCTCTTGCTAACATGGTGCGTCGCTTGAGTCCACCAGATAATTTTTGAAATTTTAATTTGCGATGATTTTCTAAATCAAACAGCTTAATTAGTTCGTCAATTCTAGTTTTACGGACTTCTTTGGGTATACCATAATAGCCACCCATGTAATTTATAAGTTGCTCAGGAGTGGAAAAGATATCCACATTAAATTCTTGTGGAGAAAGTCCTACTTTGGTTCTAGCTAATTTATATTCTTTTACGACATCAGTGCCGTCTATAAGTATTTGACCTGATGTTGGTTGCGTTATACCAGTAATGCTATGAATGATGGTGGACTTACCGGCTCCATTTGGTCCTAATAATCCAAAAAAACTCCCCTTCTGGATCGTTAAGGAAATATTATCTACGGCAGTTTTATCGTCATAAATTTTTGTTAAGTTTCTGATTTCTAATGCTGGTGTTGTTTGTGACATTTTTTAATTATATCAAGACTGTCAAATTTAAAATAAAACCAGACATTTCCGAAGATTAATTTATTGACTGAAACTACTATAAATTGCATAGTACTACTATCTAACCATATGAATCAAGAAGAAAAATGGTTATTGGAGGAGAAATACAAAGGCGCGGAAAGCGAAGCTTTCCGCGCTGGTGTTTCCTTATTGCATGCTGGCACGCCCTTAGCTTACCTGATTGGATATATACCCTTTCTTCACACCAAAATATATCTTGATTCTAAGCCGTTAATTCCTCGTTCAGAAACTGAATATTGGATTGAGAAAGCCATTTATACAATGTCTGGTCGTCAGGATAAAATTAAAGTACTTGATCTATGTGCTGGGTCTGGCTGTATCGGAGTGGCAGTAGCTTTTCATACCCAAAATACGACTATTGATTTTGCCGAAATTGACTCTGCCCACCTATCGACCATTACTAAAAATCTGAAGGAAAATAATATTCATAGTGATAGAACAAATATTTTGATAAGCGATTTATTTAATCAGGTAAATGCTAAATATGATTTTATCTTGACTAACCCACCATACATTGATCCGGTGTTGGATAGAACAGAAGAAAGTGTAAAAGCGTATGAACCTCATCAAGCTCTTTATGGAGGTGAATTTGGTATGGAAATAATTACGAAAATAATTTTTCAAGCTAAAGAACATTTAAATCAATCTGGTCAGTTGTGGATCGAACACGAGCCTGAACAATCTACTGAAATTACCAAACTCGCCTCTTTGGCCGGATTTTCACATACGACAACTTTTCCTGACCAGTATGGTCGGCTTCGTTTCTCTATTATTATGTAATAATAATGTCTATGGAGTCATTCCTTACTTTTATTTCGGAGTTGATATTTTACATTACTCTACCCGTGATGTTGATTTATAGTTGGATTTTTAGCTACCACTGGTATCAATATGGAGTTTCTAAAAAATCATCACTAGTACTAACGATTGTTTTTCTAAGTGTATCCGCTATTTTATTATTGATTATGTTTTTTACCTCTGTATATGTTAATCGATAAAATCAGTTTAGAACCAAATGAAAATGTAGTAACGATAACTCATCGTCATAAGTTTTATATAATCATAGAATTGTCGATCTTACTCATAACTGCATTATTACCAGCCTTATTAATTCTATTGGTTAAAAGCCAATTAAGCATCCTGCCTTTTAATATTTTTGATTACAGTATTTTTCTGACTTACTGCTACGCTGTATGGCTACTCATGATGTGGGTCGCTGCTTTCTTTACTATTACTGATTTTTATCTAGATGTCTTGGTCGTTACTGATAAAAGGTTAATTATTGCTAATCAAAAAGGTTTTTGGCGTCGGAGTCTATCTAGTTTCCGCTTAAATCGCCTACAAGACATTAATGTAGAGATAGATGGTATTCTCCCTACCTTGCTTGATTTTGGTACTTTACACGCTGAAACTGCTGGACATAGTGAGGAAAAGTTCCAGATGGATAATTTACCCGATCCTCGAGGCCTAAAGGCTAAAATAATGACTGCGATAGATAATCAATATCGTCGTAATTAACTGTTTTAACCCTCTTTCTTAGTAAAGAATAAATTATTACTACCACCGACAATAAGTAATAGACTGTATACAATATTGGTAATAGAACTAGGCCTGGATGAATGTCAGGTCCACCAAAACCCCCGCCACTACTTTTCATATTCAATATCATATAGGTCAGAATCACTGTCACTGGCGCAAACCAAATAGCAAAGAATTTCCAGGATTCAAAGACTTTTTTCGGTAACAAATATAACAAAAGAGTTAGTGGTAGTAGACATATAATTAGGCCAATTAAGGTATAGATTAGTATTCCCAACTGTTCGTTGAAGTGAAAGACGCAAATCTGATTTATTCCACATCTAGGGAATCTGATAATGGCATATATCGCATAGGCTAAAACACCTGAACATGCAGATATTATAACTAGAGTTCTTTTCGTTATGTATTTCATGATTGAATGCCTATATAAGTTTATAAAATTTTACTATTCCAGTGATAATTATTACTAACGATATCAAGAAATATACTCCGTATAGTAGGGGTAATAACAATATTTCGTAGTGTATATCAAAAAAGCCACCACGATAACTATTTGCTATCGCTAAAATCAAATAAGTCAAAACCATAGTTATGGGAGCAAACCAAAGAGTAAAAAAACTCCAGGGTCTATAGACTATTTTGGGTAACCAAAATGTTACACAGGAAAATAAAAGTATTAATGGTGCAATAAAAAAGCCACTAACCCAATACCATAATTTATATACAGCAAATAGATCTATACAAGTTTCGTTCGTTAGACAGATCAGTGAGGTTGATAAATAAAACACCAATAAAATTGCCAACGTACCAACCAAACCAATGGTCAGAAAGATTTTTTTATCAAGTAATTTCATTAGATATATTATAGTCTATTAGTTAGCAATATTTTCTTAATAATCATCGTAACTTCTAGTAATTGTTGTGTTAGCGCGTCATATTCGTCAGGAGAAAGTTGATTTTTAAATGTTTGCAAAGTCTCAATAGCGAACTGTAGTTGCTTCACCATTTCTGCTATTTCCTCTGGGGTTAATTCGGTTTCTCCAGTCCGATGTTTTAGAATCTGATGATTACTACTTAGATAGTGTTTTTGATTATTTGTATTTGAATTGGGTGCAGAGACCTCTGTGCCTAGAATGGGTGTGTAGATAAAATCAGTCATTCCGTCTCCGTCGTAATCTAATTGCAGATTACCAGCGTCAAGTAAACCGTTGTCTGGGAAATGCATATTAGCCACTGTGTGACTAGTGGTAGGTAAAGCCGTGAAGGTGCTAGTAGCAACTGGGGCACCCTCTATCATTTCTTTTACGTCGAGGGTGAATGACCCTTCTGCTTGACCATTTAGTACTAAATCAAAATTAGTACCCAAGGGAATGCGTAATGTTTGTACTTCGCCATATCGAGTAAATTCTGCACCTGGTATTTCTGATGTATCTTTATTTACGATGTGGCCGTCCTTATCGATAGCTGATAAATCTAAAGGTGAGTGTAGGATAAATGATAAATAATTTACATCCTGTAGGTCAGGTTTTTCTGTCGATATGTAAGATGGTAAATTTGAATTAGTATGAGCAAGTATGTTGTCTAGGATTAGAGAGCGGATGGACGGTACTTCTAATATATTTGCGTGTTTTTCTTTGAAAGGTCCCCAGCTGTTTCCATCTTTATTTACAGAATAAAGATCGACCCACCAACTTTGGATATTATCCCCTAAAGCTAAAGCACTAGACAAAATGACTGTACCGTCGCCTTCTAGAGTTTCATGAGGATCATAAGACAATTCGTTGATAAAATTTAACGGAGAACAAGTCGGTTCGCCACACTTCCTGATACTTTTATAGTCAATATTACTAAGAGTGTATTCTCCTATGCCTGCAATTTGATGTATTTCTATATCCGCCGGCGGTTGCCAGGTAGAATCAATACTACTTTGCGCAACCAGAGCATTATTTAATAAATAGCTGTTACCAATAGCAGGATTACCTAAGTCGTCATAATTTGGTTCGGTTCTACCTTCTTTGGCTGTCAAAAAATCGATTAATTCTACTGGATTGGTAATAGCATAACCATAGCGATCAATAAATTTCTGAGTAGCAGGTCCGTCTTCAAAGGTTACATATGGCTCATTTGCCGAACTATATTCATTGGTGTAATAGTCTGCAAACGGTAAAAGTTGATAAGATGCGGGAGCGTTTTTGGAAAAGTTTCTAGCAGCTATATCTGATAGTTTAAATGGTATACCTAAGTCATATCCATGCAAAAGAGCCCCAATAGCTTTAGGAGTACCAGATTGAGGTACGGCGACAAAAATTACTTTATCAATCAGATTGCTGGCTTCTTCATCAAGTTGGTTGATAAGTGCTTTAGTTAGTAATCCGCCATTTGAATGAGCTACGATGGTCACTTTGCCACTTTTTGAATTGGCCGCTAGCTGTCTTAGTTTATTTATAATGTACGGCTGTTTTGTGCTGGTGGTGTATGAAATAGAACCATCTAATTTCTCAATACCACTAGAAAGTATGTCCGTGAGTGATAGTCGCCAGTCGTAAGGTATGGTAGCGTAGTCATTTATGATTCCCCCTTCTCGGTAATTTTCTAAATCCTGAATAAATGATTTGTAGACCTCAAAATCGACGAAGGCATCAAAAGTTTTAATAATATCTCTGGTCGCGATCTGATCGTTTATACTTTTACCGTAGCTATCTAGTAATAATTTTTCTACTTGAGTGTCGTTTCCTTCCCATAATTTTTCATCATGGTCATAAAGGTCTGAACCCATAATCCCTGGAATGAACATGACATTAGAAATACAATTTTCAAAACACGGCAGGCTCGTTAGCCAAGGAATGTATTTAACATCACCAATGATTTCATCGCCTAGTTTTTCCTCCTCTGGGTTAATGGTTGGTCCACCTTCATGTCCCCAGTAGTTGCTGGTTGCATCTATGTCACCTACAGCGCCAGCGATCTTATTGCCAGCTATGTAGCTATTTTTAATGGTGACACTGCCGTCAATATTACTAACCCCTAACTCGTCATTGTCTAGAACAATACTGTTATTAATAGCGGTGCTGCCATTATGATTATCTAAACCAAAAGCGTTTTTACTTAACAGCAATCCGTTAGCACTTAAATTTGTAGAGTCGTTAATTATGCCTGTTTGAGAAAAATTCGTTACTTCTACATTTTTCAAATCTATGTCACTGTTATAGATATAAATACCAGTGCCATCACCCTTATTTATCTTGCTATTTTGCAGGTCCACCTGCGAATTGTCAGCGTATAAGGCTAGTCCATTAGTAACATTATTAATTATTAGATTACTCAGAGTGGTTGTTGGGCTGTTGGAAATATAAATTCCATGTTCGGAATCGTTAATAGTTAGGTCGTTGATTTCATTATTATTGTCTGTCAAATAAACCGCATAGCTATAACCCTCGGGATTTGTGATGACGCTCCTACTGAGAGTAGTCTTGTTTCCAAAAGATAATAATCGGCCATCTTGAATATTTAAATCTTCTATAGTTGCAATACCGTTATCTAAGAATAGTTCTGATGACTCTAGATTCAGATTAGTAATGTCACTAATAGAATTAAATAGCATAATCCCATAATCTTTCTTTTGGCTGCTCCTTAGATTTAAATCATTAATGTTTACTATCGAATCGTAGAATAGTAGTAACCTACCTTTTATAGCTGATTCTATATTAGCTAATTCAGAATGGTCCGAATTATGTATAGCGATATCACCTTCAGTATCCACTTTGGTAAGGGTAATTGGTTGGTCGACAGTACCGACAGCGTGCAGATTACCAAAAATATTTAAATTAGCTTTATTAGTAATTTTAATATTAACTCCTGGATCAATCGTTAAAGTTGATCCAGGAGTTTGAGGACTAATATTAACAAATCCATTAATAATATATGGGCTACCTGCTAGAGACCAAAAAGTGTCTCCTTCAATATCTCCCGATATTTGAGTTTCAGCACTAGCACTTTGACATGTTAAGCATAGTGCTGCGAATATAAAAATGTATATTCGACGTTTTAACATTTAGTCAAATATTATGAAATATATTATAGCTTATTTATTTCCATAACTGCTTACTTGTTCCCAATTGTGTTTTCTGGGTTTTTTTCATACAATCATAGGTATTATGGCTGAAAAACTACCTACAGAACCTTATAAGGGCGTCCGAGACTTTTATCCTGAGGATATGGCTGTACAACAGTATATTTTTGATATCTGGAGCCAGACAGCTGAGTCTTTTGGTTTCCAGCGTTATGACGCTTCGGTATTGGAGCCGTCAGACATGTATAAAAGCAAAGGAGCTGAAAATGAGGAGTTGGTAAATGAACAGACCTATACATTTACTGATCGTGGTGGCCGAGAAGTGACCTTAAGACCGGAAATGACTCCGACAGTGGCGCGTATGATTGCTGGTAAATACAAGGAGTTGGCTTTCCCGGCTCGTTGGTATTCTATCCCCAATCTATTTCGGTATGAGCGTGCTCAAAGAGGACGTGTTCGAGAACACTGGCAGTTAAACTGCGATATGTTTGGTAGTGATGATATGGCTGCCGATGTAGAAATGATTGCCTTGGCTCATCAGATACTTATAAACTTCGGTGCCTCTGAAGATATGTTTGAAGTCCGTATCAATGATCGTAAGGAAATGACTGCCTTTTATGAAAGTATCGGCATTACTGACCCTGAAATTATTACCAATCTTACAAGGCTAAATGACCGTTTCCATAAAATCAGTACTGATGAATATCAGGCTGAGTTGACAAAATTGGCTCCAGAGCAAGCGACTCAAATTTTCCAGTTTGTATCGGGTGCTGATGACTCTAGTAACGAATTGATTAAAAATTTACAAAACCTCGGCATTGCTAATGTTAGAATTGATCGGTCGCTGGCTAGAGGTTTTGACTACTACACTGGCGTGATTTTTGAGATTTTTGATACTGATACCAATAATAATCGCTCAATGCTTGGTGGTGGTCGTTACGATAATCTAACTTCCCTATTTACCAAAGAGGCTATTGGTGGCATTGGTTTTGGCATGGGAGACGTGACTATGCGTGATTTCTTGGAGACTCATGGTTTGTTACCACGATTAAATAAAACGGCTGCCGTGATAGTGATTCCTACTGAATCTTCATATAACCTGGAGGCGGAGAAAGTGGCACAATCTTTACGTAGAATAAATTTGGCAGTGATGGTAGATATTTCTAATCGTAAGTTAGTTAAAAAAATTGCCAATGCGGATGAAGTGGGGGCTGGATATGTGTTGGTAGTCGGTGAAGATGAAGTGAGTCGTAACGAATTTGTGCTAAAGAATTTGGCAGATGGAACAGAAACATCTGGTACACTAGAAGTATTAGCGGAAAGATTTTCGGCCTAGAGAGGTTTTGAAAGATAATTTTATAGATTGTGCGATACGTAGTTTTTGACCTTGAAACTCAGAATATATTTTCTGACGTAGGAAGTAACGACCCCACTAGTTTGGATATTTCAGTGGCTTGTTTTTATGATAGTGAGTTAGATCAGTATACAGCTTTAACAATTGATGAACTGCATAAAGCTTGGCCAATTGTTGAGAGTGCTGACGCGTTGGTAGGATACAATTCCAACCATTTTGATATACCACTTCTAAATAAGTACTACCCCGGCGATTTACATACAATTAAAAGTATCGATATTCTAGAATCAATTAGACAATCATTAGGTCGTCGACTTCGACTTGATAGTGTGGCTGAAGCGACTGTGGGGGCGAAGAAGTCCGCTGATGGCTTACAGGCGGTTCGTTGGTGGCGTGAGGGTAAAGTTGATGAAATTAAAAAATATTGTACCCAAGACGTGAAAGTTACCAAAAAAGTTTTTGACTATGCGATGGCTAATGGCCATGTAAAATTTAAAGATGGTTCTAGGAAGCGTGAAATACCTTTGGATATTTCGAGTTGGACCGAAAAGGGTGATTCTTCTATGACCTACTCCCTACCTTTCTGATCTAAGGTTAAGCAAAATAAAATAAAAATAGCACCAATATTGCTAGAGCAATACGATACCAAATAAAAGGCCAAAGGGTATTTTTACGTACAAAAGTTAGCATAAACTTGATAGCAAATATGCCAGAAGTGAACGCTATAATTGATGCTAGTAGTAGACCGGTCCATTCAAATTGAGCATCTGAAGTAATTAAATCTAGCAATTTCTTGAGTCCGCTACCTGCAATTATTGGTATGGCTAATAGGAAAGAAAACCTCGCTGACTCGGCTCTCGATAGACCCATAAGCATTCCGCCTACAATTGAAGCACCACTGCGTGACATGCCTGGGATTAAAGCTAAACATTGGAATAAGCCTATTTTGAGACCTTTCATCAAGGTCATTTTCTCTTGACGCGGTTTATTTAGATATTGCCATTCGGCATACATAAATAATATAGATCCGGCAATTAGTACTACTGCGACTATTAAAGGGGATCTAAATAGAGTCTCCATGAAATTTTCCAGTAACAGACCTAGAATTACAGCCGGTACAGTACCAATCATTAAGGCATAAGCCATGGTAATTTCTTTATCATTTACTGGTAGTCGGGATAACTTTCTGAGTATCGCGTTTATCATGGTCCAGATATCCTTATGAAAATAGATAATGACTGCCATGACTGTAGCTAACTGTAAAATGGCGTCAAAGGCCAAGTCGCTTTCGGTAGCTCCAAACAAAGTGTGCAGGATTACTAAATGTCCGGTAGATGAGACTGGTAGAAATTCTGTTAGTCCTTGAATTAGGCCTAAAACTATGTTGTTTATAGCTTCCATTACCTACAGATTATATCATGGTAAAATATCAACCATATGAATGAAACAAATAGTCAAAACCAAGACAATCGTAGCCGTTCCGGTTCTTCGTTATTGATTCCAATAGCAATAATTATCGGTTTCGCTTTGATTGCAGCTGCTATATTTTTCAGTGGTAGCAAAACGCCTATTACAAATACGATGGGTGCTAGTGGTAGTTCTCAGGCAGACTTATCAAAATTAAATCCAATCACAGCTGACGATCATATTAGAGGTAATCCTAATGCCCCTTTAATGATTGTAGAGTATTCAGATTTTGATTGTGTATTTTGTCACAGTTTCCACAGCACTCTTCAGAAGATTATTGATAATTATGGAGCTACTGGTCAGGTAGCTTGGGTATATCGACATTTTCCAATCACTTCCCTTCACCCTAGCGCCGGCTATTTAGCTGAAGCTTCTGAGTGTGTGGCAGAACTGGGTGGCAACGATGCTTTTTGGAAATTTGCTGACATGGTTTTCCTAGAGAGAAGTGTTGACCCGGCTACCGGACAGTTACCTCCGACTGATTTAAGTCGTGTACCGGAATTCGCGTCACTATCAGGAGTTAATAAAGATGATTTCCAGAGTTGTCTTGATAGTGGTCGAAACAAGAGTAAAGTAGAAGAAGATTTTAATAATGCTGTAGCTATTGGTGGCAACGGTACACCACATTCTGTCATTGTAGTAGGTGATCAGACTTATGAAATTAGTGGTGGTGCTCAGCCATACGAAATGGTTAAACAAATGGTTGATAGCTTATTGAAATAAGCCACACTTGCATTCCATAAAGTAAAAAACAGAAGCCTTCGGCTTCTGTTTTTTGTTACTCATTTAGATTGTCTCTAAAAATTTTCCAGTGACTATTTCCTCCGCTACTTTGGTAATAGTCGCTTTCAATTCAGCGATTTCCTCGTCAGTTATTGCGAATGAATATTCCACGATATTTCCGTTTGGTTTTGGTTGTACAAAAGACAGAGTGTATTCTTTAGGTCTGCTTTCCTCGGGGTTAGATAATTCAAATAATAAGGCATAAAAAACCAACTGTCTTTTATAGTTACCGTTACTATCTTTGGTTTTACCTTCGATGACATTAAGACTTTTAGGATTACCGGTTTTGTAGTCAACTACTCTAATCGTGTTACCATCTTTGTCAAAATCAATTCTATCAATATTACCGTTTAAAGGTATTTCTGGTATATCAGGTAAATCTGTCGGTAAATTAGTAGTAATTCTATACTCCGTATTGGCACTGTGTCCGATATTATTCTTTAAGTGTTCAATGTATAAGGTTAAGGCGGTTAAGCTGTCTTGGTGGAGTCTAGTAATGTCACTGGTATTGAGAGGTCTTTTTTCTAAAGAATTTCGTAAATAATTAGATATGTCATTAATGCTCGGCCATTCTCCTGTGGTTTTAAAAATGGTAACAGCTTTTTCTAAGGTTTCGTGTACACTGTTACCTTTGATTAGAGATAGCGATTGTGGTTGTGGTTTCCTTAGTAAGTTATCGTATAGATATTTATGTGGGTCTTCTAGGTAATTATTTAAGTGAGTCACTGATAATCCTCTTTGTAAGAATAAGTTTTTTATTAGGTCTTTACTGATAATCAGTTTTGGTAACGGATGTTTAAGGACTTTGCTGGTGTCAAAGTTCTCTTGCTCGGCCGTGGTTTCTATTGACTCCAGTTTGTCCGACGGGATATCAAGTAAAAATCTAGAAATATCTTGCAATTTATTAGCCACATTAGTATCACTATAACTAATATATAGGTTCGCTTTAGCACGAGTCATAGCTACGTATAACAATCTCCTTTCATCTTCTTCTGTTACACTAGAATCGACGGTCATTTCTTGGTAGATAGGTAGTTTAAAATAATCTCGAGTCTTACTAGGACCAAAGGCACTGTCAGTTACGTGAGGAATGATAACGGTTTCGAATTCTAAACCTTTAGCTTTATGAGCGGTGGTCACTTTTACTGCGGTCTTATCACTGTCAATAAAGGGTGCAATTAATGCTAGATTATGTGTTCTTCGGTACACTAACAAAGACACTACTTCTCTAACAGTAGCTTTTTTATTTTCAATCACCAAAGCTTGAATATCATCATATAATCTTCTGAGAATTCTTGTATTTTCTAGAGGATCCATTTCCATGAGTCTATCAATCAGTTTTGTTTCTGACAGCAAATACTGTAGTACTTGGTGCGGTGGCTCTACTAAAGATTTATCTGTGGCAGTTTTTAAAATAGTTGAAACCGCTGCCACTTTCTCTGGCGATACCAAATCTAGTGATAATAACTTTTCCTGATTATGGATCAGACGTCCGAGTGGCCAATGATAATTTTTAGCTGATAGTATAGTGATAATATCATCAGCCTCTAAATTAAATACATTACTAATAAGTAAGTTGAATAAACACTCTTGATCATCTGGTCTGGCGATGACTGTTAGTAAATTTTCTATTAATACAGTTAAGGGGTGCGACAAGATATCACTTTCCGCTGATGGGCTGGCGTCTATCCCAAATTGGCGTAAGAGATTAGTAAAATGTATGACGTCATCATTATGCCTTACTATGATGGCGATCTCCTCCAGAGGTATATTATTGTTGATTGTCTCTTTTATTTTGCTGACTACCCATTCATCTTCGACAGCTTCGTGAGGAAACTGACGCAATTCTGGTTTAGTTACTGATTTAGCATATTTTCCTTTAGCAAATAGCTCGACTCTTAATTTTTTTAGATCCTCATCCTGGCTTTCTATTAAATTAAATGCCGCATCCAGAATTGGTTGGCTCGATCGGTAGTTTTCAGTTAAAGAAATTACTTTAGTATCCTTAAACCTGCTTTCAAAATACAAAAAGTTATACAAGGATGCTCCCTGAAAACGATAGATAGCCTGTTTTTCGTCACCTACTACAAATATATTAGGGTGTTCATGGAAATTAGACAGTAATTCCAATATCTTGTTTTGAGCTTCATTTACGTCTTGGTGTTCATCGGCTAAGATGTACTGGTATTTTTCTTGCAAATCCAAAAGCATGTCCGGATTTTGTTCCATTGCTTTTACTGACTCAACAATCATATCTTCAAAATCAAATAACTTTTTGTTTTGAAGTTCAGCTTGATAAAGTCGATATATTAGACTTAATTCGCGAAGTCTTTCAATATGTTTCTCATTTTTTTTGTATTCAGCTCGCACCTTACCTTTGTGAGTACCTTTTTCATGGTATTTTGGCTGTTCTAAATAACGAGTTTCCAAATCATTAATTAAACCTGAAAAATTATCTGGACTAATGTTTTCCTTTTTGAGTTCTGTAATTGCTCCTGGTATTTTCTTTACGTAATAGAGAGGGTCTCCTGTCGGTCGTAGATGGGTAATACCTTCGGTATTAATAATATTTTCAATTATAGAAGTCTTTTCTATATCACTCGCTGGTCTGCCACCAATAATATTGGGATAGGCATCAGGATAATTTTTTATTAGGTAGCTAGCCAAGCTATGGAAGGTGTGAATAGCTACCTTGTAGCTTTCTTCTCCCAAGTACTGACGTAATCTTTCACGCATTGCATGAGCGCCGGCATCAGTGAATGTCAAAGCCAAGATACTATCAGGAGCAGTATCTGTCTGTTTTAGAATATTGGCAATTCTTAAAGCTAATATCTGGGTTTTACCAGTTCCGGGACCAGCAATAACCATAACGGGCCCGTCTATAGTGTCGACGGCTTCTTTTTGTTGCGGGTTTAATTTATTGTAGGCGTCTGTGAAGTAATTAATTGTAGACATAATATTTGTCTATTATACCAAAAATCGACAGCGTGCTGTCGATTTTAAATTTATATTTAGTAACTCTTTAATCTGCGAGCCTTGTCATGTTGTCTGATTTTTTCGAGAGCTTTGGCCTCAATCTGACGAATACGTTCACGTGTTACACCAAATTCAGCTCCTACTTCTTCCAGAGTATGATAGGTACCGTCAATTAAGCCGTGACGCATTTCTAGAATTTTACGTTCCTTTTCAGAAAGCGTATCGAGAATCTCTAAGATCTGGTCAGTTAAAATACTATGGGCTACTTCTTGGTCTGGAGAAGTAATTTTATCGTCAGCGATAAAATCTGACAATCTTGAACGATCGTCGTCATCCCCTACTGGCAATTCTAGAGAAATAGTATCTTGACTGATTTTTTCAATTTGATAGATCTTCTCTACTTCTACTCCCATTTCGGTGGCAATCTCTTCTGGCATTGGATCTCGGCCAAAGTCCTGTGCCAAACGGCGGCTAATTTGTTTGTATTTAGCCATGGTTTCCACCATATGAACTGGAATACGAATAGTACGTGATTGGTCTGCTAGCGCGCGAGTAATAGCTTGGCGAATCCACCAAGTGGCGTAGGTAGAAAATTTAAAACCTTTAGTAAAGTCAAACTTGTCTACCGCCTTAAATAATCCTAAGTTACCTTCTTGAATCAAATCGAGGAGTGTTAAATCAGGTGAACGGCCAACATATTTCTTAGCAATTGAAACTACCAAACGAAGGTTAGCCCGAGCCAACAAGTTTCTAGCTTCGTCATCGCCGTCTACAATTCTTTTTGCTAATTCCTTTTCTTCTGCAGCTGTCAAAAGTGGATATTGTCCAATTTCGCGCAGGTACATCTGAATAGAATCATATCCGCTATCTTGTCGACGATATGAATTTTTTTGTGCTAATAGTTCATTACTATCATTATCTGAAAGTAAACCACCACTTTGGAGGACATCAATATTAGCAATATGAAATTGCTCATACAAGTCTTCTAAAAATGGTATATCTTTTTCTACCGACGGGAAAAACTTTAAGATATCGTCATAAGTAATATAACCACGATCTCTCCCCATCTTCATTAGTTCATCGGCTCGTTTTTGCTTTTCAATATCTAGTTTAGAAAGTTTTTTAGGTGCAACTTTCTTGGTAGCTTTAGGGGCTACTTTTTTACTAGCAACTTTAGTTCCTTTCTTGGCAGTTTTCTTAACAGTTTTTTTAGTGACTTTTTTAGCCACTTTCTTACTGATTTTTTTTGCTACTTTCTTGGCAGTTTTTTTATTTGATGCCGCTGTCTTTTTGATAGACTTAGTGGCCTTTTTGATTGCCTTTTTAACGGTTTTTTTTGCCGTTTTTACAATTTTTTTATTGGGTGCTTTTTTCTTTGCAACCATAGGTTGCACAACTATACATTATCGCTGTGATTAGTCAATATTAACCTGTGGTTAACTCATCGATGATTTTAGGTCATTTAGTTTTGCCAATAGTTCAGTGATTTTATTTTCATCTTGAGCACTTTCTGCTTCTTGTATTTGGTTACGCAAATTTTGGATCGCCTCTTTGTTTAAGATTGACTTTAATTGGCTTAGCTTATCATGGTATTCCTCTTTTATTAATCGAGGGTTAATTTCATTAAAGTATCTTTCTAGTGAGAAAATCATTTCACTGATCTTCTCCACTGGTATGTCTTTCTTAGCGTCTTCAATAGTTTTTTTGGTAATTTTAGTAAACTCTTCTACTAAAATATTAGTACTATCGTCTTGGATAATATCTACCACAGAGACAATATAAGCAATCAAATCTTCTTTACGATTTGAGTAACTTTTGTTTGGGGTAGTCGTTGCTGGTTCGTTATCGGGTCCTTCGGGTATTTGTTTATCGGCTGTTTCAGACTTTAGTCTGGCCAAATCCAATCTGATAGCATCAACGGTGGTACCAATTTTTTCGGCAATCAGACCTGCAAAATAATCTTGTTCTATGTTGCTATCAATTTGTAAGACGTAGGGCAAGATTTCATCCCTAGTCCGCACCCGGAGCATGCGCTCGTCCTTGGCTTCATCCTTTAAGATGTCTAACAAGAACTCTATAACATGAGTGGCGCTACCAATATCTTTTTTTAGTAACTTCGGATCTTCTTTTACTAAATCAGCTGGGTCCTTACCGCCATGTAGTCTAGCTACCTTTAAATCTACTGCTCTAGGAAGCATTATGTTAGCAGCTCTTTTAACGGCATTTATACCAGCTTTGTCAGCATCTAATGCCAGTACTACCCTATTTGATAATCGTTGTAGTAGTGATACATGGCTAGGAGTTAGGGCGGTACCAGACACTGCTACGGCATTATGATAGCCAGCTTGATGTGATAATACTACATCAAATTGCCCCTCAACAATTAAAGAAAAGTCTAGCTTATGGATACCGTGCTTGGCTTTATCATAACCAAACATAATTTCTGATTTATTAAATAATTCAGTCTCTGGACTATTTAAATACTTAGCTGCGTCTGTACCGGTAGTAAAAATTCGACCCGAAAACCCTACTACTCTACCGCTGGCATCCATAATCGGAAACATAACCCGATCACGAAAAACATCATAAGGTTGTTTGCCAGCATCTACTTGTTTAATTAGACCAGCTGCAATCAATATGTCATCTTTAAAGCCTTTAGCATTTAAATGCTCCTTAGTCGTACGCCAGTCATTGAGAGAGTAACCTAAACGCCATTTTTTAATAGTTTCATCCGTTACGGCCCGGTCGTATAAGTAATTCGAGACATTTTTATTGTTCTCAAGATTTGCTTCAAAAAATTTAGTGGCCTCTTCTAATGCATTGTAGAGATTGTCCCGATGAGTGCGGGTTTCTGGGTTCTCAGGAATTAATTCTACTCCTGCTCTGTCTGCCAAAATTTTTAAGGCCCCCTTAAAGTCAACTCCTTCCATTTTTTGGATAAAGGTGAACATATCGCCACCTTGAGCAGAAGAAAAGCAGTAATACATTCCACGGTCTGGTGATACGTAAAAAGAGGGTGTCTTTTCGGTAGTAAAGGGCGATTTGCCTTTCATATTTTTCCCAGCATTATGTAATTCAACATAGGGAGATATGACATCGATTATCGACAAACGATCTTTAATTTTCTGTACCGCATCAGATGGCATAATAGTTATATATTACACTAATCTTGTAATCATTGACCAATTTATATGTAGCTAGTCTAATTTGGTTGCTAATCTCTTGGATTTTGATATTGTGACGACAGTATTGTACCTTAACCAAGGAGGTCAAAGTGTTAAAGATTGTAATTTCTTCGGAAATTGCGGGTAAAGGATTAATGTATGAGCGTCTTGGTAAACAAGGCGCACGTAAATACGTGCCAACGTATCAGGTTTACGTATACGATGGCACACATTGTATCTATAAATTTGCTGTCACTAGACACTCTGCCGAAGAGATTTTCCGTGGTGGCGCTAGTTTTGATTATAGCCAAAATGGTGAATGTCCACCCTCAGATAATTATTTTGGCAGGATCACCGATGCTGGTCGTCTGGGATTTTCTATCATGCTATATGATTACTGGTGTCCTCAAAAGGAGTCCTTGATCGGAACTTCCAACTTTATTCGTAAAGGCATTAAAATCCACAAAGGACCAGGGATGTCTCTAGGTTGTATGATGATTGCTGGGGGTCGAAGTGGCTACCGTAAATTCATCAAGGCATTTACTCGTCTGGAAGAAATTAATGGCCCCATCTTTAGAGTCATGGTTAAAAATCGTGACTAAACCCTAGCTTAGACTAGGGTTTATTTTTAAAAAAAGAGCCGCCCCTACGGGGCGGCTCTTTTTAAGTTGTGAAGTAAGTTTATTCTGGAGAAATAGACTTAATCATCTCATTCTTGCGTGATCCTTTGAATCCAGAACCAGCTGGTATCAATCTTCCGATGATAACGTTTTCCATCAAACCAGCTAGATTATCTTTGCTACCCTTAACGGCCGCATTAATCAAAACTCTAGTAGTGTTTTGGAATGAAGCTGCAGACAAGAAACTTTTACGTGATAGTGAGGTTTCAGTGATACCTAGTATCAATCTGTCGCCCTTAGCTATTTCCTTTCCTTCTTCCTTCATCTTTTCGTTAGTATCAGCCAAAATCCACTCTTCTACGACTTCACCGATAGTAAAGTGAGTATCGCCAGCTTCAGTAATCTTTACGCGACTCATCATTTGCTTAACAATCAATTCAATATGTTTGCGAGCGATGGTCACACCTTGTAGTTCGTAAATCTTATTGATTTCAGAAATAATGTAATCTTGAGTGATTTCACGACCGCCATACTTAAATAAGTCTGGCAGGTGAGCAGAACCGTCAGTCATTAGTTGTCCTGCGGTCACGTTTTCTCCTACTGCCACAGTAACTACACGACGATAACTAACTTCATATTCTAGATTGTCACTAGTCTTTTTAGCGTATTTAGCACCCTTTTCTGGAGTGATAACAATCACTTTATCTCTACCTTCGCGACGAATATCGGTTACGATTCCATCGGTTTTAGATACAATCGCTGGAATCTTTGGTTGACGCTTTTCAAAGACTTCTTCTACACGAGGAAGACCTTGGGTCACGTCTCCACCTACAGAAGCTGCACCACCAGCGTGCTTGGTATTCATAGTCAACTGAGTACCGGGCTCACCAATCGCTTGGGCTGCAACGGTACCAACAGCTTCACCGATATCTACCATTTGGTTAGTGGTTAGGTCATGTCCGTAACATTGCTGACAAACACCACGTAAGGTAGCACAAGTCATCGGAGAACGAACTTCCACTGACTCACATGTTGATCCTTCTAGAGCAATAGCGTCTAGACGAGTTAATAGATGTCCTTTTTTAAACATCAGATTACCTTTATTGTCTAAAGCATCTTCAGCTAGCACTCTACCCTTAATAGCTTTAGAGAAAGCAATTTCAATACCCGAAGCTGACACTCGACTGATTTTGGTTCCCTTCTTAGTCTTGCAATCTTCTTCAGTTACAATCGCATCTTGAGCTACTACGAACAGACGACGGGTTAAGTATCCGGCTTTAGCTGTCTGCAAAGCGGTGTCAGCTAGACCTTTGCGAGAACCGTGAGTAGTAATGAAGTATTCAAGTGGGCTAAGACCCTCCTTCATCGAAGATAGAACTGGGAACTCAAGAGTTTCACCTCTGGTGTTAACAATCAATCCCTTCATACCAGCCATTTGGCCAATCTGTCCAAGAGAACCTCGGGCACCAGATTTCCACATTTCGAAAGCAGAACCGTTTTCGTCCAAGCTTTCAGGTAGGATACTTTCAATATCGCTCTTAGCTTGGTGCCAAACTTCTACAATCATACGACGTTTTTCATCTCGAGAGATTAAACCGTCATTGAAGTAATTCTGAATTTCAGCTTCTTTAGCTCTGGCAGCATCCAAAATCCCCTGCTTCTTTTTAGGTACTACTACTTCATCGATACCCCAAGTAGTGCCGGATTGAGTTGCATATCTAAATCCAAATTTCTTCAATCGGTCTACGATTGGCGGTACTGCATCGGTACCACGTTCATCAATAATATCGATGATGATATTGAATAATGTCTTTTGTACGATTACGTCATTGATGAAAGTGTGATCACTCGGCAATACGCTATTGAATAGCAATCTACCAACAGAAGTTTCAAAGATTTTGCCATCAAATTGTTTATATTTGTCAGTCTCGGTGGCTAATACTTTAATCTTGGCACGGAAATCAATCAAACCGTAATCGTAAGCATTGATAGCGTCGTTTGGAGAAGAGAAGAACTTACCTCCTCCCTTTGCTCCATCAATAATCTTAGTCATCCAGTAAGCACCTAGTGCCATATCAAGTAGTTTCTCAGATACTACTGGTTCTGAAGAACCAGGTTTCAAGATATTTTTGTTGGCTGAGATGATCTCCTTAGCTTCCAATTGAGCTTCATCAGATAGTGGTACGTGTACAGCCATTTGGTCGCCGTCGAAGTCAGCATTGAAAGCACGACAAACTAATGGGTGTACTTGAATAGCATTACCTTCAATCAAAACTGGACGGAAAGCTTGAATACCTTGTCGGTGAAGAGTTGGGGCACGGTTTAGAAGCACATGCTTATCTTTAATTACATTTTCCAAAATTGCCCATACTTCTGGCACGCCATCTTCTATCAAACGGCCAGCACCACGAATGTTGTAAGCTAATTCCTGCTTGAGAAGTTGAGAAATGACGAATGGTCGGAAAAGTTCCAGAGCCATGTGTTTTGGCAAACCACACTGATCAAGATCAAGATCAGGTCCAATAACAATTACTGAACGTCCAGAGTAGTCTACACGCTTACCAAGTAGGTTTTGACGGAAGTAACCCTGCTTACTCTTTAGATAATCTGACAAAGACTTTAATGGTCGGCGTTGTGCCTGACTCATCATAGAGTAAGCACTGTTACCGTGACGAATTGAGTTATCAATTAGGGCGTCCACTGCTTCTTGAAGAATACGCTTTTCGTTACGCAAAATTACATCAGGAGCCATGATATCAATCAGCTTCTTTAGACGATTGTTGCGGTTAATTACTCGACGATATAAGTCGTTAAGGTCTGATGAAGCATGACGACCACCCTCAAGTGCTACCATTGGGCGCAAAGCTGGAGGGATTACCGGTAGTCGATTTAGGAACATCCATTCAGGCCTTACTCCAGCATGAATCATTCCACGAACTAATCCTAGTCTCTTATCAAGTTTGGCTCGTTCAAGGGCGCCAGCTTTCTCTCGCTCTTCTTCTAGACGCTTCTGTAATTCTTTCAAATCAATATTTTTGAATAATTCAAAAACGCTTTCTGCACCAATCTTAGCTTCAAATAAAGTTCCGTACTTAATTGAGAATTTATGGAAGTTATTTTCATCTAAAACTATTCCCTGTTGGATAGAGTTGATTTCTTTCTTTACCGTATCCATTCGCTCCTTTAGTTCTGCTAGGGCATTTTCATTACTTAGTTCTTTTGATTTAGCTTTAAATTCAGTACTGAGTTCAGCGAGTAGACGAGCACGTTCTGATTCTGAAACTTTAGTAACTATGTATCCAGCGAAATAGATAACTTTCTCAATATCTGTAGCTGAGATACCAAGAATTAAAGCGATTCTAGATGGTACACCGCGCAAGAACCAGATGTGTGATACTGGTACACAAAGGTCGATATGACCCATACGTTCACGTCGTACAATTGCTCTAGTGACTTCTACACCACACTTCTCACACACAATTCCCTTGTATCGGATACCACGATATTTTTTACAAGAACATTCGTAGTCCTCTACTGGACCAAAAATTCTTTCGTCGAATAGACCATGTTTTTCTGGTCTTTGAGTACGATAGTTAATAGTCTCTGGCTTGGTGACTTCACCGTGTGACCATTCTAATATCGTCTCTGGACTAGCCAAACGTAAAGACACCTCAGAAAAACTTCGTGATCCTCTATCTTTGTTTGGATTGAAACTTCTTTTTGTATTTTTTGTTGTTTCCATATTTTTTATGAGGTGACTATTAATCTTCTTCTTCGATATCTCTAGTTAGATTTACATCTAAAGATAGACCACGAAGTTGGTTTACTAATACATTGAATGCAGCCGGTGTGTGTGGGTGACTAATCTTTTCCCCGCGTACAATTGCATCAAAAGCAGCTGAACGGCCAACAATATCGTCAGATTTAATGGTTAACATTTCTCGCAAGGTATAAGCGGCACCGTAACCAAGAAGTGCCCACACTTCCATCTCTCCAAATCTTTGACCTCCGATTTGGGCTTTACCTCCAAGTGGCTGTTGAGTAATAAGTGAGTATGGACCAATTGAACGCATGTGAATCTTGTCTTCCACCATGTGATGCAGTTTCAAGATGTACATGTAGCCCACAGCAGTCTTCTTGGCAAATTCTTCTCCAGTACGACCATCTCGTAACTGGATCTTACCGTCTTCAGGAAGACCAGCGGCTTTTAATTCAGCCTTCACGTCATCTTCAGTAGCCCCTGAGAATGGTGGCACCACCGCTTGGTAACCAAGTGTGTTAGCTGCCATACCAAGGTGAAGTTCCAGAATCTGCCCTAGGTTCATACGAGAAGGTACTCCGAGAGGTGTCAAGATTACATCAATTGGACGACCGTCTTCTGTGAATGGCATATCTTCTTCTGGAAGGATACGAGAAATAACTCCCTTGTTACCGTGTCTACCAGCTAGCTTGTCACCAACTGAGACATTTCTGACTTGAGCCACGGTTACGTGGATACGCTTGATCACACCACTTTCTAGTTGGTCACCAGCTTCACGAGAAAATACTTTAACGCCAATTACGCGACCACGCTTACCAGCTTCTAGACGTAGAGAAGTATCTTTTACATCCTTAGCTTTTTCACCAAAGATAGATCTAAGTAGACGCTCTTCTGGAGATAACTGAGTTTCACCTTTTGGTGTTACCTTACCCACCAAGATATCGCCTGGTCTAATTTCAGCACCAATACGGATGATACCGTTCTCATCTAGGTTTCTTAGTTTTATTTCAGATACGTTTGGAATGTCGGGAGTAGTAACCTCAGGTCCTAATTTGGTATCGCGAACTGAGACATCGAATTCTTCAATATGAACAGTAGAGAACTTACTCTCCTTCACCATTCTCTCAGAAATAATGATAGCGTCTTCATAGTTAGCACCAGACCAACTCATGAAAGCCACTAAAGCATTTTGACCTACAGCAATCTGGCCATTATCAGTAGAAGTAGTGTCAGCCAAAAGATCTCCACGCTTTACAGTGTTACCTACAGTTACAGCTGGTCGATGTCCAAAGGCAGAGAAATCGTTAGTTCTTTGCAAAGTAGATAGACGATATTCTTTCTTCTTCCCTTCTTTGTTCTTAACGATAATGTGTTTTGAGTCACATTCAATAACTTCACCAGCCTCTTCAGCAATAATTACGCGAGCGGTGTCTGTAGCTACCATCTTTTCAATACCAGTTGCCACTAAAGGTGCTTCTGGGATGATACATGGAGTAGCTTGCTTCTGCATGTTTGAACCCATCAGAGTTCGGTTAGCGTCGTCGTGATTCATGAAAGGAATCATTGAGGTGGCGACTGAGAAAGCTTGGTTGGTAGCGATATCCATATAATCGATATCTTCTCTAGCGACTGTCGCTGGCTCGTCACCCTTTCGAACGTCTACAAACGCATTTTTGATTTTACCTTTCTCGTCTACCTCAATAGCAGCATGAGCGATGTTGAATTGCTCTTCTTCGTGGGCGTTAAGGTAAACAATGTCGTTGGTAACGATTCCCTTGGCTACTTTTACGTAAGGGGTTTCGATAATACCGAAGTGATTAACTCTAGAATACATGGCCAAACGTAATATCAAACCAATGTTTGGACCTTCTGGAGTATGGATTGGACACAAACGGCCGTAATGACTAGGGTGCACGTCACGTACTTCAAAGCCGGCTCGTTCACGAGTCAAACCTCCAGGACCTAAAGCTGACAAGGTACGTAGACCTTCAAGCTCAGTCAAAATATTTTGCTGAGGCATGAATTGTGATAGCTGGTTGGTAGTAAAGAATTCCTTGATAGCTGCCTGTAGCGGACGAGGGTTGATAATTTGCATTGGCAAAGAAGTCTCGGACTCAATGGTGGACATTCGGTCTTGAATGTTTCTCTTCATACGAGTCATACCGACGCGCACTCTCTGAGTGATCATTTCACCGAAATAGCGCACACGGCGGAAGCCAAGGTGGTCAATATCATCTGGTAAAGCTCCAGGAGTGTTATTCTGTTCGATGATATGAGATACGATAGTCTTGATGTCTTCAATTGAAATCGTGCGTTCATCAGTAGCTTTTTTGTCTACTGAACGGCCAAAACGACCGTTAAAGTGGTGACGACCAATTTCGGATAGGTCGTATCGCTCAGGTGCAAAGATAGAGTCAATAAACTCACGAGCATTGTCTACAGTTGCTAAATCGCCGTCACGCAAACGCTTATAGATTTCTATATATGAGTCATCAGTGCTTTTAGCGGTATCTTTCTCGATAGTCGCTTTAATATATGATTCAGCATTTTCAACTCCACTGAATAGTTTGATGATTTCTTCATCTGATTCAACACCGAGTACTCTTAGGAGTGAGGAGAGTGCAAATTTCTTCTTACGATCGATTTTTACATAAATACAACCATCGGCTTCAGATTCAATTTCAATCCAAGCACCTCTGGCAGGAATAATTTTGGCTCCAAAGTAAGTGTGTCCTTTACTTTCAGCGGCAGTGAAGAAGATACCGTATGAGCGAGCTAGTTGCGGTACGATAACTCTTTCGACACCATTAATAATGAAAGTACCATGTTCGGTCATTACTGGAATATCAGCCAAGAAAATATCTTGTTCCTTATCACTTTCAAAAGTTTTATTTTTTAGAACCACAGTAGCTCTTAAAGGAGCGTCGTAGGTCTGCTTATTCTCCTTAGCTAACTCAGGAGTAGTTTTTGGCTCTCCCACTTCATAGCTTTTAAATACAAGTTCAAACTTTTTCTCAGAATAGTCTGAGATAGGTGAAAATTCCTTAAACACTTCATTAAGTGCTTTGCTGACGAACCATTTATATGATTCTAGTTGTGGCTCGATAAGGTTCGGTACACTAACTAGTGGTTGTCGAAATTTGGAAAATACCTTGGTCGGTAGTGAGCCAATTTTCTTGCCCTCATGTACCGAGCTTTTTAGCTGTTTATCCATTTTTTCTGGTTAAATTAAGCCAACAAAAAACACAAAAGACGACGCATGGCGCCGTTGTCGTATAGTTTGCGGTTATACTATTAAAATTTGCATTACACACTCCCTTTTTTAATTTGTTGGTTGACAACCGCAACACAATCACCCCCAAATTGCAAGTGGATAAAACATAGCAAAAATTAGCGATTTTAGCAAGTTTTGTTTGTGTATAACTTTAAGTTTGGTATTAAAGGTGTTTTGACAAAAGTGTAAAAATATGATACAATGGAAAGAGAGGGGTATGTTTCCTTAACATTCAATTCTGGAAAGGTGGTGCGCGGTGGCATATGCATATGAACTCCCACGGAAAATCCTCGGCCGAGATTTTATCTCCCCTGAGCTAATTATGAGTTTTAGGTCAGATATATTTTATACCGAAGAACAACTCTTGATGTTTAGAGAAACTATGCCATCAAGAGATGTTCTTGAGTGGTGTCGGAGTAATCATTATATGTTGATTGCTGGTCCTCATTGTTCGATGTCGATAACTCAGTTGCGATCTTTGCATAGGAATTATTTCTGGAACCGTGATGCTTTTTGCCACGTTGATGGCGATGTGGTTGAAACTAACTGGATTATGATGAGCAAAAAGCCACTTCTTTCGTCTAATTGGAAGACTTGGGACGAGCAACAGGTATTATTGTCTGACAATGAGGTTGTACCTAACGTTACTGAAGTAGCGTGGTGTCTAACGACCTATAGAATTGTTCGACATATTTTCTTGTTATCGAATAGCTATGTTATTACTTCGAGTCCGTCACCTGTAATAGGACGATTTTATGTTGGTGTGTTTGATGTCTGGGGTTTGTGCATTGGCGTTGCTCCTGATGGTCGGGGAGAAAAAATGCACATCTTGCCCGCTAGAAAGATGTGACTATACAGACCTGACCCTTCGCAATCTTGCGAAGGGTCTTTTTATTTTTTTCCGTCTTTTAGACGCTTTTTGATCTCAGCGTGATTCCCGTTTAAAAACACATTGGGTACTTGGTATTTTTGTTTTTTATATTCCAAAATTTCAGGACGAGTATACATTTCCCCGCTTGATATGCGTTGATCTTCTAGTGATTCAAAAGTACCAAGCACTCCTGGTATTTCCCGACTGACAGCATCAATAATAGTTAAGGCTGGTAATTCCCCGCCAGTTAAAACATAATCACCCACTGATACTTCTTCCGCATTTAATATTTCTTGTACCCGAGCATCAATGCCCTCGTAACGTCCAGAAATCAATACTAAATGTTTGTATTGTTTACTTAATTGTTTGGCCATTGATTGATCAAATTTTACGCCCCTAGGAGACATAATTAATGTTTTTACATTTTGTTTTCTACCAACAGCTTTATTCCAAGCCTTGAGAATTGGCTCAGCTTTCATAACCATGCCCGGTCCACCGCCATAAGGTCGATCGTCAACTTTATGATGTTTATCGGTAGTGTAATCTCGGGGATTGTAATAGTTAATTTTAATTTTTTGTCCCTGCACTTTTGCTCCTCGACCTTTTTCATCTTTTTGCGCACGTCCTAAAATACCCGTATCTGTGTAGGTTTGGCATATTTCTGGGAAGATGGTGATAACGTGGAAATTCATTTTTAAGGGTGGTAATAAAGCGCGGCGGCCAAAGGCCGCCGCGCTTTATTAAAAAGATTTGTTAGATTTTCAAATCGTCAATTGCTTGATCAAGAGACTTTGGTTCGTTAGTACTTTCGTCATTATTAGATTCAAGTACCTCCGCCATGTCTCGATTAACTCTACCTCCTTCTGGTTCGTTAATCTTTAGATTGACGCGAGCATCATGCTTCATACCGACAACGCGAAGTAAAGTTCTGATGGCCTTGGCAGTATTGCCTGAGCGACCAATTATTTTACCCATGTCATCTGCATGTACATCTAGGGTTAGAAGTACCCCCATTTCGTCTACTGTGCGGGTTGTCTTTACTGCTTCTGGATGATCAACTAGTGCCTTTACTAGGGATTCCAAAAATTGCTGATCTTCTTGCATATCTTAAATGTTATTTCTTCCAATTAAACCATTCGCACTCGATATCAAATCGTTGCTTATATAAATGTTAACAAGCAACTGACAATGTGCAAATAAGGAAGTTGTGAGTTACTCAGCTGGAGCTTCTTCGGTAGCAACTTCTTCGGCCGGCTTTTCAGCTTCAGCTTTAGCGGCCGCCTCGGCTGCTGCCTTAGCTTCAGCCTCAGCCTTCAATTTTTCCTCATCAATGATAGGTGATTTTTTAGGTAGAACGTTTACTTTCTTGCCCTCAATAACCTTATGTGACACTAGTAAGTTGTGTACAGTAGGAGAAACTTGTACTCCCTTAGAAATCCAGTCTTTAGCACTTTCAGCATTAATTGTGAAAGAGTTCATCTTGGCATTGTATGTTCCAAGCTGGTCTACGTGCCGATTACTTTTTGGGCTGGTTCTAGAATCAGTAACAACCACACGGTATGATGGGTCGTTTTTTCTACCAATTCTCTGTAATCTCATTTTAAGCATAATAAAATATAGAATTCATACAGGATTAAATATTTTCCCTGTAGGTGGCACAAAGATAACAAATTGGCGCTAATTGTCAATATATGTTACGGTACAGTCTGTTATTTATGTCAAATAAAACTTACGAGGCCGTACTAATGGTACGTGGAAAAGGTACTGGTTTTATCTCCTTACCTGATTTTGAAGAAGATATAATAATCGCTCCTGAAAGACTAGGTTTTGCACTAAACGGTGACTTGGTTAAGTTTGAGCTTTTACCGCCAGAAGCAGGAAAAAGGCAGGAAGGCAAGATTCTAGAAGTGGTCAAATCAGCCCATGAGGAGTTTGTTGGTACGGTAAAGTTAAATGAATGGGGTCATAAAAAGGACTATTACTTTCAGCCCGATAATCGTCGTATCCATGTTAAGTTTTCTTTAAAACCTGAAGAATCTAAAAACCTAGGAATGAAAGTTGTAGCTAAAATCGCACGTTGGAGTGATGCGACTAGACCACCTTTAGGTATCGTGACTGAAGTGTTGGGTAAGGCTGGTGAGCATGAAGTAGAAATGCAGGCGATCATTCGCAGTGGCGGTTTTACGGAAAACTTCCCTCCAGCAGTAGCCGAGGCCGCTAAGAATATTTATGAAGATAAGGAAAATCTGTTTAAGGCCGCAATAGCTGATCCTAAACGACGCGATGTTCGAAATGTTTTGACTATGACCATCGACCCTAAGGATGCTAAGGATTTTGACGACGCGTTGTCATTTCAAGTGTTACCTAATGGCAACACTGAAATCGGTATTCATATTGCTGATGTATCTTATTATGTTCGCGAAGGTGATGTCATTGATCAAGAAGCTCAAGAAAGAGCCACTTCTATTTATCTGGTAGATAGAGTGATTCCGATGTTGCCTGAGGTGTTATCCAACGATCTGTGTTCCCTAAGACCGGGAGAAGACCGGTTGGCTTTCTCTGCTATTTTTGAATTAAACAATAATGCCGAAGTCGTAAGTGAGTGGTACGGTCAAACTGTCATTCATTCTGATCGGCGTTTTACTTACGAAGAAGCCCAGTCTATTTTAGATGCCAAACATGGTGATTATTCCATTGAGCTAGAACAGATGATGACCCTTAGTCGAAAGATTAGAAATCGTCGTTATGAATCTGGAGCGATTGCTTTTGAACAGCCAGAAGTACGTTTTGAATTAGATGAGCATGGTAAACCTATTAGAGTCTATGTGAAGGAGAGGACTGAGACTATGATGATGATTGAAGACTATATGTTGCTAGCCAACGAAAGTGTAGCCACCTATATAAACACTTTATCTAAGGGACGATCTATGGATCCGGCCTTTGTATATCGGATACACGATGCTCCAGATCCTGAGAAAATCGAGGAGTTAGCTACTTTCATTAGAGCTTTGGGTTATGAATTTATTACTGACCATGGTGAGGTGAATGGTAAAGACATCAACAAGATGTTGAAACAGATAGAAGGTAAACCAGAAGAAGCTTTAATAAAAACTGCGACTATTAGGTCTATGGCCAAAGCTATTTACTCCACTAAGAACATCGGTCACTTTGGATTGGCTTTTAAGTATTACACTCATTTCACTTCACCGATTCGTCGTTACCCCGATGTAATGGCTCATCGTTTACTCCGTAGACATCTTGATCGGTCAGTTATTAAGCCTCAAGAGGTGTCACATTTTGAAAAACTATCTGCTCAATCGTCAGAAAAAGAAATTGAAGCTACTCGAGCAGAAAGAGATAGTATCAAGTTTAAACAGGTAGAATATATGGCTCCTCATGTAGGAGAAAGTTTTGAAGGGGTTATCTCTGGCGTATCAGACTGGGGTATTTATGTAGAAGAAAAACTTTCTAAGTCTGAGGGTATGGTGAGACTTTCTTCTTTACGTGACGATTTCTATGAGCATCTTTCTAGTGCCTACGCCATTAAAGGACAGCGAAATGGAAAGGTCTATCGTTTAGGTGATGAGGTGAAATTCAAATTGGTAAAAGCTAATTTGGAAGAGAGGCAGTTAGATTATGAATTAATTTAAAAATAAACCCACACAATTGTGTGGGTTTTATTTTGCGACGGCGATAGCTTCGTCGAGTCTGACTGACAGCAGTTTAGACACTCCATCGCCAGACATTGTGACGCCATAAAGTATGGAAGCTCGAGACATAGTTTCACGATTATGGGTAATTAAAATTAATTGTGATTTTTGAGATAAGGCTTCGATCATATCACCGTAACGACGACTGTTAGCTTCATCAAGAGCAGCGTCAGTTTCGTCTAGAATAATGAATAACGGTGGATTCACTTGGCTCATGGCAAAAATAAGAGCGATAGAGGTTAGGGCCCTTTCGCCCCCAGATAACATATCCAAACCTTTAACTCTTTTGTTGGGGAGTTTTACATCGATCTCAATTCCCTCCTCTTGCTCATCAGTCGTTTCGGTAGCATTGTCTTCGTCATCACCTAAATTACTATCAGCTTTACCTTTTTTCCTTTTATTTATTTTTACTTTGTTCAATCCAGCGGTACCGCCACCAAACATTAAGGCAAAAAAACGATTGAACTCAGCGTTGATTTTATCAATCCCATGGCCAAATCTTTCGTCTAGCTGACTATTTAAATCTGTAATCAATTCTTCCAATTTATTAGCAGAATCATTTAAGTCAGTAATTTCCCGTACCAAAAAATCATCACGCTCTTTGACGCTCTTGTATTCTTTTTCGATGTCATCGTTTGATCCGCCTAATTCTTCTAAACGGATTTTTAATTTCTCTAGATTCCTACGTCTATCTCGTTGCTTTTCACGATTCTCGGTAGAAATATCATGTTTGGTAATTGTGTGACCATTAATTTTAATATCAAAATTAAGGTAGTCAGTTGCACTTCGTCCTAATAATGCTACCGCTTCTTGGAGCTCTCTTTTAAACTCTTCTCGATCACGTTGATTGGCTCCTAGTTCGTACTCTAAGCGCGTTAAGATAGTTTCACTTTCTCGACGGTCACTGACAATTTTAAACACCTCTCTCTCGGCATCACGACTTTGGGCTTGGTCTGACTCAATAGCAATTCGCACTTCGTTGTATGCGCCTTCAGCGGTTTTTTCCTGTTGCACCGCTAAAGCTAAACTATGGTCCAAAGCGTTTTTTTGTTCAGTCAAACGCTGATACTCATCTTCATCGGTGGTATCGACGTCTTTATTAGTCTTAAGCAAAAATTGTTTAAGAGTGCGTACAATGTCTTGTAGCGAACGCCTTAATAAATCAACTGATTCCAACTGGGTAGCCTTATTTGTCTCTCCTTCTATAATAGAAACAATTTTCTCTACTTCTGAGTAAGAAATCGTGGTATTTTTTAGGTTATTTTGCTGAGTTTCTGATCGTCGACGATCGATAAATAGCATTTGCCCTTCAATAACACCAATCTCACGAAGTAGATCTTGTCGATGTTTTCGAGAGTCAGATAATTGTTTTTCTGCCCTAACTAAGGCGTCTCTTTTTTCATCTTGCTTTTGAGATTCCAATATGGATTTGGCCACTTCTAATGCCTTACCGAGTTTATCGAGATTCTCTTGTAACGGACTTATCTGTTTTTTAATATTATCTTGTTCGGATGATAGAAAAATATCCTCTCGCTTTAAATATTCGGCGTAAGTAAGTCGCAGGTTTTCTTTTAACTCAGTCGCCTTTTCAATTTTTTTAATTTGTTTCTCTAAGAAATGTAAATGTGGGGCAACTTCCCTTCTCAAACTTTGCACTTTTTCTATGTTGTCACGAGTCTTTTTTAACTTTTTCTCAGCCTCAACTTTTTTAAATTGATACACCTTAAGACCAAGTGCGTCTTCAATCATTTCCTTACGATCTTTAGGGCTAGAAGATAAGATTCTATCTGCTTCTCCTTGGGAAATTATATGGTGTCCAGAAGGCCCAATATTGGCCGCTGCCAGCAATTCTTGTACTTCTTTTAGTCTGACTTGGCTACCATTTATTAGGTATTCATTACTGCCGTCTCGATTGACTACTCTCTCTAAAATAATTTCATCAAAATCCAAGGGAAAAACTCTTTTTTGATTATTTAAGGTTAGTTTAACAGAGGCTCGATTACTACGAGAAACTTGATCCGAGCCACCCCAAATTAAATCCTCACCCTTTTTACCGCGCATTCTTGAGGGCGATTGCTCTCCTAGTACAAACCTAAAAGACTCGGCCACGTTTGATTTACCTGACCCGTTAGGGCCAACAATAGCCGTGATAGAGGAAGAAAATTCTAGCTCACCTTTTTTAGCAAAGGATTTAAAACCATTGATTGTTAAGTCTTTTAAGTACATCGTAATTATTCTGGATCTATACAAGTAGTATAGCCGATAGTGTTATCGTCTGACCATCCAGCGGTTGTGGCTGACTGATTTCGTTCACCGAGTGTCCATACCTTGTAACGATTAGCGTTATTACCAGATGGTGAAGCGCAGGAATTACTATATTGATATACAGAGTCGTCCTCATTTACCGGATCGGTAGGTAAGGCGTTATAAAGGCCAGAGGTAACTAGTACCTGTAGACAACCACCAGCACCAAAGCTATCGCTTCCAGTACAGTTGCCGTCAGCCTCTGACGGATATTTCCCATAAGTGGCACCGTAGATTTTCAAAGCCGCGGCTAATTGTTGGATATCAGCTGATCTGGCTGTGTCTCTGGCTTTCTTACGCGATTCTTCAAAAGAGGCAAAAATCACCATTGAGAGAATACTAATAATAGCGATTACTACGAGAATCTCTATCAAAGTAAAACCAGTTTTATTTAAGTTTTTCATTCCTATATATTAACCCAGAAAACCACGACTTTGGTGATTTATCTGTGTATGTGAAAATTTACAGGAATATACCTACCAGCCCTTAGCTTCAATTGCATTTTCAGCCGCACTTTGCTCGGCCTCTTGTTTGGACTTACCTTTACCTTCGGCGATTTTTTCAGTCTTTAAAAATACTCCCACAGTAAAGATTCTGTCATGATCAGGTCCCTCTTGGGATACTAATTCGTATGATGGAGTGATACTTACTTTATCTTGAGACAGTTCCTGGAAACGACTCTTAGGATCCTGCCATAGTTTTTTCTCGACAATTCTGTCAGTCTTCGGGAAGATTTGCTTAGCAATAAACTCTTTAGCTACATCATAACCTTGGTCTAAGTAGATGGCGCCAATACAAGCTTCAAAAGTATTAGCCAAAATATATTGTCTGGCACGGCCAGTATCTTTCGATTCCCCTTTGGACATGAGTATAAAATCATTGACACCGAGTTTGTTGGAAGATTCAGATAAAGAGTTAGTATTTACAAGCGCAGCTCTAACAGCAGTTAATTCTCCCTCGGGCTTCTCTGGGTATTTGATAAAAAGATAATCAGTAACTACCAATTCCAATACAGCATCACCTAAAAACTCTAAACGCTCGTTATGGTCATGTGTGGCCTCTCGATGCTCATTTAAGTAAGACCGGTGAGTGATGGCCGATAATAAGTGGTTTTGGTCATTAAATTTTACCCCTAAAATGTTTTCTAATTTTGATAGGTCTAAGTTCATAAATATCTTAATAAGAGTAGAAAAAATAAAAACACATTTTAAAATTAATCAATTATATTAATTCTAACAGGTGGTTATATTTTAAAATTTCTTAGCTACTAACATAGTCACAGCTTTGGTAACTATAGGCAATATATCCTCATAAAAATTAAGGTCAAGTATTTCGGTGATTTTGAACCACTTTGCGTCATCAAGCCCACCCTTTTTGTCCATATATATATCAACATAAGGAGCAGTCGCTAAGAAATAGGTTACTTGTTTTCGGTGCTTTCCTAGTTCGGGTTTATTAGCGATATATTCATTTGAGCCTAGCTCTGTCTCAATAGTAATTTCTAAACTGGTCTCTTCTTTTAGGGCTCTCTTAGCACCATCTTCCAAGGATTCTTCTTCAGCCACTCGACTCTTAGACAATGTCCAATGACCAAAAATATCATGCACTAATGCTAAATATATTTCACCTTCGTGTACTGTGTAAACTACCGCCCCTGACATTTTGATAATGGGCATTTGATCAAAAGAAATATTTTTCTTTCTTTTAGAGATCTCACTCTTTCCGGGTTCACCAATTTCTTTATAGACAGCACCAAGTACGCCGTTAACAAACTTACCGGAGTTTTCACCACCAAACTGTTTAGCCAATTCGATAGCTTCATTTATAGCCACTTTGGCTGGTACTTCGGCACGGTCAGAGAACAAAAGCTCATACAAGCCTAGTCTTAATATATTTCTATCTATAGGAGAGATACGCTCAATCGGCCATTCCGGAGCGGCTTTTTCAATCACTAAGTCTAATTCTTTTTGTTTTTGGAGTACGCCATCAAGTAGCTTTTCCATAAAAATAGAATCGCTTCTGTTTTTGGCAAATTCGTCGATATTTCGTAACAAAACTTCATTGGCCTGATTTTTCTCGGTGCCACTTTGGTCACACTCGAAAAGAGTTTGTAGAACAATTGATCGTGAAAGGTGTCGGTTAGCCATTTTTATTTGTACTTATATCTATTTAACTATCAAGAATAATAGCACATGTAGTTAAAACAAAAACTCCCTAAACTGGGAGCTTGTTGATTATTTCTTATCGTTAATATTCTCAGCTGGAGCCTCTGGAGTGTTGTCAGTCAATGGTGTTTGTAAAGCTTCACGCTTCATTTTCATTCTGGCTTCTCTAGATGCCTTCTTAGCTGCTAAATCAATCACTTGTCTGCCTTTGTACCAACCACATTCTAGACACATATTGTGTGGACGACGGGTGGCACCACAGTGTTCACATACTGCTAAAGCTGGCGCTTTTAATGCGTGATGACTTCTTCTATTCGCGGTGTGAGCGCGAGTATGTCTCATTCGGACTACCATAATGCGGCAAAGTATAACAAATATCTTAAAAAAAGCAATAGAAAAAGGCGTCTAACGACGCCCTTCTAGTTTTGCATTAATATGATCAGATAGACCGACGACAGGCAAATCAGGAATGGCGTTGATTAAGTCTTTTAGCTCATTCCTAGTGAACTTGTTGAGGATTTCTCTACCAGCTATCCCTCTTTTTTCAAGTTCCATACCGATTTCTTCATCAGTAAGATGTTTCATTTTGGTGCTCATTTGGTCAAAAGAACAATCAAGACAAAGCCAAACTCTGTCTCTTATACTTGTTGATTATACCACATTAGTTCCAAAATAGGAACTACGGCAAAAGCTCACCCTGTGTATAGGAGATAATCCGTGTTGTTTGATTAACTCACGATGTTTTTTGGTGCCGTACCCTTTATGTATATCAAATTCATACTCAGGATATATTTTTGTCTGCTCGACCATGTAATTATCTCTGGTGACTTTAGCCAAAATTGAGGCTAACCCAATAGTTAATTCTTTCGAGTCACCTTTAATAATAGTTTCTTGATAGATAAACTCTGGTGGAGCTGATAAGGCACCATCCAATTTGATATGTAAATCAGCTGGTTGAAAACCTTGTCGTTTTTCTAGCTGTGTTAGGCAATTTCTCATCCCCTGTTTAATTGCTGGTACGATGCCTTTTTTATCGATGATTTTTGCTCCCACTAGTGATACATGAAAGTCTAGCAACTTACCTTTTTTAAGTTCCATTGCTCGCTCAAAAATAGCCTCTCGTTTTTTGGGAGAAACTTTTTTTGAATCACCTACCCCAGGAATTAGCTCCCAATTAAAGTCGGGATTGATAAAAACCACTCCAATAGCCACTGGTCCAGCGAGGGGTCCTCGTCCAGCTTCGTCTATGCCCACCAGATATTTCATAATTTTGTTACAATAGTATCACTTATGAATGAAAAGCCTCTCACAGCTGATTTTATCCACCTGCATGTCCATACTCATTACTCACTGTTAAATGCTCTTCCTACCCCGAAGGAGTTAGCTAAAGCAGCTAAAGATGACGGGCAAGATGCGTTGGCAATAACCGATGCGGGAGCATTGTATGGAGCAATTGATTTTATAAAAGCTTGTCAGGCAGAAGAGATTAAACCTATTATTGGACTAGATGCCTTTATTTCTCCTCGCACTAGATTTGATAAAGATGTTGGTATCGATAAACCTCGTTCTCGCCTAGTGTTGCTGGCTAAAAATAACGATGGTTATAAAAACCTAATCGAAATAGTTACTAGATCATTTATTGATGGTTTTTATTATCGTCCTCGCATTGATCAGGAATTGTTAGAAAAACATCATGATGGACTGATTGCAATTTTGCCTTCATTTGCTGGTGAAGTTGCTCAAGCACTAAAAAATAATGATTGGGAAAAAGCTGGAGAGAGATTAGATTGGTACAAAGGTGTGTTTCAAGATGATTGCTATTTGGAAATCACCAATCACCCCGAGATTATTGATCATAACGAGAATCAAGAGAATATTAAGAAAATTGCTAAACAGAGTGGAGTGCCGTTAGTGGCTACTCATGATGTTTATTACCTTAAACCTGGAGATGCTATTGCTCGCGAAACGATGATAAAGATTCAAAGTGGTGGCATTGTTGATACTAGTGGTGTTATGGATGGCGGAGAAGATTTTTCTTTCTTGTCCCAAGCGGAGATGAAAAAACGGTTCGCGGATGTGCCGGAAGCTATCGAAAACACAGTAAAAATTGCTAATCAGTGTAATGTGGAGGTGGTTTTGGGACAGGACGCTTGGAAGTTCCCTGATTATGTTATTGAAAGTGGTCAAGAGCCAGATGTAGAGCTAAAAGAAATGGCCTATAAAGGTGTGGCTTGGAGAGGTTTGTCTCTGGATAACAATGATGTAAAGGATCGTCTCGACTATGAGTTAGACGTAATCAAAATGAAGGGTTACGCCAAGTATTTCTTGGTGGTAGGTGACTTGTTGCGAGAATCTAGAGAGCGCGGAATCTTGACCACTATTCGTGGATCAGTGGCTGGATCTTTAACTACTTATGTACTAGGTATTACCAACGTAAACCCGCTAGAGTATCGCCTGCCGTTTGAACGATTCTTAAATCCAGAGCGACCTTCAGCACCTGATATCGATATGGACTACGCCGATAATCGGCGTGATGAAATTATTGAATATGCTAAGCAAAAGTACGGTGAAGATAAAGTAGCTCAGATTGGTACTTTCGGAACCATGATGGCAAGAGCAGCGGTTAGGGATGTGGCTCGGGCGCTTGGTCATACCTACGCTACTGGAGATCGAATTGCCAAGTTAATTCCTATGGGTAGTCAAGGATTCCCGATGACTATTACCAGAGCCATGGAGATTGAGCCAGAATTGGCCAAAATCTATAAATCAGAATCGGAAATACGAGAAGTAATTGACCTCGCTAAAATGATTGAAGGTCGCGTGCGACACTTGGGTGTGCATGCCGCGGGGGTGGTTATCTCCCCAGAACCTTTAAATCAATTTGTGCCAATCCAGCCCGACCCGAAGTCTGGCAAATACATCACTCAGTATGAAATGCGATCTGTAGGCGAAGATGGTGTTGGTTTGTTGAAGTTCGACTTCTTGGGTATTAAAAACCTGGCCATTTTAGCTGATGCAGTTAAACGAGTGAAAAAAATCCGGAATGTCGACATTGATATCGAGGATATTCCGCTGGATGATAAAAAGACTTTCGAGATGTTGGCTCGAGGTGAGACGATGGGTCTATTCCAGTTAAATGGTTCAGGTATGACGGCGTTTTTGAAACAACTTCGACCATCTACTATTCACGACATCAATGCTATGGTGGCTTTGTATCGCCCAGGGCCAATGGAGTCTATTCCTCAATATATCGAAAGAAAGCATAATCCAGCCTTGGTATCGTATTTGGATCCGCGACTAGAAAAAATACTAGATCTATCTTACGGTGTAATTACCTATCAGGATGACGTGATGATGACGGCAATCACGCTGGCTGGTTATTCATGGTTGGATGCCGATAAGTTACGTAAGGCGATGGGTAAGAAAATTCCGGCAGTTATGGAAGCGGAAAAAGATAAACTATTAAAAGGTTTCGTCGAGTATGGTCAACTTAGTCCTAAAAAGGCCGACCAATTATGGAAATTGATTGAGCCGTTTGCGGCGTACGGTTTTAACAAAGCCCATGCAGCTAGTTATGGTCGGGTGGCCTATCAGACAGCCTATATGAAGGCTAATTTTCCAGTGGAATATATGTCGGCGGTGTTGACGGCTGACTCTGGTGATACTGAGAAAATATCTGAAATTATTCACGAGTGTAATCGTATGGGCATTGAGGTATTGCCACCTGATATCAACGAGTCTTTTAGCGACTTTTCGGTGGTGCCAGGGACACAAAAAATTCGTTTCGGACTTACTACGATTAAAAACTTTGGCGCTGGTATCGCGGAAGCGATTATTGAAGAGCGTAAGCAAGGTGGTGCTTTTAAAACCACTGCAGATTTTTTGTCTCGGGTACATGATCGCAATCTAAATAAGAAATCATTGGAAGCTTTAGTACAAACTGGAGCGCTCGATAGATTTGAAGATCGTGGTTTGATGTTTAGTAATATTGATACGATGTTGGCTTTCAATAAAGAATCAGTGGCCGCCGCTGAGTCTTCTCAGACATCGCTATTTAGTGGCACTGATAGTATGGTGCATGATTTAATCCTGACTCCGACTGCCCCACTTAGTACTATCCAAAAACTAACTTGGGAAAAGGAATTATTGGGCGTGTATGTTTCTGGACATCCATTAGATTCATATACTGAGGAGCTGAAAAAGCCAACTCGAATACCAATTGGCGATATTAAACAAGCAGTTGCCAATAAAGAAGAAATCAATATTGTAAGAATGAAGGGGTCATTAGTGAGTATTGGAATGATTGAATCTGTCAGAGAGTTGTTGACCAAGAAAGGCGATAAGATGGCCTTTATAGTATTGGGTGATAAAGATAATCAGATAGAAATGACAGCCTTTCCTGAAACCTACAAAGCCCTACAAGAGGTGCTTCGACCCTCTAACTGTGTAGCAGTAAAAGGTAAATTACAGATTAGAAATGAAGAACCTTCGATTTTGATTGATAACGCTAAGTTATTGACACCTGATAATAGTTAGCTATTATTTAAATACAGAGATTGTTCTGGCTACCAACCAGAAGCATTAAGGTTGTCCTTGGTGCGTTTAACCACCTAATCTGTAACTTAAAGTGCTATATACCCTATTAGGTATATAGAAGCTCGGTGGAACCGCGGTTTGATTTAGAAGATCGCCCGAGCAAAAATTCAATTTCATTGAATTTTTGCTCGGGCGCTTTTTATTAACCAATAATCTATAGATAATTATGAATGACAACGATCACAAAAAACTAGGTCCAGAATTAGGTTTATTTTATATTGACCAAGTGATTGGTAAAGGTTTACCAATGTTTTTGCCCCGCGGAGCGACAGTGAAGCGTGAGCTAGAAAACTTTATTATCGAGGAAGAAGTTAGACGTGGTTATCAGCATGTCCATACTCCCGATTTGGCTAGGTTGGAGTTATACAAAAAATCTGGTCACTACCCGCACTATAAGGATTCGATGTATGCGCCGATTGTAATTGATGAAGATGAGTTTATGCTCCGTCCGATGACTTGCCCGCATCACTTCCAAATGTTTTTGCATAAACCTAGAAGCTATAAAGAGTTACCAATGAGGATTGCCGAATTAGCTCAACTTTATCGTTATGAACAATCAGGTGAATTGATGGGCTTGCAAAGAGTTCGCACTTTTTGTTTGGCTGACGCCCACATTATTTGTGCCTCTGAAGAGCAAGCGATTGAAGAAGTACAAGGAGCTTTGGATCTGATTGAATATGTGACTGGTATTTTTGGTCTAAAATTAGGACGTGATTACCGTTATCGCCTATCACTTGGTGATAGAGGAAATACTGAGAAATATTATGATGCCCCAGAAGCTTGGGAGAAAAGTGAGGATTTGCTCCGCGCAGCTATGAAGTCTCGTGGTTCTGACTTTGAAGAAGCTAAAGACGAAGCTGCTTTCTACGGACCTAAAATTGATATTCAAATGAAGAATGTCAACGGCAAAGAAGATACAGCCTTTACTGTGCAGTACGATTTTTGTATGCCTGATCGTTTCGGATTGAACTATATCGGTGAAGATGGAAAAGAACATCGGGCGTTTGTGGTGCACCGATCTTCTATTGGTGCAATAGAACGCATTATGGCTTTCTTGATAGAAAAATACGAAGGTGCTTTCCCTCTTTGGCTAGCTCCTGAGCAAGTGGTGGTGATACCAGTATCAGAAGCTCATCACGAATATGCTGGCGGTATTTACAACGCTCTCTATGAGAAAGATGTCCGAGTAAAAATCGATGCTTCTAACGAATCTTTAGGTAAAAAGATTAGAAATGCTAAGCAATTGAAGGTTCCTTATCTAGCGGTGATTGGTGATAAAGAAATTGAATCTGGCAGAATTAAAATTGAATCCCGTACTGGTGAATCATTAGAGCTTTCCCTTGAGGAATTATTAACTAAAGTTACCGATGAAATTACTCATAAGGTGATTTAGTTCTAGGTACTTCTCTATTGTAATTTAATCAATATTAATAAAACCGGACATTTGTCCGGTTTTATTAATGCAAATGATTTGCATTAACCTATCTTCGCTACCAACATCTGTGTCAGTAATGCTAGTAACTGCGTTAAAGCTTCAATAAACTTTCTCAGAGTATCTTGGTCCATATTAGGGTCAAGTGGTTTAGATAGTAGATTACCAATCTGACTAATAGTGTCATCAAGAGTATCAGTGGTAGTGAAGTTATTTTGTTCTCTAAAAGCTTGTACTCTCGCTCCAGTAGCACCACTGGTAATCTGACTACCACCTTCACACTCAACATTAGCTGTGACATTGATGTTGTCGTCTGTCATGATATCTATTCTCGGGTTACTAGTATTACCATCACTCCAATCAATAAAGGTGCAGTGCTTGTCAGGTCTGATTTCAATAGCTGTGGTAGAGCCACCACTATCTAGTGGTGCTTGGTAACTGGTACCTAGCAGAGTAGCATGGGGTCCACCCCGATAGGTAGCACTGTATTGTTCAGTGATTTGCCAGCCAAGACTACGGAGAGTGTCTAGAGCTTCAGCTCCGACAGAGCTATATGTCTTCAGACCAATGTGGAGGGAGATGTCGTGGATGTCGTTGGTGACTGCTTGAGAGGTCCAGGAGGAGAGGGTGGAGTCGAGGTTGGAGGTGGAGAGGGAAACGTTTAAAAGTATTTCTTCTAAATTAGTAATATGAGTTATATCAAGATTACTTAAATCTTGATTAAAGGAGCTATTGTTTCTAAACATTAAAGACATGTCAGTAACACTCGTTGTTTCCCATTCAGTAATTGGCTGATTAAACGGGGTTTCTGCAAACATATTTCTCATGTTGGCCACTTTTGATACATCCCAAGAGCTTATATCTTGATTGAAAGGTGTGTTTAAGAACATATGATTCATTAAGGTGACATTTGAAGTGTTCCATTTATCTAGGGGTTGGTTGAACGGGGATACACTAAATATGTATGCCATATTTTGAACATTTTGAACTTCCCAGTCGTTTATATCTTGATTAAATAGCGTACGAGTAAACAGTTGTTGCATAAAGGTTACATTCGCCACGTTCCAGTTATTTAGGGGTTGATTAAAGGATATAGCCCCTTGAAATAGGCCCTCCATACTTATTATTTGAGAGACATCCCAATGATTAATTGGTTCATTAAAGGCTGGTGCATCACGAAACATTCTTCTCATACTTGTTACTCCAGAAAGATTAGGAGCATCAGTGGCTGGCACTCTTAAATTTGTGGTGCCAAAAAAAGCACTATCCATAGATGTCCAAACAATGTTTCCCCATTGCTCCACTGTCAGTATCTTTTCTTTATCGCCAGTATTATTAAAATTTATACGTGGAAATGCACCTGAAATCTCCACCCTATACTTCCCTGCTTCTGGGAAAGTTAGAGTGTAGGTATTGCTAGTAACAGTAGTAGTACCGTTTATAGTAGAAGAAGCCATATTCTCCCAATAGATTTCATAGTTATATCCACCACCACTACCAGGAATAGTGATTTGGTTATCGGCAGAAGTACCCGGATTAGTGGTATCCCAAGTAGTAATAAAGTTAGCTGAATCACCAGGAGTGATGGCGTAGGTAATTTGGAAAGAGAGAAAAAATAATAAAGTAGCGAAGATAGTGCTAAGCAAAATAGTGCCTAATCTTGAAACTGGAATTCTAAAGTATGACATACAGTAAAAATTCTAATATATATATATATATATATATATCAATTGAAAATTTGGCAGAGGTGTGAGTAATGGTGGGGTGAATAGAGAGGGTTTGGGGAGGCACTAAAAAACCGGACGAATGTCCGGTTTTTTAGTGCCTCCTAGCGCAGATAATCTGGCTTTTCACCTATCGGTAAATTTGGCGGAGTATCATCAGGATAATAAATTATCTCGTGTTCACGCGCTGAAAGCGATGACGACTCAGTTAGTTCCAATTCTTGTTCGCGTACTTCGCTACCAGCGCTTCGACTTTTTTTCGGTTTTCCGAATCTTCGTTAGCAACTTTAGTAGCGTGTCCATAAAGTGAGAATCCCAAAATAGAACTCTTCTTGATGACTAATACATAAGCGATGAATAGAGCCCATAGAGTTAACATTCCGTAGAACAAGAAAGTTAAGAATGGTCCAGCTTCAAAACCTGTGTATGGTACTTGAGTTAGAGAGATTACAGTTCCTTGATCACGTCTTTCGTATACAGAAATGTCATCTACATCTACATCAACTCGACAAGTCTTGCTACCGCCATCAACACCGTAAGCAGTCATGGTAAATTCGGTATCGCGGTTGATAACTAGATCAAGTTCGCCATCAAAGTAATTCTTTCTTTTTGAAGAGCTATAGTCGTTGGTATCAAATACGGTGTTACCACGATCGTCTTTGATTCTGATTTCATCTACGTTAGTAGTATCCCAAGATAGAGTTACTTTACTTCCACGAGTCACTTTTGACTTAGAGATATCAAGTTCACAACGAGGAGTCTTCTTAGAAGGAGTAGAATGATGTTCAGTTTCTACTTCAACTTTGACATTACAGGTAGCTTCTTTACCAGTTTGGTTGTCTCTAGCGGTAAGTACAAAGTTAGTGTTGCTGTTGATAGTAACAGTCTGTGATCCGTTGCTGGATACACGTCCAATTGTTGGAGAGATAGTTACATTATCAGCATAATCAGTATCCCAAGATAGGGTTACACGATCGCCCTTAGAAACGTAATTATCTGAAACTTTCAAGTAATTACATTTTGGAGCGGTAGTAGTTGTCTTTGGCTCAACTGTGATCTTAACTTCACAGTTAGCGTCTCCATCAGCACCTTTTACTATTAGAGTAAAGGTTTTGGTGCTGTTTACAAATACGTCTCTTTGACCACTAGTTGGTAGATTGTCAGCTTCACCAGCAATACTTACAGACTTAGCATTTTCAGTATTCCAAGTAAGAGTAACGGTGCCACCATTGTAAGGAACTGAAGTTCTATTGGTGTTGAATGAGATACACTTAGCCGGCTTTGATACTGGTACTTCCACCTTTACAGATACCTGACATGAGTCATTTCCATCTTTACCAGATACGTTTAATTTATAAGTGGTATCAGAGTTAACAGTGACTGTCCGGTCTCCACTAGCTGTTGGTGACACTACGGTACCATTGATATTTGCTGAAGTAGCATTTTTGGTAGCCCAACTTAAAGTCACTTGCTCCCCTTTCTTTACAGTAATCTGTCCAGTTTTTCCGTTAACAGTAAATGATAGACACTTAGCTGGCTTTGGCTCTGGTTCAGGATTTGAAGGAGGAGTTGAAGGTGGAACTGGGGTTGGAGTCGGAGTTGGTGTAGGGGTTGGTGTATTACAACATCCACTATCTCCACCACTACCAGAACCGCTACCGCCTGACTCACCAAAAGCTAGTACGCTTGATGACATTGTCATGGCCATAACTAAAGTTAAAACCACAAACAGTATGCCTTTTATATTCTTAGTAATTGAAAACATATAATATTTAAATTTTGTAACTTTGTAACTACCGGATCAGTCCGGATAATGAAGACGAAACTAAAGTTTCGTCACCAACATCCAAAATGTTCTCTTAATCAAAATCTTCAGAAGGTATATGGTTGGCAGTTGATACTGCCAACCATATAAGCTTACAGCCCGCGTACTGCGCACCAGGCCTTGCCACCGACACATGCCGGATCGTTCTTCGTCACATTGTTGTTGCGAAGATAGTTGGTGTGCACTTCGTGCCAGTCAGACCACCGGTCGCCGACACTGCCGACGAGACGGAGAGACTGGTAACGATAGAAGTACCAGACAGGCATCGTAATCTCGGTTTCGTAACCTCGGCTAGTACGATGCCAGCTGGGAGCGAAGGTGTCAACAATGACCTTCTTCGACCCCAGAAACTGCAGGCTCAAGTCCTGCGGGACGTCAGAGAGAACCGCGACCTTTCGCACACCGTCCGGCCAGCCATTCGGGGCTGCCGAAGCAGTGGAAGCGAAGGCGCCAGCCATCATGATGACGGCAACGAGGGCGGTCAGAGCGAAACAAACGTACTTCATGGTTATACTTCTTTCTATGTTGGGAGGGTGTGACAGAGGGGTCGTTATGTTAGTTCATAACATAACGACCAGGGCGGATCATCTGACCGGTGGAAATCACACGGTCGACGCATTCGGCATACAGACGAAGTTCAGTTCCCGGCTTGACCCAGTAGGTCTTACACTCATTGGTGACAGCCGGCAGGTCGCCGTACCAATCGCCATAAACCATGGCGGCAGCCCACCATTTGGTGCGCTGGCCGTTGTAGTTGCCCGGATCCAGAAGATTCCAGTAACCGTGGCAGACTTCCACCTTGATTTGGTCTCTGACCTGCTGATCACCATGGAAGGTGAGCTTGTTGGCCGTGTTACCACAGATAGTCGTCTTATGATCGCAAGCGAACGTTTCGGTCGGACCAAGTCCAACCGAGAAAGGCGAAACGTGCAGACCGATGATGGTCAGCATTACCAAGAAGAAACTACGCATCGCAGTCTCCTTTCTGATTTGATTTTAATGGATGTAAGGAACTATTGAGATAACCTCAAAGAACCACCTTAATATTAATGATATCATACTTGAGGTAAAATGTCAATACCAAAAGAGCCCCTATTATAGGGCTTTTTTAGATACGAGACTTGCCTCCACGATAAATCTGTCTTCTTTGGCTCCAAAAGTATCACAGGTAGCTAGGGTTAATTTCTGTCCCCCATTAGTCTTAGTTGGCACAGAAACAGTGCTAGCTTTAGCTTGATACACTTTATCTACCTTATAAATATATTCGGTATCTTTAGAACGCAATCTAATAGTGTCTCCCCAAGTCAGATTCTGAATGCCATTAAAAGCTTGATAGTTTTTATTAAAAACGGTTTTAAGATAGCTAGAGTGGCCTAATATCAGGATATTTCCGTCTTTTTGGCTCAAATCAGCAGAATCTGGATGTCTAACTACGCCGGTTAATAGCGCTTGATCTAAGTCGGTAATATCTCTCGATACGGGATTTAGAATAGTAATAGTTTTTTCCAGACGGTCGATAGTAATAGATACAGGTAAAGGATCTATCGAGGGATCAAAGTTTAGATTTGATTCTGCTACATCAGAGGTGGTTTGATTTTCAGGGATAATTTCTGGAGTGTCTTCAGTTACTACCTCAGTATCAGTCTCAGCTTTGGAAGTTGGTTTTTCTGGTACGAAGTCGATTAAGTATAGTATTCCATAGCCAATACACATAACTAGAAAGAAAACTGCTAGAAATCCAATGCTTTTAGGAGCTATTTCGTTATAAAGTTTAGAAAAATTCATGTCCGATTATAATACATGAAATTATTGATTTGTCAATGTTACCTATTGACAAATCAATAATATTTTGTATCATTATGTTACTTTATAAGTGGGTTATATATTTAATATGGATAACGAAAAAAGTGAACAAACCTTGCGAGTACTCGCTGTCATCGGTTTTGTAATTACTGTTTGTCTACTTGCCTGGTTGGCAATCCAACTAGTTCGCTTCTTGCCTATGGGCTTTTCAAAGTTAGCGGCTGTGTTTAATGACAATCAGACAGCCTATCAGATTGCTGTTCGTCAACATGAGCAAGATAATAATAATTCATCACCTGATGATGAAGAGACAAATCATATAGATGATCAGAATGATTTAAATGATAATAATGACGTATCAGCGCCTACAACTAATGATGATGATAATATCGCCATTGGTGATGTTAATACCGGCGTAGATAATACTGTTAAGGATGAAAAGCCAGCTACTCCAACTCCAGTAGCACCAAAACCAGCCCCTGTTCAATACCGAACTGTAGCTGTAAGTAAGGTACCTACTTCTGATCCTAATGGATATACTGATCTAGCCTTAATGTCACTTACTTTCGGAACTGTAGATAATGCATCACGTTTTATTCCTACCACTGAACTTAGTCGTAAGGATGATGGTGCTATGCAGTTTGTGGTTAAGAATGTCGGAACTAAGACCTCCACTTCTTGGACGTTCTCAGTTGAATTACCTAATGGTAATGATTTCAACTCAAAAGTACAGTTACCACTAAAACCTAGTGAAAGTGCTACTTTGACCATTTTGTTTGGTGATGATTTGAGTCGTGGCAAGGAATCAGCTCGAGTAAAGATTTCTGGTGGTAATGATCTGAATACCGCCAATAACGATATTAGAAATACGGTGACTGTTAAATAACATTTACTAATACAAAAAGAGCGGCCGCTAGGCCGCTCTTTTTGTATGTAATTTAGATGTCCAGATTTGCTAATTTAGCGTTTGATTGAATAAATGATTTTCTGTTTGATACGTCAGTGCCCATCAAAATATCAAATACTCTATCGGCCTCACTAGCATCTTCGATAGTTACTTGTTTAATAACTCGATTTACTGGATTCATGGTGGTTTCCCATAGTTCTTCCGCGTTCATTTCACCCAGACCTTTGTAGCGCTGGATGCGGTACTTAGAAGTTTTCTTGTCAGCCTGCTCGGTAGTAGCTTCTTCAGTATTATCTTCACCGTCAGTTTCAACAATCTCCTCTGGCTCTTCTTCACCTACCAAGGCAAATTTCTCGGCATCAGAATAAGCGTAATTAACCTCTTTTCCTTTTTGGATTTTATATAGCGGTGGCTGAGCAATATAGATATATCCTTCATCTACTAATGGTTTAAAGTAACGATAAAACAATGTAAGGAGCAAAGTTCTAATGTGAGCGCCGTCAACGTCGGCATCTGTCGCAATGATGATTTTGTGGTAACGCAATTTCTCCATATCGAACACATCCCCAATAGCAGTACCTAAAGCGATTACTAGATTCTTAATCTGCTCACTAGCTAACATTTTATCAATACGTGCGCGTTCTACGTTAAGGATTTTACCTCTGAGCGGTAGTACCGCTTGAGTCTTTCGGTCCCGACCCATTTTGGCACTACCGCCTGCTGAGTCTCCCTCTACGATGAATAATTCAGAATCCTCTGCTTTTTTAGTCTGACAGTCCGCCAGTTTACCCGGCAATGACATACCTTCGAGAGCACCTTTTCTTAATACGCTATCCTTTGCAGCCTTAGCTGCTTTACGGGCTTTCACCGCAATAATTACCTTATTGATTATGGCCTTAGCATCGTCTGGATTTTCCTCTAAGAAAGTTGAGAAAGCATCACTAAAAACAGATTCTACCGCTCCACGTGCTTCTACTGATCCGAGCTTCGCTTTAGTTTGTCCTTCGAACTGAATCTCTGGCATTTTTACTGATACCACTGCTGTAATACCTTCCAATACGTCATCACCAGTAAATGTTTCGTCTTTTTCTTTTAAAAAGTTATTTTTACGAGCGTAGCTATTTAGGGTACGAGTTAGAGCGGTTTTAAAACCAGTGATATGGGTACCTTGTTCTGGGTTGTAGATATTGTTAGCAAAAGCTGAGATTCTCGCTGAGATGTCATCGACATATTGCAAAGCGATTTCTACCGAGTATACACCGGGGGCCGGATCCATTCTTTCGGTATAAAAAATATTCTTATGAATGGTTTTTTGGTAATGATTATTAAAGGCCACCAAAGATCTAAGACCTTCTTCAAAGTAGAAAGTCATTGAAGGAGCTTCAATTCCTAAATCACCAATAAATTGCTTACCTTTCGGATTGAGTTTTTCTATTTCGGCTTCTGATAACTCGCGAGCGTCAATAATAGTGATACGCAATGCTTTAACTAGATACGCCTGTTGTCGTAAATGATTTACGATACGTTTATAGTCGTAGTTAATTTCTTTAAATATTTCGGCATCAGCAGACCAAGTAATGATAGTGCCGGTAACATCTGACTTGCCTACTTTTTTGACGGCATACTTTGGTTTACCAATAGAATATTCCTGCATGTAATATCCGCCACCAGTATGGACTTCGGCAATCATGTGGGTAGATAAAGCGTTAACTACTGAGCTACCGACGCCGTGAAGACCGCCAGAAACTTTGTACCCACTTTCGTCTCCGCCGAACTTACCACCGGCGTGTAGGGTGCAAAGAATAGTTTCCAAGGCTGAAACTCCTGTTTGTTTATGAACTCCGACAGGAATACCACGGCCGTTATCAGCTACTCTTAGGTAGTTATTAGGTAATAATACGACTTCAATTCTGTCAGCAAAACCACCCATCGCTTCGTCTCGGGAGTTATCAAATATTTCCCAAATTAAGTGGTGTAAACCGTCGGGACCAGTAGTACCAATATACATTCCCGGACGCTTTCTAACTGGCTCCAAACCCTCTAAAACACTAATCGATGACGCGTCATAAACGCCCTTTTTATCCTCTTTTTTTGCCATAATTTATGCGTCCAATTATACCAAAAAATGCTACTTTTATCTATTGGTAAAAAAGCTATTTACCGAACCTCAAAACCGTGTTCAGCTACGGCTTGGTAGACACTGTCCATAGCTTTAGTGATTTCTTCTTCGGTCAACGTCTTGGTTGTTGATTGGAATACCAGTCTGTATGCGTAAGATGTGCGGTTATCTTTACTAAATTGATCGAATAGTGTTACTCGTACACATAGATCTCCGGCAGATTGGCTTAAAATATCAGCCACGCTGTCTTCTTTAGTGTCGTCATTTACCCACATGGCTATATCCCTTGATGATGTTGGATAAGGGGAGAAATGGGTGTAAGTAACATCGGTTATAGGATTGGCATCTAAGTATTGCGTTGGTTGCGGCAGGTTTTCTATTAGAGTTGTTAAATCTATCTCTATGATCCCGTTGATGCTATTAGTTGTTATTTTAGTATCTAAGGATGCTTCCAAGGATTCAATAATAGATGCCAAAACGGGATCGTCGACTTTAGCCTTAAAACCTGATGGACTTCTAACACCAATAGCTAGTTTTAAGGTCTCGCCGGCAGGAGAAAATACTGTACCAATTTCAAATAACTTGATCTGTTTTAGTCCTAATAAATCAGTATTTGGAATATTTTTTGCTAGTGCTTCATCAATATTTTTTATTAAAGAACTACGTAAATAGCCTTTGTCTGAAGCCATAGCGTTTGATAGTTTGACTTCATCTTTATTTCTAAATGAGCTAGTGAAAATTTCTGACAACCCATGACTGGTTAAAGTGCGACGTATTAGGTCACTATAGTAAAAGTTCTTATTTACGTTGGTGGTCTTGGATAGTACTGGAGCTATAGCATTAATGTGTTCGTAGCCATAAATACGTCCTACCTCCTCAATGATATCTTCAGCAATGTTTAAATCTGTACGTTCAAATGGAGAATAAATTTTAAACTCATCATCGTTGATGATTTCATATTGCCAGCCAAAACGATTAAGTACTTCTATAACTTCAGCACTATTCAGACTTAATCCTAAAACACTATTTAATTTACTTAGAGTTACAGAGGCGGTTCTTTCTGGTGAAGGGTTAATGATTTCTTCGTTGTAACCTTGATATTCGCCACCGGCGACTTCTATAATTAAGTCAATTAGAGCTCTAGTAGCGACTGGTATCACTTCTGGCACTAAACCATTTTCGTAACGAGAAGAAGCATCGGTTCTAAGTTTAAGTCTGTTAGAGGTTCTTCTAGTAGTGACGGGATTCCAGTTAGCAACTTCGACAATAATGTCTGTGGTTTCGTCATTAATACCAGAATACTTCCCTCCTTTGATACCAGCAATGCTTAGAGGGTTTTTATCCTTTAGGGAGGTAATTAAAGTGTCGTTGACAGTAAAAGTATACTCAGTTTCATCTAAGGCTGTTATTTTCTCCTCGTTTTGGGCTTGTCTGATTAAAAAACCAGCCGGCAAACTCTGATTGTCAAAGGCATGTGACGGTTGTCCGAGATCAAACATTATGTAATTACTAGCATCAACAATGTTATTTATACTTCTTTGACCAATTGAGTTTAACGCCATCTGTAGCCATTTAGGAGAAGGGCCAACTTTGACGTTTGTGATTTTAGCTGCAACAAAACGGTTACAATTTGCTGACTCAATATTTATTTTAATATCAGGATTTTTAGTGCCTAAGTCTATTACCTTCGCAAAAGGATCGTCTTTAATGGGTATATTAAGAATCACTGAAATATCTTTTGCTATCCCCCGATGCGAAAGTGCCCACATTGATTTATCAGGCAATACTTTTACATCAATAACCGTGTCATCGGACAACTTTTCAATGCTTTCAATTTCCCATGCATGAAAGGTTAGTTTGTTAGCTAACTCTTCTGGCTCTGGTAAGGGAGTGGAGAAATATTTTTGCAACCAATTATATGATACAAGCATAAAGTTAAAATTGATTAATTACTCTTAAATCTCCGGTGTAAAATAGTCGCACATCGTCAACCCCGAATTTCATCATCGCCAATCGATCAAGACCAACCCCAAAGGCAAACCCTTGATATATATCTGGATTAATCCCAGCATTTCTTAACACATTTGGATGAACCATACCGGCACCCATTATCTCTATCCACTTATTTTTAAGTTTTTCAGGTGCATCGTCACCAGTTAATCTCATGTCTACTTCTAGACCAGGTTCTACGAAAGGGAAAAAAGATGGTCGTAAACGTATTTCTGTTTTACCACCAAAGAATCGAGAAAAGAAAAATTCTAGAGTACCTTTTAAGTGAGCTAAAGAAACATCCTTATCAATCATTAGACCCTCGAGTTGATAAAACTGTGCCTCATGAGTAGCGTCAGTGGCTTCATTACGAAAAACCTTCCCTGGTGCAATAATCTTAATTGGTGGTTGATTTTTCTCCATGTAACGTACTTGCACTGGTGAGGTATGAGTACGAAGAACGTGATCTGGTTTATTATCAATATAAAAAGTATCCTGCATATCACGAGAAGGATGATCTTTAGGTACATTAAGTAAATCAAAGTTATATTTTATCTCTTCCATTTCTGGTCCTTCGGCAAAAGTAAAACCCAATTCAGAAAAAATATTATTAACTTCGGTGATTATTTGTGATAGCGGATGTGTGTGTCCAATTTTATCCATAACAACTAAATTATCTTAGAACCAATTTTGGTTAATTACAATTTGATAGATCGTCTTACCGTCAAAGACATAGACAGATCCATTTTGTACTCGCACGATCAGATTTTTACCAAGTAGTAGTGGTTGTTTATTTTGCCAAGCTCGATCATCTATTTCTACGACATAAATACCAGTGTCTTGCCCTAGAATCACTAAGTCAGTGCTGTTAGGGAAAAAGTCAAAGTAATTCACAGCTTCATTGCTGGTATCCATTTTAATGGTTGGGTCACAAGACTCATCGGTAACAGTTTGTACTTCTAGAGGTATTTCGTCAGCATAGTCGGCAGCGTAAGTAGTCTCTACCATTGAAACACTAGCTGATAAATTGTTGTTGGTAGTAGTGGCTGTTGTGTACGGTGCAAAATCATCAGCACAGTAGTAATAAGGCATTTGGGCTTCCGGTCCTACGAAAGTGGCGAAGACTTCCTTGTCGTTATTTTCGTATAGTCTGACACCTCGCCATTCTTTGGTAGTAGTCGCTAAAGAATTGGTTTCTCCTGTCGACTGAGTTAGAGAGTTAATGGTGTTTTTAATATCAATAGTACCGTTTGCTTTTTGGGTAGTAGAAGCGTTTTCGGTTTCTGGTATGAATAATTTTATTAAAGATTCGTACTCAGTATTAGCTACTAAAGTCGAGGTAGCAGCTCTAGGTTCAAATAAAAATTGGTTAGTAGCTGAAGCGTTTTCTAGCACTGTTGAAGTAGCTGTCAGTAATTGTACGCCATTATTTGTTTGCCAAGATGAGATTAATCTCACTTGCGGATTTATCGGTAAGTTGAATGCTTGTGCCTCAGTTACTAAATGTGGGTATACAGGCAATTCTTTTACCCAAGTATGATGACCTTCTTTTTGTACGTGTACTCGGTGAGTTCCTTCTTCTAATCCTTGAGAATAAAATGCTCGTCTAAAAACACGTGTCTCTCTCACTAACTCGTTATCTATATAAATCTCAGCCCCAGTTCTTTCAGCTGCAATGTATAGTCCTCCAGTGGATAGTAAAGTTGATTGCGATAGGTTTATACGATAACCAGTGGCATATAAAAATAAAAAAGGTAGAGATAAACAAAAAGCCGCCGCTAGAGTATAAAAAAATATATTTCTATGTGTGTAAGATAAAGGTTTAACTTGTGGCGTCATAATAGTTAGCGTTTTTTAGGGGTTACCCAAAATCCCATATACTTTCCAAACATTAAACGTGTCTGTGCATCCAATCCCGGTATGGCACTAAATAATATCATTGTTACTGGTACCAATAACCACTGCAAGGCCATGACGATATAGGTGAAACGGGATTTATTATCTGGGCGTTTTGGTACCAAGGATAGAGATATTATAGCAGACACTACCAAACCGAACATTGCTAAGATTAGTAGGTTTCTAACTACAATTGGTAAATTATAAGAAAGTACTGTCTCATGGAATACTCTACCTCCCAAAAAGATTGGTGCCCAACCGAGGATAAACAACATGATTGGGTTGGTGCAAAGTGACCAGTATCCTTCTGCTTGCTGTAAAGAAATCTTAATTCTTTTCGAGAGAGCGATATTTTTATTCTTAGTAAAGTGATAAACAATATAGACAAAATTCTCTACTCCGTAAGTCCAGCGTCGGTGTTGTTTGTAAATATTTTTGATTGTACCGAATAAACTATCGGCAGTATTGGCGTCCATAGAAACTGGATATGACAGTGGTACAACACTGTATTCACCGTTATTAGCTATAGCTAGATTCCAGTAAATTCTAGAATCTTCACTAACCATATTTCGTTGCCAATAACCTACTTCGTACAGAGCTTGAAATGATACTGAGTGTGATGAGAAGGTGGCCATTCTTTCTGGTCGTTCCTGTTGAACCATTTCCCAAAAAGTCGATGACATGGCCACTACACGTGATAAAGAACCAGCTTGCCATAGATTGTTATTAAATAGCGGTACTGGCTGGAAAGAACTCTTAAGAGGGTTTTCCGCAGTCATAAAGTGCCAGATCAAACAATTAAAATAATCTGGGTACACCACTGTATCGATATCAAAAATAGATACAATGACGTCTTTATACATTATTTTGTTTGGATCTAGGATCTTGGTACGTAATTCTTCAGCTGCGTATGCCGAATTGGAACCCTTCCCTGGCATATCCCCAGGTATATTTTTAGGGTGTTTAGTAACGATAAAGTGACCAAAATGTTTTGACCATTTCTCCTCCATTTCTTTAGCTGCTTGTTCAGCTTCTTCACCGCCAGCCTCTTCGCCAGCTAGTACTACAATCAACTTTTCCTTATTGTATTTGATTTTACTTAAAGATGACAAAGAAGCGTCAATTACCTCTACTGGCTCTTTATAAAATGGTAAAACCACCGCGTGGTAAATGTGGTCATACTGGAACCTATCCACCATAGACTCCCAGTCTAATGACATATGGTAGCGTAATCTTTTCCAGTTATATCTTAAGTGATATGACAAAAAGGCCGTCTTTAATACCCAGTAGATAGAAAAGGCAATGATAAAATAAGCAGCAAAGAAAGGAGCGTAGATTGAGGCAATCACTACACCAATCAAAGTTACCCAAGAAGCAAGTCCAGGTAAAATCTCCAAAAATCTATAAAGTCTTCTGTCTGCCCCAGTTAAGTCAGTGGCTCTACCTACATGGAAATCGCTTCGTCTAGCGTAAGGTAAAATATGATTATTTTCTTCCATAATTATTTGAGCCACCTCTCGGAATCGAACCGAGGACCTGCGGATTACAAAGCCGCTGCTCTAACCAGCTGAGCTAAGGTGGCGTATGCAAAATATTAGTACATTACGCGTTTTTTTTCAATCATTTAATGAACGTTCTTTTAATTCTGCCTCTTCTTCCTCTGATAGTGACACTGACTCTTTATAATCTGCTATGTGTTGCAAGTGGTTCTTATTTTCTGTGGTGTCCTTAGTAGTCTTAGCTAGGACCTTATTTCTGTGACGTAATCGCTTTAACTTTAACTGAATTTTTGTAGTGATATTTAGCATTAAGCTGATGGCTTTATGTACAATAAAATGCAAAAATAACTTTATAGAAGACAGACGCAAATGTCGGTTCTGGGCTCTTTTATGGTTGTAAGAAATAATTTTCCTGTCTAACCGGTCACGCAAAGTTACCAGTATCACCATTCTACCTTTCGCTTGCTCTGTTTTAAAAAGCAAAAATAAAGTAACTAAAATAATTCCGCTAGTGATAGAGATATAGAAAAACATATTCTACATATTATAAACTAAAAAGATGGCCTTTAGCCATCTTTTTAGTTTATTTTACTGATATACGCTTAAACTCAACAATGGAAACATTTTCACCAAATTTTTGGATAGCACCATTAACCATTTCTCCAATAGTAGTATCAGGATTTTTAATAAATGGTTGTTCTAAAAGAATCTGCTCCTGGAAATAAGCACTCAATTTACCTTCCATGATTTTCTCCTGCATTTCGGCTGGCTTGTCCTTAATATCCTCAGCAAATACCTCCTTAGCCTTATTGATGGCTTCCTCATTAACCTCTTCTCTAGAGATATACATAGGATTGGTGGCCGCAATATGCATAGCGATTTCTCGTGCTAAAGCGGTAAACTCCTCATTTTTTGATACGAAGTCAGTTTCAGATGCTAATAAAACCATAGCAGCCACTTCACCAGTATTGTGTACGTATACACCAATAGCACCAGCTCCTAATTCACGATCAGATTTTTTATCGGCTGCTTCTTTTCTTTTTTGCTTCAAAATAATCAAAGCTTTGTCCATATCGCCGTTAGCTTCTTCTAGGGCCTTTTTACATTGCATTACTGAAATGCCGGTTTGATCACGCAAGGCTTTGATGGCTGTTGATGTAATCTCCATGTTTTTATTAAGTTAAATTTATAAAATTTACTAACATCAGACGAATACTACTATCGTCGTCTGTGTGCTGAACTAAAGCTTGATACTGGAGTAAATTCCTTCTTTCCTTCTTCATAAGCAGTAGCAAGTTCTGACAAGATCAAATCAAGACTTGATTTAAGCGAGTCATTAACTAAAATCGGATATTGTACATCCTTTACGTTGTTATCTGAACCCATAACACCAATAACAGGTATATTTCTTTGTTTAGCCTCAGCAATAGCTAGACTTTCGTGTCTTGGATCTACTACCACTAACATATCAGGGTTACGAGTGATGTTTCTGATACCACCAAAGTTATAAGTCAACTTCTCTAATTCACGATTAATTAGTACGCGTTCCTTCTTGGTATACTTTCTTTCTAGTTCGCCGTTTTCACCTTGAGAAATCAGATCAAATAGACGGTTGATACGCTTTTGTACTTCATTCCAGTTGGTAATCATCCCGCCTACCCAACGATTAGTAACGTAAGGGGCTTCAATCTTTTCAGCCACATTCTTTACTAGATGAGACGCTTCCTCTTTGGTTCCTACGAAAAGTACTACCTTACCTGATTTAGCAAATGATTTTATAGCAGTCTTAGCTTCTTCTATTGATGAAAAAGTCTTTTCTAGATCGAAAACATCATTACCTGATTTATTACCAAATAAATATGGTTTTACGGTTGGATGACGACGACTTTTCTTGAAGCCAAAATGAGCTCCTGCAGAAAAAAGTTTATCTATTAAATTGTTATTATTAGTGGTTGACATAATTTAAAAATATAGCGGTACAACACCGCAAAGTGGGCAAATATTAACACGTAAGGTGTCATTACGCAACTTCTTTAGAGGATGCTTGAATACTGTTAAAAATATCGTCAAATTCTCCTTGCATTACTGACTCAATGTTGTGCCACGATTCTTTGATTCGGTGGTCAGTAATACGACTTTGAGGAAAGTTATAGGTTCTAATTTTCTCACTACGATCGCCCGTTCCTATCTGATTCTTTCGGGTTTCAGCATTTTTCTTAGCCTCCTCCTCCTCGTGTAGCATTTCTAATTTTGCTACCAACAGTGACATAGCCTTTTCCCTATTTTTTAGCTGACTTCTTTCTTGCTGACTTCTAACATCAATACCAGTAGGTTTGTGTATTAAGCGCACAGCTGTCTCTACCTTATTAACGTTTTGTCCTCCTGCGCCACCAGATCTAGAATACTCCATCTCGATATCGTTGGGATTTAATTCAAATTTTGGCTTTTTGCGTAGAGGTAAGACCGCGACTGAGCAAGTGGAAGTATGAATTCTGCCAGCCTTCTCTGTCACTGGTACACGTTGAACCCTGTGTACGCCAGTTTCAAACCTGAAGGTATCATAGGCATCAGGATGCAAAATCTCAAATGATGCCTCCTTATAGCCACCACTAGCAGCGTGTGATTCGTCATTCATAATCACTCTCCAACCACGCTTTTCTGCATATTTTATGTAAGCTGAGGCTAGTTCTTCAGCAAATAAAGCCGCTTCGTCTCCCCCAGCACCAGCTCTAAGTTCTAGTAAAACCCCGTAAGGCTTAGCATCCTCCTCTTTTGAGGCTTCAATAATTCTGTCCATTTCCAAAAACTGATCCATTAAAAGTTTTTTGAGTGACAGTATCTCCTCCTGAGCTAGTTCTGCCATTTCCGGGTCACCCGAAGCGAGGTTTTCTGCTTCGGTAAGTTTGTCTAAATACGATTCAAATTGTGAAAATAAGAATTGAGTTTTAGGATGATCTTTAAAAATATTTAATTTTTCTTGGTCAAATTCCATAATATTGAAATATAACATTAAAGTACAAAAAAGCCGCTATTTCGAGCGACTTTTAAGTTCTACCTATTTAAGCCTTTTTACCGCTTTTGGCTACTCGAGCTTTGAATTTCTCAACACGTCCTGCCGTATCCATTACCTTTTCTTGTCCAGTGTAGAATGGATGAGAAGCAGAAGAAACGTCGACTCTCACAACTGGGTATTCCTTACCGTCAGTCCATTTGTCAGTCTCGTTACCTTCTATTTCTATAGTAGAACCAATCAAAAAGCGCTCATTATTGCTGTTGTCAACAAAAATTACTAAGCGATAATTTTGTGGGTGGATATCCTTTTTCATAATTAAGTGGTGGTAACTATAACAAATTATCTATAAAAATCAATATTTGAGGCTTTTACCCAGCATCGAGGGTCTTGATTTCTGCTTCTAGTCTAGCCTTTCGTTCCATCACCTGATCTCCATAGGAGTGATTGGTTGGGTTACTAACCCCATTCCAGCCAGCGTAGTAACGTACCGCTGAAGTCCACTCTGCGTTATAGCTACCGCCAGCTGCACCATTGTCTCGCATTAATAGGGCAGTAGCCAAGAAGGCGTCTTGATTACGGAAAGGATTACTTGGTACATTTAGACCAAGTAATTGTCTAATGGCATCATTTTCCTTTTGATAAACATAGACATCGTTACCAGTATTTACATAACCTCCGTAGAGTGCCCAAGTTGAAGGGATAAACTGTGAAGGACCCATAGCACCGCCCCAGCCGTATCTAACTCCACCAGGAGTAATTGGACATGATACTAATTGGGTGTTTATATCAAAGCCTAAGATACCGGCCATGACGGTAAATACTGGCACGCTACCTGGTCCCATAGTTGGCTTACCTTGAATTACTTGATTATAGGTACATTGACCGATATTGGAACCATATGATGATTCTTGTTCCAAAATAGCTAAGATTAGTGAGGCCGAAACACCAGTACGTTGACCAGCTACTTTAGCTAAAGAAACAGCCTGTGGAAAAGGAATACGTCCACCACCACCAGCTAGCTCGAACAACGCTGCTCTTAGTTGAGAGGCTGTCTTTTGGGTTTGTTCTAGATGAGCCTGATAGGTAGCTTCTTGCCCCTTTGTTACTTCTAGTAGTTCTCTTTTTTCGGCTTCTTTAACTTCAATGGCCGCTTTTTCTTGCTCTTGAAGCTGTTTATGCTTTGCTTCTTCTTGTTGTTTGTCTTCTAGGGATCTCTTTTGTTCAACAGTATCAACTTTTATATCTGATAGAGCCGACAAAGAATCTTTTAAAGAGTGGTTGATAGTACGGTAATCTTCAAAATCAGCAAAAAATTCAGAGAAATTTTTGTTGGTTAATAGTAATTCTATAAGGGTATTGTCGTCTATTTCTTGGGTTTTTCTTAGTAGTTCAGCTACTGATTGTTTTTGTTTGTTTAGCCTACCATCTAGCATGGTAACTACTTCTTCCTTGGTACCTATTTGTTCACCTAGATTATTAATAGATATTGCTCTCGCTTGTATTGCTAGTTGTGATTTTTTAATTTCAGCCTCTAAAATACTAACGTCGCGTTCTCGTGATTGTCGTTCAGTTTTTTTCTCGTCTAGTAATTGTTGTTGTTCTAGGATTTGTTGATCAATGCTACTAAGTAAAGCCAAGCATTGATCTTTCTTTGATTGTGGTGCTGTGGCCGCATTTAAGGCCGTACATTCTTCAACTGTTATCGCTAGTGTCTGGTGTAGAGGAAATACTATTAATAAGGATAAAACAAATAGATATAACAAATTGGACAACAACTTTTGCATTGTCTTATTATATCAAATCATTTTCAAACTATTAAATGATTTAATGGAGTTACTTACTTTGATTCTGTGGTATCTGCCGGAGCAGCTAGTACCTCTTCAGCGGTTACTGCCTCATCAATAATTTCTTCTTTAACTTCATTCACTACCACTACCGTTTCATCAATGTCGTTCTCTATCTTAAGTCCAGTTGGGATCTTTAAATCCCCTACTCTAATGTGGGAACCAATTACTGCTAGTGCAGATAAGTCTACTTCAATTTCATGTGGCAAATGAGCTGATTTGCCGGTAACGGTTAATTCATGTAATGCCTTGGTCAATACCCCACCTAATTTTATAGCCGGTGCTTCATTAATGAATTGCAATGGGACATTTACAGTTACCTCTTGACCCTTTCTTACGATTAGAAAATCAACATGATTTAGCTGGCCTTTAGTAGCCTCATAAGATAAGTCATGAATTAGTACTTGTTTCTCTTCAGGTAACCCTGACAAAATTAAAATGCTAGATTCTCCAGTTTCTTTTAAAACTTTTTCAAACTCCTTTTTATCGATAGTTAAAGATAATGAGTCCTCGCCATGGCCGTAAACTACAGCAGGTAATTTTCCATTTTGACGTAAAGCTTTTAATTTTTTCCCTGTTTCTACACGACCCTCAACGTTTAATGTGATTGTCATAATACCTTAAGCATAGCACAGCGCTTTTAGCTTTCAACAGCCTAATATTTCAATAGATCTTTTAAAAGTTATACTAGTATGTATGAGTACTAAATATGACTTTGTCGCCATTGGTGATATTACAATTGATGCTTTTATTCAGTTATCGAAAGATGATGCTAATGTTGTCTGTGATATCAATGGTAAACCATGTCAGCTAATGATGAATTTTGGTGACAAACTGCCATACAGTGATGTAACGGTAGTAAATGCTGTTGGTAATAGTCCTAATGCGGCGGTGTCTGCTCATAGATTAGGTTTGCGGTCAGCCTTGGTGGCTAATCTGGGACACGATAGAAATGGTAGTGATTGTTTAGATGCCTTAAGACAAGAGGGTGTGTCTACTGAATTTGTAAAAGTTAATGAAGGTAAAAGAACTAATTATCACTATGTTTTAAGATATGGGGCTGAGCGTACGATTCTAATCAACCATGAAATCTATCAGTATTCCCTACCAGACTTTTTAGAACCACCACGTTATATTTATTTTTCTTCCATTGGTGATAATGCTATAGATTTTCATTTTGAAATTGCGGAATACGTAAAAAAACACCCTGAAACCAAACTAGTATTTCAACCTGGTACTTTTCAAATTCGTCTTGGCTATCAAAAATTAAAAGAACTATACGAAGTAACGGAAATCTTTTTTTGCAACAAAGAAGAAGCTCAGACTATCTTGCAAACAAAAGAAAACAATATTTCTGAATTATTACGCATGATTAAGAAACTAGGACCCAAGTTGCCTGTGATTACTGATGGCCCTGGTGGAGCTTATGTAATTGATGAGAACAATAAGGTTTGGTATATGCCTATGTATCCTGACCCTAAAGAGCCAGTAGACAGAACTGGTGCAGGCGATTCTTTTTCTTCGACTTTTACTTGCGCTATTGCTCTAGGTTTGTCTCCTGATAAAGCGTTGGCTTGGGGACCAATAAACTCTATGTCTGTTGTACAACATATCGGCGCTCAAAAAGGACTCCTCACCAGAGAAGAATTAGAAAATTACTTGGAAGCCGCTCCTCGAGAGTATTCACCAAAAGAGGTATTTTAATCTTATTTAAAGAATTTTTTGGCTGAAGATACAATGTAATCCTTATCCATTTGGTAGTGCTTTATTAGCTCTTCTGGCTCGCCTGATTGTCCAAATTGGTCGTCTACACCTATTCTGATAATTCTAGTTGGATGTTTTTCACTTAAAAATTCGGCCACTGCACTGCCTAACCCACCCGCTCTTTGGTGCTCTTCTACTGTGATAATTAAGTCATGAGTCTCGGCTAAATCTAAGATTGCTTCTGTATCCAGAGGTTTAATAGTAGGAACATATAGTACTGAGGTACCAATATCTAAATCGTTTAGCTCTTTGCCTGCTAATAATGCGTTGTGCAATAAGGTACCAGTAACTACGATGCCAACAGTATTACGTTTATGGCTATCTCTTTCCATTAACATTTGTGCCTTACCAAAAACAAATGGACTGGCTTTAGTGGTAATAACTGGTACCGGAGCTCTGCCTAGTCTGATATAGACAGGTTTATCATAAGTTGCAGACCAAAGTACAGCCTTTTGCGCCTCGTAAATATCAGCTGGGGCAATTACAGACATATTTGGCATTACCCGCATAATAGCAATATCTTCAATAGCCTGATGAGTGGCACCGTCTGGTCCTACAGATATACCACTGTGAGCGCCGATAATTTTTACTGGTTGATTATTATAAGCGATAGTAGTACGTATTTGTTCCCAATTTCTACCAGGAGAAAACATAGCATATGAAGTAATGAAAGGTATCTTTCCCACCGCAGCCAGTCCTGATGCAACGGAGGCTAAGTTTTGCTCAGCTACTCCTACTTGGATAAAACGTTCAGGAAAAGCTTCTGCAAATAAATTTGTTCTGGTTGACTCAGTTAAGTCAGCTGACAAGGCCACTACTCGGCTGTCTTTTTCGCCAGCTTCCTTAAGACCTATACCGAACCCATCACGGTTAGGAATCATTTCAATATCTTTATCAAACAATTTTGGGTTTAAATGATTTACAATTTTCATAATTAATCTGTATGAGGAGAATTAATTACACCCGATAAAGTTCTTAATTCTTTTAAGGCTACCTTGGCTTGATCACTCTTTTTAACTAAATCTTCTGGACCTTTTCCTGGTGGATTTCCATGCCATCTAAAATCACGTTCAAAAATCTTGACCCCTTTGCCCGGGATGGTATTAGCAATAATGACTGACGGTTGACTGTAGACTGCCTGAGCTCTACCAATGGCATCAGCAATCATTCTCATATTATGTCCATCAATTACTTGGACATCAAAATTCCAAGCTTCAAATTTCTCTCGTAATGGCTCTAAGGGCATAATGTCTTCTGTGTAACCATCAATTTGAATAGCGTTACGATCTATAATCACAATTAAGTTATAGAGTTTTTCTTTGCCCGCTAGCATGGCCGCTTCCCAAGATTGCCCTTCTTGTAATTCACCATCACTCATCAAACAGTAGACAAATCTAGAAGTGTAAGGATTATCCATCCTCATGCCAATGGACATGCCAACTGCTTGTGATAAACCACTACCTAGAGGTCCAGAAGTAGTTTCTATTCCTGGTAGAGATGTTCTGTGGGGATGCCCTTGTAAACGACTGCCAAACTTTCTTAGAGTTAGCAATTCTTCAATTGGAAAATATCCTGCATGAGCCAAGGTGGCATATAAGACTGGACAGATGTGTCCATTGGATAATATTAATCTGTCTCTATCCTCCCAATTTGGATTATAGGGATCGTGCTTGAGTGTATTAAAGTAAAGTAAGGTGAATATATCAGCCATTCCTAGCGGGCCGGCTGTATGGCCACTACCAGCAGCTACCAACATCTCGATAACACTTTGGCGGATATCGTTGGCTTTATTTTCGAGTAGTATTACTTCATCATCACTTAAATAATTCATGCTAGTTATGATTATAACGCAGTTATTTTTATTTAACTGATAATTTTCAACAGTTCAGTGTAAGCCGTCTCCATATCAGGAGCCTTGACTATGGCAGATCCAACGATAAAACGACTTGCACCAGCACCCTTTAATTCTGAAATTGTTTCCCCATTGACTGATCCGTCAATACTTATTTCCAGTTCGTTGAACAAGTGTCTAAGTGTAGCAGTTCTTTCTAAAACACGATTATCGAATGGCTGACCTTGTAAACCTATTTCATTAATTCCCATTAGTTGTACAAAATCAGTTCTATCTAAATAATCATATATGTTAGATAAAGAAGTGCTATTTAATATAGATATTCCTAACTTAAAATTATAATTATCTTTTAATTTTAAAATATTATCTAAGACTTCAGTACTTTCTAAATGAAAAACTAAAGATTTGACACCAGCATTTAAAAACTCCACAGCTATATTTAATGGTTCTTTTACCATCAAATCAACTTCAACTTTTTTGGCACTAAATAAATCTTTACATTCAGATATATTGCTGACTGGCGATAATGGCCATGAAGAATTTTTTACGAACTTACCGTCTAAAATATCTACATGTATCCAGTCAGAAAAACTTAGTAAGCTAAATTTACTACTTAGATCTTCTGTAGATTCCGGAATAAAAGCCGGGGTGATTATGGAGTAACTGTGAGTGTGCATAATGTATCGTTACCAGATGGTGTCGCAATAGTGTGGTCTATTAAACAATCACGATTTTTTCCTTCCATCATATAAAAAACCTTGTATTCCTTCCCAAATTGACTGTATTGATAAAGCATGCCTGTGCGACTTTGGTCACCTAGTGGTCTAGTGTCACCCGGAGGTATTAGACTCATGTACCCAGGTATTATGGCCGCTTCTAGCCAGGCCTTTTCTGTTACATTATTCCAACAGGCATTGGTTGCAAAATCTCCTAAACATGATTGACCAGTTTCATATGTAGGACCGGCATTAGGATAATTACCATGGTCAGAATAATGCATATTAAAAACTTTTTGGTATTCACGTATTTGATTTGCTTTGGCAGTGTTACGAGCTTTTTCACGACTCTCTTCTAGAGAAACCATGACTAATGAAGCTAAAATTAATATGATTGTGACGACTATGACGATTTCTAATAAGCTAAAACCTTTGTTAAAGGTATTAAATATTGTGTTTCTATATCTTTGTTTAATCTTAGAAATATTCATATCCAAATCCTAAATTAATTATCAATCATATTGTTTCGCCTTGTATGTCTAGGCTCATTAGTGAAAGTTGTATCAAGCCATAATTTGATGGCCGATTTTATATCTTCGTGATTGACAAACCTAGCCCCTAATGACAATACATTAGCATCGTTGTGTTGTCTTGATAACTCAATAATCTCAAGTGGGCCACCATAAAATACTGTTGCTCTGATTCCTTTATATCTATTTGCAACCATTGCCTCCCCTTGTCCTGAACCACCTAAAATTATAGCCTTGGAATTACCTAAGTCTTTAGTTACAGCTTCAATTGCTGGTCTAATAAAGTCAGGGTAATCATCATTTTCATCATAGGTATAAGCACCATGATCTGTGACTTGCATGCCTAATTCTTCAGTAATGAAAGGAATCAAACTCTCTTTTAATTCGAAACCCGCGTGATCAGATGCTATATGTATTGTCATTATTCCAAATTATTTACGACCGCTTCTAAATGTTCGATCAGGGTGTGCACATAAGAGGATTCATTGTCATACCAGGCAAGGACTTTTACTAAATTACCGTCTATCACTTGTGTTAACTCTAAATCAGCTATTGAGCCATATTGAGCCCCAATAATATCTGAAGACACTAAGGGTTCATTAGTTACTGCAAATACTTTACTCCAGCGGTCAGTTTTAGAGGCTTCGATTAAAGCATTATTTACTTCCTCGACAGTAGTATTTTTTGAAGCGATAAAGGTAATGTCGACGATAGATCCAATCGCCACCGGTACTCTGATAGATATACCATCAAACTTACCTTCTAATTCTGGATAAGCTTTGGTGGTGGCAATTGCCGCCCCAGTAGTAGAAGGGATAATGTTTTGAGCAGCTGCTCGACCATCACGCAAGTCTTTTTTAGCTGGGCCGTCCACTAATGCTTGTGAGGCTGTGTATGCGTGTACAGTGTTCAAAACAGCTTTTTCAATACCGATAGCCTCCTTTAAAATTCCAATTAAAGGAGAGGCTGCGTTGGTGGTACAAGAAGCGTTAGACGTAATATCACAAGTCTTAAACTTTTCTTCATTAGCTCCCATCAAGATAGTGGCACCCTTTACTCCCGCGACTTCGGGGTCATCTTTAGTCGGAGCGGTGATAATGACTTTCTTGGCCCCTGCTTGCAGATGAATCTTGGCTTGTTCATAGGTAGTAAATACACCAGTAGACTCGATTACTACATCTATACCTAAATCAGTCCAAGGTAAGTTCAAAGGGTCTTTTTCGTGGAATAATTTAATTTCACGGCCGTCTACAATTATAGAATCATTATTTATTTCTATTTGTAGTCCGCTACTACCATAAACTGTGTCATATTTAAGTAAATATGCTAAAGCATCAATTGACCCGAGGTCATTAATAGCTACAATTTCATACTCGGCTCTTTCCTGAGACAGACGAAAAAAAGATCGTCCAATTCTACCAAAACCGTTCACTGCTACTTTTACCTTATTCATACAAACATATTAACGTATTTTAACGCGTAATATGTGATAGATATGCACAGTCTTATTATCTAAATATATCTCGGTAATGTTGGTTTGGTGTGTTCAATATCTATGTCGGTAAATCTCTGTGACTGATTAGCTAGAATAGACCCTTGTTTGACGGATTCCAAGACTGCCAAAAAACCTACAATTAATACTTGTTTTTCACGGGTATTTTCTACCAACTCGCTAAACTTAATTTTAAATTGTCTTTCAATGCGTCTATGTAAGTTATCTATCATTTGTTCAATAGATATTACTTTTTTGATTTGTACTTTAGGCTTTTGTTCTTTAAGTGGCAGTTCTGACATAACCCTACCGATAGCGTCACGTAATTCGTTTAAATTACAAAATTTGTCAGTAATAAATAATGGAGATTTGATCGGTATATATAGTCTTTCATGCAGGATATTAGTGCCAAACTGATTTATGATTCCTGTACTAACATCTTTATAGATTTGATAGAGTCTCAATCGGTTTTCTAGGTCATCAATAGACTTCTCTTCTTCTTCGGTTAGATCTAGTACTGGTAATAGTGATTTAGATTTTATCAATAACAAAGTGGCTGCTAAAACAATAAAATTAGCAGTATTTGGCAATGACATCTCTTGCATCTTGGACACTGTCGCCATGTATTCATCGGTTACAGATGCTAAGGAGATATCGTTAATAAGCAACTTTCTTTTTTCCACTAAGTCTATTAACAATTCAAGTGGCCCTTCAAAAACGGGGGTTTTAATAGAAAAATCACTCACACACTTATATTATCATGATTAATCTACAAAAAATCCTTCCTTTAACATCGTGTACGAGATAACTTGATAGAACCTTTTAATAAATGGAAAAGGTTTTACGTAATCTTCCTTAATGCTGGCGTTTTGCTCAAAAGTAGTCTGTAGATCATGGAGGATTGCTTTACCGGTCTGATTGTATAAGTGAAATAGAGGTTCAATACGATCAATGGCTTTCACAAAAGTAGATTCTGGGGTTATTTGCTCATTATATTCTTTAATTAGTTTTAAAAAATCTGTATGTAGTGAATATGGTAATTGGCCGACTACTTTTTCTGAAGCGTTGTATTCTTCTATTCGATCTTGCTCAGTCTTTAGATACCCAATAGTGTCACCAGTTTCAATTTCATCAATATCATGAATTAAAGTCATGCTTTGAACCCTACTCTTGTCCCACGTCGACAAAGGGTTCTCAAGTGGCAGAAAATACTCAATAAGATTAAGCATGCCAAACACATGCTCTGCTACCGATTCAGTGTCTCTTACTTCTCGGGTTTTTGCGTATCTAATCTCTTGTTTTAATTGATACAAAATTTGCAGCTTTTTTGTTTCTAATAACACAAAATCATCGTTGGTCAATAACGATTTTTTTATGTCTTCCAAATTCATGTTACTAAATCACAAAAGAACCCTTTTGATAAATAATTTTCTGGCTACCATCATAAAGTGTAGCCGTGACTGTACGATCTGTGGTTGAAATAATATCTGAGTGAACTACCGAATTGTTAAATCCTAAGGTTTCCCATTCTTCGTCGGTTTCAGCATTAGTTTTTCCTAGAAAACAGTCCCTATAAGCACTTCCTAAGGCTATGTGTGTGTTGCCGAACTTCCCTCCGATATTCTCATCATACAAAGTTTCAGCCATAAATTTCGTGATACGAGAATGTTTAGCATCTGTCAAAGAAACTTCTCCCAAACGATTACCTCCCGGAGTTTTTAACATAGCTTTTAATAATTCATGATTCTTAGTGGCGTCTGACTTAATCACTACCCCATCTTTAAACCATAGCTCTATCCCTTCAATCTTTTTACCGTATCGATAATGAGGTTGATTAAATCTTGCCCAGCCATTTACTTCAAAAGAATTAGGAGTAGTGAAAATTTCATAAGATGGAATATTGTTACCTCCGCCCGCTCTCCATTGACGGTTTTTACCGATACCAATTTCTAAATCCAAATCCTTGCCAGAGAAATGTAATGATTTTATTTGCAAAGCAGTCAGCTTAGCAGCTGTTTTTTGGACAGAATTATTCAGCTGTTTCCAAACTTGGACTGGATTGTCTTCGTTTAAGTAACAAGCATTGATTATTTGATTCCAAAATTGTTTTAAAGTCATACCAGCCTCTTTTGCCGCTGCGTCTGTGCCATATAAGGCTAAAGTCCAACAAAGTTTTCCGGCATTAATTTTTTGAAAACGCCAATCCTTACCTTGTCTGCTAGCCAAGGATCTGCGTAATACTTTTTTAGGATCAACTTCTAACAATGAATGAGGATTGGTGTCGGCAATAATGAAAATACTACCGTCTATTTGGTCTATTAACCCACGATTAAAATGTTCAGCAAAGAAATCTATTTGAGCGGCTGTTGCTAAATCAAAAAAACTTTTATCGAAGTTATATTCCTCGGTATTAGACGGCAAGAATACCCCTAAAGGATTATACCCGGCTCTTAGTATTGCTCTTTGTAGATGGAAATATAGAGGTTTAGCCACTTCTGGTACTACATACTGCACGACCGCTCCCTTTTTTAAGGTTTTACCATCTCGCGTCTGTAAGCCAAAACGGACTATTAGATCGGCGTATTTTTCTAAGACTTTATCTGGCGGTACGTAGGATTGTTGCATTTTGTTTATTGATTTTCAGTTGATAACAATGTATCGATACGGTTCATATCTCTAGGGAATAGAGTTGCTTCTTTCACATTCTGTACACCACAAAGTTTGGCAGTAAGTCTCTCCAGCCCCATACCGATTCCTCCGTGTGGTGGTATTCCGTGTTTGAAAGCTTGTAAGTAAAAATTAAATTTCTCAGGATCTAGACCTTTTTCAGTAATCCTTCTTTTTAGTTCTTCATAATTATGGACTCGTTGTCCTCCTGAACACATTTCTAAACCACGAAACAGCAAGTCAAAACTACGGGTATATTCGGGATTTTTAGGATCAGTATGAGTATAGAATGGCCTTTTACTAGTTGGGAAGTGCGTGATTAACACAAAATCTGAGCCAAGATTTTCCTTAGCATATTCACATAACCAACGTTCATCTTCTGGCTCTAGATCTGGTTCATTAGTTTTATCTTCTCCAGTTTCTTTTAGAATTAATTCCTGTGCCTCACGTAATGTCATTGTGGGGAATTTTTCTGGTACCAATGGATTATCTACTTCTAGAATAGTTAATTCTTTGTGACAATTATCAACCACTGACTTACAGATATGTCTCATTAAGTTAGTCACCATAGACATGACATCGGTATGATCTTTGATGAACCCCATCTCAAAATCCATCATTGATATTTCTGATAAATGTCTAGTAGTAGCACTTTTCTCAGCTCTAAAAGTAGGACCAATTGCGAATACACGCTCGAACACCCCTACCATTATTTGCTTATAAAGCTGGGGACTGGTAGCCAAGCTAGCTTGTTTATCATTAAAATATTCTACTCTGAATACCTCAGCTCCTCCTTCTGCGTCACCACCAACTAATTTTGGTGCTTGGAACTCTGTAAAACCTTGAGCATTTAAATATTCTCTCCAAGAACGTACAATTTCAGCTTGAACTTTAAAAATAGCTCTTTCTCGAGGTCGTCTAAGAGTAATTGGTCTATTATCTAGTAGAGTATCTAGGTTTAGGTCGCTGTCGAGATCAAATGGTAATGCTTCAGCCTTATTTAATATTTCTAAGTTTGTAATTTCGAGCTCTATATCACCATTTTCTACCTTTTCGTTAATCATCTTTTCTGGACGTTTGTTAACCATTCCAGTAACTATTAAAGAGCTTTCCGGACTAGCCTCTTTGGCAATCTCTAGCACTTCTGGTTTTCCAAATACTACCCCTTGCACACTGCCAGAGTAATCGTGAAAATCAAAAAAGGCCATCTTGCCTTGATCTCTACGCACATCTACAAAGACGGCTATTGTCACTTCAGTGCCAATACTATTTCTCAACTCCTTTATTAATCTTCTATTCATATTTAAATAATAACTCCAATTTTACTTTTAACGTCCATCATTTTCTGGGAGGCAATCGCTTTAGCTTTTTTAGCACCACTTTCTAGTACTTTTTTGACTTCTTTATCTGTAATCTTGGACCTCTTGGCTCTCATAGGTGCTATTACCTCCTCTATATCTTCAATAAGCAATTCCTTTAAATATTTATTATTACCCTTGTTGTTCTTATATAAAAGTTGTAATTCATCCTCCGGTCTAAATAATTTATGAATTGCTAGAACATTCTTTGGTATGTCGCCGCTAGAGTCAGTAACAATACTCATAACTGCTTTTTTGATCTCTTCAGGAGTACCAAATAATGGAATGGTATTCTTGTAACTCTTAGACATTTTTTGACCATCGACTCCTGGGACAATAGCTACTTGTGACTGGATATATTCCTTAGGTAAATTAAAAGTTTCACCAAAAATATGGTTAAACTTCTCGGCTGTGTCTCGTGCGTATTCAATATGCTGTTTTTGATCTTGACCAACTGGCACTATGTCTGGACTGTAAAGCAATATGTCAGCCGCCATCAGCATTGGATAGTTAAATGTGCCAACACTGATTTCTTTATTCTTAGCCTCAGCATCCTTAAAAGCATGAGCTCTCATTAAATACGGCATGGTCGTGATCGTATCAAAAATCCAAGCCAATTCAGTATGTTCTGATATATCAGATTGTTTAAACAGAACTACTTTTTTGGGATCAAGACCAATGGCGATGTAATCTTTAACTAAATCAATAATATTTTGATTCATTTCATTGGCGTTTTGAATAAAATTCAAACCATGATAGTCGGCTACAAAGATGAACGCTTCAAATTCACCAGTATTAAGCAAGTCTACAAATTGCTTCATGGCTCCAAAATAGTTTCCTAAATGTGGCCGTCCTGTTGGTTTAACACCAGAAAGTAGTCGTTTTTTCATCATTTGCATATTAGCAAAACCAGCTGTATTTATCAAAATTATGATTAATGATTTCCCCACTCGCTCTTTACACCATTAAGTGGAAAAACTGCGGTAAATGTTGACCCCTTACCCTCGCCTTCAGATTTAACTGTAATATCTCCACCCATGGCCCTAGCCATTTCTCTAGCTATATATAAGCCTAAGCCAGTGCCATTTACATTAACTGCGTGAGCGTTTTTGGCTCTTTGGAATTTGCTAAATAACGAAGAAATCGATTCTTCACTGATACCAATACCGTTGTCAGTGACATCGACGTAGGCTTTTTTTGTTTTATTATCTTTTCGCAACACGATAATAACCTGACCCTTCTCTGGGGTGTATTTGAAAGCGTTGTCGGTTAAATTTTGCAGTATTTGCTTTGTTTTACCTACGTCTAATTTTGACCATGCCGAACCCTTAAACTGTGATCTAAATATTAGGGTCATACCTTTGCTCAAGCTGATAGGCAACATTTCAGAAACAGTATTTTGTACTATTTCTCTCAAGTCACAATCAATCACATCATATTTCATCCGACCAGCCTCGATTCGAGAGACGTTTAGGTAATCTTCTACTGACAACGACATATTTCTAGCTGATTCAGCTACATTTTCTAGGATCTTACTGACCTTTGGACTCACTTCTCCATAGGACCCTTCTTGAATCATCGATATATAGCCTCTAATAGAGGTTAAAGGGCTTCTTAGTTGGTGTGAGGCCACGGAGACGAACTCTGACTTCATTTTATCTAATCTCTCTAGGTGGGCATTTGCTCCCGCTAATTCGGTAGCTAACTTACTGATTTCTTCGCGAGTTCTAACTTCTTTTTCAATGCTACGCATTAACAAAAAGCCAATAACTAATGACGCGATAAATAAAATGGTATTAAAAAATTGCTCTTGAGGACTCGCAGAAATTAATAATCTAATAAACAATGATAACCATAGAATTAAGACGAGCATCTGAGCCGCTACCAGTCTTATATTGAAAAGTTTGTAGCGCATAATTCCGTAAGCTACAAAAGCTACATAAACCGCTGTCGAAATGTTGCCGAAAGGTGAAATTGGAATGTTGTACCATAAGAAAAAATTAGTACAGCCACCAATATAACCAATCAAAGTTCCTAACCACATTAATAGAATGTAATGCTTATCAGTTTTTTTACTGATCTTATATTTATCCCATAAAAGCTTGGCTGAATAAAAAGCAAAGAATATCCAAATACCTAAAAAGGGTAACATTAATGGACCAGCAGTCGGCCAAAAATCAAAAGAGAAAAATAATGTGGATTTGTGAGTGACTGTAGAGATTAAAAGATTAGTAACATCAGCTATTATAAAAAAGGTTGCAAACAAATACCCAGTCCAAATCAAGTATTTAAATTGTTGATATTTACCTATAAACAACGTAACAAAATGGAAGTAAAAAAATGGTATTAAGATCGCACCCAACATTAAGGTTTTCACCCATTGTAATGCTTCTATCTCATTGCTAGCAATTTGCCAAAAGAAATAAGCTAGACTCCATATAGTGATTGCGATAGTAAATAATGTAAATAGTTGGTTAACTTTACTTTTAGGATTAGAAAAAAATATTACTGTTCCGACAACCGAACTGGTAATGGTATTTATGAGAGCGACTATAGAAAAAATTCCCATAACAAAAAAGCTAAGATGATTATATTGTATCACCTTAGCTTTTGTTAATTCACTTTTTAGCCATCGCTACTGTGTGAATTTTATGAACTTCTGTTTCGTAGCGAACGTTAGTGTAGCCAGAATCGGAAAGTATGGCTTTAAACTCATCTAGAGTTTTGTACCACATCCACCAATTGACTACATACTGTAGAAAATATGCTTCATGATTAGGGTGTACATGACAAGTAAGAAACACCCCGTCATCTGGCAGGTGGTCCTTAATCCTTCTTGAGAGTGTGGTCATGGATTCTTGACTAAAGTAATCCATATAGCCACACATCTCAATAATATCGGGCTGAAAACCATGGAGATGACGGTCAAATTTTTCGACCAGACCTCTCTTGATAATGGTGTGTTTTTCTAGGCCCAAAACTTGGCAACGCTCCTTCATTTCTGCTACTGCCGAAGGGTCATGATCTATTAGTAGTATTTCAACCTCAATCCCCTCCTTAGTTAGTAGCTCAAAGGCAACTTCTAAAACTGCCTGGGCTGAACCAGCTGCCAAAGACATGATTCTGATTTTGCGATCGCGACCATGTCGTATATAGGCCTGTAGTATCGACTGAGTTAAAAGTTTTTTAACAATTTTCAGTCGATTCCTTACTGCTTGGGCATTTCGGATATTCAGCCACCATGTATCAATTAGGCGAATAATGGTATTACTGCCTTCTCCACCATTAAAATTATAGACTGCGTTCAAGGCACCCCAACGGGCTTGACCCTCTTTTACTCGCCGACTATTGATGCTTAGTCCGTCAATAAACCAGACGTTGTATTTAGGTTCTCTGCCAAAAAATTTTCGACAGGCCCATTTTTTAACTTGACCATACAGACCAAATATATAGAGAAATGGAATTGCTAGTTTATAGGGAAGACTGATGGCTTCAGGTTGTTTTGACTGCGTGAATATACTACTACCATGCCGCGTGCGCGGCAGGTCTTTTCTATTTTCTGTCGCTACGTGTAACACGATAGACTCCTTGTGATTGAACAATTAATCACTTGTAGTGATTCCAGGTTAGATAATATAGCAAAATATTATTTGAATCAAGTCAATATCAACATTTACTAATCAAATAAATGTTGATATTAAAAAATAAATAAACTTATTAATGGTGCAGACAACCAAATAAAAGCATTTTCACTAGTTAGTAAATTTGTGGGAATAGGGGTATTTATAGAAACAATATTATCAATTGGCAAATAGTGCAGCATCAATATCAATAACAGTATAGTGGCACTAATAGCCAAAATAAATTTTTTAATAATTGACTCGAATGGACCTTCTAAGTACTCTCGAGGCATTAAGCGTGAAAACAGCCAGGTGGTTAAAATTGTAAATATAACGAAGATAATTAACCAAATTGTAGTTTCTGTACTGGTGCTAGAAACTTTATCAGCAATAAAATCTGTATATGGGAACATCTTGTATAGTAAGAGGCTCAGATAAAGACCCAGAATTAAGTTGGTCATTCTTTGTCGACCTCTTAACATTACATATCCTAAAGATAGACCAAAAATAATTAATACAAACACCCATCCTTGTATCAGAGAAATGATTGATCCTAAATCCATAAATATCATTGTACAACTTAATGGTCTAAGATTATTATTAGGCAAGTGGATACTAAAACCGCCCATAAATTTATGGGCGGTTTTTGTTCATCTAAATCCCTTCCTCTTTGAGTTCCTCGACTAATTTTTTAGCTTTTTTAGATAACTTATTTGGTAATTCGATTACTATTTTTAACTTGAAATCACCACGTCTATTGCTGTTTATTACTACACCTTTATCTTTTATTACTAAGATATCACCATTTTTTACACCTGCAGCAATTGTGACCGACTGTTCACCGTCTAGTGTGTTAATAGTTTTCTTGGTACCCAGTAAAGCATCAGTTAATTTAATTGGTAAATCAACTATCAGATTAGTTCCTTCTCTTCTGATATGCTTGTCTGGTTTTACATGTAACTTTACATACAAGTCACCAGATACTCCAGAAGCTATGGCTTCACCCTGACTTGGCATTCTAATTACTTCCCCGTTCTCTATTCCAGCAGGAATAGAGATTTTAATTTCAGTATCCTTTTTTACAATGCCAATACCTCCACAGGTAGAACATTTTTTCTCGGGTATTTTTCCAGTGCCACGGCAATGGTCGCATTCACGGACAGTGGCAAAACTACCTAATACGCTTCTACGCATTTCCCTTACTCGACCTTGACCATTACAGACATCGCAAGTAATCATTTTAGATCCAGTCTCAGCACCAGAACCATCGCAATTATCACATACGGAATTCTTTTTTAATAAAACAGTCCGAGATGTACCAAAAATAGATTCTTTAAAATCTATTTCTATATCAATTGAAATGTCATGACCTCTTTTTTGACGTTGGGAAGCAAATCCTCCAAAAACATCACTAAAGTTCTCAAAAATATCACCCAAATCAAACTCTACTCCTTGACCGAAACCAGCCATGTTATTGAAGTCAAAGCCATTAAAATTATTACCACCAAAAGATTTACCATAAGAATCGTACTCGGCGCGTTTCTTTTCATCACCTAGTACTGAATATGCTTCACTTACTTCTTTAAACTTTGACTCATCACCAGTCTTTTTGTCTGGGTGATATTGGGAGGCAAGTTTACGAAAAGCCTTTTTAATATCTTCTTTACTAGCGCCAGCTTCGACACCTAAAATCTTATAATAATCTTTCATATAATTTTATTTTCTAGTTATCACTAGGTTGAGAGTTCTCGTCACTGTTTGATCCTGATTCATTTGGTGTATCAGATTGTTGGTTTTTTTGCATGGCCTCACCAATTTTTGACAATTCCGCAGAAAGCTCTTGAGTCTTAGACTCGATTTCAGACAGGTTGTCTTTTTCTTTAACTTCTTGTAAGGCTTTAATTTTGTCTTCGACAGTAGTTTTAATATCGGCAGAAATATTTTCAGCATGATCTTTGAGTGACTTTTCAGCAGTGTAAATCATTTGGTCAGCCACATTTCTAGCTTCGACAATCTTCTTCTTGGTTTCATCATCAGCTGCATGAGATTCAGCCTCTTGTTTCATCCGTTCAATATCATCAGTAGACAAGCCAGAGTTCGCCTCGATTCTGATAGATTGTTCCTTACCAGTAGCTTTATCTTTGGCGGTAACTTTCAAAACACCATTGCTATCAACATCAAAGCTCACCTCAATCTGTGGTACACCGCGTGGTGCTGGTGGAATACCATCTAGAATAAATCTACCAAGTGATTTGTTATCGGTAGCCATAGCTCTTTCTCCTTGAACGATATGTATTTCGGTAGAAGTTTGGTTATCAGCCGCAGTTGAAAATACTTGGGATTTTTGTGTAGGAATATGGGTATTTTTTTCAATCAACTTTGTATTAACTCCACCCATAGTCTCGATTCCTAACGATAGAGGAATTACGTCTACCAAAGTTATGTCTTGCACGTCGCCCTGGAAGATGCCGGCCTGAATTGCCGCTCCTAGAGCCACAACTTCGTCAGGGTTGATCGATTTGTTAGGTTCCTTACCAAAGTACTCTCGTACTTTTTCTACTATCTTTGGCATCCTAGTTTGGCCACCAACCAAGATAATCTCATCAATATCTTCTTTCTTGAATGGGGATGCTTCTAGAGCACGTTTGGTAATTTCCATTGCTCTATCAATAAACTTGTCAGCCAATTCTTCCAATTTTGCTCGACTGATTTTAACCAACATATGTTTAGGACCGTCTGATCCAGATGTGATGAATGGAATATTGATTTCAGTTTCTAAAGATGAAGAAAGTTCTAGCTTAGCTTTTTCAGCGGCCTCGTCTAACCGTTGTAAAGCTAACTTATCACTATAAAGGTCAATACCTTCTTCCTTTTTGAACTCAGCAATCATCCAGCGAACAATTTCCTGATCGATATCTCTTCCTCCCATATGAGCATCACCATCTGTAGACTTTACCTCTACAACATCATCGCCCACTTCCAATACAGTCACATCAAAAGTACCACCACCAAAGTCGAACACTACCAACTGTTCGTCTTTCTTCTTGTTAAAACCATATGCCAAAGCTGCTGCAGTTGGTTCATTGATTATTCTTTTGACATCTAAGCCGGCAATTTTACCAGCATCTTGAGTAGCTTTTCGTTGTGAATCATTAAAATAAGCTGGCACAGTAATCACTGCCTCAGTAATCTTTTCTCCTAACTTAGCTTCAGCATCAGCTTTTAATTTAGACAAAATCATGGCTGAAAGTTCTTCTGGACGATAGTCTTTGCCATCCATGGTCACGTTCACTTCGCCATTAGGACCAGCCTTTACTCCATAAGGAGTTACTTCTTTGTCTTTTTGTACAGCGTCCTCGCTAAAAGCGTGACCCATAAAACGCTTGATACCATAGATAGTATTAAATGGATTAGTGACAGCTTGCCTTTTAGCGATTTGGCCTACTAATCTTTCCCCAGTTTTAGAAATAGCGACAATTGATGGAGTGGTTCTACCACCTTCAGCATTTTCAATAATTTTTGGTTCACCGGCTTCTATAAATGCGATTGCTGAGTTAGTTGTTCCTAAGTCTATTCCAAGTATTTTTGCCATATTGATTTTTTGAAAAATTATAATTAATTAGTAAAAATATTTACTGTGACTCTAGCAGGTCTGATTAGGTCGTTATTCCTTTTGTAACCCTTCTGAATTACTTCAGCCACCTTATGATCTAATTTCTTATCATCTACCTCAATATTCCCTACCGCTTCATATTCATTTGGGTTGAAATCTTCTCCTGCTTCTCCAAGTGTTTGTACATTATATGATTTCAAAATGGACAATAACTGTGATTGGATTCCTCTGATACCTTTTTGTAAATTGTCTGGTGCATCAGCAAATTGTTTATCTGCTAAAGCGAACTCAAAGCTATCACACAAAGGCAATAGATCTTCTATGTAGTTTAAAATCGAACGATCTTTATCTCGCAGTCTTTCTTCCTCTAGTCTCTTTTTAGCATTTAAAAAATCCGCTTTCGCTCTTTGTAGTTCTTCCATGACAGCCAGCTTTTCTTTCTCACACTCAGTATTTTTTTGTCGCAGTTTTTTTAATTTTTCAGATGTAGCCTGTTCTTCCTCCAATACTTCAGTTTCGTCTTCATATAAATCCTCCATGTCTGTATTTATTTCAATGTCATTGTTCATCTCTTCATCCATAACGTTCGCATTATAAATGCTATAACTGCTTATGTCAAAATACCGTTGAAAAATAAAAAAGTCCCATGAAGGGACTTTTTTGAAAACCAGAGATTAACGCTTACTCCACTGTGGTCGACGACGAGCCTTAAGAAGACCGAACTTCTTACGTTCAACGGCACGAGCATCACGCTTAAGAAATCCACCTTTTTTCAAGGTTGCTCGACGATCTTGACTTTCTTTAAGTAAGGCACGAGCTACGCCTAACTTGATAGCATCAGCTTGAGCAGACAAACCACTCCCTGATACCTTCACAGTGATTTCATAATCACCAATACCCAATTCCTTTACCTCTAACACTGACTTAACAGCATTAATCATTGAAGGGTATTTAAAATAGTCATCCAACTTCTTATCATTTACTATGATAGTAGTTTCTTTAGCTGGAGTAAGACGAACACGAGCTGTAGCAGTCTTGCGTCTACCGATGCCTTCATTATATAAATTTTTTGTATTTGCGGTCATAGGAATTATTCAGTTATTTCTAGGTTACTGAGAGTAGGCTTACGTAATTTATTTTTTGGTAGCATACCACTAATAGTTCTTTTAAGAGCTTCAGCAAAACCACGGCGAGCACTTAAATGTCCAAGTGATTCTACATGTCTACCACCATGGTACCCAGAATAATTTTGATAAGTTGTAGTATCCTTTTTGGCTTCTGGAATATCCATCTTAGAAGCATTCTCAATTTTAACAGTAACATTCGCAACGTTGTTTCTGGTAAAATCAGCACTATCTTTGCCTAACAAAATAGTAGCAGCTTCTGTAGCTACACGACCTAATCGTTTATTAGTAGCGTCAATTGTATATTCTTTTTTAGTTACGTTCTCAGACATAAATTATAAATTAAACAAACTCTATAACAGCTTCATCACGGCCAGCTGTGGTTCGACCCATTTTTATTACTCTAGTATAACCACCGTTACGATCAGTATACTTAGGAGCTACTTCTTCAAATAACTTCTTAATTATTGCGCCGTTAGGTTCACCTAAAACAGTAGAGGCAACTCGGCGAGATGATACTGAAGCAGACTTACCGTAAGTTACTAAACGTTCAGCAAAAGGTCTTAATTCCTTGGCTTTAGCCTCAGTTGTTTTAATCTTTCCCTTCATTATCAAATCAGCAGCAAGACCACGCAAAAGTGCGGTTCTTCCTCTTCTAGTACGATTCAATCTTCTTTTTGTTGTTGCGTGCTTCATATAAACTAATTATTCTGAAAGGGATAGACCTAGCTTAGACAAAAGGTCAGTAATTTCTTGTAGACCTTTTGGACCAATTCCATCGAGTGAGAGAATATCATCTTTTTTCTTTCGCACAAGTCCCCCGATAGTTCTAATACTTGCTTCTTCTAAAGCTGACATGGTTCTATTGGACAAATCTAATGTTTCAATACGAGTCTTTAGAACGTCAGGATCAAGGTCTTCCGATGTATTGTTAATGTCGGAACTAACAGAATCCGAGGTAATTTCTTCGTTAACCTCTTTAAAACCAGTGATAGCTTTAAGTTGATGGATCATTATTTCAATTGACTGCTCCAAAGCCTCTTTAGGAGACATTGTACCGTCAGTTTCAATAAATAAACGTAGACGGTTATAATCCGTACGATCACCGACACGCATATTTTCAACTTCGTAGTTAGCACGACGAATAGGTGTAAATACTGCATCTAGAGCGATTGAGCCAATATCACTCTTTTCTTTTTGATGCACTTCTCTAGCTACGTATCCTAGACCTCGGTTGACAGTAAATTCCATTTCTAGAGATACACCTTTTGCAGTGATTTCTGCTAAAGTCTGTTCAGGATTAAGAATCTCAACCTGACTAGGAGCAGTTATGTCACCGGCAGTGATAATACCTACCTTGTTTGACTTTAAACTCATTGTCAGTGGGCCCTCACCATGTAGAGACAAACGAACCCTCTTGATATTAAGTAAAATGTTAATAACATCTTCTCGAACCCCATCAATAGTGTCAAACTCATGCTTTACACCATCAATTTTTACATGAGTGATAGCGGCTCCAGGAAGAGAAGATAGAATAATTCTTCGTAGGCTATTACCTAAGGTATGACCATAGCCAGGATAAAGGCCGTCTATTTCATAAATAGCTTGAAATTCTTCTTCTTTTACTATCCTTGGTTTGCTAGGTAGTGCAACGTTTGTCTCTAACATAGTGATTGACTAAAATTAATAATTTCCTACTGGCAAATGTTAACGGCTGTAGAATTCGAACACTTGTTCTGGGTCAAACAATGTTTCAGTAGGTTCGTATGTCGGTAAAGCTTCAACTTTCCCTTCTAATTTATTAATATCGAATTTCAACCATGACGGCACGACAGAATTCTTCTCGGCTAAGTCAGCAAACATAACAGAGCTTTTACTTCCTTCACGAACAGTAATAATATCACCAATTCTTACTTGTTGAGATGGGATAGTGGATTTATGACCATTTACCACAAGGTGACCATGAGATGCCATTTGACGGGCAGCTCGGCGGGTAGGGGCTAGACCAAGTCTGTAAGCAACGTTATCTAGACGAGATTCTAGTTTATGAATTAAAAGCTGTACTGGCTGATTGCTCTTTGTCTGAGCTTCATCAATATACTTTCGTAGTTGTTTTTCAGTCAAACCATAAGTGAAGCGCATTTTCTGCTTTTCTATAAGCTGACGCTTATAATCACTCATAGCACCTGGTCTAGTGTTTTTCTTAGCACCAGCAGAACGTGCACTAGAAACAGCAAATTTTTGAGTTTGGGTTTTCTCAAAAATTGGTGCTCCCAGTCGTTTTGCTATTTTATATTTTGGACCTATTTTCATATATAAAAATTTAATTCAAACTACTAGATTCGACGTGGCTTCTTAGCACGTGGACCATTGTGTGGTACTGGTGTCATGTCGACAATCTTGGTAATACCAATACCCTTTCCAGCAAAAGCACGCAAAGCAGATTCACGACCAGCACCAATCCCTCGAATAATAACTTCAGCTTCCTTCATTCCCATTTGTGTGGCTTTGTCACCCAAAATTTCACCCACTTTTGCAGCTGCAAAAGGAGTAGACTTTCGAGATCCTTTAAAACCGATTGCTCCACTAGAAGCAGCGATGAGACTGTTGCCTTTAGAGTCAGCTAAAGTAACAATAGTATTATTAAATGTCGCCAAGATGTTTAATCGGCCACTTAATACTTTCTTTTTTGGTACACGACTCAACGCACGAGAAGTACCCGATACATCTGAACCACCACCTTTTTTAATAATTCTTTTCTTACCCATAGGAAATTTTGAATAAATTGATTACCTGCTAGAAGTTTATTTTAAGTCTTCTCTAGCTTACGACGACCACTACCCATAGTCTTCTTAACACCTTTCAGTGTACGAGCATTAGTTTTGGTACGTTGACCACGTGCTGGTAAACGCTTGGTATGTCTACTACCTCGGTAGGACATAATATCCTTTAGTCTCTTTATGTCGGACGAAACTTTTCGACGCAATTCACCTTCAATAGTAAATGATTCGACTTGCTCACGAATAGAGTTTTCTTGCTCAGGAGACAAATCAGCTGGTTTTGAAAATTCGTCTATGTTTAATTTAGCAAGAATTTCTTTGGCGCGAGTACGGCCAATACCATATACGGATGTTAATCCGAAGGAAAGATGCTTATTATCGGGAATGTTGATACCTGAAATTCTCATATAATTTATCCTTGTCGCTGTTTATTACGAGGCTTCTTTTTATTAATTATATAAACCTTTCCTCGTCGACGAACAATAATGTCGTCAGGACTGCGTTTTTTGATCGATGATTTTACTTTCATAATCTTATTACAATCGCTTGGTAATTCTGCCTTTTCCTCCGTAAGGGTCAGGGACAATGGCAACTTTGTCACCAACCAGTACCCTGATTCTAAACTTCCTCATTTTTCCAGAAAGATACGTCAGAATTGTGTCGTTTGTTTCATCAAGCACAACACGGAATAGCGCGTTAGGTAGCGCTTCCTCGACCACTCCGTAGATGAGGTTTTCGTTTTGTTGTTCCGACATCAAACGGGTGTGAGTTTAGCAAAAACTTTTAATGTCGTCAAGTCTTTTAGTTGATAAATGGCTAAATACAGCATTAAAAATTACTCAGTTTTGTTAATTTTTTCAATTATAGTAATTTTTGAGTCATCTTTAGGGAAAGATCTCTTCCAAAATGGACGAATTGTAGCTGTGGCCTTCTCAATTGCTGGATATCCTCCCAGTACTGTGTTTAATGATGTTTGTGCACCACCAGCTAAGTCCTTCTTTAATTGTTCACCATCATAAATCCAGATTAAAAGTGGCTTACCTATCAGTTTGAAGGATATAGATTCTTGGGAATTGAGATTTTCAGTTGATGTAGAATACTCAAATTTCAAAGAGTCCAAATCATTAATCCTTACAGGCTCATTTTCATATCCTGGAATGGTTGATTTGGCTATAAATGATGAAAAGTCTCCATTTTTGAAAATTGGCACTTGTAAGATCGCTTTTTGTTTTATTTTTACACTATTATTACCTAATTCCTCAGGCGTTAAATCTTGAAAAACAAAAGTAACAGCAGAATTAAATAGAGTGAATCCAGCAGGTTTTTCATTCTTTAACCTATCGTTAAGGGCGGTCATTAGCTCTTGGTGTAGACTGCCAGTAGCTACTTTTAGTTGGTCGTCATCGATAATAAACTTAGGACCAGAATAGCCACCACTGATATCAATTTGATTTTCAGCGTAAATTGATTCATATAGCTCAGTTAGACCTCCTTCCTTATATCCAGGAACTGTAAACTTTTGTCCTGCTGGAAGATTGTAGTTACTGCCAACATCATCAGCTGTCACTTCGGCTTTTACACTACCGGTGGCTGGAATACTTACTGCATCGTTAATCCTGTAAATTAACCCTGATTCAGTCTGGAATCTGGTATTTATTTTTAAGGTTTCTGCCTTACTAGTTTTATTGTAAATAGTAATAACACCAGTAGCTTTCTCGTTTACGTCCTCTTGACCAGTAGCCGTAACTTCCCTTTCTCCAGTTGCCTCTAGCGAAAGTACTTCATAAGCCAAGTCACCAGCCGCTGCCTGACTTTGAGCCTCAAACACCGCATTAACATTTGGTTCTCTAAAGCGAGGGTAAACAGTCACTTCCGCACCAGAAGTAAAGATGGTAAACACAAAACCACCTACTAACAATATTAATAAAATAACTATTGGTAAAACAAAACTTCGCTTTTTGCTACTAGGACGCTCTTTTGGCGCCCGTCTTTCAGATATGGGAGGTGTTGATCTTTCTGCTTCAGCTGGTGCAGTTCGGGGAGCAGAAGTTCTCCTTCTTTCTGTGTTTGGTTTAATGTCTTGAAGATTCCATTTTTTTTCCATAATTTGTTTAGAATTATTATACCAAATATAACTCCTCAGCAACATCCTCTTTATACAGTTTTTGATGAAATACGTATGCTGAACACAGATTTCTCGAACTAGTTTTAGCGCCACCAAAGGCAAAATAGTCAGAGCTAACTGCCGACACGTGATGTTTAATGTTTGTAGAGCTTTGAATAGCAGTTTCGATAATTTTCAGGACAAAATCTTCCAAGTCTTTCTCAGTGTGTATATAAATATTTTTGGGAATTGATAACGTGCCACCAACTCTCTTAAATAACTTACCTAATTCCTGCGATAACATAGCCTCGTTTTCTTTCAAAACCTCTCTCTGTCTATCTGTTGATTTAATTCTACCAGACATAATTTCAGTCAAAAAACTGATAGCTACATTTGGTAATGTGCTGTAATTATGAGTGATAGATCTGGTTAAATCATAAACTCCTGAATTAATACTAGTTACAGTACCAGGTACGCCGTCTCTTATAATTATCATTTCTATATTTTTTGGTGAAATCGATAAAAGAGCAACATCTTCTCTGAATGGTTGTAGTTTTTTAATAATCCTTGAATACAAAGACATAAAAGAGTCCAGATCTACTAATACACCCGGTAGGATTCGGTGACAATGATCTTTGATTTCATTCACAAGATCCGTCGAAGCAAAACTAACGAGTTGAGATAAAGAAACCTCATCCACCAATCCTTCGTATGGTGGCGTAGTGTCGTAGCCGTTCAACTTAATATCAACCGTAGATTCTGCCAGTATTTTTAACTTGGCTAAATTAGTAAAAGTTTCGGTAGCTAGTTGTTTGCGAGCTTCACTAATTGATTTAGACTCTAAATCAGCAATGTATTTATCACTAATATTAAGTGGTTTTGACGGAGTTACATTAACTGTACGGCTAATGGTATAGGAAAAAGGTGACCCTACAGATACCTGAATTACTTCTGGCTTGCGATAGTTGTGTACATTTCTCATTAATGGCAAACCTTCCTTTTCTAACACTTTAAAAGCATTAGTGATGGAATAACCTAATATCTTGGTATCTTGTTCACCTAGTTTCTTAAAAAAATCGGTATAGGACCAGAGGATATTAGGAAACTTAGTTTCGTTATCTGACTCTACAATGGCTACAGAAACTTCACCAAAAGATACATCCATGATAACTCCGCATCTTTTATTTTTAGTTTTTTTATGCGTACTAAAAAACATCATAGTGATTATAACAAAAAGCCCAGTCAGCTGACTGGGCTTTTATCTAATAACCTTACTCCAAAATAGCCTTAACTCGTCTAACACCCGCTGATGATGATTCTTCTTTAGTAATTTTAAACGTACCTTTTAGTTCTTCTAATTTTTCTACATGCGGACCACCACAAAGCTCTCTAGAAAAGACCTCCCCATTTCTGCCGGTCATGGTGTAGACCTTTACTTCATCTGGATATCGATCCCAAAAGCTACCTTCGACAGTAGGATCAGCCTCTGCTTGAGTTTTAGGCATCATCTCAATAGTGACATCTCCTCCAATCTTAATTGCTTCATTCACAAAATCCTCTACTTTATCTAAAGTTTCTCGAGCAACTTTTTCAGGGTAAGTAAAGTCAAAACGCAAGCGTTCACCTGTAATATTAGATCCGGCCTGATGTACTTCTTTACCCAAATATTTGCGTAAACCAGCTAGCATCAAGTGAGTGGCAGTATGATATTGCACAACCTTTTCTGAATGATCAGCTAAACCGCCCTTAAATTTTTGTTCAGCCCCAGCTCTAGATAGATCTTGATGCTTCTTCATAGCTTCCATAAAGCCTGTCTTATCAACATCAATGTTATTATCCTTAGCTAATTCTAAAGTTAATTCAAAAGGAAAACCATAAGTAGTAAACAAGATGAAGGCGTCTTCACTACTTATTTGTCCTTTGTCTTTAAATTTTTCAAATTCTTTCAACCCCTTCTCTAAAGTTTTTCTAAATTGAGTTTCTTCTCGTCTAATAACATCTGTTATAGTAACTCTCTTTTCTGCCAAGTTCTGATAGTGACCACTATAAGTATCGATCACCACCTCAGCTAATTTATAAAAATTATCAGCTGGAACACCGAGTTGGTCAGCGAATCGTACCGCTCGACGTAACAACCTACGGACAAAGTAACCTTGTTCGGTATTACTCGGTAAAATACCGTCACCAATCATAAAAGTTGCTCCACGAATATGGTCAGTAATTACTCGAAAAGCGGTCTTTTCATCCTCATATTTTTTACCAGTTAATAGTTGTATTTTATCAATCACTGACCAAAGTAAATCTATCTTAAATACATCATTATCATTATTCTTAGCGGCTACGATTCTTTCCAAACCCCCGCCAAAGTCGATATTTTTATTTTCTAACTCCTTAAACTCTCCATTCTCAGACTTGATGTACTGCATGAATACATTGTTTCCAATTTCCATAAAACGTCCACAGTCACAGTTTGGATGACAGTATTCACCCCATTTTGGATCATGCGGGGTACCAAAATCATAAAACATCTCAGAATCTGGACCGCCTGGCTCGCCGGTAGGCATATTACTTGGTACTCCGGCTCTGCTCCACCAATTTTTCTTGGCTTCATAGTAGAAAATCCGCTCTCCATCTTTCATTCCTCGTTGATAACCAGCCGCTTCAGAGCCAATGTTTGCAATTAGAGCATCGATATTATGTTTGGCGAATAACTCTTGCCAAATTTTAGGAGCTTCCTCATCTTTAGGAATATGATTTTCAGGATCGCCACCAAAAGCCGTAATATATAGTCGATTAGGGTCAATACCGACTATTTCAGTTAAGAATTCAAACATCCATACAATTTGTTCTTGCTTGAAATAGTCACCAAAAGACCAATTTCCTAGCATTTCAAAAAAAGTGGTATGTCGATTATCACCGATTTCTTCTATATCTTCTGCCCTAAAGCATTTCTGACTATCGGTTACTCGAGTGCCCTTGGGGTGCTTTTCACCCAATAAGTAAGGCAACATCGGTTGCATACCACTACCGGTAAAAAGAGTCGTAGGGTCATTATCTGGCACCAAAGCAGACGACGGTACAACTGCATGACCTTTACTTTCCATGAACTTCAAATATTTCTCACGTATTTCATTACCTGACATAATAAAAAACTATAGCGTGAAATAGCTTTTGCTACAAATTATTTAAAAAATTGAATTTTACCTTTTTGACTGGCCCAGCGGCACTAATAGTGAGTTTGTCAGTATTTAAATACTTATTTAACGCCTGATTGACTTCTTTTTTCGTTACCTGTGTTAATTTTTCTTTATATTGTTGAATTTCTTCCAAACTGAAATCATTGGTATGGAATGAGTGCATTTCTCGAACTAACCTAATAAGGGAGTCATTTAACAGCACTTGGTTAGTCTCCAATATGTTCATAAAACGTTGGTATTCTACATCAGAAATACCCTGCTCCTTAATCAGTTTAATTTCTCTAAAGGTAGACTTTAAACCTTGTTCAGCCTTTTCAGGAGAAAAAAACGTCTTAATTCGCCAAAAACCAAATTCAGTACTATCCATAGTCTCTGTACGTGCATAAATACCGTATGTAAGACCTTCTTTTTCTCGTACTGTACTCATTAGGCGACCAGCAAAACCACCCCAGTTACCCAAGACATTTAGTCCGAACATAAAAGCGGGATAATCTTTATCATGAATTGATAATGGCAAAACTTCGCCAATAGAAAATTCAATATTTTGTCGACTAGGGATGTTGGATAATATTTGTCTTTTTGGTTTGACTGCCAACTTGTGTGTTTGTGACCGGGTCACAATTTGATAAGAGCTTTTAATATCACTTATCACTCGATTGGCGACAACGATAGTTTTAGCGCTACCTCCTACAGTACTATACCAAAAAGCTGTCATGACTTGTTTATGAAACTCCTGCAGATCCTTTTTGGTAATTAAAGCAATCCGAGTAATCAATTCATCGGGATCATACGAATATCGGCGATCGGCCTTGTCGTAAAGACTATTGGTAAGTTTTTCAAACGCTACTGCATCAGCATTTTCTTTTTTCTCTAACAACTCATTCTTGATAAGTAATTTAATACGGGCAATCTCTTTATTATCAAAAGTTGGGGCTTCAAAAATATTTTTAAATATTTCTAGTACTGGTGCGATATTTTTATCAGTTGATTTTAAATAGATATTTATATATCCAGATGCAGAATTAATAGTGATTTCAGAGCCTAAAAGACCAAGTTCTTCATGAATAGCACCACGTGAAAGTTTTTTACAACCTGCCATTAAAGCCTCAGTATAAAAACTCTGCACCGCTTCAAATTTAGCAGAATTTTCATTATGTAAGTCGCTAGAAATAGCTATGAAAGCAATCTGTGAATTTTGATCTTCAATCTTTGCGAATGAATACGATTCTGTTTTTGTAATTTGTCTTTCCATATTCATCTTATTTTTTTCCAATAAAGTAACCAATTGTTAAGTTGTCCTCTGAAAAGATTTTCTTTGCATGTAAGACGATATTCTTAGCTGTCATTTTTTTAATTTGCGACTCAATAGCAAAACCAGCAGTCCAATCTCCAGCCGCCACTTCTTCTGTTAAAGCCATGGCGGTTTTAAGCGATCCATCATAACTAAAAATCAAGTCTGTCTGATATGATGCGATAGATTTTTTGATGCCAGTACCAATAGTCTCACTTTCAAGATTGGCAATCTCAGTTAAAATTAACTTTTCTACTTCTTGATGGTTGGCAGTGTTAGCTAAAGTCACAAACAAGGTACATAAGCCATTATCACTGGTAGGTTCTAGCGAATAATCCACAGCACTAGCTAATCCTGTATCGACTAACAACTTTTGTAGCAAAGAATCCTCATTTCCAGCTAGAAAATACATTAAGACTGCGGTAGAAATCCATTCTTTACTTGGGTAGCCGGCATGTTTGAAAGCAATGGCTAAAATATTAGTATTACTATCTCGTTTTATTTCTACTCGTCGTAAACCCTCTTGTTTTGGTTCAATGGCCACAATTCTGTTAATTTCCTCCTTAGGGTTTTTAATAGAAGAAAATTGTTTGGCTACTGACACCAAAACCTTATCCAGTTCAATATCACCCATTACCATTAAAGTAGCATTACTTGGCCGATAAAATTTTTGGTAAAACCGATTTAACATTTCTATGTTATATCTCTCAATATCTTCTCGGAAACCAATGGTTTCATGTCGATATTGATGATTTTGAAAAGCAGTAGTCGATAAAGAGACTGACAGTGCAAATTTAGGATCACCAAAATACATATCAAACTCAGACAAAACATTGTTTCTCTCAGGTAGAAATTCATCATCAAACAAAACCACATTGGTCATACGTTCGGACTCAATCTTTATCGCTCGATCAAAATACTTAGCTGGATAGCTAAAAAAATAAGTAGTACGATCACGCCAAGTGTTGGCATTTAAAATACAACCAGTATCCCGTTCAAAAAGCATCGCTGCTGACTCTGTACCGGCCTTGATGTCAGCTTTGGTGGGTTTAAATAGCATATGTTCCAACATGTGTGCCACACCAGTCTCACCAACCTCCTCATCGCGAGATCCAACTCTATAAGTAATATTGGTAGTGACAACGCCAGTATTGGGAAAATGTTTATACAAAACTGTTAATCCATTAGAGACCAATTTATACTCAGCAATATGATTTTTTTCTTGAATAAAAGTAAATTGTGACTGTATTATTTCAGTGCTACTTTTCTGATTTGATTTTGACATGAGTTAGAAAATTCTTGTATTCAGTATAAACATGATTAAACTCGGCGATTATATCATTATTTAGACGACGATTAAGTATATTTGATAAATTTAAATAGAACATATTAGTTACATCTAAAGACGCTGGAAAATCCCTTAAAAAGGCATCTGTGTCATTATAATATTGTTCTACCACGGAACGTAAATTATGTATTTTATCAGCAGCTGAGATGATTAGAGCTTCTTCCGGAGCAGTTTTCATTTGCTCAATATATACTCTCTTTCTTTCTGAAATTGTTTGATCTTGAGGTTCTGATAAAGATTCTACTAACTTTCGAACTTCAAAACCAAAATCTTCTTCCAATTCAACGGCAGTATAATCGGTATCTTCCAAAGTATCGTGTAGCCATGCTGAAATAATAGTATTCTCATCGTCATAGTAATCTCTTACCAGCCACGCTACCGAAGCTAAATGAGTTATATACGGGAGAGAGGTGTCCCCTTTACGCACCTGATTTTTATGTAAAACTGCCGCCGCCTGTATCGCCCTCTCGATTCTGTGTGAGTACATAAAGTGTTTGTCTATTATTTTCGGCCATTCTTTTTGGCTTCCATATGAAGCGATAATAATTTTTTACCTGCCGCCTCTCGATAAGGACAATATTCGCAAGAATTACCGATCTCGGGAATCTCGTTAGAATCCAAAGTTTTTTTAATCGCAAATAAAGTATCTTCTATCCAGTCAGTATCAGTAGGACATTCTACTAACGTTGTTTCAAAAGTTAATTTGTCATCAAATGCGTCTTCCTCCTTGGAAGCATTAGCATAAACTAGATATCCCATCGGCATAACTTCAAAACCGTTTTTTTCAAGTAACCAACGATAAACCCCTAACTGTCTCTGATACTGTTTTTCCCAAGGTGAGTCACCTAATTTTTCAATCCTACCCACCTTAGAAGTAGATTTATAATCAACCACAATAATTTGACCATCCTCTGTTTGCCATAAATCATCAACTCCACCAGACACAACTAAGTCAGTTTCTGGATGAATGTATTCTAGGCCTACAAAGGGGTCACGCCAGACATCCATATCTGGGTGATCAAAAGGTACAGCTTTAATACCATATTTTTCCATAATCGGGTGAGGAGTTTTATTTTTTCGATGGATATCGAACTCCTTTTTGAATAATTCATCAACTGCAATGTTTAGATTAAACGCCGGAAATGATGGTCTTTTAGTGCCTAGCTTGTTATCTATATAAAAACATCTCGGACATTCAATAAAGGCATCAATTTTTGATCTAGACAATCTCCATTTACTGCCACCATAATTCCAATCAGCCATCCTGTCAGGGTTATATTTCTTGGTGAATTCCATATATTAGAATTATAACATTTTAAAAAACCACAGCCGACTATCTGAGCTGTGGTTTTTAAATTAGAACACCTTAGCTTATTCAGCCAAAAATGTTTCCATTACTCCCTCCATTTGAGCATCGGTTGATAGGTTGAATTCTTTATCACCGTTATCGCTATAGAAAACAATAGCGTAAGTGTGACCAGCCTCCATATCTCTTAGCAAAGGTACCTCTGTAGGATACAGACCTTCAGCTTGACTCCATCTCGCAACTCCCAAAAGACCAGTTAGCTGACTATTCACGTAATCACGGACTCCAATCCAACCAGTTTTAGTAGGAAAAGTGACGTCTTCTAATACCACTTTATTACTAGCAACTTGATCAGCAACAACTACTGAAGCATCTCCTTCAGAAAGAGTAATTTTTTCTGACATAGTGCTACTACTGCTATCGCTAGCAGAAGCAGTGTCACGAGTATTCAACTCTTCTGACTCTGAGTCATTCAAACTATTATCAATCTCAGATTGAGCATCTGTACTACTATCTTTAACTACTTTACTAGCATCGTTTGATGGCATGGCAAACACATAAACCAGCAATCCACCTACGATTAAACCAGCAATAAAAGAAGAAACGGTCTTCTTGTTTTCTTCAGTAAACTTTACTTCGGACATAATGAAAATCTAAACTTTACGGTAATTGTTATTAATACCGCAATTATACCCATTTTATTTTTTTACTGATAGTTGACGAACTTCAAAAAGTAATGCTTTGAGCTTTTCTGCCGATAGATTCAGGACAGAAAGAGCTGTCGGACGCTTAATTAAATCGTCGCAAACGACTAATCCTTGATTTAATAAGGCGATTTTTTGGTTATTATTTATAGTTTGTAATACCGTAAGAGGATACATATTGTATTTCTCTATCATACTAAAGAGATTTTCCTCTTTAGGGTAATCCCAACTCAATAATTCGACTCCAACACATTTGGCATATTTACTAGCCGCACTAGTAAACTTTGTATTAGTAATTATTTTTAAATTCTTAATACCACAAATATCCTCAGAACAAATCTTTAACTCAGATAAATCTAGTAATCGAGCGTAAGAATACAATGCTACTTGTAAATCAGATTTTATTCCCGGCCGTACGTGAAATTTAGCTTCTGCCACAAAAGCATGATCTGCTTTATAAGCTGCCAAATCTATCTCATGAACAGCACACTTTCCTGGAATAATAGTGCCAACTTTAGTGTGATAACCTTGAGCTTCAAATAGACGAGCCAAGAAAATCTCAAACGGAAAGCCAGTCGGCCCTAATTCCATCACTGCCCGACGAAGCGAATACCTACCAGCGACCACGGGGGCTTTTGATTTTCTTAGTAATGAAAAAGCTTTTTGGTAAATATCCTTTGTTGACACACCGTCATAAAGAGACACCTCTACTTCCTCGACAATGTTGTTAATTTCGTCTTTATTAGCACCCACATTACGCAGAGAGCGTTTTAACTTACTGGGCTTAAACTCTTCTAAAGTACCATCGGCTTTAGTGATTAGCATGTTGAATATTCTAGCACGCCCGTAGTTATGCAAAACTAACTAACAATCGCACCCCCAATGCAAATATCATCTTGGTAGAAGACTACAGATTGACCTATTGCTGGTTTTTCACTATCAGTATTCAAAGTAAGCTGATCGCCTGATAATTTTACACCCATCAATTCCCCACGATAACGAAACATTGCCTGCAAGTTACCAGATTGTAACGGCCGCATTAAGTTAATATCTGATAAGTTAATTGTACTGTTGATTTTAATTTCTGGTGGCTGTACGTCTACTACTACAACATTAGCAGTCAAATCTTTACTTACAACATAATGGGGTTTATCGGAATTGGCACCAAACACATTAAAACCGTGTCGCTGTCCCAAAGTATAGATAAGGGCACCTTTGTGCTCACCAATAATTTCACCATAGACATTTATAACATTACCCTTTTCCAGTTTAGTGAAATGGCTCATAAACTCGGCAATATCAACATGTCCTAAAAAACAAATGCCCTGACTATCTTTTTTTTCCGCTGTTGGTATACCCGCCGCTTCAGCCTCTTGCCTAATAACAGATTTTTCAGTATTACCAACCGGAAAGAGAGTATGAGCTAAATCTTCTTGAGTCAGTGTCCACAAAAAATAAGTTTGATCTTTATTTTTATCTCTGCCTTTTACCATTTTAAAACCATTCTCATCTTCTAGTACCTGTGCATAGTGTCCAGTAGCAATATAATCCGCCCCGTTTTGACGTGCAAAATCCCAAAAGGCTCCAAATTTTATATAACGATTACACATTACGTCGGGATTGGGAGTCCTGCCTGCCAAATACTCAGACACAAAATAATTTCCAACATTATTTTTGTAATCTTCTTCAGCATCACAAGTTAAAAAAGGAATATCTAAATGAGCAGCGACTCGCATAGCGTCTAATCTTTCAGCTTCCCAGTTACAATCTAAAAAGTCGGGGTGCCAGACTTTAATAAATACACCGACAACCTTATATCCTTGTTTCAGCAATCTTAAAGCTGCCACGGAAGAATCAACTCCGCCAGAAAGTCCTACAAAAACTGTTAACGGCTTATTTTGTGACATGTTATTTTAAATACTTTGCAATATTACTCCGGTGTTCGTCAAATGTTTTCGCGTAATAAAAATTACCTTCGGCATCAGTGATGTAATAAAAATAATCGCTTTCGGTCGGCTCTAAAACTGCTTCAATAGACATCAGACCCGGATTTCCTATAGGTGTCGGTGGTAAACCATCATATAAATAAGTATTGTATGGCGAATCTAATTGCAAATCATTTGCATTAAGACTATGTAATGGTTTGTGTAAAACATACTCCATAGAAGCATCTGTTTGCAGTCTCATACCTGTTTTTAAACGATTTTGCAGAATCCCAGAAACCATCTTCATAGATTCGTGCGAATTAGCTTCCCTTTCAATCAATGACGCTAATGTTATCACCCCATATTCCCCTAAAGGATGCTCCGACATTCTGTCTTTTAAGTCAGCAGTTTTAGCTGCAAATGTTTCTTGTAAAATCGCTTTTAATTCCTCGGCACTAAAGTCCTCGGCAATATAATAGGTATCTGGAAACAAGTAACCTTCTAAATTAGACGTTAAACCAATAAATTCATCAGCGGAGAAATCTGGTAAAACCTTACTGGCTAAATCAGCAAATTCCTGATTAGTGAAACCTTCTGGTAAAGTTAAAGCTACCAAATTATCAACCACTCCTTGAGTGACAATTCTATTAGCAACACCAAAAGTGTTGGTTTTGTCCTCAAATACATAAGTACCCGCCTGAATCAGGCTAGGGTCATGCTTCCACACCAAAACTAAATACAGGAGTAAGTCCGACTTAACTAACGATTCATTCCGCATTAAATAGGAAATTTGTGAGGCCGAATAACCACGAGGAATAATAACCACTTTATTTATTGGAAAATTACTGGGTGGTAAGGACAACCACCAAATAACACCAATAATCAACACCAAAAAAACTACTGGTATAAATAGATACCAGGTAATTTTTTTAGGTTTTTTATATTTATTAAAATCTGTAAGCTCAATCATTGCGGTAGTTCTCCAATAGGTAAATTAGCCGGTGCCTCTGCCCTAGTAGATGAGACTCGATCTAGAGTTGGGGTCATTGCCACAGCACCGGGTAGATGAAACATGGTTGCTAATTCTTCAGTGGTAAAAATCTTGTAATCATCAGCCCCACTCTTAGATGAATAGGAACGACGTCGATATTCTTTTAACTCCTGTGTTTTCAAGTCTTTCAAAACTTTCTTTTTGCGACCAGGAATGAAGTCTTTATAGTTAAAATCAGTACGCCAGCGCACACCGACAGCATTACGACCAATCAGGTCGTACTGACTAAATGACCTTATCATAGGACTTATAAAATCACCATTAAATTTACCCTTCTTGGTAATATAAAGCCAACGAATAGCAGTCTTGTAAGCATATTTAGAGATATTTCTTTCAATTGCTGACACGGTGTCTTTTTCACCAGCAGTCAAAGAGACACCCACAAAATCTTCCTGATCATCTTTATTCTGACCTTTCGGCAACTTAGTCTTCGGATCACGATTTAGGATTTTATCAATCATATCGATACCCTCCTTGGTCCAGTCAGGACTTTCCCCCAACATCAATTGACCATTATTTAAACTACTAGTTCTAAATGGTACGCAAATGATTTGCATAAACACTCGTTCGTGTGGTTTAGCGGTAGACAAAACTTCCAGCATTGGTGTAATCGGATCAATCTTTTCTTCTTCTTTAGGTAGTTTATCAAGACCGTAATCAATATAGGTCTTTATAGGTAAGGCACTACTTTTCTTCTTACCCATATGAAAAGACATGATTTCGTAATCTTGGGATTCAAAATCTAGCGGTATCTCCGCTGCATAATCAACTGGTTCTTCTATCACTTCAACACCAGGGTACTGTGCATACAGATTAGACTCAATAGCATCTCTTACTTTTTTAGTAGGTACATTTACATAAAACCGCACCTCACCACCAATAGAGACAATTTCTAACGATACCGATAACGGTCGTTTACCATCTAGGTAAGTTTGCAATAGGTTGTCAGGGTTAGCAGTATTATGTATCTGAGAAATAACTATCTCCATTGCCTCCGGAGATTTAAGCACTTCTTGGGGGAGTCGGATACGCAAAGTAGTGCGACCTTGAGATAAAGCAAAGGCAGTACCGACCATATCCATCCACTTTGAGAAAAAAAGTAAAAATAAAATAATCGGCAACCACACCGGAGTCAAAGCAAAAAAGAGCGAAAGTATTTGACCTAAAGATACACCAAAAACCAATACGCTCGATACTAACAATGCAAAAGCGATAACCGCAGCCGCTAGACCATAATCCATATTATTCGCAGACATCCAGCCAAAGATCCCCCCAATAATAGGAACCTTTTTCTTAGTCGCATGATCTGCAAATTCCCCATTTAAGAGTAACCCGAGAGTAGATGGAGCGGTTTTTTTAGACTCAGACATACAATGCTATTAAATTATAGCATTACTTAAAAACAGTCTTTCTGGCTATGTGAACAGAAAATTAGTCCACTACTAATGTGTAAGCGCCATTAGCTAGTCTCTTAAAGAGGTTCGCATCCTGTAGGTTAACGATAATGGTGTTATCTTTTACGTAACGCTCCTTTCTTACCTTATCAATAATTTCCTCGCGAGTTAATGGTCCGTGCTTTTCCAGAATATCTCTTAGCACATCTTTAACTACGCCAGCAGAATAACCCCATTCAGACAAAGCATAGAGACCACGTCCTACCAAAACAAATCGCTTATCTTTTATTAGTTCGTTATGAGTCGTTGCTACATGGGCCTTACGATCAAATAATTCCTGAATCGCCTCAGCTACTTCACGGAAATGCATTGGAGATCCATGTCTTTTGACTACTAAGTATGCGTAATCACGAACACCCTTAACCTTTACATTAGAACTAGAAGCATGTCCCCATTCACCTAGAGGGTTACAAGAAATCTCTTTAGAAATCTGTAGCCAATGCTTCAAAACCTGATCATCATATTTGTCAGCTACATCAATCAATTGTTCTCTAAATAATGACAATATTTCTTCCTCGGTTACTAACTGATCATCAGAAAGATTCTTATGGACATTCTTCAAAGCCTTTTCTACGATTTCAGAAATCTTCTTCTCTACAAACCAACGATGCTGATAAAACTGACTTTCCTTGGCCCGATTAAAATGACTACCAACCATTAGTAGGAAATAAATATGGTTACGAGTAACCTGATCAGAAGCTAGAGAATTTAATAGTTGTCCTTCTGACATTACACCACCACCCAAATCTGTAATTACTCCTTTTAGTTCTTCAAAAACCGGTTCGAAGTCACTAAAGATATCAGATTTTTGAATAGAGCTAATAGCATAGCCTTCAATCTGTCTCACTCTTTCTCGAGTAATTCCGTAAATCTTACCAATAGCTTCTAGAGTGTAAGTTTCAGGGTCTTTTCCAATACCATAGCGCTTTTCTAGGACATCACGAGCTCTTTCAGGCAAGGTAGACAAGAGTTTTTTTGTTACCTGTTTAGGTTTAAAAGTAATCATAATTTTATAAATTCTCCAAAAAATTCAACTTCATACTGTTTGCAATAATGTCACAAACTTTTTATATGTCTACACATATTACCATTCTGTTTGACATAAGTCAACATCATTGTGAAATGATAAAATTGAGTATCTTGCCTGGTACATAAATGACTTTCAAAATATCTGCACCTTCTAAATATTTCAAAATAGCTAGGTTCTCCTTAGCCAATTCTATAGCTATCTCTTCAGTAGTATCGAGGTTCGTGTTGATTGATCCCCTAACTTTACCGTTGATTTGTACCCCAATTGTCATGCTTTGATCTACAGTTAGATCTTCTTCAAAGTTAGGGTATGACTCAAGGTGGATAGACGATAATTCACCCAGATTAGACCATAATTCTTCGGTTATATGAGGTGCAAAAGGTGCAAGTAATTTAAGGAAAGTCTTATAACTTTCTCTAGTCAACCCTTCTTTTTCAGCGGTATTTACAAAAATCATCATAGCGCTGATAGCTGTATTGAACTTAAAGCCTTCAATATCTTCACGAACTTTTTTGATAGTTTTATGTAGCAAAGTAGTCATTTCTGATGACTCAGTATCTGAAATATGGTCAACCAAACCAAAACTGCGTTCCACAAATCTCTGTGCCCCGACTAAACCGTTTGTAGACCAAGCGACAGTATTTTCAAACGGGCCCATGAACATTTCATAAACACGCATAGCATCAGCGCCATTTTGCTTAACAATATCATCAGGATTTATAACATTACCCCATCTCTTAGACATCTTGCGTCCGTCTTCAGCCAAGATAAAGCCCAAAAATTCAAGTCTCTTAAACGGTTCTATAGTGCTAACAACCCCAATATCATAAAGAAACTTATGCCAAAATCGTGCATAGATAAGATGCCTCACAGCATGGTCCCCACCAACATAAACATCAACAGGTGACCATTTTTCATCCTTATTTTTATCGATTAAAGCTTCATCATTATGTGGGTCAATAAAGCGCAAGTAATACCAACTGGAACCTGCCCACTGTGGCATTGTATTAGTCTCACGCTTTGCAGGTTTTTGACACTTAGGACAAGGAACATTTACCCAGCTATCAATATTAGCTAAAGGAGATTCTCCAGTACCAGTAGGTTCATAATTATCCACCTCAGGTAGAGTAACTGGCAACTGATCGTAAGGGACCGGCACTACCCCACAATCATCACAATGAATCACCGGAATCGGTTCCCCCCAATATCTTTGGCGAGAAAAAACCCAATCTCTAATTTTATAAGTACTAGTAAATTTACCACCTACTTTGTCTACAATAGCGTTCCTTGCCATAGGTAGATCTAAACCATCAAACTCACCCGAGTTTATCAAAACATTATCCTTTACTACCTCGATAGCTGGTAAATTAAACTTAGTGGCAAACTCACCATCTCGTTCGTCATGGGCTGGTACTGCCATAATTGCACCAGTACCATAATTAACTAACACATAATCAGCAATAAATACCGGTAACGATTGCCCATTTATAGGATTGATAGCATTGACTCCTTCAAGAATAACGCCGGTTTTTTCCTTTTCCGTATTAGTACGCTCAATCTCACTCTTTAATCTAGTCTCCTTAATATAATCAGAAACTTGCTCTTGATTTTTAATCGGTAATTGTTTTAGTAAATTATTTTCTGGTGCCAACACTAAATATGTCACTCCAAACAAAGTGTCTGGTCTAGTAGTAAAAACTGTCACCTTTTCTCCTCCAGTTAACTCAAAATCAATCAAAGCACCTTCACTTTTACCAATCCAATTTCGTTGGGCTTCCTTAATATGTTCAGGCCAATCAAGCGTATCTAAATCAGTTAACATCCTGTCAGCGTAATCAGTGATTTTTAGTACCCACTGTCGCATTGGACGTTTTTCTACGACACTACCACAACGTTCACAAGTACCATCACTTTCTAAGTCTTCATTAGCTAAACCAGTCTGACAACCTGGACACCAATTAATTGGCTCAAAAGATTGAAAAGCTAAACCCTTTTCTAGCATTTTTAAAAATGTCCACTGTGTCCATTTATAGAATTTCGGATTGGTAGTGTTAATCTCTTTACTCCAATCATAGTTGAAACCTAGATGAGCTAATTGTTGTTTAAAGTTAGCAATATTTTTTTCTACAGCTACTCGAGGATGGACTTTATGCTTAATGGCAAAGTTTTCAGCCGGTAAACCAAAAGCGTCCCAACCCATAGGGTGCAAGATCTCAAACCCTGACATCTTTTTAAAACGAGAGTAGATGTCAGTAGCAATATAACCCTTAGGATGACCTACGTGTAGCCCTTCGCCAGAAGGATAAGGAAACATATCCAAAACATAGAACTTCTCCTTATCAGTATCTATATTAGTCTTATAGATACCATCATTCGCCCATTTTTCTTGCCACTTCTTTTCTATGGCCTGACTATCAAACTTTTTATGCATAATAACTTTAAACAAAAATGACCCCTGTTTATACAAGAGTCATTATGCAATCTAAAATGATATTGTTCAACCCTTTTGCTTTATTGTGCAATATTAGTGTTATCAGCTACAAATACGACGCGATCAAAACATTTCTCACCCTCTCCGTGATCCCAAATATCGTTTTTAGTGTATTTATCAATGCTGTAATACTGATTTGAATCTCTATCGGTCTCTGGCGTTGGCTTGGCAAAATTGGCACACAATTGATAACTATCAGCACCAGTTACCTTATAGGTATAGGCCTCACGATTTTTAGGAGCTACTGGGGCCGGAAAATCTGGATAGGCTTGTTCGATACTCTCAGGTAAAATCTCATTTTGTTGATAGTAACTCTGTACTTGTCTGTGCATATTACGCAAATCAACCAATTCTTGTCTATCAATATTTATTTCTCGAGTGACACTAGGGGAATCAATCCGTAAATAACCAACTACAATGAAGGCTAATACCACAACAGAAACTATCCCCGCCATAGCCTGAGCCATTCTTTCTTTTTCATTCCAATAACTCTTAGCGTCCATCAAGTAGTAATAAAAGGCTGCACCAATAATTACCAACATTGTTACCGCTTTCAAAATAAAACGAACAGTCACTTCCCCGTTTAGGAAATAGAATACTACGGTTGCCAAATCACCCAACATCACTAATCCCGCTACCAATAAAGCTAGGTAAATAAACCACTTAGTTAACTTATGGTAAAGCTCACCTTCAGATCGACGACCCTTATTTACCTTACGAGTCAAAAATATATAGGCTGGAAAAAATATTACCAATGTAGCAATGGTATATCGAATACTACTTTCAGCGCCTTGTACTTGCCAGTAACTTTCTCCTACATCAGGAAAAGCTAGATTTATAATAGAGAAGATTAGCAAAATAAGAGCTGGCAAAGATGCAAACAATGTTGCTAACGACGCCAGCTGCAAAACAAATCCTTTAGCCATAGATATAGTTAACTTATTAATTATTACTTTCTAAATTATAGCACGTGACATATACAAAAAGGCAGAAATTAAAATTTCTGCCTTTTTCTAGCTATGCATAAACTCTATAACGTCACCATCTTGTACAATATACTCTTTTCCTTCAGTTCTAAGTTTGCCCGCTTCACGAGCTTTAGCAGCCGAGCCTGCAGCTACCAAATCATCAAAAGCAATTACCTGAGCTCTAATATATTTATTCTGAAAATCAGTATGAATCGCCGCTCCGGCTTCAGGACCAGTAGAACCACGTTCAATAGTCCACGCTCTAGTTTCAGTTTCTCCAGTAGTAAAATATGACATTAGTCCTAGTAACCGATAGCAAGCCCTGATTAATGATTCTACACCGCTGTCTTGGGCCCCATACTCTCTTCGAAACTCTATTTTTTCATCTTCTGCCAAGTCTTTTAACTCATGCTCCATACCCGCATCCACCACTACGTACTCAGCATTATTGTCTTCAAAGAATTGCACTAAACGTTGCCAACGTTCATCATTTTGTTCATCTAGGTTATATGAACCTTGTTTGCGATTACAAACATACAAAAATGATTTCATGGTCAATAGATGCAAATTTTTCACTATCTTCTTCTGCTCATCAGTCATCTCAAAAGCATTAGCCAAACGACCATCTTGTAGATGTTTAAGTAGTTCATCTAAAATTTCTTTTTCTGCTAACGCTGTCTTATCTCCCCGTTTGGCGTCACGCTCTAGGTTATTTAAACGTTTAGACACCGTCTCGGCGTCAGACATGATTAATTCTAAGTTAATCACTTCAATATCACTCATAGGGTCAACCAAACCGGCAACATGATGAATATCACCATCTTCAAATATACGTACTACTTCGGCAATCATAGAAACTTCGCGGATATTAGCAAGAAACTTATTACCTAAACCCTCACCGCTAGAAGCCCCCTTCACCAAACCGGCAATATCAACAAACTCCACAATCGCAGGAATAGTCTTTACTGAATTTGATATTTTAGCCAAAGTATCCAACCGATTATCAGGCACAGCTACAACACCCACGGATGGGTCAATAGTACAAAACGGGTAATTCTCTGCTGGCACACTACTGCGTGTCAGGGCATTAAATAAGGTTGATTTTCCAACATTGGGTAAACCAACAATTCCTACGGATAATTGCATAACTTCGTTAGATTAACAAAATAATAGAAAAACACAAAAGTAAAGGTCGCGCGGGAGCGCGACCTTAAATGATTAAGCAACCAATTCCCAAGCAGGAATTTCTGCCCTTCCCAAACGAGAGACGTTGTTGCCGTCTACCATCCGCGCAACCGCCTCAAAAGGATAACACCGAGAACCAATATTGGACAAAGCCTTTACTAGATATACAGGCACTTCAGGCTCTTCGTAGAGAGCCAGAAAAATTCCACTTTTAACTTCTCGCTTAATGGCCAACAAATCAATATAATTCAAACGTAAAGCGACTACGCCATGAGAACCGCATCTTTCTACCAATCTCATCAGCTCGGTAGAGTGGATAAACCGCCTCATGTTTGAATTATCGATCAGACCTTCTGGTATAAGAACATTAAAAGCCAATTGAACCTCCTATGTCTTGGCCTCAATTACGCGATATACATTACCACACAAATTAGAAAAATAAAGAGGGTTTTAAACCAAAACCTTACTTGCCATCACGGGCCATTTTACCAATATTATTCAGCCAGTTATCACGGCAAAGATTATCCACCTTGTCACACGGACCAAAGGCTGTCACTTTGGTTTTGATACCAGCGAAGCCTAAAATCCCATGTTGAATCTCATTAGTATAATCGCCAAATTGCCACCAAGTTTGGAACGGGCTATGAGTTCCAGCCACCACTATGACGCGAGCTGTTTTACCTGTCAGACGTTTAATTAACTTTTTGGTGATTTTATCAAAGTTAAAAGCAAACCCCGGAAGCCACACGCGATCAAACAAACCTTTAAGTAGGGCCGGCATGGTACACCACCAGTTTGGATAAATAATTACAATATGGTCGACGAATTTAATAGTTTCTTGTAGAGACAACAAATCTGGTTCTAATTCTTGTATTTCCTTATAACCTTTATGAAGAATTGGATCAAAGTTTAATTCCCCTAGGTTTACTCGAAAAACCTCATGCCCAGCTTCACGAGCGGAAGATTCATACTTATCAGCTATTTGCCCTGAATAAGTATCACGGTCTGGATGTCCAAGTAAAACTAGTATCTTTTTTTGCATATTACCTACTATGATAACAAAACACACCAATTTTATTGGTGTGTGTTGTTGATACTAAAGTTATCTCCTAATTGAACCATCAGGATTAAACCTGCCCGCTGTACCACCTTGCATCTGAACTAGCTTTTGTTTCATCTCAGGTGTCATAGCTGCCATAATTTCAGATTGATATTTTGGCAATACTTTCATAGCGGCTGCCATTTGATTATTACCATTATTCTTCAATTCTTCCTGCATTTCCTTAGCGATTTTTTCAAACAGCTTTGGATCCTTTTCCAACAAAGCTGTAATCATTTCACGTTGCTCCGGCGGAGCGTCTTTTAACTGCTTTTCCAACAACTTCCTAACCGCGAAATTTTTCAAATTACCAAACATAGTCTTTGATTATACAAAAACTGGAGCGGATAGCAAAACTAACCTCGTAATCGACTAGTCATAATATTTACAAGAGCAATAGCCAAAAGGACAAAGCCCGCATAAACCAAACCGAATTGTAAATATGTGAAAGTAGTTAGACCTAACGGTACTAGCGATAACAAGATTCCTAATGAATACCAAGAACCAGCTTGGATGCCGGGCCCTAAGGTTGAAGGAATCAAATGTTTAGTCATGCCAATAGCATTCAAGAATAGCACCAAAGTAATCACCCAAATACCGACTGAGAACGGATTAAGCATTTGTAGACCAATGAACTTATATAATACAACTGACTGTGCTAATGAAGTTAATACAATTAACACCATTGCTACTCTCAACCATAAATAAACCACTCCCATAATACGTCGTTCACCTTTTTCGATATTACCATCGGAGATAGATACCAAAAACTGTGCAATAGCGATAGTAGAAGCACCTACTCCTAATGACACTGCTAACGATTGTAGAATCGAACTTACTATATATAACATTTCCATATGACCATATTTTAACATAGAGAAAGTTGTAAAACGGAGCCGCTGTGTAAAATAAAAGCGTGGGATTCCCACGCTTTTAATCAAAATTAAATCAAGACTGTCGCAATATTATTACTCATCTCTAGGGTGCCAGACTCAATGGTAATACTTTCTTCATCACCATCTTCCCTTTTGACAGTTATGTTACCAGCTTTCAGTGGGGAGATTATGGCTGTATGGTCCGCCATCAAGGTCATTTCTCCAGCCATACCCGGCAAAGTGACCGACACTACCTCATCATCAAAAACTGCCATGTCGACTCTAGAAATTGTTAATCGAAAAGTTTTCATATTTTACAATACGCCAAACTTAAGCAACCTCATCAATTCCTCCCTTCATATAAAAGGCTGATTCGGGCTTGTCGTCATGCTTACCATCTAGTATTTCACCAAAAGCACGGATTGTGTCTTCCAATTTCACGTATTTACCGGGTGCACCAGTAAACACCTCGGCTACTGAGAAAGGCTGAGACAAGAAACGTTGGATTTTACGCGCTCGGTACACAGTCTTTTTATCGTCCTCAGACAATTCCTCAATACCAAGAATAGCAATAATATCTTGTAAATCCTTATAACGTTGCAATGTTTGCTTAACACCCTCGGCCACTCGATAATGCTCTTCTCCTACAATCTTAGGATCAAGAGCTGATGAGTTACTCTCCAAAGGATCAATCGCAGGGTAAATACCAAGTGAAGCCAATTGACGAGATAGTACCACCGTAGAATCGAGGTGTGAGAAGGTAGTTGCTGGAGCTGGGTCGGTTAAGTCGTCTGCTGGTACATAGACTGCCTGCACAGAAGTAATGGAACCCTTTTTAGTAGACGTAATACGTTCCTGCATTTTACCCATCTCCTCAGACAAAGTTGGTTGATATCCTACCGCTGAAGACACACGACCCAAAAGAGAGGATACCTCCTGACCCGCTTGAGTAAATCTAAATACGTTGTCCATAAAGAACAACACATCCTTACCTTCACCTTCATCACGAAGAGCCTCTGCCATCGTCAAACCAGTTAGGCCCACTCGAGCACGGGCTCCGGGAACCTCATTCATCTGACCAAAAACTAAGGCGGTCTTATTCAATACACCTGATTCCTTCATTTCATAATAGAGATCGTTACCTTCACGAACTCTTTCTCCCACTCCCGCAAACACAGAGTATCCACCGTGTTGAGTAGCCACGTTATTAATCAACTCCTGAATGAGTACAGTCTTACCCACACCAGCACCTCCAAAGAGACCAACCTTTCCACCTTTAATAAAAGGTGCCAACAAATCCACTGACTTAATACCAGTTTCAAATACTTCAGTAGCAGTTGACTGGTCAGCAAAAGCTGGGGCCTCCTGATGAATGGCTCTTTTAGGAGCGTCAGAAAGTTCTTTACCACCGTCAAGAGTAGTACCAAGAACATTGAAGAGTCGACCAAGAGATTTTTCTCCCACAGGAACAGAAATAGGAGCACCAGTATCAGACACCTCCATACCACGAGTTAAACCTTGAGTGTCTTCCATCGAAATAGCACGCACTCGATCAAGACCAACATGCTGAGCTACTTCCAGAGTAACAGGTGTACCATTTTCTCTATTAATCAATAGAGCATTTTGAATATCTGGTACTCCATCTTTAAAGTACACATCCACGATCGGTCCTACTATTTGAGTAATTGTTCCTGTTTTCATAATCTAATATTTAATAATTTCTTGATAATCGGCCTGTTCTTGAAGGCTGAAACTGAGACAACTTCATGTGAAATTATCCAATTTCAGCCTTCAAATTATTTCAAAGCCTCAACACCGGCTGTAATCTCTGACACTTCCGCAGTGATAGCTGCTTGTCGAGCTTTGTTAAATTGAATGGTTAATGCTTTAACCATATCTCTGGCTTTATCAGTTGCACTCTTCATAGCGACCATGCGAGCGGAATGTTCCGATGCTTTAGTTTCAATAAGAGCGTGATAAATCATAATTTCTACCAACCTCGGAATTAAGGAATCGAGCACTTCAGACTCCGATGGTTCAACTAAATAATCCACCATATTTTCAGCTAAATCTTCTACTGGTTTTGCTGTCTTAATGCGAATGCCTTGCAATATAAAATGAATTTCTGCTGAGTCAATTGGTAGAATTTTGCGATGAGTTGGTTCTTGCTCAAATGTAGATAAGAAGTTTTGATAAACGACTTCTACTGACGCATAGTCAACGGTACTGAAATTAGTAAACACCTTTTCAGATATTTCAGTCATATCAGTAATGGACACATCATCGGAAACGTTTGTATAAGAACCCAGCAAAGTGATATTTGATCTATTGGCATACTCAACCGCCTTACGACCAATAGCGATCATGTCGATATCACGACTCTCAGACACTAAGTTGTCTACCAATTTCAACACAGCACTATTAACACTACCAGCCAAACCTTTATCGCTAGTTATGACAATCAATAATTTACGACCAGATTCTCTCGGTACAATCAGTGGATGCCTTAAAGCACCTTCAGAGCGGGACAACCGCGCCAATATACGTAAAGCCGATAACACATAAGGTCTACCTTGTATAGCTTTTTCTTGACTCTTACGCATCTTCACCGCTGACACGGCCTCCATAGCTTTCGTCACTTGACCAGTCTTTTTAGTAGCAATTATTTTGTTTTTTACTTGCTTAAGCGCCATAAAATTGAGTATTGGTATCTTTGAAAGCTTGAATTGATTTAGTTATCTTTTCAATGGTATCCTCAGACAGGTCACGACTAGTTTCAATCTCAGTGAAGATAGAGCCTTGATCTCTTTCAATAAAAGTTAGAAATTCAGCTTCAATTTCACGCACTCTCTCAGGAGTAGTACCTTCGTACAATCCTTGGTTAGCCGCAAAGATGGAAACTACCTGCTTATAAAAAGGCATCGGGTTGTTTTGATCTTGTTTAAGCAATTCCACATACTTACGGCCAGTATCAATACGCTGTTTAGTTTCCGCATCCAAATCAGAAGAAAACTGCATAAAAGCTTCTAGTTCTCTAAACTGGGCTAATTCAAGACGAATCTTACCAGAAACTTTCTTCATTGCCTTAGTCTGAGCGGAAGAACCTACGCGTGATACCGAGATACCAACGTTCAAAGCTGGACGAATACCTTTATTAAACAAATCACCTTCTAGGAAAATCTGTCCATCAGTAATAGAGATAACGTTGGTAGGAATATAGGCGGAAACGTCACCTTCTTGAGTTTCAATAATTGGCAAAGCGGTAATGGAACCACCACCTAATTCTTTTGACAATTTAGCACTACGTTCAAGTAGACGAGAGTGTAGATAAAAAATATCTCCCGGGTAAGCTTCACGTCCTGGTGGGCGTCGTAGCAATAGAGACATCTGACGATAAGCCACAGCGTGCTTTGATAAATCGTCAAACACCACCAAAACGTCACGACCTTGTTGCATGAAATACTCACCAATAGCTACACCAGCAAAAGGAGCCAAGAACAATAGTGGAGATGATTCTGAGGCGGAAGTAGCCACAATTGTGGTGTACTCCATCGCACCAGCTGCTTCTAGTTTAGCCATTAAGCCAGCGGTCTTAGAGCGTTTTTGACCGATAGCGACATAAATACAAATTGGACGCTTTTCTTTTGGTTCATTTTTCTGGTTGATAATAGTGTCGATAGCAATGGTAGTCTTACCAGTTCCACGGTCACCAATAATCAACTCTCGTTGACCACGACCAATAGGAATCATCGAGTCAATAGCTTTCACTCCTGTATGTACTGGCTCATTTACACTTGAACGATCCATAACCCCGTAAGCCACCCGCTCAATTGGCATTTCCTTATCAGTCTTGATTGTTCCTAGACCATCAATCGGATTTCCTAGGGAGTCAACTACTCGCCCCACAATCGCCTCGCCTACCGGAATAGACAATAGACGCTTGGTACGACGTACTACCATCCCCTCTTTAATCAGCTCAGTTCTTCCTAGTACCACCACCTTCACCTTGTCTTCTTCTAGGTTTAAAACCAAACCAAAGACTTCATCGGCGGTTATCATTGAATCCTTTAGAGACTTGTCTTCATTTTGATCAAAGGTAACCATCTCCATCATCTGGACACCTTGAAGACCAGAAACTTCAGCAATTCCGTCTGCAACTTCTGATACAGTACCAACCTCTTCGGCGACAGAAGCCGTATCTAGGTTAGCTATCTCTTTCTTTAGTTTTTCTATGATAGTAGTACTCATGATTTTTAATTAACTTTTAATGGCTGATTTGTACCAATTTAATAAACGAGTCTTATAACTTTGGTCTGTGTATACATTTGCTTCTTGTAAAATATAACCACCAATAATATTTGAGTTTATTTTTACAATGGCTTTATTTGCTAAGTCAGGATGATTTTTAATATCTTCCTGCTTAGCTAAAGTTAGATGAGGTGTTTTAAGTTCATCTATCTGTGCGAGCTTGGTATTTAATAAATTCAAGACAGCACCAAACAACTTGGTATGACCACGTCTCTCCATTACCTTTTTTAGGCCATCAATTACTACCTCAACCTCAGAACCGTTTTTTAACAGATCTAATGAAGCAGTAACGTATTGTTGTTTAATACTATCCATAAGATACTAAGAATGTTTTTCGTTTAGCACCTTCTCGGCCGCCAAAACAGCTAACTTAGCAATTTCTTGTTCACTTTTTCGTTGAGCTTCCTCTAATAGGGCCGCACTACGACTCTCGGCTAGCTTTAGTTTATTAGCAGCTTCTTTTAAAGCGGCTTCTTTTATTTCCTCTGCTTTGACTTTAGCAAATTCTTCAGAACGTTGACTGATAGCAGTCGCCTCTTCGTGAGCAGCTTTTACAATTCCCTTTCTATCTTCTTCGGCATTCTCTCTCGCTTTAGCTGCTGCTTCAGCATCACTTAAACCTTGCTTAATTTTCTCTTCACGATCATTTAGAATCTTCAACACTGGCTTATATAGAAAGTATGTTAAAAGCACCACCAAAATGGCAAAGTTGATCACCTGGGTGATTATCAAACGTGCATCTATACCAAATGCTTGAATAAGAGATTCCATAATGAGTTTAAGTAATAAGTTTAAATTGAGAGAACTATTAATTTAGTTCTAAGAACTTGCCCAACCTAGAATAGGTTTAAGCAAATCTAATAACGAAAGCGACTACCAGAGCGAAAATAGCTAGAGCTTCTACGAAAGCCACACCAATAATCATGGTTGCTTGAATCTGACCAGAAGCTTCAGGATTACGTCCAATAGCTTCGAGAGCCTTAGCTACTAATAGACCAATACCAATTGCTGGACCAAATACACCAACAGCGGCGGCAATGGCCATAGATAATGCTTTTACTGCTTCTAATTCCATATGATGAAAATTATTATTTTTTTAAATTACTGCTCGCAAGCAGACGGGAATTTGTTTTTAAATTAAAAACAAATTCCCGTCCAACGACGAACTAATGTGGCTCTTCGATAGCCAGTTTAATAAAGAATAAAGTTAATATCGCAAAAATAAAGGCCTGAATCAACCCAACAAACAGTTCATAAGCTAATAGCGGAATTGGTAAGAAATAAGGGGTGGCCAAAAACATCACCACTAATAGCAATATTTTACCAGCAAAGATATTACCAAATAGACGGAAAGAAAATGATATCAATCTCGCCACTTCACTTAATAGTTCAATCAAACCAATCACAAAAGCTAGTGGTGACCGAAAACTAATGAATTTACCAACATATTTAAAGAAACCTAGTAAAGCTACACCCGCAAATTCAATAGTAATAAAAGCTACAATCGCAAATCCAATAGTGATATTTAAATCAGTAGCAGCTGGATGAAAAAAAGGCACCAATTTACTCACTACTTCACCATGAGATTCAACATTTTGATACATCCCGATAGAATCCACCCCTGGCACCAAACCGATCCAATTCATCGACAAAATAAATAGAAAAATGGTCATCACTAACGGGAAAAACTTTCTGGTAACCTCCTTGTTTTCCAGCACTCCATCCATATAGTCAAAAACACCACCAATAAGCATCTCCAACAGACTCTGGATTTTACTTGGTACAAGACTAATTTTGCTAGTCTTAAATAGAAATGCACCCAATATTAACAAGGTCATAGTTAGCCAAACTGTCATCAAGGTGGACGTAATCGGCATGCCCATAACAGAAAAAACCGTTTCTGGTGCTAAATGAATAGACAAACCTTCCTCTGATGCCGCGTATGCAGTGTTAATAAAATTCATAACTAATTAGGTGCAATACTGACCATTTCTACTAAAAATGGTCTTTTGCGGCGGTATTTTAGCATACAAATTTACTATTTAAAAACTGAATAGGTGTGAAAAACCGCCACTTTTGTGGCGGTTTTTCTAACTTCAATTTAACAGTAGACAGACTAGTTATTGCCTTCAGTCTCTTCAACAACCACTTCAGTCTTAACTTCTGAATCAATATTCACTTTATCACCCTTAAAACTCTTAACATCCTTGTAAAGAAGATAAACATAAATCACCGCAAAAGGTGCAATCAACAAACTCACAAAATCTTGGAAGAAAGTAGCGGCAAACATACTCATTGGTAACATATCTGTTACGATTGATATCAACAACACCGCCACGCATATAGCCAAGGTCATGGCTGCCAATCTCATAAACACGTCCCACCAAATACCCTCTACATAAGCCTTACTCTTTTTCAAAGAATCAACGACTGGTTGCTTCTCCAGAATCAATACAAAGCTAGCAAACGCTAACCAAATAGTCACAATGATACCTGGAATAATAAGTAGTAAATAACCAATAGAGACAATTACTGTCATGATCACTGTCAGTATTAGGTACTTCAAAAAGAAATCTACAGAACGTTTGTAAGCATCTGTAGCATTATTAACTTGACCATCTATAGTCAAAATTAACGCTACCCCCATAAAAATGTTAAGTATCAATGTTGCTAGACCAACCAATTCAATAAAGATACCTCCTAGACTAGAAAATAAATCGGTTCCATGTGGTTGTATCAAGCTAGTAATTAACGTCAAAATAAAAACTGGTGCGACAACTCCTGCTAAAATGGAAAACTTTGCTTTGTAAATATCAAAAGCTTCATTAAATAAAGTTGTGATTTTTTTCATAATTATTTAGTTATGCCAATATCTTATCACAGACCCACAAAATGTAATCTAAATCAAACTAATAAGTAAAATAAGAAAAAACCTGTCAAATAGACAGGTTTTTATTGTGGACCCGACAGGACTCGAACCCGCCACCTCCTCAGTGCAAATGAGGCGCTCTACCAGATGAGCTACGGGCCCTTACGATGTGCAAGGGCTACTTTGTTTCCAAAGTGGTCATATAATACTTACATAATCAATCAAAGTCAATCAATACTCCAATTGTTATCAGCAGAAAATACAGCCCCATCTAACTCCAAATTAGCGTTACCTGACCACTGCGGGAATGGTCCAGCCTTGGCACTCACGATTGAATTGTTAGCTGATTTTAAGGTCATTACCATATCCTTAGTAAATGAATAAACATAATTTATACACTCGTTAGCGTCTTTTACTACTTCCGCACAATAGTGCATGTATGTTTTGTCTGGTGACATAGAGGCAAGGAATATGCGTGAATGAAATCCTTTTTGATTACTGATATTTTCATCTCTGGCACTTACCACTCTTTCATTACCATCACGCATCACGTAAAGACCATCGATTCTATCCATAATTTCCGCAAAATTATCTGGTTGGGTAGAGTCATTATTACCACTAGCCATTTCAGTAGTAGCCACAATTTCGTCACTAATAATATTTTTATCAGGACCACTAAGAGAAAAAGCGATAAAGGCAGTTACAAAACCAATTACGTAAGCGAGAGAAATTAGAACAGCTTTTTCATGCTTCATATATAGTCATTATAAATGAAACTTAAAATATATTTGCAAGTTGTTGTGGATTACCTAAAAGAAAAAAGGCCTCTTTGTTTTTCAAAGAGGCCTTTTATTTCTTCGTCGATTGTTGTCACATCAGAATCCCGTACTCAGGGCCAGGAAACACCAAAAAATGACGGTCACCCTGACTCACCATAATGTTGACAGGGTAGACAGAGAGGATAGCTTCGACAGTCGTCGACGCACCGACAAAGTCGGCCGTGTAGATTGTCGGCATTTCAGACAACTTCGTTACCTGATCTGCACTGACGAACTTGCAACCAGGCAACGGAGCCATGGCGTCGAGATCGAACTCGTAGCCAATGGCACGCGACTGGCTCCAGCTGAGTGCGGTGGCCGTGGCCGAGCTGACGTTGTCGCAACTGACGCCTACCAGCTGGTCGGCGAAAGCCGGCGACTGGAAAGCGAGGAAGCAAGTAGTGGCAAATACAATGTTGTTGAAGTACTTCATTCTTCCCTCCTTTAGGGATCTGGTTTAACCTCCCTCTACGGTAACATACTTTATAGAAAAAAGCAAGTTTTTTGCTGTATTTGTGATCTAGGCGACAGAATTAACTAAATGCAGCACAAAATCATCATAACTATAGCCAATAGCGTCTAAGGCCTTTGGTAATAAAGATGTCTCGGTTAAGCCGGGCAAAGTGTTTGTTTCCAAAAAGTAAACCTCGCCATTGTCTTTTATAATAAAATCACTACGCGAATACTGAGACAATCCCAAAGCCAAATGAGTATCAATTGCTAACTCTGATAGCAAATCTTTTTCTTTTACCGAAAATCTACCCGGACAAATCTCCTCGGTACTGCCGTTATACTTCACTTCATAATCAAAAAAGTCTCTATCAGGTGGTGGCACTATTTCTACTGCCGGTAATACATAATGTCTTTCCCCACGTAAACCATCAACGACTCCAACGGTAGTTTCTCTACCCCGAATTAGTTCTTCGACAATGACTTCTTCTCGGTTGGCTAAACTAGAATCTAAGGCTTTAACCAATTCATGAACTCCATTAGCTCTATAGGTATATATAGAAGAGCCACCATTAATAGGTTTAACAATATAAGATGGGCCAAAAAGCGAACCGATAGTAGAAGCTAATCTTCGGATGTCCGTACTGTTTCTAGAAACCCGCAAATGCGCTGGCATTTTAATACCCATTGGTTTTAAGATCTCTTTAGTCAAAATCTTATTCATGGCCACCGCCGACGGATAGGCCTTACTACCGGTATAAGGTACCCCGATAGAATCTAACAATCTTTGCACCGTACCATCCTCCCCATACGGGCCATGTAGAGCAATAAACACCACGTCCACGCCAATCAAGGCATCAACTGGTCGTCTCACAAACCCATTTATTATCCATTCACCACACTGGTTTATTAGAATATCTAAAGTAGAAACACCTTTACGATTTAAGGCTTCCAACACGCTTTTACCAGTGCGAAGAGATACTGGATTCTCCTCACTAGGTCCGCCTCGTAAAACCGCCACTCTTAGATTTCTCATTACCTAATTATAACACTCTATTTAAATTTAGAATTACGCTTATGTCGATGGTAAGTAATTGAAAATCTATGAGCTTCGGCATTGGCTAACAATATTGCATCATGGTGTTTTTTTAAGATACTTTGTGGGCCTAAAACCCTCACTGGTCGATGTCGCTCATCTTTTACCACTGCCACTATAGGAATTACTAATTCTCTTTTACGCAAAACTCTCTCAGCCACATTCTTTTGAGCTGTACTACCGTCAACAGCAATTATTTGTGGTAGTGGCCAATCATCATGGTATAAACGTCTTTCGAGCACTTCTCTAAGTGCCGCCGGATCATTAGGTCCAGACACACTTTGGATTTTGAACTTACGGTAATCTGCTCGTTTAATTTCTCCCCCTTCAACCACAGTCATCACTCCTACCATATCCTCTCCTTGCAGGTGAGCCACGTCGTAAGCTTCAATCCTAACCGAATTTTCATCACGATAAACTCGAGCATCATCTTTAATCAAAGCGATATCTTGAATATGTTGTAAAGCAAATATTTTCTTTTTTAACACATTAGCAGCTTCAAACTTTTCAACCTTAGCTAATTTCATCATCTCTCTCTCCAATTCTTTAACAATTTGACCCTTTTTACCTTCAAAGAATAGCCGAATATGACGAATGGTGCGCAAATATTCTGTCTTGGAACCATCTGTAGGATACAAACCAATTTGCCGATTAAAATTTATTTTACCCCGCTCTACCTTGGTCTTCTCCAAACCAACAGGAGTTTTCATATCATAAAATTGAAACAATCGACGAACAATTTTTAATGCTTCGCGAAATAACATACCACTAGGAAAAGGACCAAAATGATAACTGGCATCATAATCATCCAAATCTTTTCCCCTCACCACTAACACTCTCGGCCACTCTTCATTAGTGATAATCAAATGATTGTAACTTTTACCATCTTTAGAGATAGTGTTGTACTTGGGTTTATGAGTTCTAATTAAATTAGTCTCCAATATCAAGGCCTCCAATACTGAATCAGTTACTGTCCACTCAATCGTTTTTGCTTCAGTAACCATTTTTTCAATTAAAGCGGAACGCTTCTCTCTAATATCACCAGCAAAATAACTAGTCACTCGATTACGCAAAGAAGTGGCTTTACCGATATATAAAATTTCCTTACGGGTACCCAAAAAGAAATACACACCTGGTGCGTTAGGAATTTTTTTCTTTTTTAAATCTTCTTTGGTCATAGATAGTAAGGTGGCGAAGCTACGCTTCGCCACCTTCCACTTATTTCTTTAATATCTTCTTCAAGTACTTACCAGTATAAGACTTTTCATTTCTAGCGACATCTTCTGGAGTGCCCTTAGCTACCAAGTGTCCACCGCCTTCTCCACCCTCTGGTCCAATATCCAAAATATAATCAGCACTCTTAATCAAGTCTAAGTTATGCTCAATCACTACTACGGTATTACCGCGGTTAACTAACTCCTGCAAAATCTCAATCAACTTTCGCACGTCTTCATAATGCAAACCGATTGTTGGTTCATCCAACAAATAAATAGTTTTTTGAGTATGAGGTCGATACAACTCAGCCGCAATCTTCACACGTTGAGCTTCACCACCAGAAAGTGTGGTGGCACTTTGACCCAACTCTAAATAACTTAAACCAACATCAAGTAAGCTTTTCAATCTTTCAGAAATAGCCGGCACATCATTAAAGAAGTAATAAGCTTCTTCAATCGTCATATGCAAAACATCATCAATATTTTTGCCTCGGTATGTCACTTCTAAAGTTTCTTTAGTAAATCTTTTACCGTCACATACGTCACAAGTGACATATACAGTTGGCAAGAAGTGCATCTCTACCGCAATTTCACCATTACCCTGACAAGCTTCACACCGACCACCTTTTACGTTAAACGAAAATCTTCCTGGTTTCCATCCTCGGGCCCTAGCTTCTGAAGTCGCCGCAAACATATCTCGAATATGAGTAAAAGCGCCCGTATAGGTAGCCGGATTAGAACGTGGAGTTCGACCAATTGGTGACTGATCAATCAATACCGAACGTCCCAAGTATTCTGTACCAGTGATAGATGAAACGTTAAAAGTCTTGACAGTTCGGTGACGCTTTTCCAGACGAGCCTGTAAGTTCTTATACAAAATCTCGTACATAAAAGTAGACTTACCGCTACCAGAGACACCAGTAATGGTAATTAACCGACCAAGTGGAATATCTACATTCATATTTTTAATATTAAATGCTTTACCACCTTTGATTTGAATTTTTCCTTTCTCTCCATCACGCCGTTTAGGAATCTCAATCTTTTTATCACCTCGCAAATAATCAAGCGTGATTGAGCCAGACTCATTGTCTTTAGCCGATAATAATTTATCTAAATAATCAGCCACCACCACATTACCACCATGAATACCTGCTCCAGGACCAATATCCACCAAATAATCAGCCGCATAAATAGTATCTTCATCATGTTCTACTACCACAATCGTATTACCCAAATCTCGCAAAGAAGTTAAGGTAGAAATCAAACGGTCATTATCACGTTGATGTAAACCAATGGTTGGTTCATCAAGTACATACAAAGCACCGACTAAGCCAGAACCCAACTGTGAAGCCAGTCGAATACGCTGAGCCTCTCCACCTGACAAAGTATTAGCCCGTCGTCCCAAGGTCAAATATTCAATACCAACATTCTGCATAAACTCCAGTCGCTCGATAATCTCACGTAGTGCTGGCCAAGCAATATCTTGTTGCTTCTTAGACAACTTTAAACCAGCAATAAAATCGCTGGCTTCACTGACAGTCATAGAAGTAAAATCTACTATATTCTTTCCCTTTTTAGGATCACCACCCAAATATACACGGAGAGCCTCAGGCCGTAGACGGGCACCTTTACAGGAAGGACACTCATCATTTTGAAAAATCCCCACCACACCGAGCCCGTTACATTCCGGACAAGCCCCATAAGGAGAGTTAAAAGAAAACAGTCGCGGTTCAACTTCAGGGAAAGATGATCCGTCAATTGGACAAATAAACTTAGCCGACAAAACCCGTTCGCTACCATCTGGACTTTCTATCTTAATAAGACCATTTGACTCTTTCAAAGCCAATTCCACCGCTTCTGACAATCGTTCACGCGAGCTCTTAGGATCATCAGTAAACTCACTAACATAAATAGCATCAACTAGCACATCAATGTCATGCCGTTGATTTTTCTTTAATTCAATCCGCTCACGTAGTTGCTTAATCTGACCATCCACTTTCACGGTCTCATAGCCCTTATTTAGTAAATCGTATAAGAGTTGATAATACTCACCTTTACGGCCGACCACTAACGGCGCAAAAATACCCACCTTGCCTTTAGACACTTCAATGCCCAAAACCTTTTCTTTCTTCGCTTCCTTAACTTCCTTATCCTCTACTGATTTAAGAATAATATTCAAAATCTCATCCTGTGATAATTTTTCAATTGCCACATCTTCAGTTAAACAGTAAGGCTGACCTACTCGTGAATACAAAATACGCAAATAGTCATAAATCTCTGTAATGGTCGCGACAGTAGAGCGAGGGTTACGGCTCGCAGATTTTTGATCAATAGAAATGGCTGGCGACAAACCACTAATTTCATCCACATCTGGTTTCTGTAATTTATTTAAAAACTGTCGTGCATATGCTGACAACGATTCCACATATCGTCTTTGTCCCTCCGCAAATATAGTATCAAAAGCGAGAGATGACTTACCACTACCAGAAGGTCCGGTCACAGCAATCATTTTTCCGCGAGGCATTTCCACCGTGATGTTTTTTAGATTATGAGTACGAGCGCCCCGCACCACGATTTTATTATCGCTTTCGCCTGCACCTTTTACTTCCCAAGTAGTTTTTGTCTTTTTTGTTGCCATTTTTAAATAGTTAATCCACAACACACGTACCTCCGGTTGGTGCCGAAGGTTTTAATGCACTGAAATCATACAACATTTTTGACTAAAAAGATAGAGAATGAGCTTATTTTCTTTTAGTCTTTTTATTAGCTGATTCTTCCAACACTTTTATTTCATCACGAATAATCGCAGCCGTTTCAAAATCTAAAATCGCTACCGCTTCTTCCATCTGTTGTCTTTTCTCTTTAATCACCTTCTTAGGATTCTTTTTAAACAAATCCATATCGACTTTTAATAAAGTATCAATCGTTTCATCATGATCAGTACGTAATTGATCAGCGATAGATTTTATCTCCTTTTGAATAGTCTTAGGTGTAATACCGTGCTTCTTGTTATAAGTTAACTGAATGTCACGGCGACGATTAGTTTCCTCAATCGCATACTTAAGTGCTGAAGTAATTTCATCAGCATATAAAATCACCCGACCATTTACATTTCTAGCAGCTCGACCAATCGTTTGAATTAAAGATGTCTCACTACGCAAAAAGCCAGACTTATCGGCGTCTAAAATTGCTACCAATTCTACCTCTGGTAAATCCAAACCTTCACGCAGTAAATTAACACCCACCAAACAGTCAAACTGACCTTTTCTAAAATCAGTCAGAATTTCAATTCTCTCCAAGGTTTCCACATCAGAGTGAATATACTTAGTCTTAATTCCTTTATCCTCCAAAAAATCAGCCAAGTCCTCCGCCATTTGCTTGGTTAATACAGTAGTTAGTACTCTAGCCCCGCCTTTGATAACCTTTTCAGCTTCAGCGATAAAATCTTTTACCTGCCCCGGATAAGTACCTTTCTCTACAATTGGTCGTAAATCAATTTCCGGATCAACCAATCCTGTCGGACGAATAATTTGCTCCACCATCGGGAAGCCAGTGGTTTCCGCTTTTTCAAACTCATATTTGCCGGGAGTAGCAGAAGTATAGATCCTCTGCCCGACTCTTTGATCAAACTCATCAAACTTAAGTGGCCGATTGTCCTTAGCACTCGGTAGGCGAAAACCATACTCCACCAAAGTTTCTTTTCGGGCTCGATCACCAGCATACATACCACCGATTTGCGGAATCGTGACGTGTGATTCATCAATAATTGTCAAAAAATCAGCCGTACCATCAGCTTTACGTGGAAAGTAATCCAACAAAGTGTAAGGGGCTTCACCGGGCGCTCGACCATCAAAATGTCGAGAGTAGTTTTCAATACCATTGGCATAACCCACCTCTCTAATCATTGCCAAATCATAATCAGTACGGCGTTTCAATCTTTCATATTCAAGAAGTTTTCCTTCTTTCTTAAACTTCTTGAGTTGTTCATCTAATTCTAATTTAATTTCAGCGATTGCTCGGTCACGTTCGGTTTCAGAAGTAACGAAGTGTTTGGCCGGAAATAAAAAGAAAGCTTCCGGTTCTTCTATAATCGCCCTAGAAGTAGCATCAATCTTGGTAATATTTGATACTGTATCTCTGGCAAAACTTAACCTAAAAATCACCTTTTCGTTGGTGGGCATAATTTCAACCGTATTACCTACCGCTCTAAAAGTGCCAGGGTTCAAATCAGCATTGGTACGTTCAAAGTACATCGAAACTAATAATCGCAACATGTCTGCCCGATTGATAGCAAACCCACGTTCAATTTTTTTATGAACTTTTTCGTATTCAGCCGGAGAACCCAAACCATAAATACAAGATACGGACGCAACAATAATCACATCAGGTCTGGTTAGTAACGCTTGTGTAGAAGCGTGGCGTAAGCGGTCAATTTCTTTATTTATCTGAGCTTCTTTCTCAATGTAAGTATCGGAAATCGGCATATAAGCCTCAGGCTGATAGTAATCGTAATAAGATACAAAGTAATGCACGGCATTATTTGGAAAGAAATCTTTATACTCTTGAGCCAACTGAGCAGCCAGAGTTTTGTTGTGCGCAATTACTAGAGTTGGTTTTTGTACAGATGCAATTACATTAGCAGCGGTAAAAGTCTTACCGGAACCAGTTACACCCAAAAGCGTCTGATGCTCTGCACCGGCCTTAATGCCGGCTACTAACTTTTTTATCGCCTCTGGCTGGTCTCCAGCTGGCTGTTTATCGGTTGCTAGCTCAAACTTCATACAAGTAATATAGCACAAACTTAAAATACTAAACCTTATAGTATTTTGCGTTATCACACTCAGAATACTTGAAAAATGTCATAAAATATGTTATAATGGAAAGAGGTAGGCATATTAAAGGAGGAGCTAATGCTCAGTGTTGTTATACCCAAAGGTCCGCAGTCTGAAACCCCTATCGACACCACCTGCCGGTGGCGTAGCCCTCGGGACGAGTCCCGTTGCGAGCACACAGTGATGATCAATCAGGACGGCACCATGAGTGGCTACTGCGAACATCACCAAGACTGGGGTCCTTCTGGTGTGTCCTATGGGGGTTCCTTGCCGACAATGGCCGTCGGTTCGGTTGCTGGCCATAAGACCATGACACGATCCAGCGATTAATCCTCTCACCACCAGTTCTAACATAAGAGCCATCATCTTGATGGCTCTTTTATTTTTGCATTAAGATATCTTCTCGTAATTTCTTAGTGAAATTCACAATCGTATATAGGTTGTGTATTGAAGCTAAATGTCCAGCTAACATTTCTCCTGATCTAAATAAATGTGCCAAATAAGCTTTAGTATAATTCTCACACACATAGCAATTACATCCTTCATCAACACGGGAGAAATCTCTCTGATACTCAGTTTTTCGTAAATTAGTTTTTACGATACCTCCACGCTTATGTTCATAAATTGTGCCATTGCGTGCAATGCGAGTAGGAGCTACACAGTCAAAAGTGTCACAACCAAGTCTTACTCCTTCAATAATATCTTCAGGCTCACCGATACCTAGCAAGTGTCGGGGTTTGTTTTCTGGTAAGTTTTCATTTACTACTCGCAATGACTCACCTAAATCTTCCTTAGAAAAAGAGCCACCGATACCAAAACCATCAAAATCCATATTGGCGAGGTGGCGGGCGCTTTCTGACCGGAGGTCAAGAAAGCGCCCGCCCTGCACCACCCCATAAAGTCCTTGTTTTTTCAGGGCTTCATAGTTTTGCTTATGGGCCATAATCGATCTCTTCGCCCAGCGATGAGTTCTATCCATAGCTTCTTTTTGGTAATCGTAATCTGCTGATGGACTCGTACATTCATCAAAAGCTACAATAATATCAGCCCCGATAGCGTGCTGAATTTCAATTGACCGCTCAGCCGTAAAACGATGCATTGAACCATCAAGATGGGAGGTGAAAGTCACCCCTTCTTCATCAATTACACATAACTTGCCATGACTTTGAGCCAATTCCTGCGAATATAGATTGATGCCATGAGGGCGGATATTTTCGTCTTCTTCCGCTTCTCCTTTAGCAAACTTAGTGACTCCTTTTCCGAAAGCCGCTCCCAAAGAAAACACTTGGAAACCACCAGAGTCAGTCATAGCTGGCAATTGCCAGTTGGCAAATTTGTGTAAACCTCCAGCTTCTTTGAATACATCATGACCAGGCTGTAAGTATAAATGATAAGTATTCGCTAAAGCCACTTGCGCCCCCACCAAATTAGTTAAGTCTTCTGGCTTCAAACTTTTGACAGTTCCCTTGGTACCCACCGTCACAAAAGCTGGAGTTTCAATATCTCCATGTGGTGTGTGTATTATACCAGCGCGCCCCATCCCTGATGACGCACGCTTCACAATTTCAAATGTAACTGGGCTAGCCATTATTCAATACCTACAAGCTCAATAGCGTAAACCAAGGTAGCATTAGCTGGAATTGGCCCATAACCGTCCTTACCATAAGCCATATCAGCAGGTATTACCAAGATTCTTTGACCACCAACTTTCATACCTACGATTCCTTCGTTAATGCCCTTAATTACTTTATTGTCACCAACTTTAAAGGTAAATGATTCGCCAGTCTTTTTAGTATTATCAAACTCCTGACCATTTTGTAACGTAGCAATATAATCAATCTGCACCTTATCTCCTCGTTTTACTTCTGCCCCTTTACCGATAGTTACATCAGTTGCTACTAACTTAGTCACCTTACTGCCAGACATTCCCTGTGACAAAGCCGCGCTAGCACCATTAACGCCATCGGCCATAATGATAGAAGCAGACTGTCCTTGCAAAGACAAATTACCACGGTCTAAACCTAAGCTATCGCTAAATCTCATCGCAAATAGAGCCATAGACATTACCGCTATCGAGACTGCAAAACCAATAGCCTCAAATTTGTTCAATTTAATCATGTCATCAGAATATAACACTTATATATGAGTGTCAAAATTACTCAAACCCGTTTACTACTAGAATATATCTATTCCATGTTTAGCTAAATGACTAAATACCGTCACTAAAAATCGAGCGGAATCTTTCCGGTCATCACTTCTGGAGCAATAGACGAGTCACCTCTGTTTGCTAGACTGGTTAAAAACCTATCTCGGCTCGTAGTAGCCATTTTATGTGGTTGCAATCTAGTGGTAATACTTTCTACTGGTACTAAATCTACTTCCCAGCTACTGTCCAGATTTGTTAATTTTAATAACAAGCCCGACCTCACCTCATCATCCCAGTATTGATCAAAAATAAAATTACCCAGTGAGTAGAAAATAATTGCGTTTTTATATTTTTCTACATCCTGCACCACATGCGGATGATGACCCACCACCAAGTCTATACCATCATCAACCAACATATGAGCTAGAGTTTCTTGACTCGCATTATGTACCAGCTCGTATTCTTCACCCCAATGAATATAAGCAATTTGCACATCACTCTGTGCCTTCATTTGCGACACCCAATTACTTAGTTCTACCTCTGTCGGTTTAACAAACAAATTCGTTAATGCCAAAATACCCACAGTTTTATCGCCAGACTCTATATATTTAATTGATGAAGTAGCGATTAGGCTTGGATGTCCAAAAACTTCAAAACCATAACCAGCCAAAACTTGCCGAGTATTTTGATAACCTTCTGATCCATAATCAAGACTATGGTTATTAGCCAAAGATAAGTGTGTCACCCCCGAAGCCAACAAAGATGGCAAAAACTTCTGATTAACCGAGAATTTAAAAGTAAAATCTGGCGTCGGTACATGAGTGGCAGGGATAGACCCTTCAAAATTAGCAATCACCGAATCCGCCACAAACAAATCTCCTAAACCTTTATAAACATAATCGTAGCCTAACATCTCCATAGTCCTTTCTACATTACGAGACAACATAATGTCACCAACAAATATTATGGTGCTAGTGGCCTTAATATGCGTGTCATTAGGAGAAATATTTACCTGAGTCGATTCTACTTTGGCTGGATAAATATAATGTTTCGAATATTCAAAATTGTAACACCACAAGATAGCGATGTATAAACAGCCTAAAAATACCAACCCCGCAATAAACAAAAAAATAAACCAAATGGTTTTATTTTTAGTCATATCTACATGTAATTGGCAGGATGGAAAACACCTACCTTGGTGCTATACATAATAAATAGAATCAATATAATCGCAATCAAAATAGCAATCAAAAAGATAGATATCATCTGAAACACATATAATCGTTCACGACTTTTACGCATCTTCTCCAGCTCGTTAGTTTCTACCTCCACATCAATACCCAATAATGATCTAATCGCTTCTGGACTAAGTCTTTTATCAGTTAAGAATACGTCATGCAAAGTATCCACTCGGCTACGATGAGTATTTACGTTTTCACGCAAAACCGTAATAGCTGTCTCTACATCTTCTTTATGCCAACGGGCAGAAATCAATACAGACCGAATCTCTTCATCTGGAGCAGTGGGTGTCAGACCATTTAGTCTCAAAATCTGCTCAATATGTTCTCGATCTATCATAATTTAGTTTATTTCTTAGAATTATACCTCATTATTTTCTCTATCGGGAGCAATCTGTTGGGCATAAATCTCTAACAAAACGATAAAGACACTAGTGATTACTGGACCCACGATAAAACCAATTGGTCCAAACAAAATGATACCTCCCAATACTGACAACAAAATCACAAACGGATGCATTGGATGCGCACGGCTCATTAAATACGGACCAAGTACATGATCAAAGAGTGACACCGCCACCAACCACCATACAATCACCCCGACACCTGAGATATAATCACCCATAAAGAATAGATATCCGGCCGCTGGAATAAATACAATCGCTGGACCAAGCCCTGGCACCAAAGCCGTCAAAGCCACAATGGTACCCAATAAAATAGAGCGCTCAAAACCAAAGATATACAATCCCACCGCTGCCGATACACCTTGTATAATCGCCACCAACACAGTACCAGTAGCTACTCCGCGTACCGCTAGTGACATTCTCTTTAAAATTAAATTATCTTCCTTGTCGGATAATGGACTAATCTTAATCAAAGTTTTAACAAATTTACGACCATCTCTAAAGAAGTAGAAACAACCAATAACCGCAATAAAGAAAGCAAAAATCGTAGAAGCTGTACCAGCAAATACTGCCCCCAAGTTACCAGCCGCCCATTTAGCCCCTTCTTCTAGATGACTCGATAAATCTATTTGAAGTCCAGGTATAACAGTAGATGTAAAATCCTCTATTTTTGTAATAGTTTCAGATAAAGTGTAATGACCGGTATTCAAAATCTTATAAATTGACACAGCTTCACCTACCAACATTGAAGTTACAAAAATTAACGGTATAACCACAATCAGCAAAACCAACACTGTCGCCAGTAAAGCCGCCACCGTCTCATTTCTTTTTGGCACTAATGACAAAATCTTTCTATACAGAGGATAGCAAATAGTTACCACTACTGCCGACAAGGCCAAAGCTGTGACAAATGGTGCAAACATTAGCCACAATACATACCCAACCACTCCCATCAGACCAAAAAAGAATACGTATTCAATTACTCTATCTAGTGTAAACATATTTCTGTGTATTGTAGACACAATGTCTTAATCTAGCAAATCCTTCACATCACTCACTTCTTTTTCAATTAAAGTCTCAGAGACTGATAAAGCCTTATTTAGATTCTCAATTACCTCTTTTTCTTTCTTAGATAAGCGAGATTTCTGTGCAATACTAGCAATTTGTTCATAAATCTCCTCTCTAAGTGCTGTAAAGATACGCAAAGATTGTTCATGAATTTCGCTAGTCTCTCGACGCAAAGTCTTCACTGCCTCACCATAACGTTGTCGTTCATAGATTAAATAACCAAACATCATCAGTAACAAAGCAGACATCAGAGCAGCTAAAATAGCTGACGGTTCGGTAGTAGCCACTTCTATAATATTACTAGGGGTTTTAATTGGCGACACTACACCCAATAAAGTTGTAGACTCTTCGGTATAGTTACCCGCCTTATCGTAAGCGCGCACAGTTACGTGCCGTGTCGCTCCATTAGCTAATGAAACTTCTTGCGATGGGCTAGTTAGTCTGATAGGAGTAGCACTATCTACGGACAATTCATAGTAATCTACTCCAGAGAGCGCATCAAAAGTATTAAAAGATAATTTTACCAAGCTGTCAGTATTATTTACTGGTTGCACATCAATCTGAAAAGCTTCTGGTGCGGTCGCATCGATTCTAACAATCTTTTCACCATACATTCCCCACTTCTGCTCATTACGCAATTGTACAGTGACATAGTTTACCCCCTCCACAAACTTATCGGCCTCCAAAGTCACTGACGACACCGCTGGTCGATAAGTAGTCATAGGTTCCTTACCAGAGCTAGTAGCCACATCCACTGCTACCGCCGTAATATCTCCAGCTAAATCCCAACTAAAGGTAGCGTCTCTTTTACTGTACCAACGATTAGAATCTGGATAATCGGCCGACTGCACGCTTGGCATCGCCGGACCACCTTCATAGATAGTTGCTAGTGGCAAAGAACCCAGCACCGACTCATTAGTAGTTTGAGCCAATGACACTAATGGCAAAGCCAACGCAGTTACTAAGAACAAAATAGAAGTACGCATACTAAGTTAATTTTATTATCACACACCTTTAAAATTTATTCACAAAGTTTTAGTGGATAATTATTTTATCTTTGGCAATTCATTCCAACTAGTTACATAATTGGGCGATTTAAAATCTCTTTTGTTAGTCCAACCGGTTTTGTATTTCAATCGGCCAATTGTAATCGTATCCATACCGATTTTAGAATTTAAACCATCTATCACTTTCATTAAGGAATTAACCGCCTTAGGTTCTGCGGATTGATTAAAGATATCAAGTTGTGTGAATTGATTAGACTTAATATCAGACACTACCACTCCCACCTTTTTGTAAGGCACTTCATTTTCATAAATCTCTCTCATCGCCTTTTTAGTGATAGCTAATAACTCTCTCGTATCATCAGTCCAATTTATTAAAACTGACTCTTTAGTCCCACCACGTAAAAACCAATCTCCATGACGATTGGTATACAGCATCACTACCAGCCGACGAGCTGATAAATTGGCTTGTCGCAAATCCTCGGCCACTCGTGCCACATGTAAAGCTAGAGCTTCCTCCAATACTGTCAAAGATTTTGTCTCTTTAGCTAGCGATCTAGAACTCATAATACTTTTAGGTATTTCAATAGTTTTTTCAAAAGTCTTAGAACTAATACCATTTAACTCCGCCCATAAGCGACTACCAAACAAGCCAAAGTTCTTATCAATCAAAAGCTTATCCACCTTTAAAAAATCAGCCACCGTGTTAATGCGAACCGTTTGCATTTTCGAAACAGTCGACCGGCCTACTCCCCAGATATCAGCTATCGGTACGGTATGGTTTATCTCTTGCCATATATCACTTGTAAGTACATATACACCCGAACCGCGTTTTTCTTTCTCACTGGCATATTTAGCTAAAGTCATGGTCGGAGCCAATCCAAAAGACATCGGTATACCAATATGTTTTTGCACTAGTTTTTTCAGTCTTGTTAATTCTACGGTAGCGGTCTCAACATCAGTAAAGTCCATCTCAAAAAATACTTCATCAATAGAGTACTGGTACACAAATCCCAACTCCCTCTCTAAAGTTTTAGCTACTCGACTAGAGATTTCTCGATACAAATCAAAATTAGAAGAAAACACTGCTACTTGGTGTTTAGCTAAAGTGTCTTTTATTTTAAAGAAAGGCACACCCATACTAATACCCAAGGCTTTAGCCTCCTCCGAACGAGCTACCACATTACCATCGTTACTAGACAGCACCACCACTGGCTTCCCTTGCAAGTCAGGTCGAAAAACCCTCTCGCAAGACGCAAAGAAATTATTACAATCTGCTAAGCCAATATATTTCACCCCCTAATTATAGCTTTCGGAGTAATCCTGTCACCACACCCCAAAGTAGCGATTCGGTAATTCCGTCCGGTGTTTTAATCTTCTCTAGTTTTAATTCGCCTTCTACGGTTACTACCGCCAAATCATTAGCTTGAACTTGAAGAGAACGATCAACCACCAAAACATCGCCAGCTTTAATACCGCTACCGTCTGGACCGTCAGTTTCTATCTCCATAAAGAAACTGGCACTCGGATTTTTTACCAGATAATCATTGATATCAAGCGATAAATGTTCTTTATCGTAATCACCCAAACTGAATATCTTAGCCATAACTACTTCACAAATACTGTCACCATCACTCCAGTAGTGACTAGTACTGCTCCCAATACACTGCCTAAAGTTGGTTTTTCAGCCAAAAAGACAAACGCCAATATCACAGTCAAAGCAATGCTGAGTTTATCAATCGGAGCTACTTTAGCCACTTCACCTAGCTGTAGAGCTTTGTAATAAAACATCCATGACAAACCAGTAGCCAAAGCCGACAACACAATGAAGATATAAGAAAATCTAGAAATCTTCCAAATATCAGAAAAATTACCTTGAATTAAAACAATCCCCCAAGCAAAGAATACAATCACCACTGTTCTAATCGCCACCGCCAAGTTACTATCAACCCCCTTAATGCCGATCTTACCAAAGATAGCCACTAAAGAAGCAAAGAATGCTGATAAAACTGCGTAAATAACCCAACTCATAAAAAATAATTAAGCAATTAATACTCCTCCAGTTATAACTGTATGTAGCAACAAAAGTAAGGTCATGACTGTTAATAAACCAGCACTATAAATCATCTGTACTGGATGTCGTCTTCGCCACTCCCATACTAATGACACCATAATCAATCCAAAAATAATCAATCCAATAAAAGCGTAGGCAATTTGTAATACCAATCGCGGTGAAGTAGCTACTCTGCCCCAGAAAGATGCCGTGTCGTGTAATACCTCTCCTGTGTCATGTTCAGCCAATACTTCTCCTTGACTCTGATCTTCGGTAGAAGCAAAACTTTCATACACCACAGTGCCAGCATCGGTAACATCGACATTAGTAGCTACTTCATCACTATCAATCGCTACATCTTCACTCGCCACTTCTGATACTTCGTCTGTTGATGTATCAACTACCGGCACTTCTGGCTCTGAAACTGTCGCCGCTACGGGCGTAGCTTTAGCTGGCGTGCCAAACATCTGTACCACAAATACCGTATCGTAATTTTCATAGTTACCCTGAGCAGTACCGATACCAATTTCTGTATAGTTACCGTTCATAATATTGGCACGGTGAGTAGGAGAATTAAGCCAAGCGTCTACCACCGCTTCCGAATCAGTAAAGTGTACGGCCAGATTTTCGCCGGCATGCTGGTATTTATATCCCGCTACCTCAAACCAGTGCCAAGGCGATATACCATCAGGACTCCAGTGAGCAAAGTATCCATACTTTGCCATATCATCAGCCTTCATTTGGGCCGCTTGGTCTAAAGCGGTGCTTCTGGCCAATGGTGCCAATTGTTCACTCGCTCTTGCTTGATTAGTAGCATCAGTGACCACGGCTGGTAATACAGTAGATACCAACCAGTCAGAACTAATCCATAAAATGGACTGTAAATTGGCTAAAGCAAAAGATAACACCACCATAAACAACATGCCGATCATGGCCAATTGCTGTAACCGATTTGGTTTAAATGATTTACTATCCTCTACCTGATTATCAGCTAACATAGCTAAATAATAACATCTAAGTGGAGACAAACGAAAAGCCCCGCGCCTACGGCGCGGGGCTTTTCTCCTCCCTAGTTACCAAAAATAGAATTCCACAATTTCTTAAAGAAACCAGGCTTGTTATTATCTACATTTGCTGTACCAGTAGTATCAATAGTATTTTGACTATCGTCATTACTTCCTAGAGTTTCAGTATTAGTATCAGTAGTCTTAGTGCTAGAAGTACTTGCTCCTGCCACTTCTCCACTTGGAGCAGTCTTAGAAGTTGTATCTACCACTACGGCTTCAGGATGAACTTTTACCTCCGCAATTTCTTCCAACTGCTTCTCAGTCAAAGGGAAAGTAGTTTGGCCATCACATACTAGTTCGTTAATCTTCTTCTTAGTAGTGTGATACACCATACCGGTTGCGTTAGAAATGCCCCATGGAGCGAGGATATCAGACGCATACTTAGTCTGGAAGTTCATCACTGCCTGACGAGTCAACTCTCCGAAGAAACCAGTTACTGGCAAGCCAGCGCCAATAGTGCGGTTAAGGAAGCTTTGTAAGCGAGTTACTTGCTCCACACTGTTAGCCCAACCAAAAGCTAGATTAGTAGTGATGTACGGATCAGTACAGAAGTCTCCTTCGGCATCAGTAGAAGCACCAAGCACTTGCCCAGCTGGCAAACCAGCTGACACTCCTGCAACCCTACCACCTGACGTTACATTTCTAGATGGAGTAAAATTAGGTTCTGGGCTTTGATTTTGTTCACCTCCATTATTATCTTCATCACCGTTACCATCCTCTGGATTTGTTGGTGTTGAGTTATCTATCTTATAGATAACTTTAAATGGTTCACTACAAGCTGAAACATTACCAGCATGGTCTACCGCCATTACGCAGAAATAATGAGTGCCTTCACCCTGATTGAAGACTCCAGCCATTTCATTACTTCCAGCATCAACTGACCAAGAACTTGCTTCATCATTGTATGACGAACTACTTATATCATTCCAATACTTATAGATGTAATGATCAAAATCTGATTCAGTATTAGCATCCCAATAAGCTAGTCCAGATTCGTCATCAGTTACACCGCCATAAGCAATAACATTAGCTAGCGAATCCTTCCATCCAAAACCAGTTGGAGCAGCTGGGGCGGTTGTATCTGTATTATCTGGAGCCTCTACCAAGAAGTTATCTGTCCATCCAGCAGTACCAGTATTTCCAGCATTATCAGTTACCGATACATGCGCTGCAAAATTGCCAGCCATACATGATGTTGATGTTCCAGTTACCTTAAGGGTAGCAATATCATAATCAACTGACCATGGATAATTAGTAGAGAACGGAGAAGTGATTAGATTTAAAGTAGTTCCACCACAACGCTCGCTAGTTACACGACTTACTAATTGTACATACACTCTATTTAGAGCGAGATTGTCGGTTGCTGTGCCACTGACAGTGAACTTACCATCAATCACCGGACTCACCATAATATCTGTTGCTGGAGCTGTAGCATCATAGAAGTAATGTACAGATGCGCTCCATGGACTAACATTGCCGGCATTATCTACCGCTCTTACCCAAGCTGTTACACCACCTTGCTCATCTATTCCAGGCACTTGTCCACGAGAAGTACCGGATGCATTACGACAACCACTGATGTTTGTACCGTTTATAGCAGTTACATCAGGACAATCACTAGCATTCATAAGGTGACCATCATCATAAGCATAAGCTACTTGATAGCCCTTAATTCCATTAGCATCTGAAGCTGAAGTCCACTCTGTCTGGATTGGAGTAGTCTTAAACCACTGTCGCGCAGTCGGCTTAATGATAGACGGTGTCGTTGGCACTGTGTTATCGATAATAAACTTACGCTCCATTCTATCAGTAATTCCACCTTCAAAATCTGTACCAATATAGAACAAACTATAGTCACCATCTTCCAAGTCAGTTGGAACATCTAAATTGTAGACATAATCACCATTAATATCTGCATAAGTCGCTAATGGATTAAATACAGAACCATAACCATAAATTGTACCTATAGCTTTAGAAACACCCTGGTATACAAGTTGAAGATTCGCATAATTAGCTTTTACATCATCTATAAATAAGCCAGTAATATGCAACCTGTCACCATTAATCTTTGTAGACACTAATGAACCTTCAGACGGAGCGTCCACTGTAAAAGTAGGATTCTCATTTATCGACAGACCAAAAGTGTATTCAGTACAACCAGCATTAATCTTTGAAACAATATAGTCACCATGAACCCCAGATCCTAAACTATACCCAATAGCTACAACCTTAGCATTTGGAAAAACTGCTAACCAATCATTTACCGTTCCACCCTTTCCTGTACCCCCTCCATTAACTGAAGTTGGGGCATGAGTAATATCTATGCTGTTCCAATTAGATGATAACCAGAGCGTATCTGCTCCATATGAAACTGGTTCACCTACTAAATATCCATCTGGTTGACCATCATTATCAAGATCAGTTAAAAGCTGTAAAGATGGTAATACTCCTGCACCTGATGAAGTAAACACCTGAGAACCTACTCCTAAATCTTTTAGATTAAAAGATACTGAACGATACCCTGCAGCTTTATCTGTCGAAGTATTACCATCATTCCAAACGTGTAATCCTTCCGCAACAATTTCATTATGGCCTGTAATACGAGTCTCACTCAAATCCCAATTAGATAAGTCTGTTGTATGTACGTTATCATAAACAGAACATATAGATATTGTAGGGGCCACTGGTGCAACATCAAAATGTTGCGGATCAGAATGTTCTCCACTTAATAGAAATTCACTTACCTCTATCCATTCATATACATCGTTAAAGGTAATATCAATATCAGTGCCAACACCCAGACATATAGATGTTTGAGCAGTTGGAAGAGTAGTCAATGAATCTGACTCAACATCAAAACAAGCTGCGTCATTAAAATCACCATTACCTATGACAAAGTTTAAAGTAATTGAATTTTCAGTATTACTTACAAAAGTCACTTCATTTGGTTGCGCAAATACCGAAGCAACCTGATTATAAATCTCACTGAATTTACTTTGTATGAAATTTTTAATTCCTTTTGTTTTAGGAACATCATTATCTTCTCCTAAACCATTTAGTGTAGAAGTGGCATTGTCTTTACTATTATCAGAACCATCGCCAGCGTTGATGTCGGTGTCATTATCCTCAGCATTATCGGCAGTATCACCATTATCAGAAGTTATTTCTAGATCTTTGTCACCATCCTCTGCTGGAGTGGCTGGTGTTTCCTCGGCTGGAGTCTCTGCAGGAGCCTCTACCACTTCAGTAGATTTCACTTCGTCACCTTCATCCGCCAAAGCCACGTAGGCACCGACAGGTAAAGAAGTAGCTAATAATGAAAAGATTGCCACACTCGCAAACAATTTCTTTAAAGTCTCAGGGACTGTAATTCCGTAGTTCATAAATTGATAAAATTATTTATTAATTATTAATGTATGCGTACTGGTAATGATGAACATATATTAAAAAATGGACCGAGCACAAAATATCGCACTCGGTTTAATAGCCATTTAATTAGTATATCCGCCCCATTTACAGTAAACATTCATAAATTACCGGTAGTATATACCTCAATTTTCAAGATTAAAGTTGATTTTTAGCGATTTTTATGCTATAATTAAAAGATAAGGTACCGAAATATAAAAAGAGCGACACCTAACGGTGTCGCTCTTTTTATTTAATCAATTCTACTTAGTTAGATTGTTCAGCAATCAACTGCATCAATCTCTTAATTGCTTCCTCTAATAGAGCGCGCAAAGCTTCAATATCAACATTTTCAGGTGTAGTTACAGTAGTATTATATTCACTGTTTACTGCTGACATAGTCAAAGGACCAAAGTAACCAGTAGCACTAATACCCTTAGATGTCTGATAAGCCTGCAATGCAGATTTTGTGGCTGGACCAAAGTAGCCAGTTGGAGCTACATTCAATAGACCACGATCAGCTAGGAATTGTTGTAGTTTAGTTACATCATCACCGCTCACACCTTCTTCTAGTTCACGAGTGAAAGTATAAGAAGCAGGTACGGTAGTAGGGTTTTCTATCACCGGAGTATTGTTGTTTACTACGGCTGGACGGTAACCACCACTAACTACATGACTACTTGAGCCACCACCATTATTGTTGCTAGGGCAACTAGCGGTTGTAAAGGTTGCATCATCTCCTTCTTCTGTGACGTCACCGAACTTAGCTACAGCACGGAAGTGGTAAGTAGTAGCACACTCAAGACCAACAATATCTACATGATAAGCACCCTCTTCACATTCATCACCACATGATATGTCGTCTGCCAGTGCATCATAAGTGTCATCTAGACCATACTCGAAGTAACGATCTGTAGGCGCTTCTCCCGTTGCTGAACCGTTCAAGGTAACAGAGTTTTTAGTGATATTGCTAGCTGGATTTGTATTAACACCAAGACAGTCACTAGTAGTAAAGGTCTCATCATCACCATAAATTGTAGTGTCTGCAAAATCTGCTACAGCACGGAAGTGGTAAATGGTAGCACACTGAAGATTGATAATGTCTGCATGGTACTCACCCTCCTCACACTCACCTTCACACGCTATGGCATGTACCTCTGTACCATAATTATCTCCTAGACCATACTCGAAGTAACGATCTGTAGGCGCTTCTCCCGTTGCTGAGCCATTCAGGATGACAGCATCCCTAGCAATATCGGTAGCTGGAATCGTATTCACACTAAGTTCAGCGATATCCTTTAAAGTGACTGTATAGGTGAAAGTATTATCAACTTCTGAAACACTCTCAGTATCACAACCAACGGCATCTCCACCCCAAATATATGATGTTCCTGATCCGTGATCTTCATTCGTACAAATCGAATTACCACTTATAAGAGCAATTTCAAATTCCAAATCTTCCTCCATGTCAGCAATGTCCTCTAAAAGTTCAGGACCAAAGAAGTCTAAAGTCCACTCCTCGCTACTAGCGTCGTATGAAGTTTTATAATCATCATCAGTTGTGCCAAATCTATTAATGGTAAAAGGGTTATTAAAACCAGAAAGATTATTAGTAATCTCAATATTTTGTATAAGATTATCTTCAAAAGCTGACGTATCGATAACCAACTTAAAACTATCGTTATCGGCACTGCCATCAAATGGATTTATCGTAATTTCAGATTCATCTGCTGGAGTTACGACCGGTGTACCTGTAATCCGAGTAAGATGCAAAGAAATGGCGTTGTAATCATCGTCATTAGCACCCATATTTAGGTCACTTGTCTCATTATCTGGACAGTCAGATTCAGCGTCTTTTCCTCCCCAAATATAATGAGAGACCTCATTCCCTTCCTCTGTACAAAGAACATTGCCATCTGTTCCCCATAGACCAACATATAAATTAACGTCACCTTCATCCACCAAAACATCGGTGTCAATTTTGTCGACGTAAATCTTGCTGATATCATCATCAAAACTATCATCTCCTCTATTTAGAACTATCGGTGTAGGCCACTTTGAAGATGAAACAATAATCTTCTCTACCTCCTCAGCATGGTCTACATCTCTCATGTCCACATAGAGCAATAATCTCTCACTAGGAACTAAGTTTTCAGTAGCCACAAAGAGTGACGGTTCTTCATCAGCTTGTACCAATGGCACCGCTACCATGAAAGCAATAGCAGCCAAAAATGACATTACCAGAGCTTGGGGAATAAATAATTTATTAATCATAAAGTAAAAATATTTAACTCCTTATTAATGAGTACGAATGATTTCGTCTCAATCTTTGTTATTAATGAGCCGAAATCTTCGGCAATGTGATTATTGTAACATAATGAAAAGCTCACCCAATCCCCAAGTGGTTTTCGGTATATCAATGCTACAATTACATACGATTTATGGAGGTGCGTTTAAACAAATATTTAGCTGATAGAAAGTTGGCGTCACGGCGCGAGGCGGACGTGCTAATTGCTGAGGGCAAAGTGCTGGTTAATGGTAAGAAAGCGGTGATTGGTCAGAAAGTGTCAGACGACGACATAGTTCGCCTCGCGCCTGATGCCACTAAGGCCAAGACTTATTTAGCATATTACAAAGGTGTCGGCGTTATTTCCCACTCACCAGCTAAAGGTGAGATCGATATTGCTACCCGTATAAAGAAAGACTACAAAATCAAAGATATTTATCCGGTTGGTCGCTTAGATAAGGCCTCAGAAGGGTTAATCATTCTTACCAACGATGGTCGTGTGCCTTTAGTATTATTGGAATCTGCTAATGAGAATGAAAAAGAATACGAAGTATTAGTAGACAAGCCGATTACTGGGCGTTTTATCAAACGCATGTGTGAAGGGGTTGATATTGAAGGCTATATGACCAAGCCTACCCTGACTTCTAAAAAGTCTGAATATTCTTTCCGGACAGTATTGACTGAAGGCAAGAAACACCAAATCCGCCGTATGTGTGCCGCTTTAGGCTATCAAGTGCGCCAACTTAAAAGAGTCCGTATAATCAATATTAAGTTAGGTACCTTAAAACCTAATCAATACCGCAAAATTGTTGGTAAAGAACTACAAACTTTCTTAAAAGAAATCGGTTTAGGATAAAAGAAAAAGTCCACACTAGTGTGGACTTTGAGTTTTTTGGAGGGGTTGGTAGGCGGACAAGGGAGGTCATCATGCCAAGGAGCATATTTGTACTTCCTAACTATTAGGATAGTACAATCAGCCACATTTACCAGCTGAGGCTGGGGATAAAAGAAAAGAGGGGCGCCTACGGCGCCCCTCTTTTATCTTACTATTTCCCTCCCTTCTTACGATCAGTTTCTTTTAGCAAAGACTTTCGTAATCTGACACTTTGAGGAGTAATTTCTAGATACTCATCATCAGCCATAATTTCTAGACCTAATTCAATCGTCAAAGACTTAAATGGCACTAAATCAATAGCTTCATCAGAGCCAGAAGCTCGTACGTTAGTTAGATTCTTACCCTTAGTTGGGTTAACGGTCATTTCTTCACCCTTAGAAGTGTTACCAATAACCATTCCTTCATATACTTCCGTACCAGGACCTATATATAGCTGTCCCCGATCTTGCAAGTTCCAAAGAGAGAAGCCAAGAGCCTTACCGGTAGCCATAGAAATCATACTACCTACCTGACGCTTCTTAATTTCACCAGCATATGGTTCAAAACCAACGAACTGTGAAGCCAAAATACCTTCACCTTTAGTGTCAATAATAAATTGGTTTTTATATCCTAAAAGACCACGAGTTGGACCATTAAATATCAAACGCACCTGCGTGTCGTTAGGAATCATGTTTTGCATGATAAATCCACGATTAGACAATCTTTCAATTACTGGACCTTGGAACTCAGAAGGAATATCTACTACCACCTCTTCATAAGGCTCTAACTTGGTACCATTCTCTTCCTTAATAATTACCTGTGGTTGTGAGACCGCCATTTCATAACCCTCACGACGCATATTCTCAAGCAAGATTGAAATATGCATTTCACCACGACCAAACACTTCAAAAGAATCTCCTTTAGAAAAGTCTACCTTTAGACCAACGTTAATTTCTAGCTCTTTCTCCAATCGCTCCTTAATCTGACGACTAGTCACAAACTTTCCTTCTCTACCCGCAAACGGTGAAGAGTTAGGCATAAAGCGCAAACCAATAGTAGGTTCATCCACTCTAATTGCTGGCAAAGGCTCAACATCCTCCTTATCAGTGAAAGTTTCTCCGATATCAATATCAGCAAAACCAGCTACCAGCACAATATCACCCGCAAACACTTCATCAGCTTCTACCTGATTAGTACCTTTAAAGGTTGAGAGTTTTACTACTCTCCCTTGCTTAGTTTCTTCACCATCATGCTTAATAAATAGGTTTTGATTTTTTGAAATCTTACCAGTATAAACTCGGGCTACCGCCAAACGTCCCAAGAAGTTGTCATAACCAAGATTGAATACTTGAGCAGTTAAAGGATCACCCTCATTGTATGATGGCGCCGCTGGTACTTCCTCCAAAATTACATCAAGTAACGGTGACAAATCTTTAAACTCGTCAGTCATCTTTCTTTTAGCTACTGCATCACGACCAATCGCATAGATGGTAGTGAAATTAGCTTGCTCATCAGTAGCACCTAGCTCTAAGAATAGCTCTAATACCTGATCTTCAGTTCTAGCTGGATCAGCTGCTGGCTTATCTACTTTATTTAAAACCACAATTGGCTTTAGCCCCAACTCTAGTGATTTCTTCAATACGAAACGAGTCTGTGGCATTGGACCTTCCTGTGCGTCCACAATCAGCAATACTGAGTCAATTGAGCGTAATACTCGCTCTACCTCACTACCAAAGTCCGCGTGGCCAGGAGTGTCCACGATATTAATCTTGGTATCTTTGTACTCAATCGAGGTGTTTTTAGCGTAAATAGTAATACCACGCTCCTTTTCAATTGAGTTAGAGTCCATTGACTGACCCTCTTCACGAGCTCCGGTAAATTCCATTAAAGCGTCAGTAAGGGTAGTCTTACCGTGGTCCACGTGGGCAATAATTGCTATATTTCTGATTTCTTTAGACATAAATAAATTTTAGAAAAGAAAAAGTGCCTCAAAAAAGACACTTAATCAATAAATTGAGTGTACGCAATCATACCTCTAAATCATCATTATGTCTAGTCTCGCGCACCTAAATTGCGTCTAAGCCAAGCCTGTAGCCAATCCGCTGGCGTATCATACGAACCTAAGGACGGATTATTACTTTTCTTACCTTGCTTACCTTCTATTTCTTGCCAAACCTGATCTAAAAGTTGAGCTAAAGCCGTGTTGTGCTTTAAAGCTGTATGGCAAGTGTCTAAAAAGTACGATTCATTATCAATAGTGATGTTGTATTCATATTCATACCCCTCATCGTCGCCATAACATCTAGCAGTGTCATCAATGACCGCATAGCGAGAGATAGCGGAATCATTTTCCCTAATCTTACTAATTAAAGTGCCAGATATTTTCCCTTCTACAGCATCTAAAGCCCCATCACCGACACCACCATGTATATAGGTATATTTACCATTGGCTAATAGCCGGAAAGATGGCTGTACGTTTCGACTCTGATCTCCTTCAATCCTTTTTTTAGAAATCATACTCCAATCTCCAGCCTCGACTTCTGTGGAGTTTATTTTGTCAGGTATATATGTCGGCTTAAAAGCCATAATATAAACATACATACCAATCGCTAAACCTGTTAGGAAGGTTAGAATTAGCAACATCCAATCGTCGCGTTTCATTGCCATGAATTATAACAGACTGGCTTACCAGAAGCTTTAGGTATTAGTTGGTAATTAAAATACTTTAAGTTATCATAATGCCTCAAGGACTAATCAAGGAAACGTCGCATAGTGGATTAGAAGTAAACTGCTTTACTTCTAATCTACTCCCGAACAAAGTGAGGGATTGACCGATGCCTTAGCAAGGTTAAAAGTGGACAAGTGCGAGTACTAGCACTATTGACCGCAAAGTCATAAAACTAGGTTGAGTTGGAAACGTCGCATAGTGGTCGAGTGCGCTCGCTTGGAAAGCGAGTAGGGTGTAAAAGCTCTCGAGGGTTCGAATCCCTCCGTTTCCGCCCGTAGTCTTTTTTATCGGACCTATGTTAAGGCTTGATAAAGACTCACAAAAAACTGCCATTATTTTGAGCGGTTTTTTGTTGTAATTTTTTCTAAAAAGGAGTAAAGTTTATGCAATGACTGTGGGAAAAATCAAGTCAAATAGATTCTCTGTTTATATGATCAAGCCTGAGTTTCAGAAACTTGAAGATATAACTGAGTCAAAAGAAACCCCACTTGAAATAGACGATGTGGGCTATTTTGTATTTGATGAATCAAACCCTCGTCCTCCTGAATGGGTTAAGAATTTTTTTGGAAGCACACTAGATGGAGACAAGAGAATTCTTACTTCTAGTGCGAAAGGTATCTTAATTGTTCCAATTAAGAAAAATAATGCCACTACATTTTTTGCGGTATCTTTTGGTTTCGGTAGACATCTTTTGAAAGATGGTGTGATAGAAGAAAGATTCGGGCTAAAAACTGTACTGAACTCTCTTGATGCATCAAGTTTTAGAAGTATTGATAAAACTGCCCTTGGGTCTGTTCCGAAACATAGTCGAGAGCAAATGAGTCGCGATGTGTCTGCTTCTGATTTTGGAATTGATATTGAGCAAGATCTTATAAGCTCTGTCACTGGTAAAACTCGTGATGAAAAATTTGGCAAAATAATCACAGGAAAAGATGCTTTGAATGGGAATACTAAGATCGACATTACAAATATTGTCGAGTTCTTAACTCATTGTCTTGAACGTTATGAAAGTAATGACTACAAAAAAGACTTTGAGTGGATCGACCAGATTTCTGATGTAAGAAATAAAAAACTAGAAGAAGAATTAAATCTTTTACTAGTAGATAAACTTAATAAGCGAGATCTTAGTAAAGTCTGGATGGCTGTCCCTGAAGTTGTTGATTGGTCCGATATTAAAGGTTTTAGATATATTCGTGCCAAGAGAGGTGATGTTCATGATGACCTAGATATTTCTACTTGTCTTACAGAATTTGGTACCTCTATCACAATTGATTTTCTAAAGGAGCCAAAAGTATTTATGATTTCCACTTCGACGGATGATTTCATCGATCACTGGTCTATGTTTCGCTGTATTTACTGCGAAATAGAACTAAGAGGAGAAGTCTATATTTTAAATAACGGCAAATGGTATAAGATCGCAAAGAGCTTCACTGATCAGGTGCAAAAAGATTTTGAAAGTATAACGAAATCAACAATAAATCTTCCAGATTGCTCTGTTACCAAGGAGGGTGATTACAACTCTACGGCTAGTGCAAATATAACTAACGCTTGTTGTATGGATGCAAAAATGATCTCGCACGGAGGAGGACACAGCAGTATTGAATTTTGTGATATTTTCACTGGTGACAAAAAGCTTATTCACATTAAGCGCTACGGGGGTTCTAACGTATTGAGCCATCTATTTTCACAAGGTGTTGTTTCTGGGGAATTATTTGTTAGCGATGCTGATTTTAGGCAAAAATTAAATACTAAGTTGCCAGCATCCCACAAACTATCAGATCCTAAGCCACGACCTAATACTCGTGAATACGAAATTATCTATGGAATAATCAGTGATTCAGACAATCCTTTGGATATTCCTTTCTTCAGCAAGGTAACCCTGAGAAATGCTAAACGTCGGCTTACTACATATGGATATGAAGTTTCTATAAAACAAATCAAAAGAGTCACTCCTAGTAGTGTGGTAGTTTTAACGGAAGAAAACGTTGCGGTTTAGTAGTCATCCAATCGTCACCACTCCCTCCGTCACTTTTATCTTCGATTTGAAGCAACTCATCAGCTCTCGCTTCTCCTCATTTGATCCCTCTCGTAACACATACTTCGCATACGTTCTCAGGTCTATTTCCTTGTGTTTGGCATTAGGATTCGAGTATCCGAGTACGCTCCTGTGGAATTTGTTGTATCGCTTCAGCTCATCCTCAAACTTGTGACGTATCCCTGCTTCGCTGAAGTCCACTTGATCCAGTACTGTCACTAGTTGTTCAATCAATTCTTCTTCCCGTAGATATTTTCCTTTGCAGTGCTTGTCTTTCGATCTTCCGCATCCGTAGTAGATGTAATGAGCACTCGTACCGTCTTTTAGTGGTTTGTATTTATCTTCCGCCGATATCCCTGATCCACATTTTCCGCAGACCATGAGCTTCGTGAATGCGAACTCTCTGCTTTGACGTACTATGTTGTCTCGTTTGAGATGTTCCTGCACTTTGTTGAACAATTCTTTGGATATCAGTGGCTCATGTTTTCCTTGGTACCAATTACCGCTATTCTTCGGGTATTCAAATATGCCGTGATAGAAGGGATTCATTAAAAGTCGATATACGTTACCGAGTGCTAATGGTTTATTTCCTATGGTATGAAAATTCATCTCAAACTTGAGCCAGTGATACACCTTTCTTCCTGACCACTGTTGATGTGCGACTTTCTCGAACATCTGCTTCACAATGTGACCTCTTTGTGGATCTATTATCACTTGGCACTTTCTATCCATGTGTCGTTGATTTAAGTATCCAGTCGGTGCAGTTCCTGGTCTATATCCCATCTCGCATCGTGTCCGCAGACCTCGCTTTACGTTGATTCCTCGGTTATCGTTTTCTAGTTTTGCTTGTGATCCGAGAATCATCAGGAGAAATTTCTCATTTGGGTTGTTTCTGAAACTTTGACCGTGCGTTCGTATCTCTTGGAGCATTCCGCTGTCCATGAGGTCGATAACCTTTCCGAGGTCTCCAGCGTTTCTTGATATACGGTCTGGTGCCCATGTGAGTATGGCATTGTATTTTCCATCTCGTATCTCTTCTACAATCTCGTTGAAGACTGGTCGCTGTCCTGTCTCTTTTGCGGAATGCGACTCTCGCTTCATTGCGACAATCTCCAGACCATCTCGTTCTGCAAGTTGAAGCATCTCTTTGATCTGCGAGTCGATTGAAAGTACTTGTCATTCTTCAGACTCCGTACTTTTTCTTGCGTACAGGCAGAACTTGAGTGGTATTACTTTCATTTCCGCTCTTCCTATTTGCCCTCCGGGCAGGCCTATTGTTTGTTGCATACCTGTTTCTTGTTTATTAGCTGATATACACAAGGAATGACGCAAACGTCGCAAGGAGTCTAGAGTGTCTCGGAGACCTTTAACGTGTCTTGAAAAACTCAATTTTGATGGTAAAAATGGCTATTTTTTGATAATCTAGGTAAGTAATGACGATTAATGAATTCTTAGAACAGCATGGTTCAAAAATGGGCTATTTGGAGACTACTTTCTTAAAGTATGTTTTTTATGCTGATTATGGAGAAACTGGCTTGGATCTCATACTCCCTGAAGTCAATATTCCTCGAGATGATGGTACTGGCAAAAACTGGAGACTAGACTTTGTTGTTACGACAAGTACAAATAAATTCGCAATTGAGTGCGATGGTTTTAGTTATCACGCTGCAGGAATGGTCTCGAAGGAACGATTTGATGAACTAGAAAGAAAACGAAACGAGACAATAAGACAGGGTTATACCTTAGTAAGTTTGTCACGAGATCAAATAGAAAATAACGCTCAGGAAGCAATTTATGAGTTGCGTAGATCCTTTAACTCAGATAAGGAACTCTATTCAATTTTCTTAAAAAGAAATACGGGACGTATTGAACCCCACGATGTTCAGAAGCAAGCTCTGGATGCACTAAATAAAACCCGTCAAGCAGGACATACACGTGGATTAGTTTCACTCGCAACTGGATTAGGTAAAACCTATCTGGGAATTTTTGATACTCAAGCAATGAAGTCAGAAAAGATTCTTTTTATTGTTCATGTCGATCATATTTTAAAACAAGCAAAAAACTCTTTTGAAAGTGTTGTGCCATCAAGAGCAAACGAGATGGGATTTTTTACAGGGAAAGAAAAAACTCACGAAGGAAAGAATATTATTTTTTCAACTGTTCAGACAATCAGTCGTGAAAAAAATCTTGCACAATTTGCACCCGATTTTTTTGACTATGTAATCATTGATGAGTCGCACCATACAGCCGCAGAGAGCTATAAGAAAGTTGCTGAACATTTTCAACCTAAATTTTTCTTAGGTCTTACAGCCACACCAGACAGAATGGATAAGAAAGATGTCCTTGAATATTACGGAAACAACTTGGTGTTTGAAATGAGTCAAACAGAAGCTATTAAACAAGGATACTTAGCAAATCTGGAATACAGAGGGTTTAAAGATAATGTTGATTATTCGGATATTTACTATAACGGTTTTCGTTACGACATTAATGACTTGAACAAGTCTTTAATGATAGACAAGCGTGACCAAGCAGTTATTGAAAAGTTTAAAGAACTTGCACATAACAAGAAGACTATTGCATTCTGTGTGTCCATTGATCACGCAGAATGGTCGGCACAAAAATTTCGAGAAGCTGGGTATGACGCAATAGCAATTCACTCTAAGGTTGAAAATAAAAACACAGGAGGTGCATATCAATCGGCTAGTGAAATTATTGAAGCTTTCGATAAAGGCAAGCACCAGATTGTGTTTGTTGTAGATATGCTGAACGAAGGTATCGACATACCTGATGTTGAGTGTCTTTTGATGTTGAGACCAACAGAGTCTTCTACTATTCTTACTCAACAAATTGGAAGAGGTTTACGAATAGCCCACAATAAAACAGGAGTTTTGGTTCTTGATTTTATTGGCAACTACAAATCTTCACCGCAGATATTGCCTGCTCTAGGAATACACGACGTTGGAGAATTTAAAGAAGATCGTGAGAAAGGTGTATTTTATTATGACAACAATGGAAGATACGTGGAATTTGAAAGTGAGGTCATTGATATTTTTAGGTACATGGTCAGCAAGGGTACTCGTGAAGTTCAGGGCGACTTAATTTCTGAAGAGTGGAATAGTTACGCAGAGTATTTGGCAGATAACACAAAAGCAGGAACTAACTTGTATTGGAGTATTGGTAAGAAGAATAATGATATTTCATTGCAACTTTGGGCGTTAAAGTTCCTAGATGAAAACAAAGATAACTATCGAACCAACGAGGAACTCTCTTTGGCTCTAAAAAATGAATCTGCCGTTGTTTCGCCAGACGCAACGATGGAGGGAATCCGTGCACTATTCTTCAGTAAGTTAATTGGTCTTGTAGTTGAAACAAAGCCACTTACTTTTTCTAATGCTTACAATCACATAAAAAACCTTGACCAAAATAGTGCGGAAGTTAAAGAAATTATTTCAAACCAAGTTGAGAAGTTTTATTTCTATAACGATATTTCAAATCTAGTTAATCGACATGCTGAGGACGGCGAAAGAAGAAAAGTGGATGAGCTTTTTCATATCTACCCAGTATTTTTTATCTATCAGCTTATTTTGTTATTGCGTGATTATGGATATGAAGATAACAGATTAACCAAATTTGAATTAGATCACTTTGTAGCATTAGCCAGAAACCACAGTGAGGTTAAAGAAGTAGCAGAAAGAATCGTAAAATACAGACAATATGATGAGATCTATGAGTTGGAAAAGCTACTAAAACAAAAATCTACAATGGATACTCGTTTCTTTAAAATCCTATCTAATATCTCCTCATTTACTTTTTCACCAGAAGCAATCTCTGTTCCCGATGAAAAACTTCCAGATATTGAGAGTAAGGTTGCAGAATTTGTAAACCTACTAGATTCAAATCAGCTTATAACCTTTACAAAGGAAGATCCTGCTAAGTATCGAGACATGCTCTACTCAAATAAGTCTTTACTTCAGTACCACTCAGAATAAGTTCTATTAGAGTGCTTTCTTAATAGCTTTTGCTAATTCCTGTGCCATTAATGGAGGTACAGCGTTGCCCACTTGAAGCATTTGACTAGTCTTGTTTCCAGTAAAAACAAAAGAATCAGGGAAGGATTGTAATCTTGCGGCTTCACGTACGGTAACACACCTGTCTTGGTACGGCAGGGTGAATTGTCCTGATGATGGTGTGTCGAATCTTGTGGTTATTGTCCTTGCAAAACCATCAGGTTTTAGTCTCGTCCAAGTCCCACTGTGAATTGATTTAGTCTTATGTTCTTCTGGAAGATCGTGTCTTGTAGTATCAAGTTTTACAAATTTTAATCGTTCAAGTGCAAGCTTGCTGTGTTTAGTAGATATATGGTTGTAGAGTTTTTTTGAACCTTTTCGCATTAGTTTTTGAAAACGATTTTTTGCAGGTGCTTTGTATGATTGCACTTCGTCTCCTTCGCCTGACTTAAGTTCGGGTAAATCATCAATCGCTTCCATTACTGTAGTTCTTTGCTTGTTGCCCTCGGGAATATCGATGTCTAGCTTCTTTTTTCTACCAAGAAAGACGGCACGTCTTCGAGTTTGAGGCACACCAAAATTTTCTGCTTTTAGCACTTTAGCTTTTACGTCGTAACCTAAATCGTTGAAGTATTTTATAATCTCATCCTTAAAATACCCGTCTTCTGAAGTGAGGATGTTTGGAACATTTTCTAGTAGAAAGAATTCTGGTTGAACAATTTCAACGACTTTAGCGAACTTTCTAAACATAAAATTTCTTTCGTCATCAAGACCAATTCTTTTTCCTTTTTGAGAAAAGCCCTGACACGGAGGCCCTCCCATAACAACTGTTACCTTATTCCTGAATGGTCTGAATGTTTTTTCAAAATCAATTTTTGTTATATCTGTTGTATCTACTATCGTATCAGGATGATTTAACTTATAGGCTTCTGCTATGGACTTGTCATATTCATTTGCATAGACAACTTCAAAACCCTCAGCTATAAAGCCTTGTGATAGTCCTCCAACTCCTGCAAATAAATCTATTACTTTCATATAAATAATCTCGATGTTTTAACAGATTCACTAAGTCTGTTTTTTGCTAGATTAAAGTAATTTTTATCTAACTCTATACCGTGAAATTTTCGACCATTCAGTACTGATGCGAGACCTGTTGAACCACTCCCCATAAATGGGTCTAGAACGACATCACCCTCATTTGCAAGTATTTTTACAAAATACTCCATTAAGGCTAGAGGTTTTTGAGTCGGGTGTTTTCCGTGTTTCTTTTCTCCAACACTTATCACTGAGGTTTCAATGTGGTCATGAAGCACTTTTCCGTCATTATTAAATGTTCCTGTTTTTCCTCTATTAATGAAATAGACCCACGCTTCCGTTGAATTTACAAAATGCAGATTCATATTTCTTGGCATAGGATTTTTTTTATGCCACACACCCGTTGTTTTGTAATAAAAACCATTTGCTTGTGCAATTTTAATCAGCGTTTCTACTTTCATAAACGACATGAAAATTAACACGGATGCATTTTTCTTAAGAACTCGAGCTGATTCTTTAAAAAACTCATCCATATTTATTTCCCATTCATGCTGTTCTATATGATCCCAGTATGAGACAGCGAAATGATTTTCACGAAGAGCACCCAAGTTAGTGTCTCTTTCCTGCATAAAAAGACCTAGATTATAAGGAGGGTCGGTTAATATCAAATCAATAGACTCATCTGGAATTGTTGCCATCCCGTGGATACAATCTCCATGAATTAATGAACAAGAATCATTCAGGGTGTGGGTCTCCGCCTTTACTTTTCTTGGTGCGACCCTACCTTTTTGTTTTTTTGTAACCTTACTTGAATCTAAAAGTTCATCTGGCGTTGCTCCAACAGCACGACAAAGTTTAGTGATGGTTGAGAGAGTGGGATTATTTTGCCCATTCTCAATTTTGCATATAAATGCTCGGCTTACGCCAAGAGAATTTGCAATATCACTTTGAGTGATATTTTTAAGAGTCCTGATACGTTTTAAATTTTCTCCTAGAACAAATGACTCTTGCATACAATACATTTTATTATTTGTAGCATTAAAAAGCAACAAGCATGTTGGTAACTATTGCTACACAAATTCTCAACACTAAGCTAAGGTACTGACTAGTACCGGTATTTTTGGTAGAATGTACTTGTACAACTGAATATAGTCGCCTAACCCTTGTGAGATTCGTCTCCGAGGTATGGCGCAAAACAACCGCTAAAGTGTAAAAACCTCCTCGTCAGGAGTCACTTTAGCGGTCATATCTGGAAACGGGTATGGGTTCAGCCGAAAGGTTGGATCGCAACTGGCGGGGAGATTTTTGCATCTCTCCAAACGTACGTAGTTAAATCCGCTAAAGTCTATGTATAAACGAATTCCTGTGAGCAAACTCACGGGCTCTGAACAATTTAAAAATGTAGGTCCAAAGAAGTTCTCCGTATTGGAGTTCTGGCAATATGGATTCTCAAGCTTAAACTCGAACGTGCTTCGAGGTGCACTTGCCGAGTTCATCGTTGAGAATGCACTCAAGAACAATCTGGATATTGAAGTTCGTAGTCCTTGGGGTGACTACGATGTTTTGTATAAAGGAAAGAAGATAGAAGTAAAGTGTTGCTCGTACATCCAAGATTGGGATCAGGTGAAGTTTTCTACTATCCAATGGTCAGGACTCAAGGCAAAAGAATTGTACTACTCGGAAGCTGTTACCAAGCTTTCAGATTTAAATAAAGAAGTTGACTACAAATCTGACATTTATGTACTCGCGCTGTTCAAGCATCAAGACCACGCAACACTCGATATTCTCGATATGGATCAGTGGTGCTTTTATGTGTTAACCAAAGAGGAGCTCCGAGAATCTTCAGGCGACAGAAACAGTGTCTCTCTCGCTCGACTACAAAAACACAACTTTGAGCCAGTCTCATTCAACGAGCTGGCTCACGTCATTTCATATGAATCCTAAAACATACATTGTAGATTTCATACCCACCATCACCAAAGAAACTCCGTCACAACTACGGAAGAAAGAATACGCTGACAATCTTTTGAAGTCATACGACCTCGGAGAAGTAATCATTTGCACCTTTGAGGAATGCAAAAAGCGAGGAGTAGAAGAAAAGCCAGATGTCATCATCTGTACCTATGAATACGGTGCACAAGAGATCAAAGAACTCATTCCCGAGTCAGTTCTGTATGTTGCTGAGAGTGTGAACTCAGTCTTTTCTCGCAAAGCAGAGATGGCCAAGAAGATAGAAGAAAATGTACGCATATTTGAGGATGCGTCACGCATGGTCAAACATATCCGCGAAGCTACCGATGAGGAGCGTGAACAGATGCGGAAAGTCCACACCATGTCATACAAGGACACATACAAGATGATTCAAAGAGCACTCATCAGTGATGATGAGAACCTAAAGAAGCAGGCTTGGGACTTACTGTGGGGTCCTGGCGAGAAGCACAAGAACATAATCTGGATGAGGGTGCAGATGATGGCAGAAGTATGGAAACACGCCAAGGGAAAGGCTCTTGAGGATTTGATGCTCATGTCTATGGAACGGCACATTGATTACGGCATTGCTCGCAAGATTGATAACTTCACTGATTTGGATGGACGAGAATACCACCAATACATGTTCCTTGATCCATATGGAAATGACCATAACTATATCCGACGAATTCCTTGTGCAACGAAAGATCAAGAACGGTACGGCTATGAGAATCTTCTTGAGTCATTTGATATTCCAAAAAATTACCTTCGTGTTCAACTTGAAGCGGATCAAATCAAGAAACAATGGGATGAGTATCTCGCCGTTGAATGTGAGAAAGTTGTAAAGGTATTGGAGAAATGGAAAGAAGACCCGAAGCGAAGCAAGAAAGAACTCGGCGTGGCTCCGTGGGAGAAAAATGGGAACGTCGAAGAACCGCTCATCGAGCTTGAACTGGAGAGTCTGAATAACTTCCTGAAGAAATATCAGAAAGCATAGCAACTATTACTTTTTCAAATACCCATTCTCGTCATACGGAGAGTTGTCATCATCACCCTCTTCCTCTTTCGGAATCTCATAATCAGAATCTTGCCAGTCTTCATCGTCTCTGGAATCCCATGCTTTCATCGCTCGATATATCTGCTCTTTCCTCTCTTCGGTGAGAGGATTTTCTACTTGCTCCTCCCATTGTTTAGGCATGTACCTCGGATGGTTATGACTCAGATAATATTTCTGTGCAGGAACCTTTCCATCACGGGCACTGGCAAGAAGTGCAAGCTCCACGTTATCAGCAGTATGGTCAATAGCACGCTCAATGGCGTGATTTACATCAAGAGAGAAATTAGGATCATCCTCCCTCCATCTGCTGAACGTCGAGCGATTGATGCCGACACGAGAAAGAGCCGCACCGAGATTCGGTGCTTCTTCGAGTATTTCAAGGAGTTTATGCTTCAAGAAATCTTGTCGTTGTTTGATTGTCTCCGCTTTCTTTTCCGCCCCTCGCGGTTTTTTCTTTTCGACCTTTTTCTTCATAGCGGTTATTTTGCATTAGAGAACACAGCTGTCTTTCCTGTGAGTCTTTCCCAACGGTCTATTACGGTCTGGCAGTACTCCTCATCAATCTCGATACCAATACAGATACGCTTTGCCTGCTCATAAGCAAGAAGACATGTTCCTGATCCAAGGAAGCCGTCATACACAACTTCGCCAAGCGATGAACTGTTGAGTATAAGTCTTCTGATTAAGTTCACAGGCTTAGTGGACGGATGATGCGGACTTCGGCTTGGTTTCGGACAAACGATGACCGACTTGTCTTTCGGCTTCTTGAATGAATGAGTCCCAAACCAACCGTATGCAATCAGTTCATGCTGTGGAGCATAATCGAGCCGACCGACAACGGCTGATGTTTTGAGCCAAATGAGAAGCTGGGCAAACTTCACATCTTCCGCTTTCATTGCATTTCGTAGAGCAAATATCATCTTGTCCGAATTGAAGATGTAGAACGAGTTCTTTAGTGCAAGATGAGGTTTAATGGCGGATATCCATTCTCTCGTGAATGCTTCGTACTCCTCATCACTCTGCAAGTGATCTGATTCAATCACCTTGTTCTTGAGTGGAGTCTTGAATCCACGAGAACCCTCGACCAGTGCGACACCGTATCCGTATGGCACGTCGGTATTTACGAGGTGTATTTTCCTCTCTCTAATAATCTTGGCAACGAAGTCCTTGTCCCTGCAATCTCCGCAACCGAGTATGTGGTCACCAAGAAGTACAATGTCTCCGCTTTTAACTAATCTTCTTTGCTTTGTTTCCTGTGAGTTCTTCATAACGATTTATTATTACTTGGGTAAATATTGGCTCTATCTCGCAGAGATACGCGACTCGCTTCATCTGCTCGCAACCAATGAGTAAGCTTCCTGATCCTGCAGTCATATCAAGCACGATGTCTCCTGACTTGGTGACGCGACGCAGGAACTTTTCGTAGAGTGTTGGGGGCTTCATCGTGGCATGTAAGTAACTTCCAGTTGGTAGGCGATCTTCAAGCCAGATGTTGAGAAGCTCGGTAATGTCGGCAGTCTGACGAGCACCTGTACCAACCTCTTTATTCATCACTTCGGTGAGATTTGTTACTTTCTCGTTGATGTACGGTTTGCCGGTAATTCCATACGTGCAGAATTCGACCGACTTGTTAAATGCAATCTTGGGGGTTGGATTCTGATTCGACTTGATCCACAAGCACGTTCGCTTGAATGCGATTTTGTACTCCTTATACAAATCCTGAATCATTCCGTTATACCGTTCATCCGACCAGAAAGCCCAGTGTGAATCGGGCTTTGTCACCAGCAATCCATTTTGGATCAGCTTCGATACGAACAACTTGTAATCAACGTCAGATTTTTTGTCGTTCGTCTTTCCACCATAGTTTTGTTTCTGACCGATACCTGTGTCATATGAAAGCCCGATGTTATATGGAATGTCCGTATTGACTGCATCGACTTTCTTGTCACCGACGAGTCTTTTGATAACTTCAGGATCTTCTGATGATCCGCAGATAACTCTGTGCTCACCCAAGGCGAACATATCTCCGACCTGTATCTTCGTATGTTCTGCTTCTTTTACTTTTTCTTCGAAGACGAACGATGATTCGTTTTTAATCTCAAGAGCGTCATCCCATATCCGAGACAAGTCTTCGTCACTGAATCCAAGATCAAGAAGCAGGTCAGGAGAGAATTCCTGAAGTGCGTCCCAATTCCATTCACCACCGCTTCGATTCGAGAGAAGGAGGTATTCCTCAGCTTCTTGCTTCGTAAGCTTGCGTGATGGAACACGCACGTCTATCTCTTCATCCGCTTTACCCATTAAGACCAGAGCTTTCAATCTCTGATTCCCAGCTAATACCTTGTTGTCCAAGTTGATGGCTGGTATTTCCGCAAGAGAATATCTTTTCAGACTGTCCTGCAAGATTTCCATTTGGCGGTCGCTAATAACTCTCGGGTTTCCGTGGTATTCCACCAGATCCCGAACTTTTCTTTTCTCTGTTTTCCAAGAGAGTGTCTGTTTGCTTTTCATATTTGTTTTTATGATTAGCTGATAATGTGCACAGCAAAAAACACCAACTTTCTTGGTTGGTGTTTTTTGCATCGAGGATTTGGCGGACGCAATAACAACAACCTCAAAGGTTGTGACTATTGCTTCCGTCAAATGGAATCGTACCGAGCACTCTCGTGCTGATATTAAACGTTCCTTTTCTTTTGACTTACATCGGCTATGCCGCAGACAGCCCCTCCGTATGGGACCAGTAAAAAGCGAGTATGTGCTTAAGAATGTACAAGGAACTATAACCTAGTTCCATGCATGTATTTTCCCATATCCCTATATTTGCTGACAATATGGACAAGGGAGGAGGTTTGTTTTCTATTATATTACGCAATACATTTGCACCTTTTGCAACTCTTGCACCTGTTGCACTTTTGGAGGACTGACAAAATTGTTGCATTTGTTGCAATTGCAAAAAAAGAGAGACCTATGCGGAGACATCAGAAACCAATCTAAAAATCTGCTAGAATACCCTTACAAGGCTTGAGGTACAAAGTTTGAATCTCTAGTAGCCCGCAAAAAATTGAGCAAAGCGAAAGTTTTATGGAAACGGAAGTATCAGTTTGGGAAACTGATACGTGGGATTCGAAAAGGTTGCCTGATATTTTAGGAATACTTGGACTAAAATATCGACAACCTGTACTGCTCCTGTAAGGAGAGAATCCTGACGCTAACAAATTTATAGAGCATCCATATATATATTAAAGAAAAAGCCTTCGCAGTTTGCGAAGGCTTAAAGTATTTAAAGATCACACTCTCTTGATAGCGGCCAAACCAGTGTCACCATTCATAAAAAAGAAGTGATCACTAATTGCGTCGAGGATTATGCCCCTACCATTAAATTCGCGCAGAATCACCCGCCCACCAGACAATGTCACACTGGATGTTCGCACACAGATTTTTTGAGGTAAGTAAGTACCTCTGACTGCATGGTAAGCAGTGACACACCACACCAATTCGGCGATATTGGGAACACTCTCATCATGATCTAATGGCATTTCTCGACCACCCCATTTATGGGCAGCCGACCACTGAAGCGGTGTCTTACGAAGCATCAGCCAACAAGTGTCTACCTTGTCAGCACTTGAAAAGGGTTGTTGCTGTTCAAACCACCAACTTTCCTTTTTATAGTGAAAATACTGCTGACACACATCACGAATCTCAATAAGAGAAAGCGGGTTATTAGGCCCAGCTACCAATATGTAGCCATGCTCGCGACACCACTCGAGAGTTTCTTGCGGAGGCATTGTCTCAGCGAATCGCAAAAGCTGAGCATCAGTATAGATAATCTCAGGGTAATTACGCATAATATCGCCAGGAGAGATGTAATCCGCACCTAAAATATTACGAACCAAATCGTTATCTGGCACTTGAGCACCAAAACGCTTGATACCCGCCAGTAGATACGAAGCAAACCCTGGATTTTCATTAAGAGTTTGAGCTTCACAGCTACTCAATCCCGCTTTGTTGTATTGAGCGCGAAAAGTTTCGATAGCTCTCTGTCCTTTAGGACAGTCGGCAGTAATGCTTTCAGACGTGTTCAATGATCTACTCATCGACATCATCACCTTTTTATTTTACCTAAAACGTTCGGCTACGACTGATCTCGAAGTGAGACGAGTGAGCTTTAGCCTAAATAGTATAAGCCAGAATTCACTCGTCTCAATCAAAATTTTATACAAATTCAAAGTACAATTTCTGGAGTTAACATATCAAATAAACCCAGAATTAGCAATGAATTTTTATATTTTGTCAAATATAGATATTAGAATTTTAATTAATAAAAACACCGTCATCGACGGTGTTTTTATTAATTAAGCATCAACCCTACCACCACAAACCAGTCAAACTTGTAGCTTCAATGTTATTTTAAATTTTATTAAATAAAGAAATAAGTAAGCAGTGCTATCAGCAGTATTACTACCAAATAGTTAGAAATATCTGAGACGAACTTTTTCCAAGCCAACTTACGATCTACTGCTCCCCAAATAATATTGGAACCAATTACTGGCACCATGAAGCAAAGCCAGTTGGATAAAACAAAACCAAGGGCCAAAGTGAATGACACCCCATTTTGGACACTCATTCTTAAAATAAATACTGTTGAAAAAGACACGAGCAATGACAATAAGAAATATCCCAAATATGACTTCCACATATGGGGCTTTAGTTCAGTAATTTTTCTTTCTCGTTCTTCAGGGGTTAATTTATCAAAACCAACTTCCTCTGCATGTAGTCTTCCCATCGGGGTAGACATGGAGTACCAAAAAGAACTAACTACTGAAGCTATTATGGCTCCAGCGATGGTAAGTAAAATTAATGTAGTCATAGTCCTGTAATTATATAATACCAATACTCTTACTTAACCAAAGGTTGTGTTTATAAATCAGCAATAATAATCTCCTACATTGCTAATGGCTTTTTCTAGCATCTAGTCCTTTCGCCAAAACTACTAAACCTTCCTCTAGGTTATCATTTACTACATTGACATAATATAAAATTATGTTACTTTATAACTGCTTTTGAAACTCGTGTGGGGCTCAATCGCTACTGAAATCAGGTCTTATGTCTTGATTCTCGACATTTACAAACCTGCACTGCCCCGATGCCTTTGGCATCTAACTATATAAATAATGAATCAATATACACCTCGCGGTTTTCGTAACCGTAAGCGTCGCCCTACTAGTAGTGGTGGCTCTAGAAATTCTTTCTCTAGTCGTAGAGGATCTTTTAGTCGTCAAAAATCAAAAAAGGTACTACCGACTTTTGACCCAACACAATTTATTAACAAAAATCCCAATAAGAATGTTGAGGAGCCGGCTTATGTCCCGAAGCATTCTTTTAATGACTTTGCTATTGATGACCGTCTAAAAAAGACTTTGTCGCTCTTAAAGCTTACTACTCCGTCCCCTATTCAAGACCAAACTATTCCCGAAATATTGGCTGGTAAAGATGTAGTTGGTTTGGCGGAAACTGGTACTGGCAAAACTGCCGCTTTCTTAATCCCATTAATTGAATTACGCAAAGCTGATACCAAGTCAATTACCCTAATCCTTACCCCGACACGCGAATTGGCGATTCAAATCGATTTAGAGTTTCGTAAATTAGCAAAAAACTTTGCCTTCTTTTCTACCGTTTGTGTTGGTGGTGCTGCTATTGGCCCGCAAATCAGACAACTGAAACGTAAGAATCATTTTATTATTGGCACTCCTGGACGTGTAAAAGATTTGATTGAACGAGGAATCTTACCAACTGATGCTGTAGATTCGATTGTTTTAGATGAAGCTGACCGCATGCTAGATATGGGCTTTATCCATGATATGAAGTCTATTTTGTCTGAACTAGATAACATCAAGCAAACATTATTCTTCTCCGCCACCATGAATGACAAAACCAAGTCTTTGATTAATGATTTCATGAAGAATCCAGTAATGGTATCAGTAAAGAAAAAAGATGTTACCAGCAGTATTGAGCAAGACGTCATTACTTGTTCTATTGATGGCAAATACGGCACCCTGCTCGATTTAATGAGGGATGAAGAATTTAAACGAGTAATCATCTTCGGTGCAATGAAGCATAGCGTAGAAAAGCTAGCTCAAAGTCTTAGCGCCAGCGGTGTACCAGCTGAGTCACTTCATGGAAACAAAAACCACGCACAAAGACAAAGATCACTTACTAGATTCAAAAATGGTCAAGTTAAAGTGTTAGTAGCTACTGACGTAGCGGCCCGCGGTATTCACGTTGATAACGTGACTCACGTAATTAACTATGATTTACCAAACAGCTTTGAGGATTATGTTCACCGTATTGGTCGAACTGGTCGTGGCACCTGTAATGGTAAAGCCTTAACTTTCATCGCCAACTAATTAAAAAACTGCCCGAGATGTTTACATCTCGGGCAGTTTTAGTTTAGATAGATATAATTATTTATTGTGTCGACACCTGCCTTTAATGGTAATTTCAATAGTGTCAGGGTCAAAATCTTTAAGATTTAAAATCTTACGGATTTTATTTTCTGGAGCAGCAAAATGGATGACCTTATTACAATCAGAGCAAACTGCATGATGATGGTGTTCGATAGCAAATTCATAAAGAGATTCACCGCTACCTAAGTTTATTTTTTTGATATCACCCTCAGCGACGAATAACTCAAGATTGCGATAGATAGTTGCCAAATCAATATCATGAAGTTTTTTATGAATCATAGAAGCTGAATACGCTCCGTGACCATTTTTAAGTACTTCTAATATTTTTTCTCTTTTTTCACTATGACGCCTTACCATAATATATATTTATAACACAAACTAATATGACACTATCAATCATAACAGGTGTATTTATTAATGCAAATCATTTGCATTAATAAATACCCTTTTACTTATCCATTTCTCGTAAAATCCGAATACGATCTTGTGCTGGCGGATGAGTTTGGAATAAGTTTGAAATCTTTTGGCTTAAAGTTTTTTTCTCCTCTCCAAACGGATCAGCAATAAATAGGTGCGCAGTGGCATTATTAGCTCTCCGCATTGGTTGCGCATGGTTAGAAATCTTTTCTAAGGCTGAGGCTAATCCCTCAGGATAGCGGGTCAATAACGCACCCGAGGCATCGGCCAAATATTCACGCTTGCGAGAAATTGCCAACTGAATCATCTGGGCGGCAATCGGTGCTAACAAAATACCGACAATACCGAGAATTAAAAATACTACACCCGCCTTACTGTCATTATCACGATTACCACCCCAAGCCATAGAACGCATAAACATGTCGGCAACAATAGCCACAAATCCGGCTAAAACTACCGCCACCGTAGACACCAACATGTCACGATTTCCCACGTGAGACAATTCATGTGCCATTACACCCTCTAATTCTGTATGGTCTAAAATCGCTAATAAACCAGTAGTAGCGGCCACTACCGCATTTTCTGGATTACGACCAGTGGCAAATGCATTAGGAGCAGGGTCATTAACCACATAAACTTTTGGCATTGGTAAACCGGCGGTAATAGATAAATTTTCAACTACACTAATCAAGTCATAGTGTTTTTGTGGATCAGCTACAACCGCTCCTGTCATTGAAACTACCAATTTGTCACTCCACCAATAGCTGGCAAAGTTCATAATTAAGGCGAAACCAATAGCGATATACAAAAAAGCTTGATCGTTATAATACCAGTTAAGGAAATAACCAATCGCTACCACCATCGCAAAAAAGCCAGCCATCAAAAACCATGTTCTTCTAATATTTGCGTCTTTTTGTGTGTATAAAGTTGCCATTTTAGTTATTTGTATTCTGACCAAAGTAAAAAGTGACGATATTTAAATCTGCCCTTTTTAGTTAGATTCTCTTCCAAAGCTAGTTTTATATCGGCTTCAGAAAAGTCTTCTAGGTTAGTTAACTCGTCTAACACCACCATTAAATCTGCGTATTCTGATAAAAAATCCTGTCTGGTTTTGGAGTTTTTCAGCTCCGTCGCCTCTTCTACTAATTTATCTAGTAAAGCTATTTTGAAATCATGGTCATCTAATACCTTAACCTCACAAGTGTCGCCGTTAGACTCAATATTAGCTTTTACCTGATCGTGTATAAGTTTATTGTACGTTACGCGAGCCATATGGATTTAAAAACTAACCTTCACTGGCTCCTTAGCAGCTTGCTCATTCTCACCTAATTCAAAGAATTGACGTTCTTCAAAATTAAACATACCGCCAATAATATTTGATGGGAATGATTTTAGTGAGATTCCTAAGTCTCGTACATTACCATTATAAAAGCGTCGAGCTGCTTGGATTTTATTTTCTGTATCAGTTAATTCTCTTTGCAAGTCAACGAAGTTGCTACTCGCTTTCAAGTCTGGATAACTCTCAGCTACTGCCAATAACTTACCAAGCGAAGTAGTTAGCGCCCCTTCCGCCTCAGCCATAGCCGACATCTGTTCAGGAGTGATTTTAGATGGATCAACGTGTACTTGAGTAGCTTTGGCTCTAGCGTCAGTAACAGCACTTAAGGTATTGGCTTCATGAGTAGCATAACCTTTTACAGTCTCTACCAAGTTGGGAATCAAATCATAACGACGCTTTAATTGCACATCAATATCTGCCCAAGCTTCCTTAGCTCTCTGAGTAAGTGATACTAGGCGGTTATAAATCATTATCGCCCAACCAACCACCGCTACTACCACTGCCAAAATAATTAAAGTCTCCATAATTTTCTAATTAATTAATATCTTTCATTATACCATATTTGACAAAGTACAATAATGTTATATACGATAGTGACAGAACAGTTCAACACCACTGGGGATCTGGTAAAAATGAACGTGCTCATCGCAGAATCTGATACCACCCTGCAACAGGTCATTAAAGGTCTAATAGAAATAGAATTACGACCTGAACGAGTGGTGGTGATAGACGATTTATTGGCAGCTACCGCTTTGCTAGCTCTTACTGGCATCCAGTTTGACCTGGTTATCTGTTCGGAAAGTATCAACGAGTTAGGTAATCCGAGCAATGATGGCAACGGTTTAGAATACATGTGCCAACTAACGCATCTGCCGATAATTATTCTGGCCGATAACGATATTATTTCGTATCAGGAAAATCTGCACATCGTTCCTCGTCGGATTGATATGCCGATACTTACTAAAATAGCGATTTATACTCTTCTAAGAGATAACTATTTAATTAACTAATAAAAAAATCGACTTCTTATATAAGAAGTCGATTTCTTTTTATTTAGAATGTCTAGAAGAACTTAAATAGTTCAGTTTTAACATTCTTCATATTATCGAGATTGATACCTAATCCGTTTATATAAGTCTTCAAATTAGGATTATCTTCTGCAATCAACGGTAGAGTGATATGCATCTCACTAGCGTGAATTGGAGACATACGTAACATCATTAAGAAGCCAGAATAATCCCAACGCTCATCATTTACGCTATCTAGTACCGGTTGGATTACTTGGTTGATTTTGGCAATTGCAGTTTCACCCTGAGTATTCCATAGATATGAAGCGTAGTATAAACGTACCCCACTATCTGCTGTCATCAAACCACTGTCGGCCAAATGACTTTCACAGTACCCTATTGCCTGCTCATAAGTATTGGCAACATTATCGACATAACCCTTTAGACTCGCTGGCAAGTCAGTTTCGTTAGCAACCAAAGACGCTGCTCTCGCTAGAGAAAAGTATTGATAACAAACATACTTAGTACCAGCGCGATAGAATGGTTGTGGCTGGGTATTTAAAGCGGACCCAAGCTCAGTCCAGTAATTATTTCTCTCGGCTTCACTAAGTGAACGACCGTAAGGGGTATGAAGCAATTGAGCGATTATCAAAGCTTTCTTAGCACTAGCTTCAGTGTTCTTGATGATAGATTCTGATTGTTCCAATATATCTATCAAGGTTAAGCCATTAGCAATTTGCATCGCATCAGTCTCACTCACACTAGCGTTAGTTTTTACATCAGTTAGGTGTTTTTGGTAATTCTGATTCCAAGGAGAAAGCGTATAAACATACTTAATCGGTAGCAAATAATTAGACCACATATCAGTGTAGGTAGATACAATGCGATTTAAAGCAGCAGCTCTAAATTCAGCACTATTTTCATTAGAGTTCGCCACAGATACAAAGGAGGCTAATGAGCTGGCAGATTCAGGACTATTGGCTAAGGTCTCGAAAGAATAATTACCCTGCCTCATTTGTGATTGCATTTGCAAGCCAGCATCTTGCCTATCAATACTAGCCAAACCTACGTTTGCATCAGCCAAGATACTAGTGGTATCTAACTCTTCTCTAGCAATTTGTGACTGATTTTCACTATTAGTTACCATATCAACCACCTGCTGATAATGTTTTCTGGAAGTAGCTAGGTCACCGGATTCAAAATTGATTACCGCGTCATTCAAACCTTGTGATACCTGAGTAGTAATGTCGCTACTACTATCATCATTTGATCCCTTGTTTAGAAATATTTCATAGCCATACCAAGCTAATAAAATAACTACAATCAGTAAAATCGTAATGAGAACGTTACGAACTAAACTATTTAAACTAATTTGCATAATGTCTAATACTTAATTACCACTGTCGTCGTCGTCAGCCGCATTGTAAGTATGCCCACTAGATGTAGGAGGTGGGGGTGGAGGGGTTGGCACATCGGCGTACGCCTTAGGGATATCATTTGGCTTGATATCATTTGCTATCTTGGCCCCAAAAAACAAAGTAGCAAAGAAAGAAAATACTATACCGATAAAAAATAGCTGGCGCTTTTTGATCTTATTTAGGAAAGCCATAATTGTATATACGAGAGTTTAAATTAATTTGTTAATTACCATTATTGTCGAGCTCGGTATATGAGTGCGACAGACTACCTATATGCTACGATAGATATAAAATAAGTCACTAAAAGTTTTACACAGATACTGTCCTCCACTAGTAATAATTTTTACTAGCTGGCTTTATAACTTCAGGATTATCCTTATCAGTCTTAATCCAGTCATTATGAGTAAACGGTTTGTAATCTAATTCACAAACATTAGGAATATCTACGATACGAAGGAAGTCCTTACCATTTATGGAGTGGTCAAACTGCCACGCAATTCTATCAATCGTCTCGTCTCGCTGACATACAGTTTGTAAGCGGAAGAAACTTTTATACGGATCACACCGACTATGGGCACTACGACTATAAGACTCCATATCTTCAGATGTTCCATCCTTACGATAGACGGTCGCATAACTATCACACTGATGATTGGCTTCAAACATGTAAAGACGATAATAATTCCCTTCTAAGGATAATCTTTCATCCCCCACTCTAAACACTGGTATTAATTGCAAGACCATTAATAACGCCAACAAAATATAGCCAGCCGCTCCTTTCTTAAAGCTAGGAGCAATAGTCTTTTCTTCTTTTCTAAATAACCAAAACAGAATAAATAATGCTGGAATTGAAATAGTGAGATAACGATAACCTACCAATAACCCCGAGTAGAAATGAAAAGCCGCAAAATACAAGAACACCGACATTCGTCCCCAACTATCTTTATTGGTTAGTAATAGCCATGAAAGTCCCAACTGCATCACTACCACCAGACCTGTGATTATCGGTGCAAAATGATTTCCAAATACCGGAATACCAGTAGTCAAAGTTGTGAGGTAAGTACCATAAATCCAACCTTCATGTAGCTTTAGTATCCCCGCCATCACATAGAGAGTGACAAATGCCGCTCGAGTAAAAAATACTTTAGACGGGAAGAATAGAATAATGAGTGCCAGCAACATGTCGTAGTAGTCATAGTTACCGCGACTACCACCATAGGACAAGAAAAATACGACTAATATTTTCCACAACAACAAAACTGACAAGCAGATATGCACCCATAGCCACTTCCTCTGTTTCATAGCAACTACCGCTCCGCCAATAATGGCTAAGAGAATTACATACCAAGCATTCTGTGAGTAGCCGTATGGTAGGGCTGTGAAGAAATAATACTGTCCACAAGATTGGAAATACGGCGGACAAGTATAGGAGCCATTAATAAAGGCAGAGATGGACATTACATCTTCCCCTGTCCATAAAAAAAATGATACGAAAAATGACAATAGCACCGCCCCAATCAACCATTTCAGCATGGACGATTGCTCAATTTCTTTTAAGTTAGTAAATTTATAATAAAAATCTATAGTACGAGCCTTCAATTTATTAAAATTTTTCATTTGCTTAAATTATTACTAATAATTTACCACACAAATGCTTTAACTTTGATTTTAATATATACTTACTTTTGCTTAACACTAATATTTATTTATGGACACTAGCAATCTACTGAAAATAATTAAAAGTGACGTATTCTTAAGAGGAGCCGACGGCTACAATATCGCTAATCACGAGGAAGATAAAGGTTGGATTATGGATTTTCGTCGTATTATCTTGCAACCAGAACCACTCCGAGAGTGGCTTGATTATTTTTGGAGCCAAGTAGCAGACTTAGATGAATTTCAGGTCTGTGGTTTAGAAGTAGCTGCGATACCACTAATTGGAGCTGTAGTGGCAGATGCTAAATATAAAAACAGGAAAGTTAATGGGCTTTTCATTAGAAAATCTCGCAAGAAAACTGGCTTGATGCAAATGATTGAAGGTAAGATTTTACCTAATGTTCCAGTCGTAATAGTGGATGACATCATAAATGGCGGGATTAGCGTCGATAGACAATTATTAGTATTAGACGAGGCCAAATTATCGGTAGCTAAAATTATTACTATACTAAGATTCCGCGACCTCGAAAACTATCAGCGTTTTACTGAACGTGGCATTGAAATCAAATCTTGCTTTACCCTCAATGATCTGAGTGACTTAGGTCTAAAAAACTTGGTTACTAAAGAAGAAGAAATAGAAGTAAATCCCTTTAAAGGCCTATGGTACTTTAAAAACCCCGGAGCAAACTTGGCCTATGTAGTACCAAAATCTGGACCAACCTACCATAATGGCAAGGTCTTTTTTGGTACAGATAGTGGCGAATTTTTAGCTTTAGATGGCGCTACTGGTGCAGTTATTTGGAAATACAAAGTGCCTTTTGGTAGCAAGGGTAAATTAATATTTTCAACACCCGCTTGCGACGATCGTAATGTTTATTTTGGAGCTTACGACGGCAACCTCTATGCCCTAAATCAAGAAACCGGAAAACGCGAATGGATTTACTTTGACGCTGACTGGATTGGTTCATCTCCTGCAATCGCCAAAGATAAACATCTCATATATATAGGATTAGAATATGGACTTTGGTACAAACAAGGTGGTGTAGCTGCTATTGATACTCGTACCAGCAAAGAAGTATGGAAAAATATTTGCCCCAGCTTTACCCACGCATCTCCTGGATATTCTCAAAAAATGAATCTGGTAGTTTGTGGTTGTAATGACGGTGTGGTCAGAGCTTGGCGCGCTCATGATGGAAAATTATTATGGGAAGTGCAAACCGAAGATAAAGTACGTTATGGTATTGCTTTCAATGAGGAAGCTCGGCAAATTATTTTTGCTGCCGAAGACGGTTATGTCTATTTTGTTGACTACCGTGGCCATGTACAACATAAATTCAAAATGATTTATGGATCTTACTCTACTCCGTTAGTGTTTGATAATGTGGCTTATGTCACCTCGATGGACAAAAACTTATACGCCATCGATACCAAGACCGGCCAAGAAATTTGGAAATACAAAACCTATGCTCGCATATTCTCTACTCCGGCTTTAATAAAAGGAAATATAGTATTTGGTAACAACAGCGGTAAGTTACACTTACTAGAACCAAAAACTGGCAAATTAGTTGGCTCTTACATGTTTAGTGAACGCATCACCAACAAGGTTGCTTATGACGAAGTAAATGACCGCTTGTATGTCCCCACTTTTGCCAATGAAATGTATTGTCTAATAGAGAAAGAGGCAGATGATAAATAAATAATAAAAGGACCTCTCTTCTGAGAGGTCTTTTTATGTTTTTTGTAGATAATTAATACATACCACCCATGTCAGCCATACCTGCACCCCCATGTGCATGATTATCTGCTTCTGGTTCATCAGCAATAGCTACTTCGCTAGTTAGTAAGATAGCAGCTGCTGAGACGGCATGTTGTACTCCGGCTCTCTCTACCTTTACCGGATCGATGATGCCAGCTTTAATCATATCGTCAACAAACTCACCTTTGTAAGCATCGAAACCTGCATTACCACTTGCATGTTTAACTTTATCTACTACTACCGCACCATCAATTTTGCCAGTATTATCAGCAATCTGTCTTAGAGGCACCTCTAGGGCTTTAAGTACGATATTGTATCCTACCATCTCTTCCTTATCCATATCCTTTCGAGCCAAGAAATCTTTTTCTACCTTGGCCGCTGCGCGAGTAAGTGCGGTACCACCTCCTGGTACAATTCCCTCTTCAATCGCAGCTTTGGTAGCATTTACTGCATCTTCAATCTTTAATTTTAAATACTTCATCTCAGTTTCTGTCGCTGCTCCCACTCTCAGAACCGCCACCCCACCAGACAATTTAGCAATTCTTTCTTCTAACTTTTCTTTATTATACTTAGAAGTGGTGTTTTCTAACTGAGACCTCAAAGCTACTACTCGATCCTCAATAGTTTTCTTTACTCCCGCGCCACCAACAATAATGGTGTTATCCTTAGTGGAAACAATGCGTGAAGCTTTACCTAAATGAGTAAGTTCAACATTTTCTAGCGTTAAACCAACATCCTCGGTCACAACATCACCACCCACCATGATAGCGATATCTTGTAGTAATTCTTTTTTTCGATCACCAAAACCAGGAGCTTTAATACCTAGTACAGAAAAGCCACCCTTGAGTTTATTAATCACGAAGGTAGTTAAAGCTTCACCATCAATATCATCTGCAATAATTACTAATTCCTTTTTACCAGACTGAGCAATCTTCTCTAGTAGCGGTAGTATTTCCTTCACTGACGAAACTTTTTTATCGGTAATTAAGATATCAACCTCCTTGTATTCTGCTTCCATTCTCTCGGAATTGGTTACCATATAAGCTGATACATATCCCTTATCAAATTCCATACCTTCTGTTAGTTCGGTTTCAATACCTAGAGATTGACCTTCTTCTACAGTCACCACTCCGTCTTTACCTACCTTATCAATGGTCTCAGCAATCTTGGTACCAATCTCAGTACTTTCAGCAGAAATAGTAGCTACTTGCTTAACCTCCTCAGAATTACTAATTGGAGTAGCCATTTCTCGTAGAGCCTCTACCACGTCTTTAGATGCCTTTTCCATACCAGTTCTCACTGCCATAGCATTAAGACCCATAGAAGTCTGTCGCAAACCTTCATTTACCAATGCTTGAATTAACACAGTGGCAGTCGTAGTTCCGTCACCGGCTAGCTCATTGGTCTTATTAGCCACCTCTTTGACAATCTCCGCACCCATATTCTCAAATTTGTCTTTGAGAGTAATTTCTTTGGCGATGGAAACTCCGTCATTAGTAATAGTTGGACCACCATAACCCTTATCCAAGATCACATTACGTCCACGCGGACCCAAAGTGACTTTCACAGCATTGGCAACAGTGTCAACACCCACCTTTAATTTTTTCTTAACTTCTTCATCAAAAATTACTTGTTTAGACATGGTGAAAATTAATTATTAATTACTGCTAAAATATTGCTTTCGCTAACTATTAAATAGTCTTCTGTTCCCACCTTCACCTCATCATATCCATACTTAGAAAAGACTATTTTATCCCCTACTTTTACTTCTAGAGCCAACCGTTTTTCACCCTTTTCGTCCCATTTTCCCGCACCTACTGCTACCACGACGCCTTGTTCTGGCTTTTCCTGCTTAGCAGTTTCAGGAATGATAATTCCGGAAGCTGATACATTACCTGCTTCCTCATCAGTCAAATGTCTTACCACTACCCGATCATAAAGAGGTTTGATATTGATGTCTGACATAAATAAAAAAGCTTAAAAATATAAATAAATGCCTATTCCTAACACATCCAAATACTTAGGCATAGTTGATTATAATGATAAGTGCATAGCTACGCAATAATAAGTAAAAAATGCACATGACATCAATGTACATTTGAATAAATCACCTTTTTGGAAGTCAATTTTACTCATACACAACCACTTGGCGTTTTTAGGTTTACATGATAATATCTTTGGGATATGGAATTCGTCCGATCGGTCATACTTCCGATACTACCGTACATACAGATCATCCTATCCATACTTTTGGTAACGGCTATTCTTCTACAACAACGTGGATCAAGCTTGGGTGGTGCTTTTGGCGGTGACAACTTTAGTGCAGCTTTTCATAAGCGTCGTGGCAGTGAACTATTTCTGTTCCGATTAACTATTGTTTTAACTGTGCTTTTTGTACTAGCAGCACTACTAAACGTAGTTGCTTAGGACTTGCGACTAAAGCCGAACTCCCTTTCAGATTTATTCTAATTTTTATTAAACATGGAAAACCCCATTCCGAAATCTTTCGGTTTATCTCTTTTTGACAGGTTGTTTAGTTTTATTGACTTACTAAGACCGTTAGACAAGTGGTTATTCATTATTGCTTTGTGTGTATTTGTTATCAGTAGCACTATTAGTATTTACCAATTTTCCGAAAGTAAACTAATAAATGTACCAGTTAGAGGCGGTACCTTAATTGAAGGCGTCGTGGGTAGCCCTCGTTTTATCAACCCTGTATTGGCCATCACTAAAGCTGATAATGATTTAACCGCCCTCACCTACAGTGGTTTACTGCGACTGTCACCCGATGGTACTTTAGAAAATGACTTGGCTGATACTGTGACAATTTCTGATGATGGACTGGTCTACAACATCATGCTGAAGCAGAATAAATATTTTCATGATGGTACTAAAATTACCGCTGACGACGTGGCTTTCACAATTGGCTTAATCCAAAAAACTTCACTTAAATCACCTTTATACGGAAACTGGAGTGGCGTCACTGTCGAAGTTATCGATACTTATGAGTTAAATCTAGTACTTGATAATCCTTACGCCCCTTTTAAAGAAAATCTAACTGTCGGTATTTTACCAAAACACATTTGGAGCACATTAAGCGAAGAAGAGTTGCCTTTTAGCCAGCACAACATCGAACCAATCGGTAGTGGCCCTTACGCGGTAAAGAAAGTCGTAAGAAATCAAGCCGGACTTATATCTGAATACACCCTAAAACCAGCTAATGACTACCAAAACTCAACTAACATCTCTTCTATAGTTTTTCGATTCTATCCTAATGAAGAAGCTGTCTTAGATGCTTTGCAAAAAGGTGAAATCACCAGCACTGCTTATCTAGGAGAAAAATTATTACCATCAGTTGATAAGAATAAGTTCAAGTTTGAAGAGGAACCATTACCAAGAATCTTTTCCATCTTTTTCAACCAAAACAAAAATCCTGCCTTGAGAGACAAAGCCGCCAGAACTGCACTAGAGATTCTTATAGATAGACAAGAATTAATTAACCAATCTGTAAATGGATACGGCCGACCTACCGAAGAACCAATTCCACTTAATTGGCAAAACCCCGATAATAATCACGAGCAATTATCAAAGGAAGATAGACTGGCTAAAGCTAGACAAGTACTAGAAGACGGTGGTTGGTCACAAAGTACTAATGGCAGATGGGTGAAATCAATTAACGATGTTGATACTCCTCTTATATTCAGCATTCGCTCTTCCAATGACGTGGTATTTGAGAAAATTGCTGAGTACTTAAGTCAATCATGGCAAGAACTAGGAATTGAAGCCACTTTCGAATTTTATGAACAAAGCGATTTAGTCCAAACTATTATTCGACCAAGAGATTATCAGGCACTATTGTTTGGTATAGACTTAGGTAGATCACTAGATTTATATCCATTCTGGCACTCAGCTAGTCGTGAAGATCCTGGTCTAAACGTGTCACTTTACGCCAATATGTCAGTCGACGAATTAGTCTCAGATATCCGCACTGCCACCTCTTCTGATCAACTGCACGAATTACTTGATAAAGTAGCCGACGAAATTGATGATGAGAAACCCGCTATCTTTCTTTTCTCACCAACATTTGAATATGTAACTAAACCAAGTGTAATAACTGGCAACATGAGTTATATACAAAAAGCAAGTGAAAGATTTAGCAATATAACGAGTTGGCACATGAACGAAAGTGGTGTTTGGCCATTCTTGAAAGGATTAACGAATTAACTTGAAATTAAAATAATTAATATGGAAAATAACAAAACTATAAATAACCAATCAGACAGACGAAATCGCCCAGCAAGAAACCAGAGCCGAAATGCTGGTGGCTACACTGTAAGACGTGCCCGTCGTCGCGCTCCATCCTCCGGCACTAATAGTGCTGAAGGTCAGGCTAGTCCTACCAGTAAGCGTTCAGGACATGCCCGCAAATCAAGCCATAGTCGTTTTGCCAATAAACGTCGTTCTACTAAAGCACCGGTACTACAACATCGTATGAACGTATCAGATGAACGCTCTCCTGTCCTACCAGAAATCACCGATGAAGATACTGTACGCATAATTCCGTTAGGAGGTTGTGAGGAAATTGGCCGAAATATGACGGTGGTAGAGACTAAGGATGACTTAATCATTTTTGATATCGGTTTTCAGTTCGTTTCCGAAGCTTCCAATGCCCCTGGAGTAAACTATATTTTGCCTAATACCCAGTATGTAGAAGAAAGAAAAGATAAGATCCGTGCCTTAGTTGTAACTCACGGTCACCTAGACCACATTGGTGGTATTCCATTTGTGATGGAAAGAATTGGCAACCCTCCAGTCTATACGCAATACCTTACTTCTTTGATGATCAAAAAGCGACAAGAGGAGTTTCCTCATCTTGATCCTATCGACTTACATGTGATTAAAGAGGGTGACTCTTTTACAGTTGGTAAAACTAAAATCCAAACTTTTCCTGTAACCCACTCTATTCCTGATGCTATGGGTATTTCAGTAGAAACTAAGCACGGTAATATTGTTATTACTGGTGACATCCGTTTGACTCATGAACATGGAGATGTTGTTGTAGAAGAAAAAGCAGAATGGGAGAAAGTTGGACAAGATCACAACCTAGCTCTTATTTGTGACTCTACCAATGCCGATCGTGACGGTTTTTCCGCTCCAGAAAATGAAGTACTTGATACTCTAGATCGGATTATTAAAGACACCCAAGGGCGACTTATTATTGGTACCTTTGCCTCCCAATTTGAGCGTTTAACCGCAATTATTAAATCTTGTGAGAAATACGGTAAAAAAGTGGTTCTAGAAGGACGTAGTATCAAAACCAACATTGATATTGCCAAAATGGCTAAGTTAATTGAGGTTGATGACAAGATTTTTATTTCTGCTCAAGATATGGGAGACTACCCATCTGACAGAATTGTAATTCTTTCTACTGGCGCTCAAGGCGAACAATTCGCCGCCCTAATGCGAATTGCAACAGATAAGCATAAGCAAATTGTATTAAATGAACGAGATACCATCGTATTATCGTCATCTGTGATTCCCGGAAACGAAATCGCAGTACAGATATTAAAAGACAATATCTATCGACGTAACGTGAAGGTGGTTAATTATCGTAGTGCTTCAGTACACTCTTCTGGCCACGGTAACGCTGGAGAGTTGGTTTGGGTACACCACGCGGTAAAGCCAAAGTTCTTAATCCCAGTACACGGACATCATTATCACCTAAAGAGCCATATGTATGCAGCAGTAGAAAATGGTTTTCCAAGAGAAAATGTCATCGTACCAGACAATGGCAATTTGATTGATATCAAAAACGGTACTGAAATTATAGTACATAAGCAAAAGGCTCCAACCGAACTGATGATGGTAGACGGCTTTAATGTAGGTGCTCGCCAAGAAGTGGTATTGAGAGATCGTCAAACATTGGCTGAGGATGGTATGTTTGTCATTATTGCCACCATCAATACTAAAACTGGCAAGCTTAGAAAGTCACCTGATATTATCTCTAGAGGTTTTATTTATCTGAGAGAAAATCAACAGTTACTATCTGAGGCTCGCACACTAATTAAACGTACTGTAGAAAAGCAAACTAACCAAATGCACCCAATTGATTTGGATCATGTAAAAGACGAGTTAACCAAAGCAGTTAGTAGTTTCTTACTCCAAAGAACCAACAAGACTCCAATGGTAATCCCAGTACTAATAGGTATTTAAGATTTTAAAAAAACGGCATCCTTACAGGATGTCGTTTTTTTAATGTGAATGTTTATCAACAAAGTAACTTCTAATCATAAGCGGTAACACACTTCCCGACATCATTAACAAACCACCGCACATCAACACCTTATCGTATCCAAATCGATCTCCAGCAAATCCACCAATTGCCAAGAATAAACCAATGCCAAAAGAGAAAAGCATCTGATACACACCTAGAGTTTGACCCATTTGCTCTTGATTAACATGTCCATAAAAAATAATACGCCACGATGACATATTAACAGCCGTAGAAAAACCTAGGAACAACATGGCGGTATAAAGTTGCCAAATTTCGGTACAAAAACTAAGAATAAAATAAATAGATCCAGCTGCAAAACAAGCGATAGACAACGCCGTTACTTCATCTAAAAAACCCTTGTGCTTATCAAAAAATCTCCCAATCGGGATTGAAGTTAAGGCATTAACTATCCTGTGGATCATTAAAGCCAGTCCCACATTAAGAACTGTAGCGTCGTTAATATAAGTAACTACGAACAAAGCCAAAGCTACTGAAATAAAAGCATCAGCACCCCAAAAGACTACATCATTAGCAGTCATTGCTCGGATAATATTCGAACGCTTAGTAGCTTTAGTAGCAACACTGGCAATATCCAAATCTGGTTTATCAATATCCATAAGTACAAATTAAGGCGCCTTTGGTATTACAATAACGGCAATAATATAAAGCAAAACACCCGGCATCAATCCAGTTAATAATAAGAACAACACAAAACCCAACCGCCACAAAGTCGGATCGTGATCAAAATATTCTGCCAAACCAGCACAGACACCAGCAATAAAAACATTATCCCTACTACGATACAATCTCTTACTCATACTAGGCAGTATAACATTTTATAATTCATAAATAACATCTTTTCGTTCTACCACTACTTCCCAACCGCGTTTTTTCGCATAAGAATACAGTGCCTGATTCGGATTAAAACAAATAGGTGACTGCACCATCTCCAACAAGGTAATATCACCCTCAGTATCACCCACTCCAACCGATTCTTCTAGAGTTAAGTTCTCTTTTTCAATCACCCGCGAGACTATATTGGCTTTATTGGCAATCAAATGCTCATCAAGTACTTGTCCTGTAAACCTATCACTAGGACCAGTTTCATAAATCCGACCATAAACTTTATCAAAACCATATTGAGCGCAAAATTCGTCTAAAACTGTTTTGGGAGATTGTGATATAGCCACTAAATAATAGCCATCCTTTTTAAGTCTAGTAATCAAATCTCTAGTGTAGCGATAGACACGTTTACTTCGTATCGACACCACTTCCCGCCCCACATCGGCAAAATCACCATAATAAACACCCTTAAGGTTTTTCAAAAAGGTTTTTACGACTGCTTCAATATATTCTTCATAACGCCCTTCTCGGTCTTGCCACCGTAGTTTCAAATCATCAAAATCATCCCGAGCTTCTTTTGGGAAAATACCCCTTTCCAACAAGCGGTCAACTAAGTCAATTAACAAGCTAGAACGAAATAAAGTGCCATCGATATCGAAGAAAGCTACCGGTTTTTTCATTACCTAATTTTACCAGATTTATAATATCTTTCTGATTTGTTTGTAGATTTGGTAGACTACTGCCCCCACCACTGTTACTAATGCGGCCAATATAGCTAGAATACCCAACACTGGTATATACATCACAATAAAGATGATTAATATACCAGCAAGAGCTGACCATAAATCAATTTTGATTTTTTTACGATATAAACTCAAAGCGTAACAACCAATTAATAGCGGTAACGCCACCGCACTAACTACCAATACACTCATTAATACAATCAAAGATGCTACCCCCAACCACAACCCTAAAACAGTTACCAGCAAGACAACTGACACTACCGGTGCAACTACCAAATATCCAAAGCCAATTACTCCTGATAAAGCTGATTTATTTTTTACAGTATTAAATAGGTTCTCTAACGGTACTCTAAAAAACAATAAGGCACACAAAGAGGTGAAAAACCAAGATGCTAAGAAAACTATCGGTGTATTATTGTGATTGGTAATATTTTTCTCTACTACTTCACTGCGGTTAATATTTCCTCCTACGGTCGCGTCGATAGATCTTTCAACTTCGTTATCACTTTGTAATACTAAGTCACCTTTAATATTTGCCTGATCAGCTAACACCAACTTCCTAGCCGACATATCTACTCCACCCACAACTCCTTTAACCACCACCGAATCAGCACTACCCATGACTTCCCCAGTAATTTCTCCATCAATTTCAGCCTGACCACCATAAACATAAACATTACCCTTTACTTTCGCAGAGGATAAGATTTTTACTTGACCACCGATCACAAAAATATCGCCACCAACTTGATCAGCCACTACCACGTCGCCAGCCAAAACCCTTAAGTCATCACCGATTTTAGAATGGGCCTGTACAGTACCACCAATGACAGTTAAATCTTTAGCTACCGGACCATTAACAGTCACGGTACCACCAACCGCATAAACATCGCCCTTCACTTCACCAGACAAAGACACCGCCCCCGCAAAAGTATAGAGATTATTCTCTACCGTCTGGTTTACCCCAATCGTAACCGAATCCCCAGTCCTAACTACGGTTTCGGCAAGTGCCACCGTCGGCATTGCTAACGCTATCAAAGTAATAATAGCGTTTAAGAAAGTTGTCTTGATGAAATTTATCTGGTTCATTTTAATTATTTAAATAACTCTTTGCCTCTTTCCCAAATTTCTGGATGCCCTTGTTGCTTCAGCCAGTACCACCATTCAGCACCCCACAAGTATTGTTTATCGTATCTGGTTTTGGCCGCATAATCAATAATATTATTAATTTTGTCTAAATCCATACGTGAATACTGAGTATCCAAATCAACATCTACTACCGGTTCAATTAGCCACGGCTCTACCGATAATTCAATTAAAAATGTTGGTTTTTTACCAAACAAACCAGCAATCACCCCCTCCTTTAAACGATACCACCACGCTGGTAACAAGCTACGAAATTGACCGAAAGTTGGATTCCAAAAATAAACATAAACACTAGTGCCAAAGGCATCTCCGTCTCTGTAGGGAGCATACCAAGTACCCAAATTTCCACTGTCCGTAATTAATACTGGTCTGGTTGGATCTATTTCCTTCACTAATTTAATTTCAGCTTTCAAAAAATCTTCATCCAAATTGCCACAATATTCATTAGCAAACAGATTGAGATAAGGTTCATTCTCTACTTGCCAATAGATAATTGACGGTCGATCTTTATATCGATTGACTACGACTGTGAGATATTCTAATATTTCTGGTTTTTGTTCTTCCCAAGACATGTCACTCGCCCAATCAGGTATATGACATTCTGGCCAACGTGGTAGCCTACGCCCAACACCAAATACCACATCTGCCCCTACAGCTTCTGCTTTATCTAATTGATAATCTAACTCGGTAAAATTAAATTTATCATCCTCCGGCTCTACCAGATTCCAATGAGCTGCCAGTCGTAGATGACGTACACCCAAATCGTCCAAAATCGCATCGTAGGTTTTTTTCCAATCTAAATGCAACTCATTTGCATAAAGAGTATTAAATGACATTCCATAAGTGATTTTAGATAGCACTGGTTTGTAAGATAACCAAACACCAACCGCTACCAACAGCAATATTAATCCTAAGATGACGACAATAATCTTTCTCATATAAATAACACCGCTAAACCAATACAGATGATAAAGACATAGAGGATTCTTCTCAGATTACTTTTAAAATCAAGATTTTGTTCTCGCGCTGCTAGCGGTAAAAAGTCACTAAGAGGAATACTGATGAGTAGGATAAAAACAAACTTCAGTCCGTCTAAGGCTTGGACCACGGCCACATCTCCCCAATCAGTCGCTTTCAAGATCATAAACGCAGCGACACCAGCCAAAACTTTATTGATTATCACTAACCAACCAGTTTTATGACTAACCGAGCTTGTTTGTTTAGTCACTGTTTTAAAAGTGGACGGAAAAACTAAACAAGCTAACGCCACCACCACCAAAGCTAAACGTGACCAGAAAAAACCATCATCAAAGCTAGTCTCCATAAAGAGACCTTTCATAATTAAATAATGTAAAGCAAAGAACGCACCACTACCCAAAGCAGTTAAGAAGGTGTGGACAGAGAAATGCAATCTGGACACTAATAAGGTACCAGCCACCAGCAGTAATATACCGATAATAAAATGTCCAGAGTAGCTGGCCTGTAAAAATAACCATGCAAACAAAAAGCTACTGACCGCCGAAGTTGCTCCCACAACCGGCATAACATCCGCAGCCCCACCAGCTCGCAAGGCCTTATACAGAGTATAAATAGCGATAAAAAAAGCTACGGCCGATAATAATGCCAAAGAAATCACCGTAAGAGATGGGAAAAATATATTTTCTAAACTTGGTATACCCAAAGCACTCGCCCCCGGTATGAAAGCTATCAGATATATAAACGCCCAAGCAGCAGTCGCCAAACAAGTGTATAAGGCATATACAAAAGGTCTAGGAATAGCTTTCTCATCAGTGACCAAATATTTGTCTAATATGGCCACTACCGCATTTATTAACTGGGCACTAATAGTTAGAAAAATCCAAGACATGAAAATAATAAGATAACTATTTACCTATTCTATCAGACCGTTATTTTCAATAATCTGCTTATACACGTATGCCGATGGACGAATTTTGCGCTCTAAAGTTTGATAGTCAACTTCAATTAACCCGAAACGTTTTTCGAAACCTAAAGCCCACTCATAATTATCAAGTAACGACCAGTAAATATGACTACGCACATCCACTCCGTCATTAATGGCTTTTAAAGTGCCTTCTATCTGTCTGGTGATATATTCTGCGCGACCAGTATCCTTAGCATCTGCAACTCCCGCTTCGGAAATATAAATTGGCTTACGGTATTTCTTTAACATCATTAAAGCATCATAGATATTTTCTGGCGCAAAGTTCCAATCCATATCAGTCTTACGCCAGACGCGCTTATCACCATATTTAGTATAAAAATAATAATTCAAACCGATGGAGTCATAATGTTTATGAGTGCGACGCATAAACCGGTGAGTCCACAAAGAGTTAGATACAAAAGCTCTAATTTTATTAAAAGGATTCCAATCCGCATCAAACACGATTACATGATGAACAAAGTTAACATTAGCTTCCGGTCTAACACTTTTGATCTGCCGGTACGCTTGATTATGAGCATGCGCTAAAGTTTTCATAACTTTAAAGTACATGCGGAGATTACGAAATTGTTTTTCAGCTTTAGATTCAAATGAGTTACCAGAATTAGTGATAGCCACCAAATCAGTCAAAGCAAAACGTTTAAATGGCGGCCAACTACCACGTAACCAACCATTGCTAGCATAAACACTCGGTTCATTGATAGTAGAAAAATTGGTACACAAATCTCCTAGTTTTTCTGCAACAAAACCACAATAACGAGCAAATATGTAAGAAGCATCCTTACGTTCAAAACCACCCGTTTGCGAAAACCATAGAGGCAAAGTGAAGTGCCAAATAGTTATAAAAGGTTCAATACCCCTCTCGCGCAGTGCTTGAAGTACTTGTCGATAATGTTCAATAGCCTCTTCGTCAAACTTTCCTTCTTCTGGTTCTATTCTCGCCCACTCCACTGAAAATCGATGAGCATTATGTCCTAGTTCTTTTGCTAAATCAAAATCAGACTGAAAACGATTGTAGTGGTCACAAGCTCGACCACATTCTGGAACTCGCCCTTCTCTGGCAGCCAAAGCCCAATCGGTATTTTCTATACCCCCTTCTACTTGATAACTGGCTGTCGCCGCTCCCCAATAAAATCCCTCAGGAAAAACTGAATCATTTGTCATTATTTTTATTGTAACATCCCTAAATTATATCTACCTACTAAAACAGTCTGCAGATAAATCTTTAGATAAATCCAAGTAGTAACGATAACCTAAACCTTCATCAACCCCCCCACACATATCCAATACATAATTATCGGTCCGAGAACCAAATATCGGCAAACCATTAACCGCTACTCCGATTTGATCGTTAGCACCAAAACCAAAGAACCTCCATAGGTCACCACTCATCAAAGGTTGCTCGGCCATATCATGTCCTACCAAAAAAGTGGTTGGATCCGACTGATCTGTAATAACTTCTACATCTTCGTCTTCAGGAATTAAATCATCGACTGATGTAAAAACCGGATTACCTCTATCGATATCACCGTGGCCAGCAGCAATCTTATTTCTCAATCGTTCGATATTATCGGCTCTCGGAACACTCGGCACCTCAGCAATCTCTACTTCTTTAGATCGAACATCAGTATCAAACTGAATATCTGACTTAATAGCCGTCGCATAGTTGTTGTCATATCTAGGTAAATCAAAAATAGCGGTCATACCAATACCTACAAACACAAACAACACAAAACTTAAAATCAAAAAATCTCGAGTGCGAATCATCCTTTAGATTATACCAGAAATTATTACTGATGCTTAATGAAAAATTACTAATATCAAGGATATTAGTAATTTATCAGTTTTATTCTACTTCCACCTTAACTTCCTTTTCTACTCGTCGGATATCGGCCAACAAGTCGGCTCTGGAGTCATTTACTAGGTACAAAACAAATATTGCGCCACCACCATTCTTAGCAAACACACTACGGTCACCTCTCTTCTTTCGCATTTCAAGAGCATGGAAGGAAGAAAGTTTTTCAATCTTCTTCAGACCTTTTATACCAGTTATTAAACCTTCTTCTGGAGCATAATACTTCATAGCAGCCGAAAAACGCTTACATTTGCGTGGCACAATCGGCTGTTTACCCATGCGTACCAACACATCATTCATTCCATGATTGATACCACAAGATAGTCGATGGAGTTGCGGACGGAAACCACCAATACGAGCGCCAATCTCAATAATCTTCCAATCATTATCCACTCTCATCAATTCTACATGGACTGTGGTATTACGTAGACCCAAAGCATGCACACCTCGCTTCACTACGTCCTGAGCTTTCTTAACTGTTACTGATGATAGGGCGGTCGGCGTCGATTGTAGATAACCAAAGAAATCATCTCTACCAATATCATGACCAGTTTTTTGACGGACTAAAGGACAACAAATGACTTTACCGCGAGCAGATACATAAGCATCAATCGAATACTGCAATCCCTCCATATATTCTTCAGCAATAATCTGAGGTTTTTCAATACGGCCGTTCGCCTCATAAACCTTCTGGATATTCTTCTGGATATCCTTTACTGCTTTCTTTAATTCATCACGACTGTGACAAACAGAAATCAAAAGACTCTGGGCTAAATTAGTAGGTTTAACAATCATTGGTAGACCAACTCGATTCACCACTCTCTCTATTTCTTCATCCTCTGCATTCTTAATTAAAGTATATTTAGGACTAATGGATGGATCGGCAATCCTAAAGTGACGACGCATCAAACGCTTATCACTAGCCCATTTCAAAGACTCAGGAGTGGGTGTATTAAGATAAGGTACGAAAGGAATAATCTTAATAAAATCAGCTAAGTATGATTCGGCTCGGCTAGTAATAGCACACAACTCCTCTTGGTAAGGAGCCAGTGCTTCCTGCAATGCCGAATCAACATTAAAGTCGACTGATAACACCAGATCAACTCCTTCAACCGTAGCTCCAGACTGCTTCTTGGTCATTCCACGACTAGAGTTCTCAATCAGCATTATGCGATATTTTTCACCGCTTTCTTTTTCATAAGCACGAATGTCTTTAACAACTTCACCAGTTATTTTTGAAACATACGCAATGATATTTTTTTTCTTTTTTGCCATCGGAGATTTAAAATTAATTACTCAAAGACAGTGCGAAATGTTAGCATAGTTTAATAGCAGAACTAAACTACACCACAATTTTTATATATAGAGAAATTTAAATTTAGTTAGTATTTCCAGCCTCCTCCACTGCTGTAGCAATCTGGGATTTAAATTCATCAAAAGTAGTAAACTCCATTACCTTGTCATTCAACATAAACGTAGGAGTACCATTAAAGCCCCGTGAAATAGCGTCGTCCATACTAGCTTTAATCGCATCATTAATTACCGAAGAATCTATTTGGGATTTAAACAAAGACATATCTAGACCCAACTCCTCAGCATATTTATTGAAATAGGCACTCGGATTACTAGACTTACTCCACACAGTCTGGTTTTCAAATAATTTATCGTGCATTTCCCAAAACTTACCCTGCTGAGCGGCCGCCTCAGCTGCTCTAGCCGCTGGTAAGGCATAAGGGTGGATATTCACTAAAGGAAAATGTCGATATTCAAAACGAATTTGATCGCCATACTGATCCATTACCTCCTTTAAATAAGGATAAAACTGTCCACAAGCTGGACACTGAAAATCACTGTATTCTACCAAAACTACTGAAGAATCAAGATTGCCTTCCATATGGTTTTCTATAGTCACACCATTATTTGCCTTTTCAGCAACTTGTTTTGAATAAACAATTGATCCGGCCACTAAGATGACACAGACAACCACAAATATTTTCCAAAAGTGTTTTTTTAGCATATGCATGGTATTGTAACATTTATTAAAATATGGCGAAACGACCCTTTATTCGAAAACAAAAACGGAAGAAACACGGTACCACCTTTTGGGACAGTGAATACAATAGTGGCGGAGAACACTTAGCTTTATCTAATGAAGAAAGTGAAGACCTTGCCAAATTCGTCCGGTGGCTAGCGAGGCAAAAGACCGATATGAATTTATCTATCAACCCTCAGGTGGTTGATTTAGGTTGTGGCAATGGCCGTAACTTAATTTATCTTGCCAACGAATTCCATATTCATGGTACCGGCTACGACACCTCGTCCGCCGCTATTTCCGAAGCCAAGAAAAATTCTGTCGGCTTAGCTTTGGATTACGAAGTTAGAAGTATTGCTGGACCATTAAACTTACCAGACGATTCTACAGATTTGGCCATGGATATGATGGCATCACACTTTTTACCAGCTAAAGATCGGGAATTTTTACGAACCGAAATTCATCGAATTTTAAAGCCTGGAGGTTGGTTATTTATGAAAACCTTTCTGCTTGACGAAGATCTCCATAGCCAAAGATTACTTAAGGATTTTCCTAGTAATGAACCAAGGACTTACATTCACCCAGTCATCGGGGTGCCAGAGCATGTTTATAGTGAGGAAGAAATAACAGCTTTCTTAGAACAAGATTTTATCATTCATAAAGTCTACCGATCCCACAAACACCGCTTGCATGGACAAGCACGTAAGCGTCGAACAATCTCTATCTACGCACAAAAAGATCCTTATAAATAACTAAAACCTTATTTCATTAAAGTTTTTGATTCGGTCTTTCTCGTCTAAGATAATGCCTTCTTTTTTATAAAGTTGAATGCGTTTTTCCCTATTCTCGTTATCCAACCAGACTCGTCCATCACTATAAACAATTCGATGCCACGGTATCCCTTCAACACCGGCTCTAGCCGCTTTTCCTAAAATACCTGACACACTTCTAGCTGACATACCAGTACCACCAGCTGCTTTAGAAATATCACCATAAGTGGAAACCCTGCCAGCTGGAATAGTCAGAGCTAGTTCTACTACTCGTTCACTGAAGTTTTTACCTTTCATCTTTTAGTACTCAACCACAATTGGAAAAGACATATAAGCATCCTTTTCTGGCATACCAGACGGATTATCTTTACGTAAAATCAAAGTAGCTTCACCCATATAGGCAGACGGTAGATCAAAAAATTCTGATTTAAAATTAACCCAATCGGTTGTCATCCAATCTCCTTCAGCCGTAGCAATAGCCGAACCTATCAAATCTCCATTCGGTGCTCGCACCTCTAATGGAAAACTGCCTTCAAAAAACCAAGTGCCACGAGCCTTACCAATAACTGCAAACTCTTTACCCACCACATCTCCTGCTTGAGGAGAGTCAGTTACAATCATATCGGCGCTAGAATTATAGTAATCCACTTCTGATGTCGTGGTTGGTGTCGAGACCTCTTCCACAAACTCTTGACCATCTGGAGCGAGACACTTACGAGGATAGGTATTAGCAAGCGGATAACCAGCTGCTTCACACTCAGCAAAAGAATTAACTGCTGGTACTAAGCTGGGCTGGTTAGGGTTTCCGGCACCTTCAGGGTTATTAACCACATACCAGCCGATACCGATAACTCCTGCCACAAAAATAAGAGCGAGTAATATCTGCATAAAATTAAGAGCTTTAAATGATGGCATATATTTTCTAGTTACTACTATTACCTTAATACTATACGACATTTAGACTTAATAATAAAACAAAAACCACCACTACAGTGGTGGTTTTTATTGGTCTAAAGTAACTAGTTTTTACGACCGGCAAATTGGTCGACAACCCAAGATACAATGGCTAGCACGATACCAAATACTAGAGCCCACCAGAAGCCAGCTACGGCAAATCCAGGCACTATATAAGTAGCCAATATGATCAAAGCGGCATTGATGACAAAGGTAAAGAGACCTAATGTTAGTATATTGATTGGCAATGTTAATACTACCAACAATGGTTTAATGAAAGCATTGATAGCTCCCAAGACTACTGCTAATACTAATGCCGTTACCAAACCGTCTACAGTTACCCCTGGCAAAATGTAGGCAGAAACCATAATTACTACCGCAGATAACAGCCAATTTATTATTATTGACATACACAAGTTTATTTATTTATAAGCAACATATTAATAGTAAACCTTCTAGTTAAAAAATAAACTGGAGTATGTGGAATAAAAAAACCAGCGTGTTTGTAACACGCTGGTAAGCCTAAACTCTAAAAAGCATTTCATGAACATCATCTAACGAGACCGTCTTAGAATTAAGTCCAGAAATTTCTGTACCAAACTTAATAACCATAGGTTTCTTCCATATATTTACCACACCAGACATAAAAGATTCTGGCTTAACAGGAAATTCTTCTCTTTCAATCCACACTGGCATGATAGTAGCATTAGCTGCCACAGCCACCTTGAGCGAATTAACACTACACTCTCTCAGGATTCGACCATTCTGGGTTATCAATTTTTCTCCTTTGCAAGTTCTACCACCTTCTGGATAAACCAGAATAGTTCCTCGTTCTTGGAGAATCTTTGATATCTGTTTTATAGCCTTTATATTTGCAGATTTGTCATCAGTTCTATCTACTGCGACACATCTCATTCCTGGATAAATATATTTACTGAACGGACTGAAAAGTTGAATATCGGCCACACTCCAAGGGGCCACCTTTGACCATCCTATCCACTTATAAGGCCAAAACAGACAAGGAAGAATAATAGTTTCTATCAAAGATGGGTGATTAGAAATCATCATCACCTTGCCAGCTTTTATATGCCTCAATGCGTAATCATAGTTAACCACTTTTATGCGACCCAAATAGACAAAACACCAAGTAAAAATGGTAAAAAAAGTTGATACCAATTCACCAGGCATTTTAATCAAAAATGCTGTAAACGAACTCTCTACCTTATTCATTCATGACTCCCACTGTCAGGTTATGATCTACCTGACACGAGTATATTTATCTTCAGACACGAAGTCAATCTAAGGCCGATACTCTAATAATCGATAATAATTATTAGTAAATAATTCTTGCCCAAAATCTATCTGACCATTTGGTTTATACATGTAACTTTTAGACATATTCGCAGAGACCACAACAGGTTTACCAGTCCAGATAGATTGCACTTTATTTAACATCCCCAGCTGATACCATAGAATATCTGGTTGATGAAAAGCATTATGCGAAACAGGATTAACAATAAAAGGTCGACTAGAAGAAAAACCTGGATCAATCATAACACCTAAGGCAGAAGAGCTATTAAAACAAAACATTAATAATGGAAAATTGTCTGGTATTTCGTCACCGATATAGGTTCCTAGTTTAAAATTGGCCACCTTCTTAATATCAGTAAGTTTTTGATTAAGATTTAAGAGTTTTAAAATACCTTCATAAACATAGGTTAAATATTCACCTTGGGCAGCCAAAAAGTGTTTATCTTTATAATAAACATGATCATTACTAAAATCATGATACATACCACGCAATACCTGACCGTGATCTGTTGGTATAGCCACCATACTAATTACCACCCCTGTGAAATCTGGTATCGCAGTCTTGATATTTTCGTAAACACTATTTGATTCTAAACCTAAAGAAACATAATCTTCAGGTAACAAAATATAATCAGGATTACTAATAGCGGCTTTAATCAGAGCCTGCTTAAAAATATTACTTTTAACACCTCTAGCGGTTTCACTATAGGATAATACCCCGTCAAATTGAGAATCAATAACTACCACCCGATGTGTATCCAACTCGTCGTTATATGTATAGCTAAATAATAAATATACTAATACACAAACACCTACTGTGCCCAAAGGAATCCAAAAATATTTTTTAAAATTTCTAATTGCTAAGTAAATAGTTATAGATAGAAGAACTGCTAAATATGACAGACTATATATTCCTAACAACTTAGCAAACGGTACTAAGATATCTAAATTGGCTAGTGGAATACCAACATAACCATGGCTTAAATAAGCATTTATAAATGAACCGTCTCCCAATAGCCAAATAGACAGGGCTAAAGAACCAACAACTTCACCCAAAACCCAATATATCGGGGCTAGAATTAGTAAATAGATATCTTTTTGACAGAATCGATTTAGTAAATAACCTACCAATACTAAGCCAAGCCCATTAAATAAAATTATTCCTAAGTAAAAAGATCCAAAAAATAATACTTGAGTTACTAAACCATAATCCTGAATCCAACCAATAGGAAATGCTTCCCAAATCCACATGTAGCCACCACCAGCCTTTAAAGCCCCCACTATTAAAGAGTATGCAAGAATTTCTTTCTGACTCTTTGTGTATATAGAAAGAAAAATAAATACGGCTATTCCTACAAAAACTAGAGGCCAAAAAGCTTTATTAAGTTGCGATAACAACAGACATACACCTGAAAAAAACCATAATAACCATGTATATCTCATAGCATCCATACAGAACGACTATAAACTACAGTTAACATTCTAAGTACTTTATATATTTATCTAGGCATTAAAAACTCACCCATTGATTCAAAATGCTAGACTCAAAAATGAAATCTCCTGTCTGGAAAGACGATACTGGTACGGTACTACTAATATGTCTAATCTCAATCCTTGGCTCATCACGATAACCGTCACTATGTACATCAATAGCCTGAACAGCATAATATTGTCCATCAGGTGAAAATAAAGGCCAAAAATACTGCACCCCAGCACTACCAAATCGACCACTTTCTTTTAGTTCTGGTACTGAAATCCCTTCTGAGTAAATCAAATCGTACAAAATTATATTACCATCAAGCATTAATAACAACTTATCTTTAGCTGGTGAGATAGTAGCAGAAGTAGCCACATAAAACTGTCTATCACCAGGCAATATATACAATGGTTTTTCTTCTTTAGTTCTAATATTGTAAGTATAAATACCATTATCACGCATATACACTAACGATTCCCCACCAGGCAACCACAAGGGATTATGAGCATTATCTATATTAAAGGTAGTGTTATTCTCGGTATCCAAAACTACTACTTTCCAATTATCAATACTCGAAAACAAAAACTCATTAGAGTATCGCTTCCAAGCATTAAAAGCTAACATTTTGCTCTCAAGTGAGTAAGAAAAAGTGTGCATCTCACTTTCCTCCACTGAGGGATAAGCGGTTTCTAAACCAGTATCAAAATTAATAGATTTGATACTACGGGGTATTTCCCGGTAACCACTCAGATATTGGTTATCTAAATCATTATTAAAAATATAGAAACCCACATGAGGTTTATTTACATCATCAACTGACACTAGCCAACCATTGTCAATTGATTTTCGAAATTGATTGTAAGCTAATTTTGATTGTTTTACTGAGTTAAATAAATCAATTTCGTAATCACCCCCGACAGGATTATTGACCCCTCTCAATGTAGTAGACAATATGAGGCTTCCAGTAATTGGAGTAGTCATAATAGGAGGATTACTAGAGATACTATTAAAATTTGTTGTTTGATCAGGCAAACCAGCCTTAAGAGAGTCATCTAGAATTATATTAGCCTCAAACATTTTAGCTGACTCCTCTGGTGAGGGTGACTGGCTATGATTTTTATTATTAATAAACCAGATGACTAGTACTGACGCAAATAAAGCCACCAATATCATAAATGCCATGCTCAGCACAAGTATTTTATTTAGCGAAATTTTCATATAGTCTCAATCAATAAATTTATTTACTACCACCACTACTACCACCACTACTTCCGCTACTACTACTTCCGCCTCCGCTGCTACTGCTATCACTACTGCTTTTAGAGCCACTACTCTCACCACAACCACCCGAACATCCAGAACCAGCACCAGACTTAGTTCCATTTTGAGCCACAAAACTATCGCTTACATTACCAGTCTTAGTTCCATTAGAATCGTATCTAGTCCAGGAACCATCTCCATTATCAATATATGTAGCGCCATTAGTAGGGCAACTTCGGACATCAGGTGAAGACCTGGTCGGGGTGTAAGAAGAAAAGTCGTCATTACCTGAGTGGTCCCCACCCCCACCAGACGAAGGCTGACTATAATAACTAGGGACATCAGCTTTCACCTGATGAAAAGATATTAACTGACTAAAAATAAACAGAGATAATATAAACAAAACTGTACCAACTGATATAAGTTTAAAGTTATTTTTAACGTTAATCATTTTTAAGTATTTAGTGAATAACCCTCCTAAGATTACCACGAAATTATAGCTAAAATTTACCTATTAATTAGTAATGTGGATAATTCAGTTAAAGTTTCACTTACATCTTTAATCCTGCTAGAATATTTAATTATGAATACAAAACTTATTGTGGTGGCAGTAATGTTAGCTGGTGCCTTTACTTTAGTCGCGGTTTTGAATAACCATAAAGACTCAACATCACCGACCACAGAAAACCTCTCAGCCGAAGTTACAATTCCCGAAAATTTTCCAAATGACATACCAATGTATCCAGAATCAATCCTAGACCGAGTTCAAGACATTGATCAGTCGGGTGAACGAAATATTACCCTCACCTTAAAAACACCTGATGCCGTTAATGAAGTGATCGCTTGGTATAGAGCAAACCTTAATGCAAACGATTTGCATTTAGTTAGCGATAAAAATGTGGGTGGTTACACTCTCCTAGAAGGAGAACGGGATAATATCAAGATATTTGTCCAAGCAGCTACAATTGATGACACCACCAGCATCACTGAGAGAATTAGAATTAGGTAATCAATCTAATTCAAAATCATAATCATATAATTGAGGTAGCTAGCAAAACTTACCCACAAAATATACGGCACTAGTAACAGTCCGGCAGTTTTTGATACCTTGTAAAATAAAAAGATATTAATAACAATCAGAACCCATAAACCACTTATATCTAACATCGCCCACATCGGTGATTTCAAACCAAAAAATATAATTGACCACAAAGCATTCAAGATAATTTGTAATCCAAAAACCCCTAAACTAACTTTTACCAACTTTCTATACCAACCTTTTTGCCACACTATAAAAACGGCCACACCCATTAAGACATATAATGTCGTCCATACTGGAAAGAAAATCCAATTGGGTGGAGCTAAATCTGGCTTTGCTAAATAATTGTACCAACTAGGGATGGCACTCATAGTAAATAATGACCCCACAAAACCAGCTAAGAGCGGTATCGCAATACTAAATAACAATTTGAATAAGTTAGTAATTTTCATATTTAAGATTTTAATTAACCTCTAATCACTATACAGCAACGATTGTCTATAAATACTAACTATGCACACACCCACCACCACTAATATTGACTACATGCTATTGTAAAAGTGTAATGATTGGAACTAAGTCTATACACTTATTTTATAAATAAAAATAAATAAATATGAGTAAATTTAACGCTTTAGACTGGACCACGCTTGCGCTCGTAATAATCGGCGGACTAAACTGGGGTCTAGTCGGACTATTTGATTTTAATTTAGTAGCGACTATTTTTGGAGATACGTCTACTATCTCCCGAGTAGTCTACGGACTAGTGGGTGCTAGCGCTTTATATCTAGCAGTTATCTCCACGAGATATATGAAGATCTAAGTAAACCAAAATCAGATAAATAAAAACACCGTCATCGACGGTGTTTTTATTAATCAAGTATTAACCCTACCACCACAAACCAGTCAAACCAGCTGACTTCATTTGTGTACGAGTCACTGGACCAAAATATCCCACAGCTGGCACAATACCATGAGCTGATTGATACTTAGCTAAAGCCGACTGAGTTTGTCCGGCAAAATATCCTGTAGCTCCGGCAGGAATGGCATAGCCTTCCGCCATTAATAATGTTTGTAGAGAACGTACATCATCACCTTCCATACCTATATCTAGGTCACGGACACTGAGGTTGTTATTTAATACTGTCTCAGTTGGATTTACTGGACTAGTGTTATTTAAGACATTGTAACGAGCTAGTAAAGCCGCGATTTGGCTTTTTAGTTGGTTGATTAACGTATCGCTTGTGGCTGAACTGTTGCTACTTACGCTAGCTCTTGAGGCTGAATAACCGCCAGACACACTACCACCCTTACCGCCAGAACTAGGCTTTTTAGTAAACACTACTGAAATTGTATGATCATCATTCACCTCACTAAACGTATAAGAAGAAACCACACCCAATGATTCCCCGTCAACTACTACGTCAGAAATTACATAACCACTATTTGCACTAATAGTGAAAGTCTGATCATTACCATCTTCCACCAACACCTCTCCTGTTGGATTTACGATGCCACCAGTATTAGCGGATGAAGTAATTGTGTACATATCTGGTAACTCCTCAAAAGTAGCTGTGACATTAACATTGCTATCAACACTGGTATCAGTACGAGGATTTTGAGTAGAATCGTCAGACCACTTCACAAAGCGGTATCCCGTATTCGCTACGGCTGTAATAGCGTTACCATCTTCACCATCGTACACCACTTGATTGGCACGTCCTGTTAGAGAGCCATTAGCACCAGCTATATATTTAAGTGAGTGTGCGACAAAAGATTTAATAGCACCATTCACAGTTGACTGCTCATTAATTGCTACTGCACGATAATACCAAGTACCAGCGGTAGTGGTAGTACTATGCTCAAATGCAAACGGCATCTCATCCTCAGCTGAAACTGTATCAATAAAGTTCAGGTAAGTAGTGCCAGACAAATTTGATTGAGTGCCATATTCAATATAAACAGTAGTGTCACCGCCACCAGTGGCAATTAACGAACCATTAGAAGTCACTACATCCCCTGAAAAAGTAGGATCTTCGGTAGTTACCTCTGGGGCGTTAATGTTGGAGTTGTAACGAAAACCAAGCATTGGCATACTGTCTCCTTTTATATCGGTACTAGCCCTATTAAGAATAGTAGTATAGTTACCACTCCTACCATCCCATCGGTAAGTTAGACCATAAGTCGGATTATTAGGATCCCATAAACTAATACGCGGAGCGCCTTGTAAAAGATTATCAATATTAATACTAGTTACTACGAATTGATTATTCGCATTGGAAGCGGCACTAGTCTTACCTGCTGCCAATAAATAATCTACCCCTGGAGTAAGAGTCAGCACCCCATTGCTACACTCTGAAGACTCAGGTACACAACTTATAGCGGTGACTTGATTAGCAGTAGATGCAGTACTAGAAGCAAACGCTAGAGCTTTTGTAGGTGTAACCGTACTAGTGGCAGCACCAGTTGCTACAGTCACTTGATAGATAGCGGTGCTAAAGTCACCTCCTACCCCACCACCAATAAGATCTGTTACCTCAGTGGTTTCAGAAACTTGAAAATGATAACCACGCCAATATTGACTAGACACACTCGATGTCGCACCAGAACCATAATCTGAAACCTTAAATTCACCTGTATCTGCCTGTGCTGATGGAATAAAAACTAAGAACCCCAAAACTACCAACGGAATAAATGCTCTCAAACGAGCAAAAGATTTCATAAAGAAAATTAATTAAATAATAATAGCTATTTCCAGCTAGTAAAATCATACATCCTCCATATATCGGCACCAATAGCGCTAGGGGGATAAGAAAAAGCCCCTAATTAGGGGCTTTTTAAATTTTTAAATTTTAACTACCACCAAATCCCTGCCACTCCATTAGCTTTCATATAGTCACGAGTCAGTGGTCCAAAATAACCAACCGCGGGAATAATATTGTTAGCAGATTGATACTTAGCTAAGGCAGCTTGGGTTAGGCTACCAAACATAGCAGTCTCGTTACCAAGAGAGCCAGGACCAGAGGTAGCTAGAGGATAGCCAAGACGATTTAAGATTTTTTGCAAATTAATAACGTCTTCCCCTTCATTACCAATAGTGAGATCACGCAGGACCGACTTTAATAATGGTGGATTTGATACTGCTGGTGTATTAGAGTTGCTAGTAATACAAGAATTCTGAGAGATAGTTCTGATCTTGGCTAGACTTGTAGTGTATATGTATCCTGTACCAGCAGTCTCTCCCCAAGGGGTGAGAATTTCACTAGCGTACTTCTCTTGCCAGTGCTTGACGGCTAATTCATCAGTAGTGGAATAGATACCGTCTACTGGTAGGTTAGCATTTTCAAATTGGTTAAGGAATTGTTCTAGGAGTTTTACTTGTTCAGGATTATTTTGAGCCCCTAGTTTGATTGGTGCAGTTGGGTAGAGAGGGATGATACAGGATGGAGTGGTTGGTGTGGTAACAGCAGTAGTTGCTGGGCGGTAACCACCACTAACTACATGATTATTTCCTGACTTGCTACCACATGAGGAGGTAGTAAAGGTTTTGTCTTCACCGACCCTTGGTAGTTCTTCGCCATAAATATAGGCTTCCGCGCGGAAGTGATAAGTAGTACCACACTCTAGATTATTGACAGTGAGGTCATAGTCTCCTTCAGATGGCTCATCCTCTATGGTTTGGCCATATGACGAAGTAAGACCATATACGAAGCTACGACTATACACTTGGCCACCAGTAGCAGTACCATTTAAGGTGGCAGAATTTTTGGCGATGTTAGTAGCCGAAACGGTGGTCACCTCAGGATCGGATGGAGCCGGTCCTGGATCACATTCTAAAGTTGTAAAAGTTTTAACTGAACCATAAGTAACACCATCGTCTGCATCTACCGCTGCCGGACGATACCAATACTGTGTGCCACACTGTAGTTCACTAAACTCAGCATCAAAACTTACATGCGTATAGGAATCATCAATATTTGTATATGACGTAGGAGTAAAGGAAGTTAACATACTTCCAAAATTAACCGTAGAAGTATCATTAATTAGTAACCTTGGCTTCCATACCCAACCACTTTCATTACCAACATATAAATCAGCCACATCATGATCATTACCTAAAGTTATTTCCGTAGTAATACTAGCATCGGTTTGAGTAATACCTTCCGCATTTTGCGATTGTAGGATGATATCCGCTATGACAGGATGGCTTTAAATCGCAAAGTTATCAAGGGCAATAAATCGATGAGTAGCCGTACCAAACAAACCATAAATAGTATTAGCCGCACCTAAAGTACCACCAGGAATATCTGTAACAGTGGTTGAACTCAATTCTTCACCGATAGCTAATCCGTCACCCACATCATTTACCGTAATATTTAAAGAAAATGTATTATCTGCTGTTTCGGTCAACAACACCTTAACGTAATACCAGAGATGACCTAAAGCCTTTCCTCCCGTCCAAGTGATGGAGCCATTGCCAGTACCAGCAGTTACTCCATCACTGAATACAAGAGCCCCACCACCATGAAAACTAATAGCAATACCTTGTGGTGGTACACCATAAGTATTGGCATTTCCGGTAGTACTAGAGGCGTTTGTATCTGCTGGTGAAAAACCTAAAATACCAAAGCCATCATTACCAGCACCATTAAAAAATCCTTCCACAGAATAAGTGCTACCTTCACCACCAGTAGTTATCGGCAACTTAGCCGTCCAAATATTGTAAATATTTGTAGTGGTACTACCGATAACCAAAGCTGCTGAACCATCAGGTCCCGCGCCCTCAGTAGGTATGAAGTAATGAGCTGGGTTAGTGGTACCCTCATTAAAATAATTATTAAGCAGTGTAGCTCGATCTACTCCACCGAAATTGTAGGCCTCATCAACATCATTACCAGCTGCCATAGTTGGAGTAGCAAATAATGCCAATACCAAACTTAAACCCAAAAATAATACACCTGCAGTTCGGACCATCATTATAAAAAAGTTCTGATCGACAACATTTAAGCTGCTAAGTTGTTTGTAATTCATGCTCAAATTATAGCAAGCCAACAACTACCCGCCAGTAGTTATTACAATCAATCTGGGATAACAAAAACCGCCTTTTAGGCGGTTTTTGCACACTGATCCAATATTAAATCCTAGTGTGTTAAGTAAGCTTCATCAGCCATAATCTCTTCAGAAATCTTTTCTTCTAACTTATCTTCTTTAGTTAGACGATTCTTCTTCCAATCCCCCTTCATAAAGACGGCGATAGTTACAACCGCAATAATGGCGTTAGCTACTGGAAACGCCCACCAAATTCCTTCTACACCTAAAGTGGTGTGCTTAGACAAAATGTAAGCTAATGGGAATTGTAATACCCATTGTGAAATGATGGTTAGTACCATAGTAATCACCATACTGCCTGAAGCTCGAAGTACACCAGACAAAGCCATTTGCACCCCGATAAATCCCCAAGCTAAAGCCATGGTTCTAATAAATACAGAACCTTCAGCAATCACTTCTGGACTACCCGGCACAAAGAAACTAACCAAGTGTGGAGCAAACAAGAAAGCAATCACACCCAACACCTCCAACACCCAGAAACCTAGCCAAGCACCTACCCTACCAACTCGAGCCGCTCTTTCAATATTACCAGCACCGATATTTTGTCCCACCATCACAGAAATCGCCATTGATAATCCCATCGCTGGAATCATTACCACCTGCAAAATATTTGAACCAACACCATAAGATGCTACTGCCAAAGTACCGAAGCTAGTGATTAGGAAAGTCATAACTGTCAAAGACAAAGCACGCATAGACATTTCAATCGAAGATGGGAAGCCCAAGAAAAACGCTTTCTTAATATACCCAAAATCTGGCACTAGATTTTTAAGACGAAGTGATATGCCCTGCTTACCACTAAACAGAATAACCATACCCACGATGGCCGCGATACTTTGAGTTACCATTGTAGCCAAAGCTGCTCCCATAATACCCATAGCTGGTATCGGACCCCAACCAAACAGGAATACCGGTACAATGAAGAAACTCAGACACACAGTGCCAAACACAATATATACAGGCAAGATAGTGTTACCGATGCCACGCATAATTGATTGGAACATCGCAAAGGAGAAGTTAAAGATGAGACCAATGAAAGAGATTCTCATAAATATCAAAGCCCCCTCGTAAACCTCAGGAGTTACACCCACCAACTTCAAGAAGAATGGCGCCAACATAAATCCAATCGCACCAAGTGCAATAGAACTAAGCACAATCATTAAAATCGTTTGTCCGGCGACATGATCAACCATTTTTTGGTTTTTAGCACCCACATACTGCGCAATCAAAGTAGACCCCGCAATTGCCAAACCGGCTCCCAACGAAATCGTCAGGAAAGTAAATGGTACCGAAACCGATACTGAGGCTACAGCATCAGCCCCAAGACGACCTACCCAAAAAGCGTCAATCATTTGGTACGCTGCTTGCAGAATATTCGCGATCACAATCGGAATTGCCACCGCAATGAGTGAGCGCAAAATTGGCCCTTCTAAGAAGGGGTTCTTTTTAGACATATATAAAATTTAGTTATTTTTAATTATTAAAAGCTCCAGCAATCTTTTGATGCAGGACGATGAGCTGTTCTAGTTCTCGATCGCTTAATACATCGCAGAGATGAAACATTTTTTGCAAAGCCGCTTCTCTTAAAGTACCCATCTGGGCTTTAATTTCTTTAGAAAGTGAGAGTGACACCGCTCGACGATCAACATCTGAAGGCTGTCGACATAAGTATCCACTAGCTACCAAACCATTTACCAATTGAGTAGTAGCACTGCTAGTAATTTTTAGCTCATTAGCAATGTCTTTGATACTACACTCACCTTTATCTTTTACAAATATAAGCACCCCCCATTGAGCTGGTGTGACATGTGCCTTATCAGTTCGAGAGGAAGTAAACTCCATATGTCGCTTTATTGGACGCATAGCTTCCAATAAAGCTTCGATTTTGTGCTTACGATTAATGTTCATATATACTGGATATATGTAAGTATCTTACATAATTCCGTATTTTATGTCAAGTATTGTTTTCTACTCTTTAGGGAATTTGGAGATATCCATAAAAATTGGTTCCCACCAATTTCCATCAAGGTCTTCAACTTCAAAACCATACATAAATTCTTCGGACCCAGAAGTGACTATTTGATATTTCCTACCTCCATTCATTTCGGCTGTATTAGCAAATTTATCTACCGCTTCTTTTGAATCTAAATTAATACAAAGACCAACTTGAGCTGATTTTTTAGCATCGGGGATATTTTTACCATCAATAAATGTTTGAAAATATTCTTTAGTTAAAAGCATCAATATAATTTCTTCACTCCATGCCAAACTATTACCGGTAGTGTCATTAGAAAACATCGGGTTTTTCACAAAACCTAACTTTTCATAAAACTCAGTAGATTTATGTAAATCACTTACTGGTAAGTTAATAAAAATTTGTTTTTTAAATGACGTAGGTTGCATAGAATATATGTTTTATTTTACCAAGATAACTTTCAGTATATATCATTAGTATTCACAAATTATTTAAATAGCAGGTACAGGATAATTACTAACAAAAACTGAGCCAAGACTGCCATCAGAAACTTTTTACGCTCCCCTATCTCAGGACCAAATGTATACAAACAAACGGAGACCATATACACAAGAGCCGATAAGACACACACGATTAATAAGTTTGGCCCTTCAGGATCGTTTATTAAAAAGAAAAATAAGCGAGAGAAAAATACCGCCAATACCGCCAAACCAATCCAAGTTAGTCGATTATATTTATCTAACATGTGTTTAGTATAACCGATGGTGGCAGATTAAAAACGCGCGCCTTTGGCGCGCGTTTTCTCTCTATGTATCTAACTCATTTTCTAATCGGTAGATTATTACATACAGAATTAATCTGGTGTACTCCTCAATAGCATCACGAGAAGCACTAATAGCTACATTTTGTTGAGCACTTATAACTTGGTCGGTGACCACTTGAGCCTCAGCATAATCAACACTAACCGGACTAACCACCAAAGCTAGAGCCATGGTCACAGCCAAGAAAGCGAACTTCGCATTCTTTAACATATGTATGATTATTAAAATTGATAATCGACTAATCGATCCTTATATTTGATGACGCCTCATTCATAGAAGTCTTACTGGGTAAAATAAACGGATTTTATAGCCAACTTGCTACACCTCCATGACCAGAACAGGTACCTCGTCGATTTTGACTAAAGCTATATGTGCCATCCCGGCATTGGGCAGATGCACCAGAAGGTATACCGCCAGATGAATAAGCTGGAGAATGCACTTGATTGCCGTTTACGTTCGTATAGTAATTATCATTAGATAATGTCTGACTGCTGACCTCAGACTTAACAGCAGTAGTTTTGACCTCGACTTTATTAGGTTCTACTGGCTTGCTAACTGCCGTATTTGAAGTCACCGGAACCGTAATAGGTTGAACCGTAGTTGATTGTAAATTTTGTGAGGCAGGCGGAGTATAAGTATCAGATAAAGCTGCGTTCACAAAGAAAACCAAACCAACAATTGATGCTGGGATAATATATCGCTTCTTTTGATACCACTTTCTAGTATCGTTTAAATTTTCTGTCATTGGCGGCAACAATATACCCAAAAACTACCTATTTACCACAGGACAATATTAATAGATATATGTCAAAAAACTACGTCTAAATTGATTTCTAAACACAATTTCTTATATACTTAAAAAACATTAAATTCTGTGTTAATCTAACTCCGCTGGTAGTTGAGGGCGAGCGAAGCTCGCCCTCAACTACCAGCCACAAATTGCCCGATCGTCTAATGGTAGGACTCTGGTTTCTGGCACCAGCTATCGAGGTTCGAATCCTTGTCGGGCAGCCAAGTCGTATGACACTCAAAGTGCATCTACATATCATTATTTAAAGACTGTATAGAGTGCAGAAGAATTTTGATATACTTTTAAAAATAACTTTTATGTTTTATAAAAAATATAAAATATCTATAACCTTTGCGGTATTGATTTTGGCTGTGACATGTTTGATGATCGCTTTTTTCAATACCACTACCCTTTTTACCAAGGTAATAGACATAAACGAGTATGCGGTTTTATATAGCGACGATACAGCAGAAATTATTTTTCGCGATACGTTCAACAATCAAAGTCTAGAAATATATCGTGGCAATATCAAACCTATTTATATTGATGAAGAAAAGTCTAGCAGAGGTTTTGGTCCAGTACGATATATCTTGCCAGAAGTAAATCTGGTAGGAAGCAATAATGATCGAGTAGTTTTTACTCTTAGAAATAGAGATAGTCACGGATCTTACTGTGACTCTGATATCTTTTATATTGACCGAATTACAAAAACTTCAAAAGTAATTGGTAATTCTGTATGTATCGTAAAACCACTTGATGAGCACATTTATACTCGTTTTTGGTCTTCAGAATATCTAGGCATACAAGAAGATGGTAAATCTTATTTTGATATCGGAGTTGGAAACTACGCAACCGGGGAGTTAATTTCTCAAGCCAGAGTGAAAGTTCCAGTCTGGACTGATGGTATTTCTAGTATCGGTTGGTACTCCATTAATCCTAATAGTGTGGTGGCAAATCCTGAAATGACCAAGGTGGCTTTTGCATTCACTGCTGGTCCAGAATGCGGGGATTATAAAGGGGATTGTGACACTCCAGCGTTCATCTACATATTAGATGTGAAGACCAGTGAAGTGCTGGACGTAACTCCAGAGCAAGGAGTATATTTTAGCACTTTGTATCCAGATGGTGATTCGCATCAGAGTTTGCTTATATATGAACAAGATGATTCAGGAGAAGGCAGATTTGTTATCGCCAACATCGGTGGTTCTGGAAGTAACGAACCGTACGCCGTCATTGATGGTATCTAATTTATTTAGTTTATGAACCGTAACGTCCAGCTAATAGATTAAGAATCTTTGGGGGTGTAGGGTGGGGTGAAGATTTCTTGGAGGAGCCAATTGCACTGGAAGTTGTTGGCAGAAGGTTCAACAATAAAATGATAAATGGCAGTGTTCGGGATTTGACGTTTTTTACCTAAAACACAAAAGACAAACCTAAGTAATGACAAAGGACGGTTAAAACACACAGTTTCGGCAAAACTAGTAATGAAAATACGATGAGAGATAACTGCTATATGATGTGTGGAATTAGCTTCCAACATTTTCTTAGTATCAGCGACTCGCTGACGGATTATGGTCATATTTTCGCCATGCTCTAAACTCCAATCACTCCGGTTTCTACCAAAGTAGAACTTAATAAAATGAATAATAGATGGTAGCGATAAATAATTACGATTATGCAAACTGACAGGGACATCAAACTCCCGCACAGATTTTTCAATAGTGTACGGTAAGTCTAACTTGGCCGATACCACTTCAGTAGTTTCTAACGCCCGTTTATAATTCGAGCTAATAAGTGTCTCAATATTTTTATCAGTCAAAAAATCAGCTAACTGTATCGCTTGCTTCTGCCCTACTTCATTCAAAGGCTCAGTGGGTAATTGATGAGTATGTTGCCGGTTGTTGGTAGTTTCGGCATGCCTGATTAAGTAAACATGCTTTACTTCTGACATAGATCCATCACAGCTATTTCCAGTGGTAATGAAGGTATTGGGGAACGGCCAGTTTCAATGGCTGCGTCCAGCAAACGCAAAAGTGCATGAGAATTAATTGCTGATTGACTATCTTTACTTAGCTTTTCTAATACCTCAGCATCATCCTGTTTAAAAACCGATAGTATTTCCCCGCTCTTAGCTGGCAGATTTCTAATCATCATTACCGTTCTAATTCTCTCTAACAACAATCGCATAAAGAGTTTCATATCTACACCATTTTGGGTGGCTAGCCCGACAGACTCCAAACACGCTTCTATATCTTTATTATTGATGCCAGTAACTAAGTTCATTAGTAACTCGCCTTGTGGTGCACCAATAATTTTGGCGACTTCATCAGCTTCACCAGAAGTATCAGATGATGACATCATCACTTTTTGCAAAATCCCGAGAGCATCACGAAAAGATCCATCAGCGGCAATCGCAATTAAATCAGCGGCATCGGAAGATAGTTTGAAGTTTTCTTTAGTGGCCACATCGCTCACAGTCTTCTTTAACACTTCTCGAGACGGTGAATTAAAACGAAATACCTGACAACGAGACTTGATAGTATCAAGCAATTTATCTTCTTCGGTAGTCGCTAAAATAAATACCACATGAGCCGGTGGCTCCTCCAAAGTTTTTAATAAAGCATTAAAAGCTTCTTTGGTGAGCATATGTACCTCGTCGATAATATACACTTTCCGCTTCGATTCGTAAGGTAAAGTATGGACCGCTTCACGTAGCTCACGAATATCATCAATACCACGATTACTAGCGGCATCGATTTCATAAAGATCTACACTAGAAGTACCAATAGCTTCTGCAAAAATCCGAGCTAAAGTAGTTTTTCCGGTACCTCGACTACCACAAAATAATAAAGCATGTGGAATAACATCTTTTTCGATAGCTCCTTTCAAAACGGAAACTACTTGGTCCTGGTCTCTCACCTCAGCAAAAGCTGACGGGCGGTATTTACGATACAAAGCGATTGTTTCTGACATAGTGGTTAGATTATATCAGAAAAGGCCGGAGCTTCGCTCCGGCCTTTTCTCACCACCTTATTTAGTTTTACCCGCTACTTTCTTGGCTACCTTTTTTACAGCTTTCTTAGCTGTCTTTTTAGCTTTAGTAGTGTCTTTAGAGATTTCCTTCCAGTAAGCCATCATTTCTTTTTTGAAAGAATTGATTTCTGGTTCAGAAATAGTTTGTAATTTACTGTATCCATTGGCAATTTTTTCAATTGCTTCACGATACTCTTCAGCGGTTAAGCTATTAGCTTTCTCTAACATTTCTAATACTTCACCCTTGGCTTTCAAAGCCCAGCTCTTTACCTTCTTACGGTTCTTCGCCGCATTAGGACTACCGTACAAAAAGTACGCTCCGGCCGCTGCTACGGCGGCTGTGGTAAGAGCTACTCCGATACCTACTTTTTCTCCGTTAGAAATGCCTGTGTCTTTCTTACTACTTTTTGCCATAGAATAAATTTATTAAAATATTAATCATCTTCTTCTTGCGAACGACGAGCTTTACGCTTGGATTTCGCAAACCAACCGACGATTTGTGATATTGCGGCACCACCAACGACATAGCTTTTTAGTTTATCTAAGTCATTGGTAATGTTTTTAGTTCCTTCCTCAATGTGCTCTGCAATTTTACTAATACTGCGTAAAATCAATATGACGTAAAACACTGCCACGCATAAGAAAATACTAACAGCAATAAATGACGCTGACGCAATGAAGAAAAAAACATTTGCTTGCAACATTTCGGTCATACTTTAAGTATATGACTGATTGACCCAAACACCCAACTATAATTGTTAATAAATAAATCCCCGCAGTTACCTGCGGGGATTTATTAAATAGAAAAATTCACTACCCTATCTTTTAATTATAGCATATTTTTGATAAATAATCAAGTAAATATACCCTAAATTATTGCCTGCTTAAAATGATATCCTCTACCTCTTTAGCATCTTTAGCCATCATCAATTCTGCTCGTAGTTCAGCGGCACCATCAAAGCCATTCACATAAGCTTTGTAATGCTTTTTCATAATCGCAAAGCTCTTATGCGGTAATAGCTCTTCAAACAACTTCGTATGTTCAATTAAAGCGGTAAACCTTTCTTCTAAAGATACATTAGATAAATCTTTAGTAGGATGAAACAACCAAGGGTTTCCAAAAATCGCTCGCCCGAGCATAACCCCATCAGCTCCAGTAGCTAACGCTTTGGCTTTGGCATCCGAAATTGATAGTGCATCCCCGTTACCAAAGATCAATGTCTCACTACCAAGTTCGTTTCTAATCTCGACCGCTCGCGCTACCCTTTCCCATCTTGCGGGTACTTTCGACATATCTTTTCTAGTTCTAGCATGGATAGTCACTACTGCCGGATTCTCTTGCAATAATTCTGGCAACCATTCTTCTAATTGGTCTTGGTTGTAGCCTAAGCGGGTTTTGACTGATACCGGCATATCGCCAGCGCCTCTTTTAGCGGCTCTGATAATCGCGCGAGCGTTGGCAGGATTCTTAATCATCGCCGAGCCACAACCCTGTCTTTCTACCGCCCGATCAGGGCAACCCATATTTATATCGATACCATCAAAACCCAATTCTCTACATAAGGCCGCCGCTTTTTCCATATGCTCTTCGTTAGCAGTAAATAGCTGTGCCACAATTGGCCGTTCCTCTTCTCTATATTTCAAATCTGCTAATAATTTTTGCCGACCGGCTTCGGTAGCTCTAGCTAAACCATCAGCGGAAACAAACTCAGTCCAAAAGACATCTGGACCACCAATGGTGCCATCCTTTCTTTCATGACTAGAATACTTGGCAATCATAGTACGAAAAGCCACATCAGTCACATCCGCCATAGGGGCTAAAACCAAAATTGGTTTAGGTAATTGTTTCCAAAAAGACATACGTAATTAAATATCAGACTCAAGTATGTCTTCTACCAAAGGTGGTGTGGTAGTAGACACGGTATCTTCGTCATTTATAAAAACCTTATTTCCAAATCGTAAATCAATATATTGAAAATTACCGGGTTTAATATTTTTAAATTCATCTACCTGCAAGACTGACACAAGGTTGGCAAAAGTATCTTCCACAGTTTGTTTAGTCGACACCTTAATCATACCACCACCAGCTAGGTGCAGATTAGCTTCTTCATTCGATACCTTCTCAATATATGAAATACTAAAGCCGGCATCTTTGACCACTAATAACGCCAACCGGCTGGTAAGACTTAAGAAATTAGGAGTGAAGGCTTGAAATTTTTCTTGCACCGCTGTATCAGGATCATAATAACGCAACATAGAAGAGCCGTTCATAGCTGGGGCAGTAATAAAGGCATAACCATCGGCATCCAAAAACATACACAAAGAATCGGCTTCGGCTTCATCACACCATAAAGCAAACGGGTAGTATTCACTTAGATTGACATTAAGGGTGTTGTTGCCTTCCAAATCAATTTGGACGTCCTTTACTCGAGGTAAGTTTTTGATTTTATCTAAAATAATTTCTGCTGGATAAAACCAAGCAAATCTTTTGGGTATAATACTGTAATATTCACCCATCAATTCTTGATCCGCAATTTTTTGGACTTCAGCATGAGAAATAGTTTCGCCACCATCGACGTTGATGTCGGTAATAGTAAAAATCTCTAGGCGAGAGCCATACCAAATAACCACCGTCACTAATGACATAAATAGGATTAAGGAGAGGCCCACAAATATTTGTCGGAGCACTAAACTCTTATGTTTATCAACGGATTTTTTACGACGTTTTTGTTCGACTCGAACTGGGCGTCTTTTTTCTCGTTTTACTTTTCTCACCGCTACCATGACAGCATGTTAGCATAAAATGTTTAAAAAAGAGGAGGGGTCGCCTTCGGCGACCCCTCCTCCCTCTCCTACCCAATCACTTCCTTACCCATATATTTAACCAACGGAGCAGGAACCTTAATAGTGCCATCAGCTTGTTGGAAGTTCTCCACCAAGGAAACTAAGATTCTCGGAGTTGGGATCGCGGTACAGTTTAGCGAGTGTGCATAGCGAAGCTTACCTTCAGCATCACGATAACGAATATTAAATCGGCGAGTTTGGAAATCATGAAAATATGAAGCGGAACTAATTTCCCGATATTTATTTTCCCCCGGTACCCATAACTCCACATCGTATTTCTTTACCTGCCCTTGACCTATGTCTGCCCCACAGTTTAAAACTGTATGGTATGGAATACCTAAAGACTCGATAAACTCTTCGGTGTTGCGGTTTAGCCATTCATGCCACTTCACACTTTCCTCGTGAGACGCTTCACACAAAACCACCTGTTCAATTTTATAAAACTCATTTACCCGAATTAAACCTTTCACGTCCTTGCCATGACTACCAGCTTCCCGACGATAACAAGGGGAAAAAGATAGATGCTTAATTGGTAGCTGATTTGGCTCCAAAACATCATCTGCATAATAACCCATGGTAGACACCTCGCTGGTACCAATTAGATAATCACCATCTTGAGTAGCATAAACATCCTCCACTTCATTAGGTAAGTGGCCGGTACCATAAAGATTAAACTTACGCACAATAGTTGGTGGTAGCATTGGGTTAAAACCTTTTTTCAAGAAAAACTCCTGAGCATAATTCCAAATCGCCCATGACAACAAAGCCCCATCACCGATTAGATAGTACCCTCGAAAACCATGGACTTTAGTACCACGTTCAAAATCCACCATCTTCAACTTCTGCATCAATTCCACATGGTCGTGAGGAGTGAAATCAAACTTGATTTTTTCACCCCAAGTTTTTATCTCCACGTTATCAGCATCACTGTTTCCGTCTGGCACGGTCATGTCGGGTACCTGTGGTACTTGTAGCATTAATTCCTGCCACTCTTCCATAATTGGCTTCAATTCATCTTCATCTTTTTGAATAGCCGACTTTAACTCCTGCATATCAGCAATAAAAATAGCTCGCTTGCCCGGATCAGACTCAGCTGCAATTTGCTTAGAGGACATATTCTGTTCCGCTTTCTTAGTTTCTAAGCGTGACAAGATTTCTCGACGGGAGTCATCGACTTTCATCAGTCTATCTAAATCGACTTTGATTTTCTTTTTAGTAGCAGCCAGCTTCACGATGTCCAAGTTCTCTCGGATGAATTTGATGTCTAACATAGTAAAATATATATATATGATGTTCCCCATAGAGTACCTGAATGATAGTGATTTTCCAAGAGCCTTAAAGGAAATACCTCAACCACCGAAAGAATTGAATTTCCGTGGACTCTTACCAAGTAGCGATATCAAGCTACTGTCGGTGGTCGGGGCCAGAAAGTATACCAACTACGGACAGCAGGTAGTTGATTACTTAATAGATGGTCTCAAAGGATATAATATAGGTATAGTTTCAGGATTGGCACTTGGCATTGATTCCCTAGCTCATGAGGCCGCCTTGCGTAATCAGCTATATACTCTGGCCATTCCGGGTAGTGGTCTCGACGATCGTGTAATTTATCCCCGTAGCCACAAAAAGTTAGCTATGAGGATTTTAGAAGCTGGCGGTGGACTGCTGTCTGAATTTGCTCCAGATTTTAAAGCTACTAAATGGGCCTTTCCCCAAAGAAACCGGTTAGTGTGTGGAATATCGGGAGCAACATTAATTATTGAAGCCTCTGAAAAAAGTGGCACCTTAATTACTGCCAGAATGGCTATCGACTATAATCGGGAGTTACTAGTTGTACCCGGAAATATTTTTGCCGATAATGCCAAAGGTGTGCACCAATTCTTAAAGCTAGGAGCAACTCCCGTGACTACTCCCGAAGATATATTAAATGTCCTAGGTATCAAAGTGAACGATGGTTTACCTCCACAGAAAGCGGTATCACTATCACCAATAGAAAGCAGAGTTATCAATATTCTGACAGAGCCATTAGAGAAAGATGTGTTAATTAGAAAGTTAGGTGTACCGATTGCCGAAATTGCAGTCGTACTTATGCAAATGGAAATCGCTGGTTTGATTGTTGAATATAACGGCATCTACAGAAGGAAATGATTTAAGGGGGGACGGCGAAGCCGTCCCCCTATTTTTTCCCTCCCTCCACCCCATATACCCTGCTCTCCCTTTTTACTTTCTGAGTTTATGTGGTATTTGTGTAGGAATGTCAAAAACTTTAGTCATCGTTGAGTCACCCTCAAAAGCCAAAACTATTGGTAAATATTTGGGTAGTGATTACATTGTAAAATCATCCATCGGTCACGTGCGTGATTTGCCCAAGAGCAATAAAGACGCCGTTGATATTGAAGGTGGTTTTATTCCCCACTACATTGTTTCCCCTGGCAAAGAGAAGGTGATTGCCGATTTAAAAAGTGCCGCCAAAAAGGCCGACGCGGTGTTATTGGCATCTGACCCCGACCGCGAAGGAGAAGCTATCGCTTGGCACGTAGCGGAGTTGATTAAAGATACCAATAAGCACTTAAAGAGAATTGTCTTTCATGAAATTACCGAAGACGCGGTTAAGGAAGCGATTAAGAATCCGCGAGACATCGACATCAACCTCAAAGAGGCTCAAGAAGCTAGACGCGTATTAGACCGATTGGTAGGTTACGATCTTTCGGGATTGATTTGGAAAAAAGTGCGCTATGGTTTATCAGCCGGACGTGTGCAATCTCCCGCCCTCCGCATCTTGATGGAGAAAGAAAGAGAAATCAGAGCTTTTATTCCAGAAGCTTATTACGTGCTCACTGCTAACACCAAGTTAAACAATGGTGCTATTACCCCTTTTATCTGTACCGAAGAACCCAAAACCACTAATGAAGCCGACCGCATAAAATCTGTCGGCGAAGCTGGTGACTGGCTAGTTAAAGACGTCAAAGAAACCGAGCAGAAACGCCAACCTCGACCACCTTTTACTACTTCCACCCTCCAACAAGTCGCTTCTACTCGACTAGGTTTTTCACCGTCGCGTACTATGCGCGCCGCACAGAAGCTTTATGAAGCTGGTCATATTACATATATGCGTACCGACTCTACCAATCTCAGTAAGCAAGCTGTCTCACAAATCCTTGCCATACTGCATAAGGAATACGGAGCCGACTACGTGCGACCACGTGTATATAAAACCCAAAGCAAATCTGCCCAAGAAGCTCACGAGGCTATCCGTCCCACCAACGCTGGCAAGAAGGTGGCTGGTAATACTGCCGACGAAAAAGCTTTATACGAACTCATTTGGCGACGAGCGGTGTCGTCTCAGATGTCTGAAGCTAGAGTTAAACGTACCAAAATCATCACTAACCTAACTGTTGATAAGCAGATACCAGATTTCTCAGTTAATGGTTCGCGTATTATGTTTGATGGCTGGTTGGCGGTCGACACTATGTCTCGTGGTGAAGATACAGAAGTACCTAAAGTTGAAGTGGGCGAAAAAGTTAGCGTAACAGAAATTGTTATCGACCCTAGAGAAACCCTACCGCCCAACCGCTACACTGAAGCTGGCCTCATTAAAGAATTAGAAAAAAGAGGTATTGGCCGACCGTCAACTTACGCCTCAATTATGCAAACATTGGCCGATAGAGGCTACGTCGAAAAACAAGGTCGCACCTTAATTCCGACCGACACTGGCGATGTGGTTTCAACTTTCCTAGAAACCTATTTCCCCACCTACATTTCCGACACCTTTACTTCTGACATGGAAGACGAATTAGACGACATCGCCACTGGCGACCGTACTTATAAAAAAACTTTAACTGACTTCTATAAACCTTTTCATCAAGAAGTAGAATCTAAAGCGGATATCGAAAAAGTTACCAATCTGGGCATGGGCCCAGCGGAGTTTCCTTGTCCTGTATGTGGCAAAGAGATGGTTATCAAATTAGGTAAGAGTGGTAAATTCCTCTCCTGTATTGATTTCCCCAACTGCACTGGCAGTCGTTTGATAGATGGATCGGAAGTTAAAGATGAAGATCCAATTGGCGTTGATCCTGATACCGGATTACCAGTATTTGCCCTTAATGGTAAGTTTGGCCCTTATGTTCAATTAGGCACTTTGCCAGATAAGAAAGACAAAAAAGCTCCTAAGCCTCGCCGTGCCTCATTACCAAAAGGTAAAAAATTATCAGAGGTAACTTTAGCCGAAGCTTTGCATTATCTTTCATTGCCACGAGAGTTAGGTTTGCATCCCGAAACCAATGAGCCGGTAATTGCCAATGTCGGTCGTTATGGGCCATATATTGGTCACGGACGTGATTTCCGATCACTAAAAGCTAAAGATGGTGACGATCCCTACACTATTACTTTCGAAAGAGCGTTAGAGATTTTAAAGAAACCCAAAGGAGTCAGAAAGGGCGAAAAGATTGTTAAAGAATTGGGAGTAAATCCCAAAACGAAAAAGCAAATAATCGTCTACGAATCTAAATCAGGACAATACCTACGTAAAGGTTTTAAAAGAATTATGTTGCCCGACAATACTAATCTCGAAAAGTTCACCCTCGATGATGCTATCCAGTTGTTACAGATTGGTTAAGAATAAAAAGGCGCCCCGCCTCCGGCGGGGCGCCTTTTTATTTTGACTTTTTCCCTTTTACTTCTAAACTTAAAGAATGATTACGGTTAAAGATATTATCAAACATTTACAATACCAAACCAACGAAGAAAAAGAGTTGGTTGAAAAGGCTTTTAATACTGCCAAACAAGCCCATGATGGCCACAAGCGTTATTCTGGTGAGCCATATATGATACACGTCGCGTCGGTGGCTTTACGCCTATCAGAAATGGGTATGGGGCCACGTACTGTCGCTGCCGCCCTCCTCCATGACACCATCGAAGACACCGAACTCACCTCAGAAGATGTCCAACGCGAGTTTGGTGATGAAATACTTTTCTTAGTCGAAGGTGTGACCAAACTTTCTTCAGTACGTTACTACGGTACTGACCGTCATAACGAATCTTTACGTAAACTATTCGTCGCCACTTCCCAAGACATTAGAGTACTAATCATCAAGCTAGTTGACCGCCTCCACAACATGAAAACCTTGGAGCATGTACCCAAGGAAAAACAACTACGTATCGCTAGAGAAACTCTCGAGATTTACGCACCAGTAGCTCACCGTTTAGGAATGGGTCGAATTCGTAAAGAATTGGAAGACCTCGCTTTTCCTTATGTTTACCCTAAAGAATACCAACACGTTTTAGAATTACTAAAAACTAAAATCGATAAATACGAAGATCGCCTCGAGCGCGAGCGTCGCACTCTCCAAAAAAGGTTAGCAGAATCTGGTTTAAGAAACTTCAATACTTCTTATCGAGTAAAAGGTTTATACAGCTTATTCCAGAAGCTAAAGCGAAAAGAATGGGATATTGACCGAGTATATGATCTCTTGGCGATGCGAGTAGTACTTCATAGTGTCGAAGACTGTTACAAGGCGCTAGGTGTAATTCATAATGTCTGGCGACCATTACCCAACCGCGTAAAAGATTATATTGCCTTTCCGAAACCAAACGGCTATCAATCTATTCACACTACTGTGGCCACCAAAAGTGGATCGATTTTGGAGATTCAAATTCGTACTGAAAAAATGCACCACGAGGCTGAATACGGTATCGCTTCTCACATTATTTATAAGAATTATAAGAGCAAGAATGCTCGCCTAAATAAACAAGAGAGTTGGTTTGGAAATCTAATTCCGACTCTTTTTAGACCGTTTGCTGGCACCAAAACCGAAGACTTAGCCAAGACTAGACACATTCCTGACAAAGCTAAAATACCACTATGGATTAGCCAAATCGGTGAAATCTATGCCAATGAAGATACTTCTGGCGAAGAATTTATGGAAGATATGCGTAAGGATTTTTTCAAACATCGCATTTTCGTTTTTACTCCGATTGGAGACGTAGTGGATTTGCCACTTGGTGCTACTCCGGTTGATTTTGCTTACGCCATTCACTCTGAAATCGGCAACACTATGTCGGGTGCCAAGATAAATAGTAAATTAATTTCTCTCGACACCGAGCTCAAGAATGGCGACATCGTCGAAATCGAAACTAAGAAAAACGCCAAACCTTCTCGCAAATGGTTGGATTTTGCCAAAACCACTATGGCCAGAAGACATATCAGAAACGCCCTCGAAAAAGTTGCTTAAACCTTTCATTCAAATAAAAGGTGGGCAGTAATTACAATTAATAAAAAGGGCGACAGCTACGCTGTCGCCCTTTTCCTTCCCCTACTCCTCCTTCACCTCACTACCAGCTCCCGCCTCTACACCATCATTGGGAGTTGCGTCTTCAGTTTTGTCACCACTATCTTTTTCTGGCTCTTCATCTTGTGACTCCGACGGAACTTTATTTTCATCACTACTATTAGCAGTTGGATCAGTTTCAATCTCTGTTTCTGGAGTTGAGGTTGCTTCCGATTCATTGCCATCACCAGTTGTACCTTCCTCTGGATTACTGACTATCTTATGACATTTACCATCTTTATCTACTTCAAATCCCTCTCTCACCGCTACGGTTTTACCTTTGCTATTGATACAAGTCTCGGTAGTAGTCTTATCACCATCTTCCTTTGGTGGTGTAGTGGTAGCCAATGGTTTTTCATTATCTACTTCCTCTACCGTAGTATCAATCGGTCCAATTAACTCTCCTTCTCTACCCGCCATCAGCTTAGCTCTTTCACTATCCACCGCTGACTGTAATGAAGAGAGTGACAAGTTATCAAGCAAAGAAAATCTCTGTTTCTTATTATTTTCCGCATACTGTTTCTCATACACTTGCGCCTTTTTTAGATAAGCTAGCTCATAATCTACCACCTCCGACAACTGCTTCAAAGCATAAGTCTGAATATCACTGCCATTTAGACTACTTTTAGCAATAGTAATAGTGTCTTCTTTATCAATAATTTGCCATTCATGATCAACAATCGCTAAAGTGGTATAGACATACGTAATCACATAACTATCTTCCTGCTCCACCGCATCCACAATATGTAAATCCATATCGAAGCTATCCAAATCCACAGCCCGCAAAGCCCGCGTATCAACTTCTTCTACCACCTCTGTCGTCCCTGAATTGGCCTTCACGATTTCATTGGCCGCAAAAATAGTACCGGCCCCGCCAAAGATAATAAAGGCAATTAAAATTACCGCATTATGATATTGGATAAAATTAAGGACTTTTTTCATACCCTAATATGATAACAAAATTTACTGGCAAATAATTAAGGGCTTGTGGGTATTCGGCGGAAACTCCACCTCCACAAATTCCATATAAACAGATTTAATATTAAACCAAAAAAAATATGACGAGCGGGTTACCGGGCGCAACGAAAACCGAGGTCCGCAGTCGTGACCGAAGGTGCAAGGTGCAGAGCGAGTGCGAACACCCCTGAGTAAGAACCATAGCCCCAAACACCGCCACGTATGAAACCGCGAGTGGCGGTGGAGTTCCCGCCGTACCGGCCGTCGTTGGTGGTATATATATTGCCACAAATACCATCACCTACGGAACAGGTAGCCCAACCAGACCAGTTGTTTACTATTGGGTAGTATTCTTTTGTTACCTGATCCGTCCACTCCCAAACGTTTCCAGCTAAGTCCCAGATGTATTCACCATTGGTGAGTTTGCTAACCCGGCGCTGCGAATTCCAAGTTGTTAAGTCACAAGTTTGTCCAGTGCCAGAGCAAGGGTTGGTATCCACATCGGCTGCCAAAGCGTTGGTTGGGCTGTTGTCGCTATGACCATCGTTTAGGTTGCCACTACCAACTGCACCACCAGACCAGTTCCAGCCCACGCTTTCAATATTGCGGGCAAGGGTCAGCCATTCTTTTTCAGTAATTAAGTGTTTGTCAGCGCGGAGACATTGGGCGCGGGCGTCATACTGGGTGATACCCACCCAGGGTGTGCCGGCTGCCACCGACACGGCATTGCTACTGACGTTTTTAGCCTCATATTTATCCACACAGAAACCTGATTGACCTAGAGCTACTGAGCCTGGAACTGGAATCATACCAGCTGGACAAGTGATTGGATTGACAGTACCGTCGGTATATATATTGTTTTCCACAATCAAGTTACCAGTGTTGCTCATGCGGTCAGAAGCGATTGTCGGACAAGCACCTGATTCACAGACTTCGATATTGGAATTACCCAAACGGAAAGTAGTGCCGGTAGTAATGACATTCAAATCTCCGACGGCATCGACATAAAACTCCGCATACCGACTATTGTCATAGCTTAATCTCTGCTGGGCCTCCGCCGCGGTGGCATACACATTCAATCGTCTCGCGGGGGTACTGGTACCAATACCAACATTACCCTCACTGGCGATGCGAAGGCGTTCTTGCGGTGGCAGGGTCGAGCCAGCGGGAGTGGTAGCGAATATTAAAGAGGAGCCATGGGCGCTAGTGGTGAAGTCCTCATCAGCTATCGCTGATACTTGGGCGACGCCAGCACTAAAGTCAGTACCGTCAAAGCCTCGGAAGTTGAAATTACCAATCACCTCCCCCGCGTTAATCGCTAATGGGTTAGTCACGGAACCATTAGCTCGACGGATCACGAACCGACTGGAATCACCATAGCTGGTGAAGTTGGAGATAAGATTGTCTGGTGAAGAGGCTGACCACTCGCGACTCACATCCAAAACCGCGGTCGGGTTGTCATTACCAATACCCACATTCCCCAGGCTGTATGAGATGTTGGAGTTGTTAGCTAACCATAACTCCGTACCAGCTGATATCCCGAGGGAAGAGGTAGAAATATCTCCAGTTAAACCACCAATAGAGGTGACGCCAGTGTTGGTGAAGATACCGTTTGCAGAGTCATATGATAAGCCGGTGGTAGCGGAAAGCATTTGGCGGACGGTGGAAGTGGCGATGGTGGTGAGATAGTTAGCGTCGTTGACTAACGCGGTAATATTATTGCCAGACTGGAGATAGGTGGACGGGATAGCAGTGAGGTAGCCAGCGGTGGCGTGATTGCCCCAAGCGAAGGCGTCATCCCAGTTGGCAGTCTTGGCAGTCACTAAGGTGGCGGTGTTTTGCCAATCGGTGGTGCTGGCGGTTAAGGGGATGATATATCCTGAAGCTAAAGCGATGGTGTCTCCCACTAATTGCAAGCCGGTGGCAGAGACAGCGAAGTTGGTATAGTCAGAGATGTCGATCGCGGTACCGTGCCACACACCTTGGTTTATCACTCCCAGGTTTAACTGACCGCTACCAGTAGTACCAAGATTAACGTTACCGGAAGCGGAAGAGATGATGATATTACCTTGCTGAGCAAAGAGGTTCACGTTACCGGAAGAGGTAGCACTAATACCAATGCTACCAATACCTCTGGTTTCCATAGCGAGGTTTTGATTGTTATCAGTGGAGAAAGTAATCGTATTAGAAATATCCTGCAAGACTTTTTTGCCATTGATATACAGGGAGCCAGGGCCAATATATACATCTCTCCACATGCGAGTGGGAGAACCTAGGTTGTATGTGATATCGGCGGTGGGGATGATGTCGCCAGTGATATCAATATTGCCCACGATGGTAGTGGTACCAATACCAGTTAAATACCCCACATCATTAGTGAAGAGTGAGAGGTTCTGACCAGTTAAGGCGGTGATGGCTCTACCGGTAGTGAAGTACAGGTTGGTACCTTCTGTGAGGTTAGAGGTAGTGAAGGTAGAGAGGTCACTGATGTATCCGGGGTTCACAAAGCCGATTTCACCGGTAGTACTATTGTATGTGATGGAAGAGGTACTGGTGAACATATCTCTGACGGTAGAGGTGGCGATGGTGGTTAAGTATCCAGCGGTGGCGTGGTTACCCCAAGAGAAGGCTTCGTTCCAGTTGGTGAGGTTGGTGGCCACGAGATTGGAGGTATCTTCCCAGTTAGTGGTACTAGCTGATAGTGGGATGATGTATCCAGTTACTAAGCTAGGGGTGAAGGTGTGGACACTACCACTGGAGGTAATATTGAGGGTTAGGCCCTGGTTTGAGGTAGTGGCAAATGATTGTGCGGTAGTAGTGAGACCGTTGAGGTTCACTAATCCCCCACTACCAGTACCACAGTTAACACCGGTAGAGGTCAAGAGACCATCTGAGACTTCCACACACCCATCAACTAACGAAGTGACGGCTAAACTACTAAAGGTAGCAGAGTCGTCGTTTTTGAGATAACCGGCGGTGGCGTGGTTACCCCAAGAGAAGGCTTCGTTCCAGTTGGTGAGGTTGGAGTTAACGATGTTGGCGATGGAGTTCCAGAGGGTAGACGAGGTGGAGGTCTCCGTCACGAAGGTATCTAAGTCGGCGAAGGTGGGGAGACCGAGGGAAGAGGTAGAAATATCTCCAGTTAAACCACCAATAGAGGTGACGCCAGTGTTGGTGAAGATACCGTTTGCAGAGTCATATGATAAGCCGGTGGTAGCGGAAAGCATTTGGCGGACGGTGGAAGTGGCGATGGTGGTTAAATACCCCACATCATTAGTGAAGAGTGAGAGGTTCTGACCAGTTAAGGCGGTGATGGCTCTACCGGTAGTGAAGTACAGGTTGGTACCTTCTGTGAGGTTAGAGGTAGTGAAGGTAGAGAGGT